>Ga0209632_10001038_pt1 | contig 28440 bp, 23 predicted proteins | sample COG_10_FD_184754 | JGI IMG/M metagenome (GOLD analysis project Ga0209632, IMG submission 184754) | Pelagic Microbial community sample from North Sea - COGITO 998_met_10 (SPAdes) (version 2) | ecosystem: Environmental > Aquatic > Marine > Neritic zone/Coastal water | place: Helgoland, sampling... | reverse complement strand
GAGCATCTGAGAAGAGCTTGAGGTACTCACCAGTTGTGCAAATTTTAGCGTCGCCCTCGCAGGACCTCCATGAAATCCAACTACTTCATTCCCAATGCCCTAATTCAGAAGCAGAGGTGTCAGCATGTCTTTTCGTGAAAAGAGAGCTTGGTTCACACTACTGGCGTTGCTTGTCGTGCTGCGCATTCTTACATGACACAACTGAATCTTGCTAAACAGATAGGGGTAACTAGACAGACCGTTAATGCGATAGAGCTTGGCAAGTACTCTCCCTCATTAGAAGTGGCATTTCAAATCGCAACGGTTTTCGATGAACCGTTGAAGAAGGTCTTTAGTTACCCTGAGTAATTGAAAAAGACAGTTCGCACGTTAAATAGTAGAATGTTTGAAACACTAGGAGTAGTTGCTATGAGTGAAATTTCAGACAACGAGATAGAAAATGATGGAAGCGTGGATACGAGTTCAGAAGAACCTAAGAAGGTGCCAGATTTAAATGACACAATAAGTCGTCTTTTGCATAGGAAAGCAAATACGGACGCAGAAAAAAACGAGGATGCGGCAGAGTAGCCTCTTCAAACCCTGATATCGACGTTTCTTCTAAGGTGCTGTGCAACTAAAGCTGGCGGCATCGTCAGAATCGCCGCTGCCGTTGTAGATCGCCATTTCAGGATGTACACACAGTGGTCGCGTGCGAACAACCTCATCATCGATAATTTTTGAGGCCAACATAGTCTCTGGCGCCACACCCCTCTCTACCCAGTTCTCAAGTGCAGTAAGTGCGTCGAATCGGTCCGGTCCGGGGCCGCCTGCACAATGGGCCATGCCGGGCACCATGAACAGTCGATAGAACTCCTGTGTATCACTGAGTGCGGATTGTGCTCCTGATTCCTGGGCAATAACATCCACAACGCGGTCAAAATAGTCAATTGACGCTATTGGCGAGATGTCTGGATCGCTCCAACCATGATAGACAATAAGCTTGCCGCCATTGTCTCGGAATGGCCGCAGGTCTGGATCATTTGAGTCCACCGCAGAGCCCACTTTTTCTAATGCATACTCCAGATCGGAATCGAAATCGAAATCCCGGAAGTCCCAATCAGGATCGTCGAACACGAACCAGCGGAAGAATCCCTCGCCGCCACGCCAGTGCAGGGACTGAAAGGGCTCTCGCCCCGTCACCCAGGTAGACCAAGAGCCGCGCGACGCTTCTCCGCCGGGAACTAAGCCCGGATAGATCAGCTCTCCGGAAGAATCCTCCACACCGGACCAAATTTTTTCGACGGCAGTAACCTGTTTCGGAGTCAGGCAGCTGTCATTGTCCTCGCCGATTGGGCAGGCCAAGCTAGTGGGTTCATATTCGCAGGCAAGTGGGTTCTGCAAGATGCCATCGCTGACACCATCAAGTGCATCGCAGGCTTCGTTCACAGCATTGCCAAGTGCAGGTAGTTTGCTTGGTGGAACATAACTTTCTTCGTCTGCGAGCAGCGCTTGTGAATACCACAGATGAGCGCCAGCGTAGAATCGCGTCCAATTGTTTGCCGGGTCGCCGGCGATGATGCCATCGAAATCGTTCGGATAACGCTGAGCCTCCATCAGGCCTTGTTGACCTCCTTTGGAGCAGCCTACGTAGTAAGAGTAATCAGGCGGCGCTCGGTAGAAAGCTTCGGTAACTTGCTTCGCGTTCACTGTCGTTAGATGCAGCGCTCTGTGACCAAAATCTTCAATCAGATCCGGTCTACCCGATGCCCAGGATGCGTCGAAGGAAATTGGTCCTGCTTTATGGCCTGTATCGGTGCTTGCGGTTGCATAACCTCGTCTGAGTGCATTGGCCATCGAGGCATAGCTAATGGTACCAGCCATTCCGCCATTTCCTACGCTTTGGTAGTTGCCGTTCCATCCAGAGAGTGGCAGCCAGACTTCGAAATTCACTGCCGGAGTTGTCACACCGACAAGCCTGCAGAATGCAGGAGCTTGCATCACGTTGTCCGACCCGGGTGCTGTGAATGAATCCTGATTAACAATTTCGGCTAGGCTTATACGCGTGTCTTCAATAAGCAGGTTGCGAAGCGCGGAGCAGGATTCAGCCGCATTGAAGTGTGCCTGTGCTAGGCTTTGGGCGCTGCTGTGGATCGATAGGGAAGTGGCGCTGAACAGAAGTAGGCTACTTGTCAGAAATCGCCGGATTTGGGTAGTCATGCATTTCTCCCCCACTATTGTTTTATTGTGTGATCTTGTTTCCTCTAGAGAATGGCACGAGAGAAGGAGTGCTGGCAACATAGTTTCTGTAAGCCGGATCGTCTCCCCAGCGTTGCATGCCACTTTTCTCCAGAAGTTTCACGCCGCTCACCTTAATCAGCAAGAATGTTACGAAAATTGGAGATATAAGGGTGACGTACTGCCAGCCCACTAATGTTGGCACAGCGATAACAGCGATCCCAAGCCAAAGTACAATTTCACCGAAGTAATTAGGGTGGCGGGAAAGAGACCATAACCCTTCTGATATGAATTTCTCCTTGTTCTCGGCCTTTCTGCGAAATTTGGTTTTCTGTCGATCGGCTGCTACCTCTATACCGAATCCCAGAATCCACAAGGCAAGACCTACATAGAAGAATCCATCTAAGGCAACTTGATTGGCTGAAGTAATTACGGCGAGGCCGGCGGCCATGGTGATAAACACCCAGGCACCACCGAGAGTCCAGGTGAACATATAACGGAAAAATTTGGTCTTAATTTCATCGAAGCGTCGGTCTTTTCCATCTCGCTTAACCCGCTGGAATAGAAAACTACCCAGTCGTATCGCCCAGATTGCAATGAGAGCGCAGACGACTAGGCTGCGCGAATCCAGATCGGGGTGAAACAAATAGGCTACGATGATTGTGGAGATGTAGGAGATGGATCCGGTCAGATCGAAATAGTGCTCAGTTTGCGCGATAAAAGAAGGAACGAAAATAATCCAGTGCAGGATGAACCCCACGCTTGCGCAGATAAGAAATAGAGGCAAGCCATTTGCCTCTATGCTGCCCTGGCTACCTGCGAGGGCAATTCCGCAGCTGATAGCTAATGTTGCCAGTATGCCAATAAGTGGTTTAATCATGGACGAAATTCCTGACCTCTCAGTTTGTGTGGGGGATCTTTTGGTGGTTATAAGGGTGTTCACCTTGTACGCTTAAATTAGTGATGCTGGATCACTCCAAAATTCAGTCTGAGCGCCAGAGTCAGCGCTTTGTAGCTAATTTTAACTATGATTAAGCTGCGGTAGTTCCTCTAAAATAATAACATTAGCTCCCTATGTCCATAGTTGCACTCGCTCGGCTGACAGGATACGCCATTATTAAGCCATACAATTCCTACAATAGGAGCAATTATCGGCATTCTCTTAAGAGCTGTATTTGGGCATGCGGGTGGGTTTAGGCCGAACTAGGGTATGACCTGTAGATTAAACGGTAGGAGAACCTGGCTAGTTCTCTGATGTGGTATCTAGCTTGGATACGTTCCAGTGAACTGCTAATTACAGTTACTCGCAATAAGATAGAGGCGGCTGCCGAGTTGGAAATGCGTGATATCAGTTCGGTTAATATTGGTCGATTGCACCGCTCTTGGGCATCGCGTTTACGATTTTGGTAAGTATTAATTCTAGCTTACTTAGCTTAGGGTTCGCACCGGAACCTTATGCTGTGAGTAGAGTCTCGGCTTTTGGTCAAATATTCATGTGAGCGACAATTACTGTAACGTTGTTTTTTATTACACGACGACTGGCTATTCTACCAGTATGGGAAATCTATCAGAGTAAACATCTATAATGCGCGCCAGGCTAAATGGATGCGACAAGGCCGTTCTTAGTCAGTTTCTTATGCTAGTAGGAGCGCAGGCCCTGGGCTCAATCAACGCCGAGATTGAATTTGCTTCGACAGAATTAGACAATCAACCAAAGCTGAGTCTGATTGGATTAATTATGCGGCGGGATCAGCTGCTGCAAACGCGAACTTGGCTAATGAAAGTGCTGCTAGAATCCTTTCTAGCAGCATAATTTTTTTGGTTTTTTAAGCTGACATTAGTCGACTATGCCAGATCCCATCTTCCTTCTCTTCTTGGGAATATCCACAAATTCTGCGGGACGTTTTTCCGCCGCCGCTGTCATCGCTTCCATGATTTCAGCATTCTGCAGCATGCTGGCGTTCCAGATGCCGATGTAGTCGAGGCTGTCCGCTGTGCTGTGATCGCGGGAGTAGTTGATGATGCGTTTGCTGCCATAGATCGCTAGAGGCGCTTTGCTTGCTATCTGCTGAGCTATCTTCATGACCCCATCAAGCAGGGACTGTTGGTCTGGAAATATCGCGTTTACAAAACCCAATGATTTTGCCTCAGAGGCAGACATTCGTCGCCCTGTGTAAGCGAGTTCCTTGACCACTCCCTCGGGCAGTAGCTTTGTTATGCGCGGGAAGGTGCCAACGTCGGCGGTCATACCAATATTGATTTCGAATATGGTGAGAAAACTCTTCTCTGTCATATAGCGCATATCGCAGGCGGTGATCAGGTCTACGCCGCCACCAATGACCCCGCCCTGAATGGCTGCGAGCACTGGTATTCGGCATTCTTCAAGACAGGTGAAGCTCTGCTGTAAGTAATCGACAGTGTCGTAAAGCTTCGCGCCATGAGTGCGCCTTTGTTGCTCGGCGACTTTTGGGTCATCGCTTTGCACTGCGTTGTTGCTGAAAACGGCCGTATCGATGCCGGCTGTAAAGTGAGGGCCTGTAGAAGATATAACAATAACGCGGGCCTGCGCATTCGTGTCAAGTTCTTTAACGATCGCGGGCAACTCATCCCAGAATTCGGGAATCATGCTGTTTCTTTTTTCGGGGCGATTCAGAACTATATGGGCGATCTTGTTTTCAATGGAAACTTCAAAACATTTATAACTCACAGCTTAACTCCAGGAATATTTCTAGTTTGTGCGGCAATGGAAATTAATAGTATCAGTGCCAGCGCTAATATTCTGTACCGGAGATCCCCAGGATGTCATTCCGGCATTGGCTAGCCGTCGCCGCCTGTCATTCATGTAGGCGCGGAATAGGGGTAGGGACTCGTCATCCAAAATAGCTTCGATATCAAACAACACGACTGAATAGTACTTCGCTATGAATGTCTGGGTAAGCTGCTCGCGCGTTTTGTAGGCGGCTATCGCTTCAGCTATTCGTGATTCACCCTGCGCAGTCGACTCATCCCATACAGCGCACATCGCACGTACGTTGGCCATCTCGCTGCCGTTAATGAAGCCGCGGGCATTGGAAATGGTGATGAATAATTCCTGCAGCTGACTGTCGTTGATCCCGATGCGGGTTTTGGCGTTCGCAGGTTCAGAATTTATTTCTTGCATTAATCTATTTAGAACGGCCCTGTCGATCTGTTCTGCGGAGAGTGTCTGGGTGAGTACAGTGAGCTCTCTTGGTTTGGAGGTTCGGAATTCCTGCTTCGCTCTATTCAAGTCTACTTCGTGGACTACTGATTGTGGATCGGACTGCGCTAGGCAGATTCCAGCCAACAGCAGCGCAGGCAGGGCGGAGAGTCGGGAATAGGAAAATAACTTGCCGCTGTATAGCATCAATGTAGAGGCTCTGCGCATGATTCAAGCACTACTACGACGGAATAATCTACTGCCAATGATGAAAACACGAATAGCCTATTGGTTTCGTTGGATTAAGTTTGGTTCTAATTGTGGATACTCGATGCCGAGCTGATCCAGATAGGTGTCGAATCTGGAAGCATCGTAATACAGCTCCTCTAATCGTGGCTTAAACTGGGCCATGATCTCGGCATTCTTCTCGATGGCAGGCTCATCGTCCGGCCCGATGAAGGGTTCGTACTGCACCTCAGCGGTCTGCACTTCATCGAAGTAGGTTTGAGCATCACTCACTAGCGAGGGATCTTGAATCAGGTCCAGCATAGTAGCTGCTACAACCTTCGCGCCTGCGGTGGCACCCTTGTGAGCAATCGGCGTAGCCATCGCCATAGCGCTCGACCAATGATGGCCCTGCAAGCCGCTCACATTCGCTGGGTAGCGCAAGGTGACAGTTGGAACATTCCAGGAGATGTCGCCGATATCATCCGAGCCTCCAGATACGGGAGTTTCTAGAGGCTCGGCTATACCGGAAAGGTCTGTGGCCAGACCCTGCGGATTGTCCGAGCCCATTAGTGTTTGCAACGCCTTGGCAAAGCGCTGGTCGTCTTCTGACCAAGTGGGCAAACCTACGGCCTTGATATTTTCATTCATGGCAAGTGCGATGGGTCGATTGAAATGTCGAGGCCATGCGGCGCCGACAATTTTCCTGCTAACGGTTGTGTCAGTCATCATCGCCGCGCCTTCGGCGACGCGCTGCAGGGTAGCAAAATTCTCCATGATGTTTTCTGCGGTGATTTCACGTATGAAGTACCAGACGCTCGCAAAAGAGGGCACCACGTTTGGTTGATCACCGCCGTTGCTAATAACATAGTGAGAGCGTTGCAGCGGATGTAAGTGCTCGCGGCGGAAGTTCCATCCTACATTCATTATTTCTACTGCATCGAGCGCGCTTCGGCCTTTCCAAGGGTCGCCAGCGCCGTGGGCAGCGATACCATCAAAGAGATATTCTACTGAAACCAAACCGGTGCCCCTCGCATTGCCCCAACTCACATTCATATTGTTTGATACATGGGTAAAGAGGACGGCGTCTACGCCATCGAATAGTCCGTCGCGCGCGTACCAGGCCTTGGTGGCCAATAATTCTTCGGCGATGCCTGGCCATAACACTATGGTGCCGGGCAGGTTCTCTCGCTCCATAATTTCTTTTACTGCAAGTGCCGCTACGATGTTAACTGCCTGTCCAGAGTTGTGCCCTTCGCCATGACCGGGTGCCCCATCGATCATCGGCTGTCGGTAGGCGACTCCAGGCATCTGTGAGGCGCGCGGAATGCCATCGACATCCGAGCCTAGAGCGATGACCGGTTCGCCGCTGCCCCAACTCGCCCACCAGGAAGAGGGAATATTGGAGACGCCGAGTTCGATATCGAAGTTGTTAACGGCGAGTAGTTCGGTGAGATAGCGCTGGGTTTCAAACTCCTGAAACCCCAACTCGGCGAATGAGAAGAGGGTGTCGATGATTTCCTGCGTCATTTTTGCCTTGGCCTCGATGCTACTCGCCAGTTCAGCTTTCAGGCCGGTAAACGGTGCGCCGGGGGCTGTCTGCGCGAGACCTGTAGAGGCAAGCAGGGAGAGCAGCAGTGCGATAAATAGGCGAGATGGCAGCATTTAAATATCCTCAGGCGAATAGGCTCACGGGTAGGCCGTTAGACTACTTTCTTTTTTACGCCCTCGCTAGGTTTGGAATCAAATTCCTCTCAGAAGCTTGTTGACCCGTGCTATGGACGGTAGGTTCTTTAATTAGCAAGCTAGAAATTTTGTGCAGGGCTAAGATATAGGAGAAATTCCAGCACCGTAGCTCGTCAGACAGGTTCTAATTAGGTGGTCCGCTGCCTCCGCCACCCTTGTTGAACGAGGAGTCTGGAGTCCCTTTAAAGCAGGCTAATACCCAGGGATAGGCATCGGTGATGTAATAGCCGTAAGAGCCGCCGCGCATCATACCGTTGCACTCATCGAGGTCGCCGCTGGCAGCAACATATTCATAGTCATCCACGTAGGTACCATCATAGCTTCCGCCGGGATTTTCTGTGCCATTTGGGCGAGACCCTCTGAGTAATTGAAAGCTGCTAGTAACGGCGCGAATCTCTCCGTTATCATCGATGTAACTGCCGAAGATAGGAAACCCATCGGCGGCAAAACCAATAACCGGTGATTCGGATATCGCGTTTTGATCGAATAAAGCCTTTGGATTGCCGTGATAGTGGTAGGTACCATCAGGCTGGGTATGCGCATTATTTGCGTCTGTGCCGAACCCGGTTAAAGGACTCATTGGGTCAAAGCGCCAAGGTTGATCGATGTCGAAACAGCCGATGTTGCCATCGCCTACACCGAAGCATCCCGCCGCCATGAGATCTAACTTGACGCCGTTTAGGAAAACGGCATTGTCGGTCGCAAGCGATAGCGCTGTGGCAGAGGAGGCGAATGTCGGTTCTGTAGGAATTCTAAACTCGGCGCTGACTTCGCGAACGTTAGTAGCGAAGGCCGCTGTCGAATCATTAAAGTTGTGGTTGGGTATGCTATTGCTTACCACTACGCATTCGCTGTCATCAACGGTAAAGCTGAGAGTTCCCGTGAACTGCACGTCGCGCTTGATGTCGGAAACATTCGAAAAACGAGTCTCTGCGTAGTAACTACATTCTTCTCGTTGGTTCGTGAGTAATAAGTCGGTGATGTCTGTGTCGCTTACAGTAATTAGTGAGCTAATTTTTCCTACGAAAACTAGTTCAGTTCCAACAGGTCCGCCGATCGCGTACACGTTGTCCCCTTGGACACCAAGATAGATACCCGTATCAGTGTAGAGTCTCACGTAGAAGCCCTGCAGCTCCTGAATTTCAGGCGCTGCCGGACTCAGTAGTTCCGGATAAGCAGCTTCGGCGAAATCGAAAACCGCTTGCGCATTGTCCAAAGTGTCAGCAATCGCGGCAACGGACAGTGACGAGCAAGCTAGCGTAAGGCAGACGTTGATTCGTTTTAGTAATTGCATCAGAGGCTCCTTTTTTAGTGCACCCTTAAATGGGTATTGTGTTGATTGGCCAGATGCCTTTATTGCTATGAGGCTACACTGTTGGTTGAACAGCTTGTTGAGTTATACGTGTGTAATGAATAATTCCTTCTTCTTGGCAGAGAAGTTTAGGCGAGGTGGAAAAAGTGCATAATTTTTTTTTAAAGTACTGTAAAGCCTACAGATACTAATACAAATTCTGCATATTTATTGCTGCTTAGCTATGAATTTTTCTAAGCGTCGCTTTGCCAAATGGAAGTGGGTCATTGAGTAGAATCACTGTAAAATTAACATGTCTGTTGGTCTTACTGCGGATTATTTGCGCAGTATTTGTAGGATTTGCGCGGCACTCTCATCGCGCTTAACAACAGCGGGCACGACGCGAACTTCATCGATCTAGGTTCAGGGAGATTCTAGAAACTCTCCCTACCGGACGTGGGCCACATGAATTAGTCCTGACCGATGATAATCGCTGGGCTATCGGGACAAATCATATTGGTGGTAACAGTCTTACGGTTTCCGATGTTGAGGAATTGACTGTTGCTCGAGCGATTAACTTGCGAGCGCACCATAAAGGTCATACTCGTCGGCGTCATCAATCTTTACCTGAATAAAATCACCCGCCTGTACATCCGAATTTGGCTGAATGAATACATTGCCGTCTATCTCTGGCGCATCGGCTGCAGAGCGCGCGACAATTTGCTCTGCGTTAGTCTCATCCACTAACACTTCAACTATTTGGCCGATCTTAGCCTGTAGCTTTTTCGTGCTTATCTCTTGCTGGGTTGCCATGAAGCGTTCCCAGCGTTCTTGTTTCAGCTCTTCAGCCACGGGGTTTGCAAGTTCGTTGGCTGCAGCGCCATCCACCGCTGAATACTGAAAGCAGCCGACTCGGTCCAATTGAGCCACCTCTAGAAACCTGAGGAGCTCTTCGAAATCGGCATTGGTCTCGCCGGGAAAACCGACGATGAAAGTGCTGCGTAGCGTGATGTCAGGACATTGTTCGCGCCAATTCAGAATCCTATCTAGCGTCTTTTCTGTTGCTGCGGGACGTTTCATTGCCTTCAGTACATTTAGGCTTGCGTGCTGAAACGGTATGTCTAGGTAGGGCAATATTTTTCCCTGGGCCATCAAGGGGATGATCTTATCTACGTGCGGGTAGGGATAGACATAGTGCAATCTAACCCAGATGCCGAGCTGTGCAAGTGCCTCACAGAGGCCTTGCATGCTTGCCTTAACCGGCTGACCCTGCCAAAAACCAGTTTGATATTTAGTGTCCACGCCGTAAGCACTAGTATCTTGCGAGATTACCAGCAACTCCCGCACACCTGCATTGGCTAGTCTTTCAGCTTCGTCAAGGACGTCTCCAACGGGCCGGCTAATGAGGTCGCCGCGCATCGAGGGAATAATGCAGAAACTGCAGCGATGGTTACAGCCTTCAGATATTTTTAAGTAGGCATAATGCCTTGGCGTTAGCTTGATTCCATGGGCAGGTACCAGATCGATAAAGGGGTCATGAGACTCATTTTGTGGAAGGAAATTGTGTACCTGATTAACCACCTGTTCATAAGCGGCGGGACCGGTCACGCCTAGCACCTTTGGGTGCGCGTTGGTAATGATTTCCTTCTGAGCGCCTAGGCAACCTGTTACGAGCACCTTGCCATTCTCAGCGATGGCCTCGCCGATAGCGTCCAGGGATTCTTGCTTCGCACTGTCTATAAATCCGCAGGTATTCACAACGACCAAATCTGCATCGTCGTAGCTGGGCACAATATCGTAGCCATCGGATTTTAGTTGGGTGAGGATACGCTCGGAATCTACTAGGGCTTTTGGACAGCCGAGAGAGACAAAGCCGACTTTATTGCTCGATGACATTGGAATCAGACCTGGGTGAATGCTGGAGGGCGGGATTATAGCCAATTCGGGAGTGAATAGTAGAACCGAACGCCTAACTTCGGTTATTCGGCAATAATAACTCCGTTATTCCTGGCGTATTTCTCCCACTCTGCAATCATTTCGCTGCGCTTTTCGGGTTCTGCTTTGCTAAGATCGATACGCTCTGCGGGATCATTTTTGATATTGAAAAGTTCCCAGTCCCCGGTGCCGAAGCGGCCGGGTAGTAGAATGATTTTCCAATCGCCTTTTCGCACTGCTCTACTGTTATTAAGCTCCCAGGCAACGACATCGTCTGGCTCATGGATGATTTCACTCTCACCGTTTAAAAAGGGCAGTATAGATATGCCAGTATAAGGATGAACCTGTCGTCCCTTGTAGCTTGTGCCCGGATGCTTTGTCTTTGCTATATCAAGGAATGTGGCGGGCAAATCAAGGACCGTGGTGAACTGGTTAATAAAGGTTCCCGACCTAGCTTCGAGCTTGCCGGGGTAACTTATAATGGCCGGTACCTTGAGCCCGCCATCGGACGAAAAACCCTTAAACATACGCATTGGAGCCGTGCTGGCGCGGGCCCAGTGCGGCCCTAGGTAAGCGTAGGAGTTTATTTTGCCAATATTCTCAAAACTATTATCGAAATTTTCATCGATCCAGTCCTGCGGGAAAGCGCGGGCCATGCCAGGGCCAAAACCTTGGGCGCCATTATCAGAGATAAAGATGACGATGGTATTGTCGCGCTGACCGGATGCGTCGAGATAGTTGAGCACTCGACCAATATGGTAATCCATGTTGTCGACCATGGCCGCGTAGGTTTCCATTTCGCGGGCATCAATTTTTTTCTGTTCATCGCTTAAATTGTTCCAGGATTCCGTTTCAGGATAGGCCTGCTCGGGTGCGATGTGGCCGCGTTCTATAAGGCCGATTTGTTCTAGTGACATCAAACGTTTTTCGGCAAGCGCATCGTAGCCGTCGTCGTACTGTCCTCTATATTTATCAATAGTTTCTGCAGGCGCCTGAAGCGGCCAGTGCGGTGCGGTGTAAGCAAGGTAGGCAAAAAACGGTTTATCATCGTCTTCGCCGGACCGAATGTATTCAAGGATTTTATCGGTATAAAACCGGCTTGAGAAAAAGTCATCTGGAAGCTCAGTGCGGACGCCATCTTCACGGTACCAGGATGTGTCATGGTCAACGGTCATGGCGGAGTCGTCAAAATGACCAGCGCCTCCCTGAAGTAACGCGAACGAGCGTTCAAAGCCACGTGCTGCCGGTGACTGGTCATCGTCATATCCCAGGTGCCATTTGCCAGTCATATAAGTATGGTAACCAGCATCGAGAAGTAGTGACGAAACAGTAACTACATTGTGATTCAGATAACCTTCATAGCCGGGTTGGCCAAGCTGATTCGCTGCCTGATCATTAAACATGGTGCCCATACCAGCGACATGGCTATCAGCGCCACCTAGCAACATGGTTCGGCTTGGTGAGCAGGCCGCAGCAGCATAAAAATTACTCATTTTTAGCCCCCCAGCGGCGAGCGCGTCGAGGTTAGGGGTTAATATTTCACCACCGAAAGCACCAATGTCCGAATAACCAAGATCGTCAGCGACGATTAACAAGATATTGGGTCTGGTTTCTGTAGGCACCGCGACGTTGACCTCTATCTGAGCTTCACTGCAAGCAACCAGCAGTAACGATGTTAGATATAGTGCCAGAACTTTTTTCATGGTTGTCTCCTGAGGCTGCCAATTCTAACATGAGTTTAACGGAGGAATGAGTTTCAGGATACGTTCGTTAGTCGGGTGGCCTGACGACTGTTGACGCGATGTGAGGCAGAATTCTTCGCTTGATAGAGATGTAGATTAAGCTGCATTGCAGGCCATATGCCACTCACGAAATTTTGACAGTCTGGTATTTCGATGTCACTTACGAGCTGGCTTGTCGTTTCACAGTAATTGTGATGCTAGTATGACTCTTTACGAAATTGATGATAATATTTTTGTGAAGAATCATCAGGCGCTGATACTTAAAATTGCAAAGAGACGACATTCATTGCACGCTACCTAGGATGAAGCGCGAGAGATCGTGGGCCCATGAATTAGTAAATAATTTAGGAATATTAGAATGATTAAAAGAACGATCAGTTTATTTTTAACATTAGTATTGACCCATTTTTCAGTGGTTTCTCGTGCTCAAAAACTAGATCTAAATATTGGAATCAATCAGCAAATATTGGCAGAAAGTTTCATCGTTAATTTCAATGAAGCTATACCAATTTCCCCTATCAGAGCCGGTGACATTACCGAGAAGGTTGCCTACCAAATTGCGGATTTATATGTCGCAGAATTAATTAAGCAAGAAGGGAAAGTGGCAGGGTATAAAGTTGGCACGTTTGCCAAAGGCGAATATGATAATGGACCTGTTAATGGCCTGGCCGGGCCGGTTACCGCAGTAATGTTCTCTAAAAGCATACATGACAGTGGCGCTCATATTTCCGTTAATTGTTGTAATATGAGTTTTATTGAAGCTGATTTTGCAGCGGAGGTAAAAAGTGATGCTATTAACAATGCAGAAACTGACTTAGAAATTCTTGCCGCTCTTTCTGGTTTCCGTCCCTTTATTGAAATGCCCGATATATTACAGCCGTTTGGAAGTGACTCAAATGTAGGTGGAATAGCTACAAATTATGATGTTAGAAATGCAATTATTGGTGACCTTATCAAGAGTCGCGCGACTCCTGAATGGATTAATAGACTAAATAATTTTAGTTTCCAGATGACCAATGAAAAAGAGGAGCTTCTTGCTGAAGGTTCGATTAAAGATGCCTATGAGCCGATTTACCGCGTAAGGCATTTACGCGACCAACTACTGAAACGTGGAAGGCCACTACAAGAGGGTGATTTGCTATCGCTGGGAAATATGGGGGCAATTAGGCCGCTAAAACCAAATCTTTATTTTGATGCGACAATACGTCCCGTATTTCGAGGTAACGTTGCCACAGTAAGCTATATAGGGCTTGACCCAAACGGCACTGCGAGCGTTAGTGTGGTGATTGATCGATTGTCAGATTAATTTGTACCTATCAAATTTCAATTATTTACTACCAAAGTCAATTCTTTCAAACCAAGTAAAGGCAAGCTGTTCGATTTGGACATACAAAGGCCTGCGCGTCGAATGCGGAAATGCAATGGCGCATTACACTATCCCGCGTTTCGTCGTTTAGGATATTGGGATATTAAAATTCAAAATTTAGATGTTGTTCAAGTAAAAAGTCAGAGTCTAAAAGTAAGGTACAAAATAATGATTGATACGGCGATCTATGCGACACTGAGATTCAAATTGGCAGTGATAAGTGTAGTGCTTCTTGCCATATCAGCTTGTATGACAGCTGGTGTAAAAACAGAGTCGCCATTACATGATTTGACTCAGAATGCTAAGCCTAATGTTGTGATTTTTTATATTGATGACTTAGGATATGGCGATTTAAGTAGTTATGGCGCAACAAAAGTAGCGACGCCTGAAATAGACCGTCTAGCCGCAAAAGGTGTTCGTTTTACAGATGCCCATAGCTCAGCAGCAACTTGTACACCTTCTCGATATTCCCTATTAACGGGTGAACATGGTTTTAGGAATAACGCTAAAATACTAGAGGGTGATGCACCGGCCCTAATTCAGCCCGGTAAATCAACATTAGCTGCTATGTTCAAAAAGGCCGGCTATGCAACCGGTGTTGTGGGTAAATGGCACCTGGGCTTAGGTGATGGCAACGTAGATTGGAATGCAAATGTTAAGCCAGGGCCATTGGAGATAGGCTTTGATTATAGCTTTTTATTACCTGCTACAGGTGACCGAGTTCCATCGGTCTATCTTGAAAACCATCGGGTCGTGAATTTGGATCCACAAGACCCCATTACGGTAAGTTATCAAGGTAAGGTTGGCAACCGCGCAACTGGTTATGAAAATCCAGAACTGCTTCGCTATGTTGCTGATGAACAACATAATGAAACAATTATAAACGGGGTAAGTCGTATTGGTCATATGGCCGGTGGAGAATCTGCATTATGGACAGATGAAGATTTTTCAGAAATATTTTCAGATAAAGCGATTGATTTTATTCGCAATAATAAAGATAAGCCATTTTTCTTATTTCACTCTTATCACGATATTCATGTCCCGCGATTACCACATCCTAGATTTATCGGCACCACAGATATGGGCCCAAGAGGAGATGCCATTGCACAAATGGATTGGATCACTGGCCAAGTTGTTAAAGAAATTGAGCAACTTGGAATTGCCAATAACACCCTAATTATTTTTACCAGTGATAATGGCCCAGTACTTGATGACGGATATGCTGATGAATCTGTTACTAAACTTGGTGATCATAAACCAAGCGGCCCATTCAAAGGCGGTAAATATAGCCGTTATGAGGCTGGGACCCGGGTTCCTACTATAGTCTATTGGCCTGGCAAAATTCTTGCGCAAACGAATGATGCCCTGGTATCACAAATTGATATATACGCATCATTAGCTAAATTGGTGGGCGTTGAACTTAACGTTAGTGAAGCGCAAGATAGTCAAGAGCAACTGGCTGTATGGCTTGGTCAATCTACTCAAGGACGCTCAGAATTAGTAGAAGAATCCTTGGCCAATGGCTCACTGAGAACAGGGAATTGGAAATACATTCCTGCTAGCGAGCAAGAGCACAGCTTTATCACAGATAGTAAAGAAATTGAAAGTGGTTACATGAACAAACCACAACTTTTTGATTTATTAACTGATCCAAATGAAAATTATAATCTGGCAGAGCAAAACCCAGACAAAGTGGCAAAGATGGATGCTCGACTGAAGCAAATTATAACAAGTGGCTATTAAATGGTAGCCTACACTTTTCGGAAAAATCTAAAAACTAGTACTTCAGCAAATTGGATGCCGATAGGAATGGGTAACTATAGTTCATAACGCGTTTTCGTTTGCCCCCAGGTTAGCGTTCCTTACCGTTTGTGGGTAGGCCGACGACACTGCCATTCAAACGATTTAGAATTCCAAAAACCGATGTGTTAACTTACTATTTTCTCAGTATCCTCGTTCGGTGTGTACGATTGACTAAATGGAAAAAATAATGAGAGTTACGATAGTATTTATTGCCATTACTCTGCTTGTTGTTGGATGTAATCAGGAGCCAGAAAAGAGAGAGAGTATGGAGTTGGCTTTGAAGCCACGTCCAAATATATTATTGATTGTTGCGGACGATTTAGGGTATGGCGATATTGGGGTTAATGGTAGTGAAATAGATACCCCAAACTTGGATCTTCTGGCGAGCTCAGGATTACGCTTCGATCAGTTTCATACCCTCCCAACCTGCTCGCCAACCCGCTCAATGTTGCTCACTGGAGTAGATAACCATTTGAACGGATTGGGCACAATGAAAGAAGATAAGTTGCCCCACCATGAAGGTTTGCCCGGGTATCAAGGGTATTTGAACGACAGCGCGGTGACGGTTGCTCAGCTACTGCGTGATGTTGGTTATCAGACATATATGTCTGGGAAATGGCATCTCGGTATGGAAGAAGAAGGAAACTACCCCTCTGCAAAAGGCTTCTCAAATACCTTTGCCTTGCTCAATGGAGGGGCTAATCATTTTAATGATTTAGGAACCAATGCCAATGTGCCAGTGGCTAGCTATACTGAAAATGGAATGCCTGTTGAGCGGCCTGAAGGGTACTCTAGCAATCTGTTTACAGATAAATTGTTGGGCATGATTGGTGGGGGCGATAAACAAAGCCCGTTCTTTGCCTATCTTTCATTTACTGCGCCGCATTGGCCCGTACAAGCCCCACAAGATGCCATCAGTAAATATGAGGAGGCCTACGCAGAGGGTTGGGATGCTGTACGCAGCAAACGTTTTGAGCGCATGAAGAGTACCGGTTTAGTACCGCAGGAATTGGATTTACCGGCGCGATCAATTGACGTTCCTGCGTGGGACACACTATCCGGACGCGAACAGGAGAACGAAGCCCGAAAGATGGCAGTTTACGCTGCCATGGTCGACAACCTTGACGCTAATATTGGTCGCGTAATGCAATACCTAGAAAACCAAGGTGAACTAGACAATACCGTCATCGTCTTTATGTCTGACAATGGTGCAGACCCTTACGATAGATCGGCCAGAAACGCTTACCAAGAGTATTTTGAAGCCACTGACGTCAACAACGAGAAGAATAATATGGGGGCCGCAGACTCGTATTTGTTTCAGGGCTTAGGATGGGCACAGGTTAGTTCTGTTCATCTAAAACACTATAAGTTCATGCTGAGTGAAGGCGGCACACGAGTACCTTTGTTAGTTTACAATGAATCACTGGTGACTGACGAGAATGTGCGAGATCAGTTTGCCTCAGTAGCCGATATTACACCGACGTTCTTGGCTTTAGCTGGAGCACAACACCCAGGCACCGAATATCAGGGCAAGCCGGTATTCCCTCTACGCGGGCGTTCGCTTGTTGACTATATGACTGGTCGATCTGGCAGCGCTTACGCTGCGGATGAGGCGGTCGCATTTGAACTGTTCGGCAACGCCAGCATCTACATGGGTGAATGGAAGGGCCTGCGTCTACGTGAGCCTTGGGAGCCTGCTAGGTGGAAGCTTTATAACTTAGCTAATGACCCAAGCGAATCGATCGATCTCAGTTCTAGTGAGCCAGAAATATTACAAGTATTGCTCGGTAAATATGCAGCTTACGAAAGCGACAACGGCGTTGTTGACGAGCCAAGTGATGTTACAGCCTATCCACAGCTTCCAAGGTATCGAAGCCTTAGTAACTAGATTTTTTAACTATCGGCACAGGTAGAGCATGTTAAATACACAAGTTTCAAAATCTCCAAAAACTGCGTTTTCAGGAACAGTTATTTGTATTGGGTCTGCCATTGGTGCGGGGATATTTTCTTTACCAACGGTTTCCTCGGGGATGTGGCTATACTGGTCAATAGCCTGCTTACTTCTTACAGCGTCTGCAACCGCCGTTGCAGCCTTGATGACTCTGCGTGTAAATCTTAACTTTGAGCTTGGCGATAGCTTCGACACTATAGTTAGAGGCACTCTCGGAAGAGGGTGGAATATCTTTAATGGCCTACTGTTTGTCTTTTTGCTTTATATATTGGATTACGCCTATATAAGCGGCGGCGGTTCAATAGTTAGCCAAACTGCTGTGAGTGTTTTTGGTGTGGAGCTTTCCCATGTGCTTGCTAGTTTTGTATTTGCTATTTCGCTCGCTTTCGTGGTTTGGCTAAGCACCTCTGCTGTTTCTAAAGTTATCGCAGTCTTGATATTTGCCATGATCGTGAGTTTTCTAATGGTCATGTTTGATCTAAGTTTCACCATAAAGTGGTCGAATTTTACTACGGCTAATGCCATTGAGAATGGCGTTCCTCGTTTTTATTATGTTTTTGCGGCGCTGCCTTTTTACCTAACATCCTTTAGCTTCACCAGCGTGGTGCCTAGTTTGGTTGCGTACTACGGGAAACGGTACACAACCATTTCCAGAAGCATTCTTTTAGCATCACTAGGCTGCTTGCTTATCTATCTAGTGTTTCTGCTGGTGCCATTCGGCAATATTCCACGAACAGAGTTTCGGGCAGTGTCTGCAGCAGGCGGTAATATTGGTGATCTACTTGATGCGTTGATGGGCGGCGGTGCATCTAGATTGTTAAGTATATTTGCAAATGCAGCGATTATTTCCTCTTTTCTGGGCGTCAGCCTGGGATTGTTTGATTTCATCAAGGATAAATTTGATTTCGATAATTCTAAAACGGGGCGATTTAAAGCCGCGTTGCTTTCTTTTTTTCCGCCCATTGTAGGAGGAGTCTTTTTCCCGAATGGGTTTCTGTACGCCATCGGCTTTGCTGGTTTGGTTCTAGCTATTATTGGTCTGATAATTCCACCGCTTATGATTAAGAAAAGTAAGCAGAAATTTAAAGAGGCTGATCATGGTGTCTTCGTAGGAAGTGATTTTGCTATTCATACAGTCATAGCTCTTGGTGTTTTTTACGCTACCTGTCATATTTTAGCGATGCTGAATTTGTTGCCGATATTCAACTAGCTCGTCAACGACATTGATTATAAATTAGTAAATACAAGGGAGGTAAGATGAGCGCCATCCCCATAGATTCATCGACCCAGATGAAGCATTTAACTGAAGACCCTTATCCTATTTACAAAAGATACCGGGCAGAAAGCCCCGTGGTTCATGTTGCCTCAATAGATCGAACGTTCATCACAAAGTATGACGATTGTCGGTATGTAAAAAATAACCCTGACATATTTAGTTCCAAAGACTCAAGTGCGCCGATGGAGCGCGCGTTTCAAGCTCAGACTTTGATGAAAAAAGATGGAGACGAACATCAAAGTGAGCGGAATGCGATGGCAATGGCTTATACCCCCAAAAGCATCGTAGATGTCTGGCAGTCCGTGCACGCCGAAATTGCAGAGGAGTTCGTTGATCGTTTGCCACAAAACGAAGTTATTGATCTTTTTCCAGTTCTCGCGGGCCCGTATGCTGCCCGCTGCCTGGCAAAATTATTGGGAATCTCCAACGTCTCAGACAGCCAAATGGAATATTGGTCACAGACATTGATGGATGGTGCGGGAAACTATGGTCGCTTAGATTCCATTTTTGAGCGTTGCGACCTTGCGCATAAAGAGATGAATAGCTGCATAGAAAAAAACACTGAGCAGCTGCTTCGCAATCCCCAGATGAATGCCTTGTCATTGATGGTCAACGCTGAAAACCCAATTCCAAACAGCCAGATCGTGGCCAATATTAAGGTGGCAATTGGTGGTGGCATTAATGAGCCCAGAGATGCTTTGCTGACAGTGTTGTATGGATTGCTGACCAATCCGGAACAACTAGATGCGGCAAAGAACGATAGCAGTTACTGGGCAAAGGCGGTTGAAGAGTCTGTTCGTTGGATTGCGCCCATACAAGTTAGTCCGCGCATTGCCGCAATCGATACACAGATACGTGGTTTTGAAATTAAAAAGGGAACTACTATCAATACCATTCAGGCTTCAGCGAATCGTGATGAAGATGTGTTTGAAGACGCGGACAAATTCAATATATTTCGTGATAAAAAACCGCATCAGGCTTTTGGTAACGGGCCTCATTTTTGTCAAGGTATGCACGTCGCACGCACGATGCTTAAGACAATCCTACCCTTGTTGTTTCAGCGCTTTCCCAATATGCAGCTGACGTCAGCGCAAGATGTGCGGTGGTCCGGCTTTGTTTTTAGGGGGCCGTTAAATCTGCCTGTCATTTTAAAGAATTAGCAGAGCCAACTGAATTAAAGGCTCAGTAATTTCGAGGGGGATTCAGGTAGCCCTCATTGCAATCGTCAATTAGAAACGTCCACAGCAAACCTTCATTTTGTCACCCGTCACCGCAGAGCTATGATCAGAGGCGTAGAACAATGCCGCTCTAGCAACTTCTTCCGGAGCAACCCAACGCTTAAGAGCTGCCACGTCGGTGTAGTTTTCTCTTTCTATCTCTTCTACTGTGCGATTCTCAGATGCAGCGCGACTTTGTAAAATTCTATCCATGTTGGCACCCGACACAGCACCAGGCATCAATGCATTCACCCTGACATTGTCAGGGCCGAGTTCACGCGCCATGGTTTCAGTGATTCCGATTAAAGCGAATTTGGAGGCTACGTAGGCGGATCGCATCGGGTAGCCTTGTATGCCCATCAAGGACGACATATTGATGATAGAGCCGGATTGCTGCTTGATCATAACTTTGGCCGCCTCTTGTAAGCAGTACATAGCGCCAACCAGATTTATGTTCATGCATTCAACCCAGGCCTGCATATCTACTTCAGCAACTGGCGCGATGGGTCCAGGGCCGCCGGCGTTATTGAGAAGTATGTCGACCCTCCCCGTAATTTCAATGACTTTCTGAAACAGATTCTGTACTTGTCCTGAATCGGACACGTCGCAAACAATGGCGCGACCACCTATGTCTGCAGCCACGCTTTCAACTTGTTCTCTACGGCGGCCAGTGACCACCACAGTTGCGCCCTGTTCAGCAAATAAGCGTGCGGTCGCTTCCCCAATACCGCTGCCACCCCCGGTTACTATGGCTAACTTGCCATCTAATTGACCTGCAATGCTTAGATCGCTCATGCCACCACCTCGACAAAATTTCGCCCCGGATCAAACAAGGGCAGTTCAGTTGTTCGTTCAAGAATGTAATCCCCCATTAGCTTGCCGATGTACGGGCCAATGGTATAGCCCCCGCGTACACAGCCTAGTACAAACACATCTTCATAGCCCGGAAGCTTGCCCGCGAGTGGATAAAAATCAGGAACATGCGCTTCAAATCCAGTCCATGAACGTGCTATCCGGGCATATTCAAGAGCTGGTAGGACGTGTCGGGCTAATGCTAAATTTGATCGCAGCGAATCCGTGTCAATCTGTCCACGGCCTTGCTCGGGCGTGCCGCGACCCTGCCAGCCGCCACCGATCAACAGAGTGCCGTTGGCTTTTTGTTTCATCGTTAGCAGTCCAGTGGCGTGACCAATCACTGAGCGCATTAACATCGGTAATCTTTCAGTGACGGATACCGTATTAATGCGTGCTTGCACCGGAAGTTCAACATCCATTAAGGCGGCGAGAGGTTTTAACCAAGCACCAGCCGATAACAGCAACTTCTTTGCTTTGACAGAAGAGTTGGTGGAGCGAATCACATAACCATCATTACATGCCTCAACACCAAGCACCTTGAAACCTTCGCGATATTGGACGCCCTGTTGTTTTAACTTGGCGCGATAGAACTGACCTGTGAGAGACGAGTTCGCGTAGCCATCTTCAGCACAATAACTAGCAGCCACAACTCGATCAGCTAAATTTGGTTCGGCCTGATTGAGTACTCTGTTCGATACAAATTCAATTGGCGCACCGGCGTCAACCTTGAGCCTCATTCTCTCTTGCAATAGCTCGGCTTCGTGGTCGGTGAAGGCAAGCGTGTATCCTCCGGTCTTCCTAAAGCCAACTGCATCACCCATAGACTCCCACTCTTGATGACCGCGAAGCGCATAGGGCATTAGCTTTACCCGTTTGATCTGCAGGCTCAGAGTGCCGGCATTTACACCAGATGCTCCTTGTCCTAAATCGCCTTGATCGAGCACTATGGGTTTTATACCCCCTTCAGCCATTTGCAGAGCAGAGGCGCATCCCATGATGCCGCCACCAATACAAGCTATGTCGTAGATTTCATTCACAGCGGTGAGGGCTTTGAAATAGGAAGATCAGAGTAGTCGAAATCCCCAGCCAGGGTATTCACAGAGACAGGCCTTAATGGTGGGCGGGCGGTTGGTGGCGTAATCTCGCTCACCGGGCAGCTTTTCGCTTTAGCAATCAAATCTGATATTGCTGTCTGACAAAACTTTCCTCCACAAGGCCCCATGCCAACTCGGACTCCAGACTTAACCGAGATTGTGCTCTGCGCGCCAAGATCTATCTGATCTTCTATTTCCGCACGAGTGATGCCTTCGCAGCGACAAACTACAGTCTGTGCTGTGGTCAGTTTGCCTAGGCCGGGGCGGGGAATACTCAGTTTACTCATTGCCTCACCAAAGGTCGCGGCGCGCGTGTTTTCTCGCCGTAGCTCATCTATCGGGTGATTGATCTGCGCTCCCAGAAAGGCGACAGCAGACAATCCGGCTAGCTTTCCATGACTTTCTGCCGCCAGCGATCCTCGTATTCCTGCTCCATCACCACAAATAAAACAACCGCTCACATCTGTTCGACCGTCTTGCTCCGCTTCAGGAATCCATCCTCCTAAATCACGGCGGTGTTCTAGGGAAATACCGGCAAGTTGAAATGATTCAAAGGCAGGGATCAGTCCATTACCGAGACTTACGCAATCACAGTCGATAAATCTGGGTTCGCCTTGCGGTGACCAGTCTTTGCCGATTTTCGTAAACTCTACCCGCGATACACTGGATTCACCTTCTACCCGAGTCACCGTGTGGCCCCAGTAAATTGGTATACGCTTAACAGTCAGAGCAGTGATCCAGCGCAGACCGCGAAAGAGTAACCCGGGGCGCCGCAACATGGCCGGCAGGATTTTTATCCAATCAAGTAAGGTATTCGAAGTTACAACTGCCGCGACCTTTCCTCCCAGTCGCTGCTGTTCGGCGGCCACAAAGAACGCTAGCGGTCCAGTACCGGAAACAACCATTTTCGACCCTATAGGTATGAGGTCTTGCTTGAATATCGACGTTGCACCAGCCATTCCCACCACGCCCGGCAGTGTCCAGCCAGGGATAGGCTGGATAGTTTCACGCGCGCCGGTCGCAATCACCAAGCAGCGGCAATTAAGAGAAGCAGATACACCCGCGTTCTCATAGTGGATGACAAACCCATCGATGCTGCGCTCGATGTGCCATACGCGCACACTTCCTAGATGAGAGACATTGCTCTGCGAGATGGCATTTCGAATAGACTCGCCAGCGACAGATTCCGGCGTTTGGGGCGCGCTCAAGATCGCTGGGCTTTTCGCTCGCCATACCTGCCCACCCGGACTAGCTTGCTCATCTAACATAACCACGCTGAAATCGTACTCAGCAGCGATCAGCGCCGCGTTACACCCAGCAGGACCTGCGCCAATGACAGCAATATCTGACTTAGTGATCATGCACCCAATTACCTTCTTCCAGAGATTACTTGCAAATCTTTCGACACTGGCAATCGGCAGCTTTCGATCGTCTTACCATCCACCTGAACCACGCACTCCTGACACAAACCCATGCAACAAAATACACCGCGAGGGGCTCCATCTGCGGGCGAATCCGATAGATGTAATAGCTTGGCTCGCATTAACGCCGCAGCAAGAGACTCTCCTTTGTGTGCAAGCAAGGATTTGCCGTTAAAGGTGAAACTTACCTCAGCGGTGCGAACTATCTCGTCCTGATGATTAGGTGATAACTGGAACATTATTTGTATCGAATCCCCAGTTGGTCAAAGGTCTTTTTGATGCGATCAATGTCTTGCTGCGTTGCAGCCATCACAGGGTCGCGCGGCACTCCGGCTGGTAAGCCTATGAGATTCAGTGCAGCTTTAAACCCAGCGGGCCACGTTGCTGTGCTCATGAGCAATTCATACAGGGCGGTGAGCTGATTATGCGCATGACGATACGCTTGCCCCGGTTCTTTTCTACCAGCATTCGCTAAGTCACTGGGCAGCATGTCGGTAAACTCTGGCCCTGTTGCGATGAAGCCCGCAGCACCAAGAGCAAAGTTTGGTAAGATAAAATGACAGGGGCCCGTCATCACCGAAAGCTTATCTCCTAAGCGTGCCAAAAGCTTAGTGTGATGGAAAAAGTCTCTCTCACTCTCTTTAATGCCTATCACGTTGTGGTGATTAGTCAGAGATTCGATTTGATCAACACTCAATGAAAATCCAGCTCGACGTGGTGAGTTGTAAAGCACCAGAGGCAATTTTGTTGCGGCGGATATCTGATCAAAGCGATGCATGATTTCTCGGTCACTTGCCTTCAATACATAGGTTTGCGGCATACTGAGCAAAACATCTACACCGCTGTCTTCGGCGGCTTTGACGTAAGCCAGAGAAGAGTCGATTGTTGGTGCAGATATCCCCATCATTATCTTGACTCGCCCATCAGCTTTGTCCCTTGCCAGTTTAGCGAGTTGACCTCGCTCACACGCAGATAATGCCCAACTCTCACCATTGTCACCCGCAATGCAAATGGTCGTTGCGCCGCGCGCAATCAAAAATTCAAATACTTCTTCAAAAGCATCGAACATGATTTCGCCAGTGCTGCTGAACGGAGTAACGATTGCGGGCACAAAGCCATGGAGGTCAGATTTATTCACGACTATTTATCCAGTAGTTGAAAGATTGGCGAGGAAAATGGTGCCAGTTTGGGCCTCTGTGATGTAAAGATCTTCTGGGGTTTCGCTGTCGAACGCCACTGAGGTCGTCCACATTCCCTTGGGCAGACGAACAGTAAAAATTAGATCGCCCAAGGCATCAAACACGTAGGCCACACCCGCCTGTGCTTGTGCTACAGCCAACCAACCTAGTTTATTAGTAGCCAAGCCATCGGGACCTAGCCCGCCGGACAGCTGCAGGTAGGTGCCTACCATTGGAGTGCCACTGTCAGCATGTGACGCAGCAAAACGCCAGACTTGATTCGCACGGGTCGCCGCCACATAGACCCATTTCTCGTCAGGAGAAAGGCAGATACCGTTCGAGTAGGGAACGCAGTCCAGTACTAATTGCAATTCAGAGTTCGGTCGCAGGCAATACACTCGACCTGAGGGATCACTAAGCGAGGTTCTTCCACTGTCGGTAAACCAGAGGGTTCCGTCGGAGGCTACGCACATGTCTGACAAGCCAAGGAAAGGTTGATTCTCTAAGCCTCGACTAATGACACTTATTTTCGAGTCTTCAGACAGCTGCAGTACACCAAGATCATAGTCAACGGCGACGTGCGTCCCATCCGGCATGATTCGCATGGAATGAATGACACTGTTCGCTTCATGAACGGCATGCCAGACTCCATTTTTTGTAATACTCAGCACCCGTCCATTGGCGACGTCGGTAACGAACAGACAAGTTTCAGTAGTATTATTCGCGCTAGGTTGCGCAGCAAAAAAAGCTCCTTCGAGAAACGAATCAATATGCTCGCCCGGCCTTGTCATTTTGGCCCATGCTGAGAGCTCACCCTTATTACGCAATTCATCAGGAAGGCTGTAGATCTCAGTTGCTGTTAATTGAGTTGTCACTGAACCACACCTTTTTTCATATATGCTCTTATGGTTTGATCTTCGAAACCAAGCTCAGACAATATTGATACCGTATCTTCACCCAAGCTGGGTGCGGGCGTGCGCAGTTTAGGCCCGCCGTGACTCATTTGGAATGCAGCCGTGGGAAGCATGAGCTCATCTTCCGCTGATCGACTAAAATATTGGCGCTCATCACAGATGCTCATTCTTACGGACTCGGCCAAAGTAATAACAGGCTCTGCTGGTATTCCTGCTTCGTCCAAGAGAGACTGCCACTGCGAATTATTCTTGTCAGGAAAAACTTGTTCCAATAAACCCTTAAGTGTTTCTGTGCTCTGTTTTACGTCTTCCCAATTGTTAATCGTCTCCAGCAGGGCAATAGCGTAACCCTGATCTTTAAGGCATCTTCCTAATTTTCGATACTGTGATGGTTTAAACACGCCTAACATAATACGGCCATCTCTCGTGTCATAAGAAAGTATACCTGCTTCTGCGGCTTTCACCGCTTCGGGGGCGTGCAGTGCCGTTGCCGCTTCTGGTGCCATCATGGTCAGCGCGACCTCAAGCATAGAGGCCGAGATATGACACCCCTTGCCAGTGCGGCCGCGCTGGATAATTGCCGCCAGAATCGCAAAGGCAGCCGAGGACCCTGCAGCATAGTCGACAAAGGAGACGGCCGGTTTTTGACCTCGGCACTGATCGATAATGCCAGAGGTCGCTTGAATAGTGTTGTCATAGGCACCCTTATTGGAGCGAGAACCGGAATCCCCGTATCCAGACAGTGAACAGTAAACAAGCCGTGGATTAATCTTACTTAGCTCATCAAACCCTAAGCCATTCAGCTTCATAAACCCATTTCTGTAGTTTTCCACCAAAATATCGCAGTCTGAAATAAGCTGAAGCAGAATCGCTTTGCCCTGAGGCGAGCTAACATCCAATGCCAGCGAACGCTTGTTCCCTCCTTGCACCTGGTAAGTCAGTCCGAGCCCTTGGGAGTTAAGTTCAGGCAGTGGCCCACGGCCACGGGAGCAATCGGGACTGTCCGGGAGCTCAACCTTAATGACATCTGCACCTAATAGCGCCAATTGGTAACCACAATAAGGGCCGGCCAACACCTGAGATAATTCGATGACTTTGAGGCCACTTAGAGCGCCTACTTCGGGTTGCTCAGTGTTTTGATGCGTTCTATTCAAAGTAATTGCTCTCTATTAATTGTTGGTGCAATAACAATCAAAAAATCCTGTCGTTCATTTCTGTATCCACCCGATGACTCGAAAAATTGGCGAGCATCCTAATTCAAACATTCACCGTATTTCACAGTATATACTTAGCACAGTTTGGTTGTGTTTTGGTGTTTTATATATCAAAATGTGTTTATTATATGAAACAAATTGGCGGTGTCAATTATGTCCGCGCTATTTCAGAGAAACCTACAGTCCAGCTTACCGAACGTTGTTAAAGGTGAAGGAAATTACCTTATAGATGAGACGGGGAAAAAATATCTAGATGCCTGTGGCGGTGCCGCTGTGTCGTGTTTGGGCCACGACTGCGCTCCTGTAATAGCGGCAATAAAAGAGCAAGTCGATAAACTGTGTTTTGCACATACCGGTTTTTTTTCGAATGAACCGTCTGAGAAACTTGCTTCCTGGCTAGTGGATCACGCACCACGTGGCACTGGCGCTGGGAGGGTTATGTTCCTGGGCAGTGGCTCTGAGGCGATGGAAGCAGCGCTGAAACTTGTGCGGCAATATCACTTGGAAAATGGTGAACCAGAACGATGCAAAGTTATTGCACGCAAACCTTCCTATCACGGTAATACTCTAGGCGCTCTAGCCACTGGCTACCACGAGACTCGAAGAGCACCTTACGATCCGCTATTAAGAGAAACACACTACATCGAAGTGCCTTACCGTTACAGAATGATGCGCGAAGGCGAAACAGAAGCCGAATTTTCAGATCGTCTTGCCAAGCAGCTGGAACATAAAATTGAGGAATTGGGAGCCAAAAACGTTATGGCATTTGTGCTTGAGCCAGTCGTTGGTGCGACCCTGGGGTGCGTTACTTCACCGAAAGCCTACTTCAAAACAATTCGAAAAATTTGTGATAAGCACGGCGTGCTCATGGTTGCAGATGAAGTTATGTGTGGCATGGGGCGAACTGGCACCACCTATGCCTTAGAACAAGAAGGCATTGCTGCTGATATCACTACCCTTGCGAAAGGCCTTGGTGCGGGCTATCAACCAATCGCTGCCGTTGTTGCTACACAAAAGATCATGTCAGTGATTTCTCAGGGTAGCGGCAAGTTGTGGAATGGGCATACCTACATGTCTCATGCTGTAGTCGCTGCCGCAGCTCTAGCCGTGCAGGAGTACATCAAGAGTGAGAGCCTACCTGACAATATACGAGTGCGTGGGCAGCAGATAGAGGAGTGCCTGCACAGCGCATTTTCAGAACATCCGCATGTAGGTGATATTCGAGGCAGGGGATTATTTTGGTCTATTGAACTGGTCGAAGATAAAGCCTCTAAAAAACCCTATGCGGCTACTCAAGAAATTGCCATGAGAATCGGTGCCGCTGCATTAGAGATTGGAATGATGTGCTACCCAACTCAGGGTTGCGCAGACGGTATTGACGGAGACCATGTATTACTTGCGCCATCTTATACATCCACCGAAGACGAAATTACCACGATAGTTGCAGTATTGGAGCGAGCAGTGTCTGCTGTGCTTGGAGACTAAATTAGTGAATAGTCTTTGTGCCAATCGCGCAAGGGGAAACAGCCTCATACGCAACTGCAATAAATACCCTAGGACTCAAGAGATTTTAAGATCGGAAAATGGCCCAACAGTTAACAATAACCCAGCTCGCGAGATATATTCAGCGCAGTCTTTTGGGTTTCCCGAAGATAGAGTTCTTCAATTCGGGTAAAGTCGAAGCCACTATCGGGGCCGGAAATATTGACGCAGGCAGCTACTCGACCGTCATTGCGAATGATGGGTACGGCGATGCTAGAGCCACCCGGTTCACGGACACCTCTGGAGACTACATAGCCTTTTTTTCTAATGTCTGCCAC
>Ga0209632_10001032_pt1 | contig 28512 bp, 41 predicted proteins | sample COG_10_FD_184754 | JGI IMG/M metagenome (GOLD analysis project Ga0209632, IMG submission 184754) | Pelagic Microbial community sample from North Sea - COGITO 998_met_10 (SPAdes) (version 2) | ecosystem: Environmental > Aquatic > Marine > Neritic zone/Coastal water | place: Helgoland, sampling... | reverse complement strand
CCTCTTCCAGCCAACGTGCGTAGCGGCTGGTTGCGATGAATGTCTGGTAATCGGTGGGTAGGTAGTTACTATTCATGTGTGGTCCTTACTAAATCTGATAGGTCTGCTTTTTTGTAATTTGGTCCTTTTAGAACCTTCCCGTCAGGCCGAAGTAATGGCTTACCGTCCGGTCCTAACTTGCTCATATTGGCTACGTGGATACGCCTCACGGCCTCATCTAAATCCCATCCAAAAGTTGCCGCATATAAGTAATTTGTATATACTAAGTCAGCTACCTCTGAGAGCATGGCTGCAGGGCGATTACCTGCCTCCCTCTCATCAGAAAGCTCACCAAACTCTTCTGCAATCAGCCGATATCTGAGGTCTTCCAAATCACGGTTAAACTTCCAGTTTTCATCCAGTGGCTGGCCCATTGCAGTGGCAAATTGCCTGACCATTTCTAAGGGAGTTTGGACCGGAAGAGGGTCAGCCAGAGAAGCCACGTCATCTATGTCTTGCTGAGTAATCACTGGTCAGTCTCCAATTCGGAAATTAACCGGTCTAAGTACCAGCGACACTTCTTGAGGTCTTGCAGACGTTTCTCTTTGTAAGGCCAACGCCATAGATATTTGAAAGCATTTTGCCAACAGTAGGCTTCATGCGCAGAGACGTTTAAAACCCCGTCTGCCATAGCCTTCATTGCTACAATACACTCTATAGTACCTTCGTTATAATGCGGCGGTTGATGCACCATAGAAGGCAAATCAATTGCGCCTTGGTGCCAATCTTTATCTTTCCACTTTGCCATCAGTGCAGTTTCTTCTTAAAAGAGACTACATTTTCGCCGTTTGGGCCAAGGGCAATGTCTTTGATTTCCTTGAGAAGATCAGCATGTCGTTCATCTGGCATCTCTGTAGAAAACTCATCATCCATATCTCTGCCGGTTAACTTGGAGAGATGTCGTGCCATCATGCCGTCGAAGGCTAGTTTATCCATTCCTTCTCTCATAGAAATGATGATTCCATTCAGCATGTCTAGATAAAACGACTTCTCTTCATCATCAAAATCATCTGCAATGGTATGGCCTATTTTGAGGTCCAAACCACCTTCTCCATCATTAATAGTCATCACTATAACCATCGAATTGTCTTCAAAATCTTCGATATCCATTAGCGGCCTTTTTTGGTCAGTTTGAAAAATACTTGCGCGTCAATCACAGCCAATGGCTTTTGACGATCACCCTTAATTATTGCCAATGGAGTGGCACCTTTTGGGCAGTTGTCTCTGGCCTGTTCCATGATCTTGTAGATGGCAAAAGACTTGTTTGACTTGCACTCAACTGAGTACGGGAATAGGCGTCTGGCGGCGGGGGATAATTGTACATCCTCACCGCCAGCACCCATGCTAGTCGATCTGACATCGTCTGGCTCTAGCTGGGAAAACAAACCTAAAATTTGATCCCTGACATACTGCTGAAGACGCCGACCTTTGGCTTTGGCAGACGAGACTGCTATAGCCACTTGGGTTTCTCCAGCAAGGTGAAGTCACCCCATCCTGTACCGTAATCGTCTAGCTGTTTGGCGTCTGCTATTCGGCGTAGGGTTGTCAGTACCTGTTCATGCGCCCAATCCATTAATTCCGGACTTACAACGTGCTGGTGGGCAACGTATGGAGCCGTCTTTTCAATCGCTAGAAAGGAGAACTCTTCCACGTCGATCTGCGCCAACTTGCAGACGTACAAGTAGTAAGCAGCTTGGATTGGATACGCATACTTCCAGCACTCTTTTGCAAAGCCGGACGGGCTACTGTCGATGGTAGATTTGACATCGTAAACAATCCCCTTAGCCATGCAGTCAGGACGCGCTTTTACGGCAAGGCCAGTGCTGGTACACTCCGCAAAGATAGATACCTCATTTTGTCTGTCTGGATGCTCAAGTGCTTTTCTGAATGCTGGATTAGACATGGCAGACTTAGCCATCCCTTTGACCATGTACCATTCGCCTTCGGTCAGCAGCACCTGATCCGGACCTAAGTCTTGCTCCATCTCAGCGTAGGCCTTGGACCGTCTGGTCTTCGGTCCTTTAATGGCTATCTCCCTGTGTGGCTCTAGCAGGATACCATGCAAGGCAGAACCAATAAGCAAAGCGGGAGTAGAGGTGAATCTCTGACCCTTCCAGTGGGCCAGAGATTTCTTCCAGACAGTCTTAACTACAGTAGAGGAAATATCAGCAGTCGCGTGATAATCCTCATTAGTCATACCAACTATTACACCCACTTTTTAAAAGTCGTGTTCTAGTGTGTTAACCTCATCCATAATTCGGTCTTGTTCGACCTCATCTGCCTTACGAGCAATCGCATCGAAGTAAGATCGATCTATACGTTCATTCTCCGCTTTGACCATGCCAGCAACTGCAGTCATGCTGTCGTAGAGTTTCTGATCTAAAGTAATCTTATTCTGCAGGTCAGGGCTGAAGCGCATAATATAATATTTAGCACCTTTGTCGGTGGTCTGTTTATCAGCCGTTAAAGACAGTCGATAATTAAAGAACTTACCATCAGACGGGATGCGCTTGATAACATCATGGTAGAATGGCCCATAGTTCTTGCGCTTGAGCGACAAGATCACCGGTTCATTTTCTATTGTACGTTCTTCTCCGGACGCCGTCTTGCCGGTGTAGGAAACTAGACCACGTATCACACGATATCGATCACGGCCTTCGTACTCTTTCCGCTGCTCCGGAGTCATCTGAACAGACTGCTCGTATGTAGGCATACCAACCATTGTGCCACCTAGTTGATCACGCGCCTCATCTCGTTTATTAACAATAAGTCTAGACTTGTTGACCAGCCTACCATCATCCCAGTGCATATACTGTACGTGATTTGATAGAGCATGAAGCAATACACCATCCTTGGCATAGACACGTTCATCATCAGTATTTAGAAAGAATGCACCCAGTGGAATTTGGTTGCCGTCTTTATCTTCGCCCTGAGAATTAATCTTTAAGGCCGGTATTCTAACCGATTTAGGTGCATCTGCAGCACCTAGCATATCAGCCAATTCATCTGGCGTCATGCCGCCCTCTACGGGAATTATATCAGACATGTAGTCTCCTTGATTTGAACTAACATTTTACCATAACTAAGTGGCGTTTGTCAACGGCAGTTCTTCCTGATCAAGCCAGTTTTTTCCCATTGTTATTTCAACATTGAAAGGTACTACAGGTTTATATTTGTAGCGTGTCTCCATATCTACATCTATGCGGGTCATTGCTTCGACTAGTATGGATTTGACTTCTTCAGTCTCATCAGGATGTGTGTCTACGACGATTGAGTCATGCACAGTCAGTATCATTTTACTCCTCAGACCAGACTGTTTGAATAGTCGGAATGCTCTGATACACGCTAGTTGAACCATGTCAGCGGAGAAGCCTTGCACTGGGTAATTTAATATCTGCGTACCATTGGAAACACCACCATTGCTGCGTCTGACCACATTGGGCCAGTAGTACTGCCGCCCAGACGGCGTCTGTACTATTCCATTTTTCAGTACTCCGGTCTGCAGTTGCTTATGCCAAGCATGGATGCCCTCGTAGATTTCATAAAAACGCCCGAAATATGCCCTGACGTGTTCTGGAGAGCCATAACCTGTACCTCCAAAAAGGGGTAAAAATGTATTTGGTTTACCGACAGTCTGGCGTTCTTCCTTACTGACCTCGGACGCAGGTTTCTGCAGAATAATACTCGCGCTCTGTGCGTGGATATCTTTACCCTCTAAAATATCGGCTAGTCCTTGCGCGTCACGGCTGAGTTCCACACACGTTCTAAATTCTAGACCGGAGTAATCGCATTCGATAAGATTGCCGCCATCAAACCTAGAGATAATAGCCCTGCGTACAGGGAACCCTCTTTTGGGCCAGTTCTGAGCGTTTGGATTACTAGAAGACAGCCTACCAGTAGCAGCGATACATTGATTGAAATTTGCATGTAGTATTCCATTCTTGCGCGTACCTCTTTTAAGTCCCGCGACAAAACTGTCTAGATAAACTGTGACAGCAGACAATCGGGATAGTTTGGTTAAAAATTCTACTGCCACTGCCTTATTCTTGCGGGTGGCTACCTCTATCAATTTCTGGATGGTTACCTTGTCCGTCTTAAAACCACCGGCAGCGGCATAGTCGGGACCAAACGGTATCATCTTCAAGCCAGCGGTTTGACCAGTAGGCTGATAGATTGCCCCAACGCCATTGCAGCCTTGGCATTTGGTGCGGTTCTTATAGGGTTCTTCGGTTTGGATGCGGTACTTCTTGCCAAGTTTAGTTTTAGTTTTGACCTTGAACTTCTGTATCGATCCAAATCCACTGCAGACGCTGCAGCACACAGCATTTGTCCTCTCAGACACCTTTGTGGTTACCCTAACTGCGTCAGAGAACTGCGAGTTTGACATCAAAGGTGGTCTTAGAGATTTACCAGCATCATTCGTTCCGATGTTAAACGTCTGCTTGTGCAGAGGCTTATCGACAACAATGCGGGAGTATACTAATTCGGACATGTCATCACCGCTGTTCAGATTGAAAGGCTTATCGCCCATCACTTTCTCGCCTATCCTAGTTAGGTCATTCACAAGCAGTGTTTTCTCCTGCTGAAATTCGTTTTCAACAGTCTCAAGCGCGTCTAGGTCAATGGCACAGCCATTACGTTCCAGTTCGACCAAAACGATAAGCATGTCGTTCATCTGGTCACGGGCAGTGATGAGAGATTTATTTTCTTGCGCGTCAAACTCATCGATTTGCGACAGATATAATTCAGCGGTGGTTCTGACATCTGCTTCTGCGTATTCCAGCATAGTAGCCAGTGGCATCTCAGAAAAATCCACCCCGTCCTGAAACCAATGGTCGATCAACTCTGATTTTTTCTGGTTGCGAAGACCTCGACGTTCTGCGCAAGCCTTCAACGATAAGGGTTTGCGCTGGGCCTTCGCCAGAAGATACTCGCCAATCATAGTGCAGTATACTATTTCTGGCACGTCAAAGCCTGCTTCTAACAACCAAGACACATCGAATTTGGCGTTATGGCAGACCAGCAATCTTGCCGTCCGGAGAGCCTTGCGGAGAGACTCTGTACTGTCCGATTGTGGCTGTTCTACATGATAGTAAACTGGACATTGGTAATCATCCACATCATCCCAGCCCAGCCAGCCAAAGTGTGCTGATACGATCTTGTTGTGAGGATTGTACGGACTGTTATCTATCCGGCCTTCTATTCGCTCGACAGTAGTTTCTAAGTCTAAAACTAGGATATCATTCATTGGCAAAATCTCTGAGAATTTGCTTCTTGAGTTTATCTGCAGGGACGCCATCCTCTAGTTGCTCACAAATGAAATCTACAAACTCATCGACGCTGCACTTGGAATGTTCTGGGCAGACATCGTCTATGTTTTCTACCGCCTTTGCAGATTTCCGAGCGGCGATTATATCTGGCATCACAAACCGCTTAATAAAATCTTGCGGTGATTTGCATGAGTAGTGTTTCCTCTGACCACCATAGACGCCCCAGCGTCCCGTTGTTGGATAGAAGGAGTAACGATGTCTACTTTCGGGATGGTTTACCCAAATCATAGACGCACCTAACTTGGGTAATATTTTAAAACCTGCCTCTGTAAATACTTCGATTGCTTCGACTAGAAGGGGGTCATTCTCACACAACATATCTGTTCACCTCTCCCTGCAGATTGCAGACAATAGTGCCATGCCAACCTGATATTTTATTCTTCATCACTGTGATGTAACGGGTGGGATCATTGTCATCCTCTCCGTTTATAATTTTACCAATGCCCAGCATGATATCGGATTCACTCGCCTTGCCGACCTTGGAGCCTTCCAGCATAGACATGGTCAGTCTGGTCTTACCTTCGGCGTCTGCAGAGGCTTGGCTATTACCGATGACGGCACAGTTATGTGTCTTGGCTAATTCGCGCAGTCGGTAGTACAATTCTCTCAACCGCTCATGGCCGGAATTAAACTTGCCTGCGATCTCTACTTTGTCAGCCATGTCGATCATCACAATGTCTGGCTTTTCTTTATTTAAAAAGCCATCCAGCGTTTGGATATCCCAGCCTTGTGCATCTACTAGAATTAGTCTGTCTCTAATACCTGCATATCTGGCTGCAGCGGCGGCAGGGTCTAAGGCAATCTCATCTCGGCTCATGCCGGTGTAGGAACCGATTGCACGTAGTTTTGTGCGCTTGGAGACTTCCTCATTGCAGACGTATACTACCTTGGCACCTTGCTGGCAGAAGCCTGCAGGAGCGGCACACAGACTAACAGCCAAGGCCGTTTTGCCTACATTACTATATGCCGCGATAACGCCAAACTCGCCTCTTCCGATCCCGTAGACCTGTCGCGACAACGTCTCTATGTTAAATTGAAACCGATTATCGTTACTGGTTACAGCCAGTAATTCGTATATGTCATCAGTACAGGCATCTGGAAAATCATCAGGCAGATATCCATCAGACACTTTATCAAGGAGTGCCTTTAACCGGTCCATAGCAGAGGCATCTCCTTCGGACATAAGTATTCCGTAGTTGGCTATGTCTAAGCCGACACTTTGACGCCAAAGGCTGGCGATAACATCTGACGCAACTTCCTGATCTATGTCGGGGGCGTTGGCTATGGAATTTACTGTGTCCTCTACTTCAGCGGTCCAAGCAGAGGTAGACGAGGGATTTGCCGCCTTCCACTGGGCCATCAGATCAAGGGTGGTAATGTCCTTGGCAAATTTACTATGGCTGTCGGCTATAGCTGTGTAGACTTCTTTGGCAGTGTCATCGAAGAGGCTGGCTCTTAGCCTTGCCTGATTGTCTGAATAAAATTCATTATTCAAACAGCACTTAATTAGTGATTGATACATGTGTGGTCCTCATGTGGGTCTAAGGTGGCGTTTGTAACACACAGTAGGACATAAAAAAAGCCCCCTAAAAAGGAGGCTTTTTATTTTAGTAGACGTATACTAAAGTTAATTAACTAGTCCGGAATTTCATCCGCGAGACATCTGGTTTACCGTCACCTCTGCGTTCTTTCATCTCCATGTCTGTATAGACGATGGAAGGGTTGCCCTTGGCTAACGCAGCGATTGCGTCTTTGACGTTTTGCTCTTGTGCAGCCGCTTCCGCGAAACCGCCGTCGATTTGAAAATCAACAATAATTATGGCTCTTGCTTTCATAGGGGGGGGGTCTTTCCAATATAAAATTATAGTCTCGCCCGTCACTTAGGGCAGATTTAAAAGTTATTCCATGATTAAATATATTTGGCGGGGCTGTTGGTCCGTTACCCCAGACAGTTGTTGCGCCCGATGCTGCTACAGAGGGTGTGCTAAGCGTGGCAGATGCTACCATTCGTTGTATGACTAGATTAGCCTTTGAACCAGACCGCCTACCGCACAAAGTATAAAGCACGTTTTTCTTTTCCAAAGGGAAAGGTGATTGTTGTCTGAGCATATACCCGTTCCTTATAGGCTGTTTAAAGTGTCGTTTATTTGTTGAGTACTAAGGTATTTAAGATCATGGTTAGTGATCCGTACTGTAACACCTTCGTTCCTACGCGCTTCAATTATAGCCTTTACTGCCGCATCCTTGTCAAGCACCAAATGCACTTTGTTGTATTTTTTTATTAATTTTTTTATGCCACTTGTTAGGTGCGTACCGAGAAGGGCTATCCCCGTAAGGTTATCAATACGGCTGACTGAACAGGCACTAGCTACGTCCTCTACTAATACTGCGCTATCACCACTACCTACCGGTATACCATGTGGCAATTCGCCGTAGGACATCCACTTAGGGCCACCGCCGAGCGCACGTCCAACCGCACCATGTCCGTGGCAGAAGAGTACTCTGTTCTCCGCCGGAGCATACCGGATGCGCAGCAAGCCTCTCTCATGCGCCTCAAGGCTGTTCACGGAAGCTAGGTAGTCTAGGGCTGGCTGGTGGTTCTCTACGGCTGTTGTGAGGGCTGGTAGTGGACGTATGTACTTGGCAGGGGCATTAGAGGAGTTGGCTAAGTAGTCCTTAGTCGCTTGTAGATTACGTTTACCAGAGTATATGCCTTTACCTTCGCAAGATGCTCTGAAGCAATTCCACCTGATCACGCCTTGTTCCTTGGATAGGCTTAGTTTTTTTAGACCGTGGCAGAATGGACATTGGATTACTTTGCGGTCACCTTCTTTCAAGGGAATGTCTTGGATAATCTCTAGTTGTTCTAAATATAACATGAGTGGCCTATGTCTATAATAGTAGAGGGTTAGTTCCTGCCCCCCAAGGGACAGGCGTCAGCCTATACATAAAATTTAAATAGTAAACCCATAAAAACGCCACTTAGGTAACGGGTTCTCCACAACATAGTGGTGTAACCTATTGTTTTTAAATGTTAACCCAACACGCCGGAGGTCGCGGGTTCGAGTCCCGTCAACCGCGCCACTGAATCATTAAGTCCTTGTTTATAAAGACTAAGTACAAAAAAACGGACCCGTAAAAAGGTCCGTTTTTGTGTTTGTGGCTATCTGTGGCAAATGGTTAAAAAAACTTCACCTGTTTAACCGCCTGCTTATGGATACCGAATCACCATCAGGCAAATTCGATATCCTTGTGATCCAGCCAGCGTTTCAATTTCCGTTCCGCTCGTTTCTGCATCTGAGCAGAGGAGAAATTATTCGGAAGCACTGAACTGAGTGCGTCTAATAGTAGTAGTGTTTCATCGTGAGTGAGTTTATCCATCAGCCATCTCCACTTCCAGCTACTATATCGCTTATTATAAGCGATATAAGTGAGCGATATCCTATCGTTTATCGCTCACTTTTGGCCTTGGATGCATCCGGCCATTTGATCATTAGGCAGTTAGCCATCTGATCATTAAGTGTTTCATCTAGGATAAATTTATCAGTCATCAGTCTATATCCCATGTCTTTTGCCAATTACTATCAATGTAATTTGTCAGAATGCACCACTCTGGAGTGGGGTTCTCGTTCATGTCCCACAATCGATGTACCTCGTATCCTGCAGCGATAAGTATCTTCTGAGATACCAACGCAGCAAGGGCATCCTCGCCCACCCAGTACATCATGTACCCGTCATCAGACGAAGGAAGAGGAGCATCAGATGTAGTTTCAAATCTAGCGGATTGTTGATGGTAGAAACTCTTCATGCTCGTAGTGTTTATGGCATCAAAGTCTGACAAACCAAACTCTAGGGTAAATTTATCAGTCATTAGCTTGCTCCATTTTCAATCTCCAAATCTTTAGCTAAGTAATTTGGTAGGTCTGCATCTGTGTAAACTTGGTTTCCAAACTGACCACCAAAGCTAAAATTAGAATTAACTTTCTTTGCTTTGTTTTGGGCTTTACGCTTTGTTTCTGCCTCTACAGTCAGGGCAATATATGGCGTGTATCGCGGATAATCCCCGTATCCAAATTCTGCAGTGTTGGCGTTTTCGCGCTTTTCGCCAATAATATAGTAAGTTTTCATACCATGAGGATCAGCAACTTTTTTCGGGGCTTTGACTTTAACAGCAGTCCATTCATTGCCTTGGCCCCGCACTTGGTTGCCCCATTTTCTAGCAGCTTCATAGACAGCACCGCGTTGGGTGCTTGCTTGAAATGTTTCACTTAGCTCAGTGGCTAGGTGTGTTACTTTAAAATATGCCATCTCATATTCCTCTTAGAGCCGCCCAACTTACTGGGTAGCGTTTTACCATTTCTACTGAAATCTGCATAGCCAGTATTCTACTTTCTTCTTGCGCGTCAGGAGCGCAGCGCAGGCGGCACATGTCAGCGAAGGCGTCTAGGCTTCCAGACCACCACCACTTGGTCATCATGCTAAGAGGCAGCACAGAACGCGCCTGTTCCTCGCAGATGCCTGCCGACAGAAGATTGCGGTACTCCATCATGGACCTAGCATTGTGCTTGGTGACATTAGCGATAGCCGCATTCCCTTCTGCATCCTCTACTCGTCTGCCACTGCCCTGCTTTTTATTCTTGATGGCAGAGCGATAATGAGGCGGGTAGTAGAATGTAGGATCATCAGAAATATATCTTCTAGATACCTCGTTGATCCTGAGAAATTTATGCTTAACCATCTGCCTGCAAACATAGATAGGAGCCTCACATAAAAAACTGGCAAAGGCATGACCGAAGGGGCTGGTATGCTTGTTACTTGCCAGATAGCCAATGAGCCTTTTATCTCCGTCATTCAATATTGGCAGCATAGGGCTACCATCCACACCAGAGGCACCCAAGGCCTCGCTCTCGCGGTTGTACGACACTCTAGCCGCATTCACTGTGGTCATGTCGCTGCCCATGCAATCTAGCAGTGTTGCTGTTATGCTAGTCATACTCCAGTTCCCATCCATAGTTTGAGTTCTGCTGTGGCGTGTTTCAGTTCCTTCTCGGCGGCGTCTAACTGTTTGGCAAATTGTTTAGCCTGCCGCTCGTAGAGGTCTGCTTCACGTTTTAAAATGTCGTAGTTATGACGCAATTGCTCGTTCTCCTTCTGGACCCGTTTGAGTTTGGTCATCCACTCTCCATAATCTTTGTCGGTCATACTATCCTCTCGTAGCCATGACGGGCGTTAGGTGGCGTTTCACGGTCATGGTTAGGCCACCACATATCACCCAATTGCAGAGACGCCAACTGCTTATGTGGCAGTTGATGACGTATACCTGCCACCTTGCCAATCTGACGATACTCCACTCTGTTATTCAAAACAGCGAAGACTTTGTACTTTTCAATGTGGTCTTCCAGAGGCACTCGCATAGTCTTAGCCATCATAGACCTCGCTTACTGTTGAGGTTGTTCAGTTGCTTTACCGTGCGTAGTTGGTAGATTTCCCGTAGCGTCTCCGGACGTGTATGTCCTGTTAGAGCCATGATCTCTGCCTCAGTTGCACCATTGTCTGCAGCGTTTGTGGCAGCGGTACGGCGCAAATCCATCACCTGTATATCATCTGGCAGACCCATCTCCCGCGCCAGAGTTCTAAACCGGCGGCGTAAATTATCGGAGGTATACGGCTCATCAGTATTAGGGTTACGCAGTATGACATCAGTATGTGCCACGGGTGGGTGTAATTTTAGTCTAGCCTCAATTAGCTGCGTACTAGGCATGACCATTGCCCGTCCGGTTTTCTTCTGAGTAAACGAGAAAAGTCCCGTGTCATTAAGATTTGACCACGTCAGTGTACTCATGTCACCAGTTCGTTGGGCCAAGTGCATACACAGGATGACGTGAGTGCCTACCGTAGACCAACTGTCTTTTGGATTTCTCAATCCGGAACCACCAACTTTGTCGCAGTGGGCTATAAAGTCGGCAAACTGCTCATCAGTCCATTTTTGTTGGCGGGGTGGTGGTTTACTCAATCCCATCTCAGCGAAGGGGTTAGACCTAGCCAGACCTAGTTTTATACCTCGGTTCCAAACCACAGACAGTTTGTTAACTATTTGGAATGATGTGGGGTAACTGATTAACTGCTCGACTTGCTGTTGCAACTTCTCAGCGTGTTTGACGGTCACGTTGGCGGTTAACATGTCCTTAAAGGCAGTATTGGAATTACCAATGCAAATCGGCAGCACAGTATCAAAATAATGGTTGTAATTCCGCTTACTGCTAACCGCCAAAGTTTTGTATTTATTCGTCTGTCGGTATTGATTGATCAGACCAGCGACTGAACGGTCTGAGATGTTTATCGCAGTCAACTCGCCTTGTCGAAATGACGTGTAGGCTGAGTGTACTTCGGCAGCATAATCAATAGCATCCTGCTTGCTGGTGTACGTACCAGACTTAGAGCCTGCAACTGCTTGCCGGACCGAGCGAGGCAAGTGGACCTTCCACTTCCCCCGTGTCTCGGACCTTTGAACGTAAGGATGCTTGTTCATGCCGCCGCCTCAATTCCAATCTGAAGGTATTGATTGGAGATACTTCCAGTGGCACGACTGATGGTAACAGTATCACCATCTTTGGCGTGTTTACCCAGTTTTTTAATCCAAAGATGACGATCACCGCGAGGGCGGCGGTAGAATTTAATCTTAGTCTCAGTCCCATCGGGGAATACTGCAGGTATGAGTACGCCATTATTGCCGCCAACTGGGATATCATCATACGATAGGACCGTCTCTTCAGACAAAAACTTCCTGACGCTGGCGTTGGCATCGATGATGCTTTTATTTAGCATACGCTGTTTGAGATTTATAATTGCTTGCATAGTGTGGTCGCTTTCTTTTGTGGTTGTTGTGGTCAGTAAATGAAGACTAACCCGCCACCTTGCAAAGTGTCAATAATTAATTTTGCTATAAAATTAGGCATAAAAAAAGCCCCCAAAAATTGGAGACTTTTACTTGCGCGTCAGAGATGATTCACACCCTGTTTGGGTGCATAAACTAGTCTGGTTTTATTCTAGTGATGATCTGCCAGCCGAACTCAGAAGGGCAGGGTTCTGCCTTCATAGGTACTGCTGTCTGTAATTTATCTATATAAACAACGGTGTAACTAATTGAGTGTTGTCTGGTTAGTTCTATTGCGTGGATGATTGCCTGACTTATATCCTCTGCCTCATGTGTAGTAATTGATACCATTTAATTGACTTTCTAGTGGTTGGATTTTTTTAAAAATTATAAAGTACAGTTACTTTATCGAAAATTACTTGCGCGTCAATCTGCTTTTACACCCTATATCACTCGGAATACTTATTAGTATTATATATATACTTATGCGGGTGGTGGTGGTGGTGGTGGTATTCGGGATTTTCGCTGACTGAGAATGATTATCATTCTCAATTAGGTGGCAGTTTAGAATAATTCTAAAGTGGCGTTTACCGGTGGCGCACCGGTCCCGCCGGTGGTATGCTGGCGGAGCCGGACCGGTGATCGATCTGGCTACCAACCACAAAGGAAAAACGAAGATGAAACAGATAAAAATATGTCAGAAAAACGCCGGAAAGATTATGGATATTCTGCGACAGGTAAACGGCAGGGCTAACAGTTTTACAATCAAATTTTATTCAGATGTAGAACTTGCTGCAGAAAAAGCAGAGGCGCAATTGTCAGCACTTCCAAAACATAAACGGGCCGGAGCCGTCTGCAATTTTATACCAGAGGGGCCGAGAGTGACGGCGTATAAATATGCGGCAAAATCCACAGAAATTGAAATGGTCCGGAGGTCTAGAGATTGGTTTTTAACATCGGCAGCGGCGCGGTCTGTTTATCCCTGCGACCCAGAAAACAGTCAGGTAACAATTAGCCCTGACCAAGCCGACGAAATCAAAAGTCGAGCCGTCCAAAATTTTATAATCTCGGAGGCCAGCGCATGACTGATCCCATTTTGCACGGCCATTTAATCCGGTTGAGATACCGGCCAAATTTGATGGTATTAGCGCAGTGGAATGACCCCCAAGGCCTGCCTGTCCGGCGCAAAATACAACGTGACGGCACCCGCGAAAGATACGATTTTATAGAGTGGGCGGCGGCTGCATATGTTGATTGGCTTAACGATCTGGAACCCAGAACCTACCGGCTAAAATTGCAGCGGATCACCTGCGGCCAATATTCCGACAGTGAGGACGTGATCGTCCTGCATACCGTCGAGGAATTGAAAGACGCACCGGCAGAAATTTCGGTGGCCGGTTGAGAGGGTTTTATACCGCGCTCGGATTTCTGGTATTTTGGTTTTGGTTACTCGACACCTTGACCAGTTTTTAAAAATGCAGCGGCTCCCAAACTGGGGGCCGTTTTGCTTTACTAGCCTTTAACGTGCATTCAAATATTCAACACAACCGCTTTTTTTAAATATCCTGAAATTATTCCTGTGAGTAAACAATCACACCTATAGCGTGTAAAATGGTCTAGATGCGAACCATTCGCAACTGGGATAGGGTCTGAGAGCGGCGCAGTGGGCCGCTAAGGGGGCAGGGTGCCACAGATACCCAGTATGACGCGCACCAATGAAACACGCTGGTGGCCTTCCTACGGCCTGTCAGACCCCAAACCGTTTAAGTAGATCAGGCACTCGTTAAAGGTTATTGAGTGGCATTTCGGGGGTGTAATTGAGAGCGGTCAAAAATGGTAAAAAAACCGGTGTACTATAGAGAGTAGTTTTTAGGCCTGTTTTCTGGTGCTGTTTTCCGGTGATGTTTGATGGTGGCGTTCTGTGGTGCAGTTTTTAAAATTAGCTATTGTCAGTTTTAAAAATCCCAGTATGATCGGCGTTGCCGGAGACGGCGGGGGCGCAAGCTATGCCCTGCAACCAACCACAGAAGGATGACCACAGAATGACCACGCAAATGACTTTTACTATTCACACCGACAACAGCCACGGTTGGATTGAAATATCAAATGATGATCTTTTTATTTTAGGCCTCACCCGTTCAAGTTTTTCTGAATTTTCATTTCAAGATCGGGACGGCGTTTATGCCGAAGAGGACATGGACGCCTTTGCTATAATCAAATCCCACAAAACACTATTCGGTACTGAGCCGGTGATCAAAAATATACATTTCGACGGTGACCACCCACTTCGGAATAAATCCCGCTGCGCACCAAAAGGGGGCCGGTAATATGACCGTGATGCAATTTGACAGCCGCGCCGGATGGTATCGCCCTGCCAGCGCAGGCCAGCATTATAATACGGCGGCGGCCTACAGGATCGCCGGACGCCGCCGCCCAGCACCCGCACCTGTTCGCACCGGACCTTTTGTAGATGCCAGCACACATGACCTACGACAGGCCTGCTTTGCCGGTGATCAGGACGCTATTGCAGAATGGTCACACCGGAATGAAACGGGGGGATTTTAAAATGCTGAAACGTAAATTTAAAAAATACGTTGCAGACTGTACTCTTGAAAGCGGTTTCGACCTGCAAATTTGGTTGAAAGAACCGTATATTTTCAGCGGGTCAGATGCCGGTTGCACGTTTTTCAATCTAGATGATTACGAGACAATGGCAGAGGTTTGGGCGGCGGCAAACCAGTGCTGTGAGGATGAAATAACCAAAGCAGATTGATACCTTGACCGGCTCCATAGCGGGGCCGGTTTATGGTGCTAAACTGTACCAACCAACCACAACCAAACAGCCCGACACGGGCAGAAAGCGACCACAATGAATATGCATAACAATATCCCCGCCCCAGCCGCTCACCACATCGAAAACGAAAATGGCGCATTGATGTCGCTGATGCAAAAAGTTGCAGACCAAGCCGCGAGATCAGCGGATTATCTGGCACCTACAAATGATCTGCAGAAAAGCACCTCTGAGGATGGTGCGCCGCAAATGGTGATCGAAGCCGCGCATGGTGAGCCGACTAAGATTTTAGACATCAATTCTGTAGCCTTTGGTCAACTTGCCAACCATGCTGATATCGACGTGAGAACGGCTAAACGGTTACAGGCAAACTACCCAACTGAGTTCGACGCACTGTTGAATGCTCACTTTGAAAAAGAGCCTCGGCGCAAGATGCTCAGGACTTTTGCAGGTGGTCAACAGGATGACCCAAATGGTGGCACCCTTCGGGCGTTTGTCAGTGATCGTTTCAAGACGTTCGACAACGTCAATCTGTTGCAGTCGAGCCTGCCGCAACTGATGGATAGCGAGGCAAAATGGCGTGTCGTTTCTGCTGATATCAGTGAACGCCGGATGTACCTACGTCTGAAATCTGAGGTCCAAACCGGCACCGGCTCGGCGGTTGGCGATGTAATGGCGAACGGTATTGGCTTATCAAATTCTGAGGTTGGTTCCGGCAGTATCTCTGTGTTCCAAATCGCTTGGACACTCGCATGTCTAAATGGCATGCAAACGCAAAACAAAAACCGCACCAGCCACCTGACCAGCGCACGGGACACCGGTGATTGGCAATTGTTATCAGATGAGGCCAAAAACGCCGATAATGCCGCTCTGGAATTAAGAGTTCGTGACCTCGTAAAAGCGTATGCAAGTCCGGAGAATTTCCAAACGGTGCTTGACCAAATGAGAGCAGCCGCAAGCGATATTATCGAAGGCGAGGCGGTGGACGTGACCGAAGTGGTGGGCAATCTGGGCAAGGTGATGTCGCTCTCTAAGAAAGAGAATGCCAGCGTCTTAAACGGCCTGATGGCAACCATCGGTCAAAGCGGTTTCGAACAGGACAAGCCTCTATCCCGTGCGACACTGGTTAACGCCCTGACAGCCTGCGCACACCGCGCAGATGTGGACGATGTGGACATGTGGCAGGCTCGCGGTGGTGCGCTGCTTACAATGCCGAAAAAAGACTTTAACCGCATAGCGGCCTAGTCCTGCAAGGTACCTTGTACGGCCTCTTACACGGGGCCGTATTATGGTGCTGATCAGTGCCAACCAACCACAACCACAAACGCCGGTAATTCCGGCAGGAAGCGACCACAACATGCAAATAAAAAAAGTAAACAAATCGAGCGCAGATTTTGCGGCAACCGCGCACGGCGTAGCGGCCTTGGAACGGTCTGTTAAGCGCAACAGGTTAAGCCGGTATAATTATATAGTCGTGCATAAACTGGTAGGCTCAGAAGGCCGCATAACTCCGGTATTCTCGCATGACCAGCGCATGGGTCGGGGCCGGTCTGCCGATCCTCGGATGTTCAATTTCCAAGTCGTGAAATGATCGGGGATATAATCGCGGGGCTGGCAATCTTTTTGCTAGTCCCAATCCTTTTAATTTTAGGCCACGGGATAGGATTTTAACATGGGAAGAATTATACAATCAAACAGCGGCCCGATTGCGTATAGGTCGCGCGGGATTTTTCACGACCATCGGGGTGAGGTCCACAAAGGCCCGTCCAAGCGCACCGAGGCGCGGCGTCTAAAAAGCCTGCGCAGGAAACAAGCGCGTATCAATCGGGCCGTCGAGAAACTTACTAGGGGGCAGGCGCATGCAGTATAATGAGCCAATGCCTCACCTGATCGATGAGACCGTTGATATTCTCGCAGAAAAGCAGGCACCGGCCATGCAGCCTCTGGGTCGCAACGTGGCGCAGTGGGCCGATTACTTTGCAGATCGATCAATCGCTGATCTGATCGCCAGCATACAGGCCTACAACCGCATTCAGGCTTGTGTAGATAGTCGGACTGAACGGGACCAATATGATTGGTATCACACCCTGCGCAATCTCATTATCAGCGAACTGGTGTACAGGCTTGGGCCGGACGTTTGGCACTGGGCAGGCAGGATCGAAACGCCGGATGATAGGGCGGTGCAACATGGTTGAGACTGTGCTGATGTCGTGGGCTATCATAGCCTTGCCGGTGATCTTAGGCGGGGTGCTTGGAATGTTAATCGGGATATTCTGCGACAGGTGAACTTTTTAAAATTAGACTAGCAGGCGGCTCCGGAAACGGGGCCGTTTTGCTTTGGTGCTGACGGCAGCCGCTCGGATCGATAAACGCCGGGACTGTATCAGGATATAAAAGCCTGTAAGCCGATATAAGACGCGCCACGCTACAAGGTGGCGTTTCAGGCGGTAACCCTAGCCAGAAACTGCAGGACGGCGTCTGACGGGCCTTAAAACCGGCTGTCACGTCGATCTCATGTTTAAACAACGGGTGATTATGCACTGACATCAACCAGAGACGCAGGTTTTCGGACGGTTTCCTGCAGGATCGGGGCCGGTTGGGAATTGAACCATGGTGATCGAACACGGCAGGACAGGCACGGGGCCGGTGATCCTTATTGTGACAAAGTGCTATAGAGATATAGGAACCTGTCACATTAAGGGCAGAATAATGACCGGTAGAACGTGCATGGGAAGCCCCCGCACTCGACTATTTTGCACCCGTCACTGCGCCGGATCGCTGGCCGGTTCGATCAGTTTTCCGGTGGTCATTTTATTCTGGCAGTTTTCCATAGATTAAATGCCACAGAACCGGACAACCGCCTGTTAACATTGGTTTATTTTTTTAAAACCTGTGACTTTGCAGGTCGCAGGCCTCTATCTATTTTAGAGATATTTATTTAACCTATTGTTTTTAAACAATTTCTTTTGAGAATGATTCTCATTCGCAGAAAGCCGACCCCTGCCAGTGCCACCCACCCCCCTACCGGTAGCGTATACCACCCTGACATATTTTCAGAAAATCATAACCGTAAACCGACCTTCAAGCACCACCCCTTTAGTATTTCTACTACTATATATTGTAAACATACTACTCCTAAGCAATAAGTATTGACATCTATACGCCACGTAGTTATACCAAAGATACACCCCACAACTAATGCACAAAGGACTTGCATGGACGATTGTGGAGAGAGTGTTCAATTTGAAGTATCTGCATATGTGGATACGGATATACAGGTTAACGATCATGGATTACTTCAGATAGTATTGAACATGTTTGTTCCTGCTGATGATGATACTCCTAATGAGGTCAGGATCGACTTTTATAATATTACTGAGAGCATACTCGCGCATCATAAGGATTCCGGCGAGTATCAGTCTTTATTCTCCATCGCTGAAGAGATGGCTAGAGAAGCAGAACGCATTCGCTGTGAGGCGGTTAGGATGTCTGGCAACGAAGAAGCTGTAGCTGATTTGTTCAACATCTAGGATGTCTCCGCAGCCTAATCTATTTGGCTGGGAAGAAGAGGTTCTTCCAGAAGATGCCATACTCTGTAGGCATTGTTCTCAGGTTAAGCCAAGGGAAGCCTTTAGGCTGTATAGACGTGCTACCGGAGATAGGGAATGTAGGAGTACTTCCTGCAAGGAATGCCAAAAGCATAATAGCCGTGTGGTTAATGCCATTCGGAAGTCGGCTCCATCTATGACTGATCATTGTCAGTGTTGCGGTAAGTCGGAGACTAAACTGGTCTTAGACCACTGCTACGAGACAGAGACTTTCAGAGGTTGGCTGTGTTCTCACTGCAACCTATCCATAGGCTTACTGGGGGATAACATCCAAGGACTACAAAGGGCCATAAAGTACCTCCGAGGTTAAATCCTTAAAGGGACAAAGTGCTATAGAGATATATAGGAACTTGTCCCTTTAGTGACTCAGGTCATAACGGCATTGCAGATTAGCTATCTACTACTTGCGCCACTCAATTGGTATAATGGTGTATATAAATTATACACTATGGAGAATACCAATGTTAACCAAGATTATCGCAGTAATACTACACTTCTTTTCTGGAGAAGCAGCTATTGTTAAAAAGATACAACACTACCAGATTAAACGAGTAGCCTATTGGCAGTTAAACAACATGTCTGACGAGATGCTTAGGGATATCGGAATTACCCGTGGAGACATAAGACGAGTAGCCGAAGGCAAATGGAATGGTCAGCGGGAAACGTCTTAAAGCCGTCTTCTAAAGACGAATACTACTAGTATCTATATAGTATACGGCTGGGAGGGACAACTCCATTATACCAGTAAATTGCCCCTTTGTCTATAGTAAAGTGTCTTAAATTATATTTAACTATACTATTGACACGCCACATAGTTACATGGTAGAATGTATTATCAAAGCAGATTGAGTAGTCTCCAGTTTTTAAGATCGGCTGGTGGAGTAGGCTAATCTCTGCAGAGATAACTGGGCGCAGGATTACTGATGTGGGGTCTGTTTCCTGCGCCCTATTTTCACAGAAAGCAGCATGTCTTTTAATTTATACTACATTCGCGCAGCCATCCAAGCACGTACTGGTCAAATCCTCTCATTCGGCAGGATACGACAACTGCTACTAGAGGAAGGTTTGATTTCCCAGAGAGAGTTAGACAGCAATCCTTTAGCTAAAGAATTTGCTGGTTATGGCCGTTTTTTTTATACTGAACACAATTCGGTAGAGGTTCCATTAGAGCCAGAGAAATACCTACCAAACATTTCCTTCGATACATTGTTGGAAAAGGAGGAAGAGCAATACACCTCCTGACTTTTTAGGCTCTTGGAGGGCTAAACTTGATTGACCCTATAAGTGCATTTGCTGCAGCCCAAGCCGCATTTTCCGTAACTAAAAAATTAATTAGTGCCGGACGAGAATTACATGACGTAAGTTCGCAAATTGGAAAGTGGTACGAAGCCTGTTCAGACGTAAACAAGGCTGAGAGCCAGCGGAAGAACCCCAAGACCTTTGAGAAAATGTCTCAAGGTTCAGACAGTTTAGAAAGGGAAGCACTAGACCTTATTGTCCGTAGGAAAGCCCTGCTTGAGAAGGAAAAGGAAATAAAATTCCTACTCAACTACAGGTACGGTCCTAACACGTATAAGGAGATGACTGACCTTAGAAAGCAGATTAGAGAAGAGCGCGAGAGGACAGTCTACCGGCATATGGAAGCCAAACGCGAGATGATGAACAATGCGGTTATCCTTGGCCTATCCCTCGGAATATTCGGTGTTTTAGGCGGCGGGGTATACCTGCTTACGTTAGCGTTATGAATGTAGCCATACCCTTAATTTTAATAGGCTCTCTGGTTAACCCAGACTACGTTACCTGCCACTTATGGAAGAGAACCGAAGGTAGAGACGGTAAGGTTTGCATCTACTCTGGGGTGAACGGAACCATAGCATACCACTATGCTCAAAGGTCGTTCACTGAATGCCCCCGCCAGTTCCAATGTAGGTACGCTCCTAATTCTAAGGGCAGGGTTACCTTGAAGGATATTATGAAGGGGATTAGCGATGGATTTTAACTTTGTGGGTTTGTCTTCAGTGTACCGCACTCCAGCGGTCAGGGACATTCACCCAGCTAATATACCAGCGGTATCTCCCACCAGCATACCTCCGGTCACGCACCCTATGTCCTTGGAGTTTCTATACGACAGGTCAGGCCGTGCCATTAAAAAGCTGCCTGAAATATCAACCCTAAGCATACTGGCGTAGTTATGGGTAAGACTAAGGCAGAGAAGATAGCAGCCGGTAAGAAGCGGCACGGTTTTACTGCAGTGAACAAGCCTCGTCGCGGTGGGCCTAAGAAGTTTGAGGTCTTAGCCGTGGAAGGGGATTCCGTTAAATACATTACCTTTGGCGATCCTGACATGAAAATTCGCAAAAGTAATGCAGCCGCCCGTAAGTCCTTCCGCGCAAGACATAGCTGCGATGAGAAGAAGTCAAAGTTAACTGCAGGTTACTGGTCCTGCAAGAAATGGTGACCGTAGTTCAATTCCCCCAGTTATCCCAGATCGATAAGCAATTTTTAATTTTAGAAGAGCAACAATCTGAAATTCGAGAACAATCCAGACTTATAAATGAAAGAGGAAATAACATGCCTAATGTTGGCGGTAAGAAATTTGCGTATGATAAAAAAGGCAAGGCGGCTGCTGAAAAGGAAGCCAAGAAAACTGGCAAGCCTATGACTAAAAAGGCTGGTTATTCCAAAGGCGGCATGGCCGCTAAGAAAATGGCTCACGGCGGCGTGGCTATGAAAAAGAAGAAGAAGTAATGTCGCTGGTCAGGAATATTAATGCCAAGAAAAAGGCAGGGACTTCTAAGTCTAAGAAAAATTCCACCGTATCTGCAAAGTCTTACGCAGATATGAAAGCGGGATGGCCTAAGAAAAAGAAGAAGAAGTGACTGAAGAGCGTCTGTCCCGAATGGAGGACAAGATAGACAAACTCTCTGAGGCAGTTGTCTACATGGCCCGTATTGAGGAGCGTATTATTACGGTCTTTAAAAGGATGGATAATATGGAAGGTCAGTTTAAGAAGTTTGATGACCGTATGGATGAGCTGGAAAAACAGGCCATTCAGAGAGGCCAAAAGATAGCCTTTGCTGAAAGACTATTCTGGGTAGCAGTAACCGCATTTTCTGCCTTCATATTTTTAGTAGATTAATGTCGGAGATTTAAATGTTAGAAGCACAACGAGAATATACCGAGAAGCAAAGGCTATTCCTTGAGGCTCTCATGTCTGAGGAATGCAGGGGTAATATCCGCAAGGCTATGACAGCAGCGGGTTATGCATCGAATACTAATGCGACTGCAGTAGTCCGGCCTTTGTCTAAGGAGATTAACGAGCAGGCAAATCTAATGCTGGCTATGAATGCTCCCAAAGCAGCCTTTTCCATGCGTGACGTACTTGATGATCCCTCGGCAATGGGCGCACGTAATTCAATAGCAGCGGCTGCTCAGATACTAGACCGCACTGGTCTGGTGAAGAAGGAGCAGGTTGAAGTCACAAATACAGGCGGTGCGATGTTTATACTCCCACCGAAATCTGACGATTGACCAAATGGCCTGATAAAACTCGTCCAAATAAGTACGCCAAGAAACCCTACGCTTACGAAGAGTCTGAGGATGACCAACTAGTACTGGTAGCCAAACAGGACATGGTGGACAAGATTGAGCAGGCGTTGGATTACCTAGATCAGGGTAACTCGACCCGTAAGTCTGCTGAATGGCTGTCTAAGCAAACCGGAGAGACTATCAGCCATCAAGGCTTAATCTACATCTGGAACCGTGAACGGGGTAAGGGAACTACCAATCCATCCCAACGGTTGAAGGATTTAAGAAAAGAGAACCGTAAGAGGAAGCCCAAGACGGCTGAAGAGAAGACACTAGCAGTGGCTAAACGCAAGCAAGCAGACGCTAGAAGAAGTCTGACTATCGCCAAGAAGAACCTCGACACGCTGAAGCCAAAAGAAGAACTCGACACTGCTAACCTAGATTTCTCTGCAATCGAAGAACAACGGCAAGAGCAGGAAGTAGTCTTCGCCCCTAACGAAGGCCCACAGACTGAGTTCCTAGCAGCTAACGAGCGGGAAGTACTTTATGGTGGCGCGGCGGGTGGTGGTAAATCATTTGGTCTACTTGCTGACCCTATGAGATACTTCTCTAATCCTAATTTTAGTGGACTAATACTTAGAAGAACCAACGATGAACTGAGGGAATTAATCTGGAAATCACAAGAATTATACCCCCTTGCGTTTAAGGGTGCAAAGTGGGGCGAGAAGAAATCACAATGGACTTTCCCATCTGGTGCCAAGCTGTGGTTCAGCTACCTAGAACGCGATCAAGACGTTCTCAGATATCAGGGACAATCCTTTAGTTACATAGCCGTAGATGAGTTGACCCAGTATGCCACAGATTTCGCATGGACATATCTCAGGAGTCGTTTGAGAACTACTGATCCCACCCTCCCCATCTACATGAGAGCAACAACCAACCCCGGTGGAATTGGGCATGGATGGGTTAAACGTACTTGGATTGACCCTGCTCCTGCTAACACAAAATTCATAGCAAAAGACTTAGATAGCGGAAAAGACCTAGTCTATCCACCCAGCCATGAGAAGGCGGGAGAACCTCTATTCTACAGACGTTTTATTCCTGCATCATTGAAAGACAATCCCTACTTAATGGAAGGTGGGCAGTATGAAGCGAACCTCTTATCACTCCCAGAAATGCAGCGAAGGCAACTTCTTGAAGGAGATTGGGCTATTGCTGATGGAGCCGCTTTTTCGGAGTTTAGGCAGTCTGTACATGTTATTGAACCATATGACATTCCGCATGATTGGGTTAGGTTTAGGTCATGCGACTACGGATATAGCAGTTATTCTGCTGTGCATTGGTTCGCAATTGATCCCAACTTTGGTACTCTGATTAATTACAGAGAATTATACCTGTCCAAACATACCGGACGTGATCTAGCCAAGGCTATTAGAGCGGCTGAAGAGGGTGACCGAATACAATATGGCATTCTTGATTCTAGTTGCTGGCATCAGCGGGGCATGTCTGGCCCTAGTATAGCCGAAGAGATGATAAATGAAGGCACACGATGGCGTCCTAGTGACAGAAGTAGTGGCGCAAGAGTAGCTGGTAAGAACCGACTGCATGAAGTCCTCAAGGTAGACGAGTACACAGACCTACCTGCCATACAATTCTTCAACACATGCAGGCAAATTATAGCAGACTTACCGGTAATACCTTCTGATCCTAAAGGGTCTGACGATATAGACCCAAGATACGCCTCAGACCACGCCTACGACAGCGTCAGGTATGCAGTTATGAGCCGCCCAAAGGCATTCAGCCCCTTTGATATGGGCAGAGGCGTTCCTCAACAAAGTTGGCGTCCTGCCGATGCAACATTTGGATACTAAAAATGGCTTTAATGGATAAACCTATTCTAGAAGATGCTACAGATACAGATATTGTAGTTCCATTGATGGAAGACGGTGACGTTGAATTAGAAAATCAAGAGTATTCCGGAGCGGTAGGGTTTATTGAGAGCCAGTACCGGCGGTCTAAAGACGCAAGAATGACTGACGAGGAGCGTTGGCTGGATTCATACCGGAATTATCGTGGAATTTACTCGTCTGAAGTCCAATTTACGGAAACTGAAAAGTCAAAAGCCTTCATAAAAATCACGAAGACGAAGGTTTTGGCTGCTTATGCGCAGGTTGTTGACGTATTATTTGCTGGCAGCAAGTTCCCGATTGGTATTGAGGCGCGTCAGTTCCCAAATAACGTGGCAGATGCCGTATCTTACAATCCAAACGAGTTAACCAGCGAGAAAATTAAAGAACAAGTCGGCGTAGACTATGAAGTAACCTCCAGCATCGTGCGTCCAGACATTGCCAAGGACTTAGGACTGTACAAAGACGTTCTTGATCCGGTGAAAGACGATCTACAGCTAGGCGCAGGTACTGCACAAGGTTCTATCACCTTTGAACCGGCTAAACGTGCGGCTCAGAAGATGGAAAAGCTGATGCATGATCAGTTGAACGAGACTGATGCCCCAAAACACCTCAGATCGATTGCATTTGAGTGCTGCCTCTTTGGAACCGGAGTATTCAAGGGTCCATTTGCGCAAGATAAAGAATATCCCCGCTGGGATGAAGAAGGAAATTACACTCCTCTCTTTGAAACCATCCCTAAGATGGAATACGTCAGCATTTGGGACTTTTACCCAGACCCTGACGCCAGAAATATGACTGAAGCTGAATTTACCATACAGCGGCATAGATTAAACCGTACGCAATTACGTACACTAAAGAAACGCCCTCATTTTAGAGAAGAAAGCATAGAAATCGCCTTAGAATACGGCTCCAACTATACACGGGAGTACTGGGAAGACGCTTTGGAGGATGATTCAACTCATTCTGACATGGATAGGTTTGAGGTACTGGAATATTGGGGCATATTAGACGCTGAATTGGCTGAAAATGCCGATATTAAACTACCCAAGGAATTGCAGGATAAAGACGAAGTTCAGGTTAATATATGGGTTTGTAACGGCCAAATCCTTAGATTAGTGCTAAATCCCTTTACTCCCAGCCGTATTCCCTACCTCGCTGTCCCATACGAATTAAACCCCTACTCATTCTTTGGTATAGGTGTGGCTGAGAATATGACGGACACTCAACTTTTGATGAATGGCTTCATGCGTATGGCTGTAGATAATGGAGCTTTGTCTGGTAACCTATTGATAGAAGTAGATGAAACTAACTTGGTCCCGGGCCAGGATATGTCTGTATACCCCGGCAAAGTGTTTCGTAGGCAGGGGGGTCAAATTGGTGCCGCTATACATGGCACGAAGTTCCCCAACGTATCGCAAGAGCTTTTGATGATGTTCGACAAAAGCCGACAACTTGCAGATGAAGCCACAGGTATTCCATCATACAGCCACGGTTCTGGAGCCGTTGGCGGCGTAGGTAGGACTGCCAGTGGTATGTCCATGCTCATGGGTGCGGCTGCTCAGAATATTAAGGCTGTGGTCAGGAACGTAGATGACTACTTGTTATCACCACTGGGTAAGAGCCTGTTTGCTTTTAACATGCAGTTCAACTTTGACAAAGAGTTTATCGGTGATCTCGACGTTAAGGCGCGTGGGACTGAGAGCCTAATGCGGAATGAAGTGCGTAGCCAACGACTACTGCAGTTCATGCAGATGACCAGCAATGAGCAGATGGCACCGTTTGTTAAGTACGATTATATCCTGCGTGAACTCGCTGCGTCTATGGATTTAGACGAGGATAAAATTCTCAACGATCCCCGCGAGGCTGCTATTCAGCAGAAGATGATGGCTGAGATTAAGGCACTTATGCCAGAGCAGCCAGCACCGCCACCACAGGCAGGCCCACAAGGCGGTCCACCCGTTCCATCACCGGCAGACCCTACTGGTAATGGCGGGGGTAACATAGCCGCTGGTGCGGCACCAGAACCAGATGCTGCAGGTTTCACTGGCGGCGGCGGTGGAGACAACGGTGGACAGCCACCACAGCAGCCTGCAGGGGTTCCAATTCAATAATGGATAAACAGTTTATTCGATCACTACTGCCGTTGGTCAACGACAAGACCAGCATGAACCTACTCCAGACTTATGCAGATGCACGTATTAGCCAGCATCTCACTCAGATGAGTATGGAAACGGACATGGAGAGAGTTAAGCGCATTCAAGGCGCAGTTGCGGAATTACGCCGCATTAGCACTCTGCGAGATGAAATTACTACAGGTGCCAAATAATGGGTTATTTCTCTGACATATTTAAATCTGACGATGCTCCGGTTGAGGGCGATGACCTAGAACAGACTGCAGGCTTTTTCAGCCAAGAACGTGGTCAGCAGCGCAGTAGAGATTTAAACGATGCCATTAGATATTATTTAGGCCCGTACCTTGGTGCAGAAAATGGCTTACTAGACAGCGGTAACCAATTATTAAATCCAGTGGTAGGTCTGCAAGATTCCGGCGTTGCCTTCCAAGAAGGTCGATATGTAGACGCTGCCACCGACCTAGCTGGTGCTGCAGTACCACTAGCTGGTGCTGTAGTTGCAAAACCACTAGCAAAGGCAGTTGCTAACAAAGCAGATGACGCCGTCGATATGGTCAGTGAAACTCTAACGGGCTTCTCTGCTAAACCCAAACCGTTTGATCCTAGTAGACGTAAGGCAATGCAGCAAATAGGGGCGGCTGCAGTAGCAGCACCGGTTATGGCGTCTGATGCAGCCAGAGGCGTACTGGATGAAGTAATAGCACCTGTAGTGAAGAAGACTGCAGGAGCAGTTAATCCTCTTAGTCAGTCTCTTGGTAAACTAGACGGCATGGCTACGGATTTTCAAAATGGATTTTTAAAAGGTCAGGATATTTTCCAGCGGGTCAAAGAAGGTAAGTATACCAACTACTGGATGACATCACGAAGCAATCCAGAACTTGCTGCCCATGACAATAGTATGAATGACCTTGCAGAAGGTATGCGGAATGAATTTTTTGACAGCGTAATACCTGCTTTGACTAAGGATAACATTACCACATTAAAAGATGATGAATTGCTGTTCGCTGCGAGTGAATTGTCTGCTAGGGCCGACGATGCCTATATCAAAGCGGCTGATTTTGATAGCGGTGCGTTGGCAGAATCCTTGGATACTTCAATACAAGACGTACTAGATGAACTTTCCGCAAGGGGTATTAACACTCCGGAAACCCAGAAGTTGCTTGATGATATTGAATACCGGAAAGACCCTTACCTTGAGGGAGCATACGCTGGAGAAGATGTTACAACAGACGCTCTGGGTCTGCCGCCTACAAATGTAGTAGCCAATATGGTTCCCAAGGATATGGGCGGGGAGATGCCCGCGGTAGACGCACAGACTACGCAAGCCTTTGGTACTAACGGTGGACCGTCTATGCAGTCTGGCCCTGCAGAGATTGGCCCACAGAAACGTGTGGACACCCGACTTCCAGCAGAGGTTGGTAAAGACGATACCTTGAAAACTGGCGCGATGGTTTCGGACGGGGATTCCTTAATGGGCAACCCTAATATGTACGACAACCTAGTTATGATGACTGATCATTACCCCGGTCTGAAGAGACTTTATTCTGACGATGTTGCTGAAATTAGGGGTAATATTACAAACCGGATGACTGATAATATAGTTAGCCTGTACGACATGTCTGACCAGTTAGGTATCGCTAAAGACAGCGCAAATTGGTACGTTGGTGCTAATCGTATTGCTAACGGACTATCCACTCGCTTCGGTATATCGGACACTAAATCGGCAGGGGTTTTGGCAGTAATGTCTCCCCAAAAAGATTGGTTCCAGAATGTAGGTCTGGGTGAACGTATTATTAAGCACCACACCGAATTAGGTCCAAATGCTCCTTGGACGCCTGAGATGGAAGCGATGACTGTAACAGTACCGCCGTCTAGGAAAGGCAAGGGCAAATCCAATAATACTGCGTGGCAGGACGGTAAAAATGGGGCAATACTAGACGCCATTAAAGGCAAGGCTTGGGGCCAACTAGAAACCCCTATGGAAAAAGCCTTGTGGCTTCGGGCTTACGATGAGGCTCACTTCGGTAAGAATTTTAGAGAAATTAGCCCAGACGGCGATATCCTTGGATATGACATTAAGAAGGATGGTAACCCGTCTGCTATCGCACACCAAGGATTTGGAGACATTGCCAAGGCAGTCCGTATTTTAGAAGGTGAGGGAACCCTAACCTCTATTTCACCAGAATTAGGCGGCAACCACAAAGTCCGTAACTTCTTCAACAACATCCTTAATCCTGACAGCCCTAATGACGTTACTGTAGATACTCACCAGATTGCGGCTGGGCTATTTAGACCTCTAG
>Ga0209632_10001030_pt1 | contig 28517 bp, 18 predicted proteins | sample COG_10_FD_184754 | JGI IMG/M metagenome (GOLD analysis project Ga0209632, IMG submission 184754) | Pelagic Microbial community sample from North Sea - COGITO 998_met_10 (SPAdes) (version 2) | ecosystem: Environmental > Aquatic > Marine > Neritic zone/Coastal water | place: Helgoland, sampling... | reverse complement strand
TTTAGGCTTACTTCTTGTCTCAACAATGATGGCAATTATTGTTTCCACAGCTGATTCATTTTTACTAATCCCTGCGACGAACCTTACAAGGGATGTATATTTACGTTATCTCAATCAAAATGCGAGCGAAAAAAACATATTATTGATTAGCCGTACTCTTGTTTTATTCCTTGGTTTAATTTCCTACTTATTGGTTAGTCAATTTGGAACAGTTCTTAGTGCTGCTTTTACAGCATATAATATTTATGGGACTTCAATTACTCCTGCATTGCTGGCTGCTTTTTTATGGAAAAGAGCGACAAAGCAAGGTGCTATTGCATCTATACTTACTGGTTCTACCGTGACAATAATTTGGACTTACTTATTACCTTCTTGGAGTGGGTTTACTAATCTAAATCCATTTCTACAAGAATTGACTTATCCTGCCGCTTCCTTATCAATTCTATCTTTAATTATTGTGAGCTTTTTAACGCCAGCTCCAACTAAAGAATCACTAAAACCATTTTTTATAGATTAAATAAATAACTTTATAGGTTTATCGCTTTTTTGGAGAATCTCTATAAATTCTCTCTGGATCTAATTCTCTTCTGTAATATTCGAAAATTTTACCTGTCCCTTGCCAGTTTTCAATTTGATCAATAGTTTTAATATTTCCTTTAAAATGATTTGATATTCCTCCTCTAACATGGCCTGTTACATAATCAATATGATCTTTTTTTCTAGCCCAATTCAGAAAAACTTTTTTTAACATTTTGGCATAGCCATTTCTTTTATATTCTCTCAAGATAACAAAAGCATAAGTGTAGATAGTGTTTTTCTTGCCAAAGTTAGAATCTAAACGAGCCCAGGGCTCCATACTAAGGCTTTCTAGGGGTACGCCAATAATATAACCAACGATCTTACTTTGATGCCTAGCTATAAATGGAAGGGAGTCTTTTTTATTAAAATAAGTTTTTATAGTAGATTCTGTTAGCTTTGCAGACTTTCCATATTCTTCAACTAGTGATTCGGATATTTTAAATAAGGATTGATAATCATTAAGACCAACAAAATTAATTAATTCGATTTGAAATGGACCACTCGAGGCTATAATTTTAGTGGTTGAATGATCTTTTGTCTTATTAAACGTTTCATGCACAAAGTAAGTTTAGGATTTACTAATGATAAAACATATAAACTTAAAATAATAAGAATTACAATTGTTGAAGGGATTATCTCTTAATAAATTTAAATACGATGATAAGTTTTAATTCACGTCTTAAATCTGTTGTAAAAGAAAAAGGTTCATGCCTTTGTGTTGGTCTGGATATTAATCCAGAAGCATTTGGATCTAGTAATTTAAGTAATCTCAAAGAGCATACTTTTAAAGTAATTGATGCGACAAGGGAATTTGCAGTTGCTTATAAGCCTAATTTTGCTTTTTTTGAGCGATGGGGGGCTGCTGGTTTTGCATGGCTCGAAGAAACTGTTGTTTATATTGGGAAAGACCATATAACAATTGCAGATGCAAAACGTGGAGATATTGGTAATACTGCAAGTCAATATGCTGAAAGTATTTTTAATCATTTTGGCTTTGATTGTGTTACCTTAAGTCCATATATGGGAAAGGATAGTATCGAACCATTTATCAAAGAAAAAAGTAAAGGTGCATTTGTATTATGCCGAACTTCAAATCCATCTGCAAAAGATTTACAAAATAAATTAGTCAATGGAAAGCCTTTATATCATGACGTTGCTCATCTTATTAATGGTTTAAATAAACATGATAATCTTGGGCTTGTAGTTGGGGGCACAGCGCCTGATGAACTTTTAGATGTTAGAGCCATTGCTCCTGAAATTCCATTATTAATTCCTGGAATAGGTGCTCAAGGTGGAGATTTAAAGAATAGCGTTAAAGTTTCCAATAGATCGGGAGTTGGGCTTATTAATATATCTAGAGGCATCAGTTTTGTTGGAAATATGACCCAAAAAGAAATTTATAATGCTACAAAAGAATATGAAAAGAAAATTAAAGAGGCAATGAATCAATGAATAATGATGAACAAATTTTATCGATCTTCAGATCTACAGATTCTTTACTTGAAGGACATTTTGTTCTGTCTTCTGGTAGGCATAGTCGTTCATATTTTCAGTGCGCTAAAGTTTTACAGCATCCAGAGTATTTGACGGCATTTTCGATAATGATCGCTGATGAATTTGAATCAAAAAAGCCAGATGTTGTAATATCTCCGGCTATCGGCGGTGTTGTTTTAGGAACTGAAGTTGGCGCTCAGTTAGGATGCCGAACAATTTTTGCTGAAAGGAAGCAAGGTGAAATGGTTATTCGAAGAGGTTTTGAAATTAAGCCGAGTGAAAAAGTTCTAGTAGTTGAAGATGTTATAACGACTGGAGGCTCAGTCAATGAAGTGATAGCATTAGTAGAAGAATCAAAAGGAGAAATGATAGGTGTTGGTGTTTTAGTTGATAGAAGCAATGGCTCTGCTATCTTACATCCAAACCAATATTCGATTGTAAAGCTGAATGTCGAAAGCTTCGATAAATCAAATCTTCCTGCTGATTTAGTTGAAATTCCAATACAAAAACCAGGGAGTAGGTACTCATTATGAAAAAAATAATACCGCTAATACTTATTTTAGGACTATTTGAAATGAGTTGTGGAAAAACAAAAAAGGAACAAATCGTGGCTGTTGAAAAAAAAGAAATAGTAAATAATATATCACAAGAAAAAAATGAATCTGAAGAAAATAAAGTAGATGTTGCGGTTATTTCAACATTTTATGGTGACTTAGTCGTTTCATTCTTTGAAAACGCAGCACCAAAGCATGTAGAGAGTTTTAAAATGCATGTAAAAAACGGTTTTTATGATGGGACTATTTTTCATCGGGTTATACCAGGCTTCATGATACAAGGTGGTGACCCAAATACAAAAGGTGATAATAAATCGAGTTATGGAACAGGTGGGCATGCTGCTAAGTATTTTGGGTTTGGAGATGAGGCAGAACCAAAAACTTGGGATCTTCCTGCTGAATTTTCGAAGATTAGTCACAAAAGAGGTATATTGTCCATGGCTCGTTCTACAAGCCCCAATAGTGGTGGCAGTCAGTTTTTTATTTGTGCTGCTGATGCTCCGCACCTCGATGGACAATACTCTGTTTTTGGACAAGTCGTCGAAGGGGATAATGTTATTGAACAAATTGTTAATCTTCCAAAAGATGCAAGGGACAATCCAAACCAAAGAGTTGAAATGAAAATCAGACTAGAAAAAAGGAGTCAATGACCGCACCTCATATTGGTATAGCCCTTGGAGGTGGAGGAGCAAGAGGAGCTGCACATATAGGGGTTCTTCGACGACTGCAAACTGCCGGTATTAAAGTTGATATTATATCTGGTGTAAGCGCAGGTTCAGTAGTTGGCGCTATGTATGCACTTAATGAAGATGCTGAGTGGATAGAAAATCGTTTTAGAGAAATTCTTGAGGAATATCCTTTCAGGAAAAGAGTAACTCGGTATTTCAGTCCCATCGGATTGGAAGAGTCTTTTTTTTCAAGAATTAATAGGTTCTTGACGGAGCATTTATTTCAAATTCTTCGACTTTATAAAGATTCAGTTATTAGTAAAGAAAAACTTAAAGAGGTCATTTCATTTTTAGTACCTGTAAAAACTTTTGAAGAATTGAGATTACCATTAAAAGTTGGTGCCACAGATTTAAACACGGGTGATAGTATTATCTATGATAGTGGGGATTTAATTAGTGCAATAGTCCAGAGCTGTAGTATTCCTGGAGTCATTGAGCCTACAGTTTTAAATAATAAAATATTAGTAGATGGAGGTGTAACGTCTCCAATACCGATATCAATGATTAAAAATAATTGTCTGTTTACAATTGCTGTAGATATTTCTCAATATACATTGAAATCTTTAGTCAAAATAAATATGAATGAATTAAAGGGTAGGTCTGATTTAATAACATCAAATACCTTGAAGGTGTTACTAGCCGAAAAAGCTGATTTTACAATAAATCCCGACACACTTGGACTTCATTGGTCTAACTTTGATAAGTTTGATATTCTGATTAATCAAGGTGCAAAGTCCGCAGACAGTTCAATCAAAAAATTAAAAAATCTGATATTAAACATAGCACCAAACTCGCATAAAGAAACATTGAGTTAAATTTTTTTTGAGATTACTTTCCAAAGCTATAAAAGAATAGAATTGAATTGAAAAAGATATTTTACCTTATCCTTTTAGTTGGATCGACATTTGCTCAGGCAGATGAAAATCCAGTTAAAATAAGCGCATTCGCTGATTCACCGGCAAGAGCAGGTGAAGTTTTAAGCATACGCATTAATGCTGAAATGGATAAAGAATGGCATATTTATTCAATTTACAAATCAACCGAAGGTCCTTTGCCAACTGAAATTACAGTTTCTGGAAATGCGGTTGGTTTAATTGCTCCAGTACACGAACCGAAACCAAAGTATGTATTCGATCCTGGTTTTGAGTCCGACACCTATTACCACGAGGGAAATACTGAATTTATTTTCCCAATTAAATTAAAACGAAATCTAGAACCTGGTGAGTATGATATTGCGATTGATGTCTTTTATATGGTTTGTAATGAAAGATTGTGCTATCCACCTATTACTAAGACAGACACACTCAAAATTCAAGTTGAAGATGGTAATCCTAGGCCAGGTTTTACTTCCTTTTCTAATATTAGTAGTAATCTTTCTAATGAAGATAGAGAAGAAAGGAAGAACACTTTATTAGGTGTTCTCTTACTGGCTGTTGGAGGAGCAATATTGAGTTGGGTTATGCCTTGTGTCTATCCTATGATACCAATAATAATATCTTTTTTTGGTAAAATGTCAGAGGAAAAACATATAGGCCGAAATACAATCGCAACTTTTTATGGGTTAGGTATTTCTGGAACATTTATTTTAATTGGTTTAATTGTTGGCTTCTTATCTTGGGGTGTTGAAGATGTTGCTGAGAAATCTAGACATGCAAACCTTGGAAATATGATAGCAACAAATCCATGGATAAACCTATTTTTAGGAATTCTATTTATAGTTTTTGCATTGTGGATGTTTGGCTTTTTAAATATAAATGTTGCAGGTAAACTAGTTAATACAACCGATAAAGCAGGACAGTCGGCCAAGAGTGCTTATACTGGGTCTTTTTTATTAGGAGTTACTTTTGCAATAACTAGCTTTAGTTGTACTGTTCCAGTTGTTGGTACCTTACTTGTTGTTGCGGCTGCAGGAACAACTGGTGGAGTCTTAACTAGCCTATATGGTATGACTATTTATGGATTTGTTTTTGCAGCACCATTTGTCGCGCTTTCATTATTCCCGAAAGCGCTAGATAAATTACCTAGCTCCGGTGCTTGGATGGAGACACTTAAAGTTGTTTTTGGTTTTATTGAAATAGCTGCTGCAATTAAGTTCTTGTGGGTCCCTGACTTAGAATGGGGTCTTGGACTTTTACCGCGGAATATCGTATTACTTTTATTCCTTATTATTGGTTTTATAACAATTCTTTATCTCCTTGGACTCTTTAAGATGGGTACAGCTGAGAATATAAAACCTTTTCAAATAGGTAAAGGAAGAATGCTCTCTATTGTTTTATGTCTACTTTTTCTTTATCCAATAGGGAAATCTCTTTTGTCTCCACCGACTTACCACTACAACCAAATGCCGCGGTTAATGGAAGAGTTTATTGAAGCACTTGTCCCTCCTCCACCAACTGAAGATGACATCGCTGTAAAAGAAGGTTGGTTTGTTGACGAATATGATAAAGCCCTAGAAAAAGCTAAAGAAGAAGGGAAGCCACTTTTTATCGATTTTACAGGAGTATACTGTGCAAATTGTAGAGTGATGGAAAGAAGAATCTTTCCTACAAAACAAGTAATGGAACAATTTGATAAAATGGTTTTAACTCGGTTATATGTTGATAAAAAAGATTCACTAAGTCAATTATATGCGCAGCTCCAGTTTGAGCGCTATAAGCAAGCAACTCAGCCTTATTATGTTATCTTAGATCCAAAGAATGAACAAACTTTAGTGGATACAGGAGGTTACGTACCAAATGGATTTGCAGATTTTTTAAAAAGAGGTGTAAAAGCTTTTGAGGAACGTAATTAATAATGATACTTAATTCTTCTATCTTCCGATTAATAAAATTATCACCAGCAATAATAATAGTTTCTTTTTTCTTAATTCTTTCATGTGATAATAGTACGGCACAGCAAAAAACTAGTTCGAAACCAACTGAGGTTCTTAAAAATAAGGATCTATTAAAAGCACCCGATTTTTCTTTAGCTGACTTAGAAGGTAATATCGTTAGTCTGAGCGATCTTCGTGGTAAAGTTGTTCTTCTAAATTTTTGGGGTACTTGGTGTGGTCCTTGTAAGCGTGAGATCCCTGATTTTGTTAATTTAATGAACAAGTATAAAAAACAAGGATTAGAGATTGTAGGTGTTACTCTTACTTCTGGTTCGTCCGAAAAAATTCAATCTTTTGCGCGGCAGTGGGATATTAATTACACTCTTTTAACTGATATTAAAAGTAACGAGACGCAAGTTGTCACCAGTATGTACGGACAGGTAACGGGCGAGAGGATCTCAGGTATTCCAACATCATTTATTATTGATAGAAATGGGTTTATTCAAAAAAGGTATGTTGGTCCAAGATCTGAAAATATTTTTTACAATGATATTAAACCATTCCTTTAAAAACAAGAATACTTTTTAATATAAATATAATGATGCGTGTAATTATCTGTTTAATAATCGCATGTTGCTCTTCACTCTTATATTCTAATTCAATCAAGAATTATTGGCAACAAAAGGTTGACTATGAGATGGAGATTACTCTACATGATTCTATTCGTCAGCTTGCTGGTACTTCAATAATAAAATATACCAATAACTCACCAGATTCATTAGATCGTATATTTTTACATTTATACCCCAATGCTTTTCAAATTGGCTCAGTTAAGCACAGAGAATACACTGGTAATTATGGGCGTGGTTCTCGAGCAAAATATTTTAAAGAAAAATTAGATCAAATTAAAAGTAAAATTGAAGTAAGAAATTTTTCAATTGCTGTACCAAACGAAGGTCTGTCCTGGATCCATAAAAAATCTATTCTGGGATCATATACAATTGACGATACGGTTCTTGAAGTAATCCTCTCTAGAAAAATAGCACCAGGTCAAGTTGCTCGTATTGATTTAGAATGGACTCATCATGTTGGTGAAATGGTTGAACGTGCGGGGTATTATGAAGGTCAATACAATATGGCTCAATGGTATCCTAAGGTTGCTGTCTACGATGAAGATGGGTGGCATTCAGATGTATTCCACGCTGAAGGTGAGTTTTATGGTGAATTTGGTAATTTTAATGTAAAATTCAATTTACCAAAAACTTTTGTGATTGCGGCAAGTGGGATTGTGAAGGATGGAGATCCCGGTTGGCAAGATGTTCGGGTAGACACTTCTTTTGATTTTTTTGTTTGGCGTGATATCTATGATTCTACATATATAGCACCGGAATTAGATCAGCGTCGACATGTGACTTTTTTAGCTGAAAATGTTCATGACTTTGCTTGGGTAGCTTCAAAAGATTTTTTTTATGAAGGAGGAAAGAGTAAAGACAAAGAGACAGAAATACATGTTCTCTACGATAGAAACCGAGGAGATGTGTGGTCTAAAGTAGTTTTGGAAAGGTCAATTGAAGCGCTAAACTGGCTAGAAGAAAAATTCGGGAATTATCCATATCCACAAATAACAACTGTAGATAGAGTGAAGAATGGAGGAATGGAATACCCGATGCTTGTGATGAATGGACGCGAGGATGAAAGCTTAATAGTGCACGAATATGGTCATGTCTATTTCTATGGTATTTTAGCAAATAATGAGCTCGATGAAGCGTGGCTTGACGAAGGGTTTACAACTTACCAGACAACTGAATATATGATGCAGAAGTACGGAGATCATGGATTTGATCCAAAGCTTTATTCAGGATATGATAAATTTCCTAAAAAGTTTTGGCCTAAACAAAATGAATTACAATCAGATCAATGGTCTGCTATTCGTTTTCAAAGTAGTGGTCATAATGAGAACATAAGTAAACCTTCCTATCTTTTTAATTCAGGCTCATCATACAGCCGTAATGCCTATACAAAACCAGCATTAATGCTATCAGAATTAAAATATTTTTTAGAAGATTCTCTTTTCTATGCTGTAATGCAAAGCTACTTTGATCAGTGGCAATTCAAGCATACAAATGAGAAACGGTTCATCGAAACTGTAGAAAAAGTTGTAGGTCAAGATATGGGTTGGTTTTTTAATCCATGGTTACATACAACTAGAGACCTAGACTATGGTATTAAATCTTTTGAAAAATCATATGATAAGAATTTTTGGAATATAAATCTAGAAATTGAGAATAAAGGATCACGATTTCTTCCGATAAAAATAGAAACTCTTTTTAGCGATGGAACTAAAGAAAATCGATGGTGGACAAATCATTTGTGGCGATTTGACGATACACTAAGTTATCGAGTTAAAAAAAAACCAATTAAAATAACATTAGATCCCGATGTTCAAACAATGGATTTAGATTTTAGAAATAACACAACGAGAATGAATAAAAAAATAATATTTAATTGGCCAGGTTTAGATTATTCTCCTAGAGATGAAATAGTCTATAAATGGAATCCTAATTTTTATTTTTATAAGCCCTCAAAAGATTTTTCTCCAGGTTTTTACATTGAAAAAAACTACGGTTTCTATGAAAAAACTTTTATGAGTATTAATTATAGTATGAAATCTAAAAATATTTATTGGGATTTTAATAGTTCAAGACAGCTAGTGCACTATTTCCCTCGGACTAAATTTAATTTTTGGACATTTAATAAACCTGGTGTTCTGGAGTACGGTGGTGAGTTAGAAAAAAAATGGAATAAAGTTTATGGTAGCACACCAACTCAAACATATTCAATAGGTTTCTACCTGCAGCCTAAATATAATAGATTAAGATCTCAAGCGCTTGGATATGATGAGCTTCACTCTAAGAGACTTGGTGTTGGTTATCTTGGCTTCTCAACAACAATCGGAGTGAGTAGCTTAGAAATAAATTCGGCTACATCTCTAGGAGCATTATCCGATTGGAATTTTAATCGTTTTACTTTCGAAAGCTATACCTCATTTTCGAAGGTTCTAAGTAGACATAATAAGACCAAGCCAGATAAGAATAAAATAAAGCTTAACTTGAAGAATCGATTTATCGTAGGAAAAATTTGGAGTGATAAAGCCGGAGCACCGAGTCAAGAGGCTTTTAATATTGAAGGGAATAGCTCGAATGAGCAACTTCGAAAAAGATACATTGTGGATCAATTTTATGGTAATACTAATTTATTTAACCATTACCATCTTTCTGGAGATGGGAATTTGCGTGGTTTTACGGGAATGTCTTTGGAAAATGCAGATGCTTTGGTCTCAACTTCAAATGAATTAGGTTTCTTTACAACAATGCCAAAAATTAATTTATCAACTGAGATCATTGCATTTGCTGATGGTGGAGTCTTCTTAAACGAGGGTCTGTTTAAAAAAAGATACTTAGGTGATGCTGGGTTTGGTGTGCGCTTTGATACATCTTTTTTTGAAAAAGATATTTATATTAGACTAGATTTTCCATTTATTATTTATGATAATAATTCATTGAGCTTAGATTGGAATAATTGGATTTTTAGCTTTCAAAAAAGTATATAGAAAATTGATTGAAATATTTGGTATAATTCTTAACTTTCATAAGTTATATATGTACTGCTTTATATCAATAAATTATTTTAAATAAAGTTGAACAGGAGAGTCGTTGTGAGAAAACAATCATTTGTATTATCTCTTTTTATTTTTCTAACTGTTAGTCTGCATGCTCAAGAAGAATTATGTGAGCCAGCGGCATTATCCGTTTTTGGTGGCGATCAAGAGAATATTCTTTCTTGGAGTGAGCCTGTTGGGAATATAGGCTGTGGTGACTATGCAGTAGATCAATTACCTTATACACATCAAGGTAATAATACTGGTATGGGGAATGACTGGCCTCTTCCTTATGATGGTGAGGATGCGGCTTATACACTTAATGTTAGTGAGGTCTCGACTTATGATTTTACTCTTTGTTCTAATATTACTGATTATGATTCGTATATTGAAATTTTCACAAATGATGAGCAATGTTTAAACCCTGTCTCCACTGGAAATGCTAATGATGATGATTATGATAATTGTCCAGAATATGTTGCTCCATATCCACCGAGTGGACTTTTTGGTGTAGTGCTTCAGCCAGGACAGTACTACATAGCGGTTGGCGGTTTTGGAGGTGAAACTGGAAATTATGAGATATCAATTAGCCTTTCTGGGGCAAGAGAAAATATTAATGTAGTTGATAATTCAATTAAATTTACATGGGCACAACAGCAAATAAAAATGGAGAGATTAGGGTTCTCGCAAGATTTAATTGATAATTATACTCAAATTGTTACGAATCCACAAAGATATAGTAGAACAGGAAGTTCTCGAGAAATTCCTGAAGAGTGTGGCACTTTTTCTACATACGCTGTTTACAACGCTTCTGATAATTCATTGCTTGCAGAGACCTCTGGCTTGACATATACACATTCTGGTTTAAATAACGGAACAGAATATTGTTACTATGTTAAAACCATTTATAACGAAGGGCAATCGGAACCTACTCAGGTAGTATGTGGCAATCCAAGTACTTGGGAGCCAGCTCCTCCTACAAATGTATACTCTGAAGTCTGGGATGAAGAAGTTTCAATTTACTGGACAGCTCCAGATGTGAATAATCTTAGTGTTCCATATAATGAAACATTTGATGACGGTGGCCTTTTAGATCTGTGGCTAGTTGATGGTGGTGAAAATTGGGTTTATAATGAAGCTAGTGGCAATCCCGCACCGACAATGTACTTTAACTGGTCGCCTACAGTAGAAAATTATTCGCAAAGTCTCTATTCTCCACTTATTCCATTAGGAAGTCTAACAGATGTCTCTATTTCATTTGATTGGGAGTTTAGCAACTTTGACCCGACTGGTGAAGAATATTTTTCGGTAGAATATAAAACTGGTTCTGATATCGATTGGACTGTTGTTGAAGTCTTTGCTAATAGTGGAGAAGATTTTTCATTCACAAACTTTTCATATGAGCTTTCAAGCTTAAGTGAAAACCTGCAAGTGAGATTTCATTGTTACGGATCGAATTCATACAATCTTAATTGGTACGCAGTTGATAATTTTAGTGTTACATCTGGGCAAAGGAATAGTCGACTCGAATATGATTTTCTTGGATACAATGTTTATGTTGATGGTGTTCTAAATAATGATGCAATATTCGATTCTACTGGATATACTGTTTTTAACCTAAGTAATGAAATTGAATATACGTTCGGAGTCTCATCCGTTTATGAGGGAGCAGCTGGTGATGAAAATTATGAAAGTGCTCTAGTGAATTTAATGGCTCAGCCAGTTTATGTTTATGGTGATATTTCTGGAATGATAACCGACCCCAATGGAATTGCTTTAGACAGTGCTGTTGTTTCATCAAATGGTGTATCAGATACAACAAGTCAAGATGGAAGCTTTATGCTTTGGAATTTGGATGTTGGTTCTAACGCTGTTCAAGTTCGTCGTGCTGGATTTTATACTACAACCGAAGAAGTAGTTGTCTTAGCACAAGCAGAACCGACTATTCAAGACTTTGTTATTAGTCCTGATATGCCGAGTCCTGTAGGCTTAAAAGCAACACCATTAGATGAGGAAGTTTATTTAGAATGGCGTGAACCTGGTGGGATGCAGGTTTATGACATAGCCTACTATGATGATGCTTTTGAAACTCCAATTGGATGTGGTGGGACATGTGGTTTTGGTGTTCGTTTTACACCCGCAAACTATCCAGCAACTTTAACAGGAATTGTGTTGTCTTTTCAAGGTGGTGCAACTGCTGTCGGTGCTAGTGTTGATGTCTATCTTGATTCTGATGGTCTTTCTGGAGGTCCTATAGGTGAACCAATTAATTTAATTCCCTCAGCTGATTTTACGGCTCCTGGTGACCTTGCTCAATTTCAGTTTGATGTGTCTGGCTCTAGTATAGAAGTCTTAAGTGGTGATATTTATATTGTTGTAAATGAAAATGGTTCAGGATTTATGGGAATATCTAATGATATTGAGCCACAGACACCTGAATACTTTGATAGAAATTGGGTTACTTTAGGTGATGGAACGTGGTCAACAATTAATGATGTAGTAGCTGGCGATCCAACTTTAACGGGTAATTTTGGTGTTTTAGCGCAATTTTTAGGTGCGCCAGGACTCACATTTGCCAACACTGCTACTAGCAGTGAAGTGAATGTAGAAGAAAATAGTATAGGTCTTCTTTCAAACTATAACCTTTCAAACCTAGAAATTGAAAGAGACGCTAGCTCTCTTGTTTTAGAACCAATGGATAATCCTTATATACCATTAAATCCAACTATGTCGATGACGAGTAGGGATGATTTAATTGAATATAGAGTATATCAGGTTGACAGTGAAGGTGCGGAAACCTTTATCGTAGCGACTACTGATACTTTCGCAACTATATCTGTCAGTCCAAATTATATAGACTATTGCTTTAATATCTCCGCATTTTGGAATACCGATAGTTATGGCCAACTAGAGTCGAATCATTCTAATACCTCTTGTGCAATACCATATACATTTGGAGATGTTGATTTTGATAGCGATGTTGATATTACCGATGTCCTATCAGTTGTCGATTTTATTTTAGAAGAAGATTTACCAACTGAGGATGAGTTTAGAAATGTTGATGTTAACATGGATGAAGAAATTAATATTGCTGATGTTATTATGATGGTTGATATAATTTTTGGGGCAAATGGCAGGACTTTATCAGCAGACCAAAGTGAAGTTGCCTATCTTGATTTAGTCTCAAATTCTTCAAATTCAAAATTGCTATTTCAAATTGAATATGCTGGAATAATCAGGGGGTTAGAGTTTGAACTTCAATATGATCATGATTTAATTGATCTAAATTCACCTTTGTTGAATGTTTTTGATGAACATACAATGTTGTCTTCGAATAACTTAAAAAATGGTTCTCTGAAGATTGTTGCTGCAAATCTAAATGGGGGTTCTTTAAATACAAAAGAACAATCCTATCTTAATATTCCTGTGAATTTTAAGGGTAATATGCATGAAACATCATCTATCGCGCTAGAAAATATTAAGTTAGTTGGCTTAAATGGAAATCTTATAGATGTCATCACAAGAGTGAATAGTTTAGAAATAAAAGTAGTGCCAAATAAATATGCACTTCAACAAAACTATCCTAATCCATTTAATCCTTCAACTGAAATTAGATTTGATGTTCCAGAATCAGGGTTTGTCAGTCTTGATGTATATAATATGCTTGGACAAAAAGTAAGAGCTTTAAAATCAGAAATTGTAAAAGCAGGGTATCATTCTGTTATTTGGAATGGTACTAATGATGTAGGTAGTCAATTAGCTTCGGGGATGTATTTTTATACAATCCAAACAGTCGAATTTCAATCAACAAAGAAAATGTTGTTTTTGAAATAATTTTAAAATACTTATAAATAAAAAAGCCTCGCTTGTTTTAATCGAGGCTTTTTTATTTATTGGAACTTGTTTGCTCTTATTTGATATAATGATAAAAAAGTGGTGTTATAATTATGAAAAAAATACTTGTTTTAATATTGATCCTAAATGCTTTAAATGCGCAAAATTCTGTTGTTAGACAACTTAGTAAGGCTTTTGCTGATGTTGCCGAAAAAGCAAAGCCTGCTGTAGTTACAATAATCACAGATAAAATGGTTTCTTTAGACCAGTACGAAGATTTTGGCTTTTTCTTTTATCAACCAGGCCAACCTCGTCAAAAAGAATTTAAAACAAATGCTTTGGGTTCAGGAGTGATCATAGATTCAAAAAATGGATACATATTAACGAATAACCACGTTATAGATGAAATGGATGGTATAAAAGTAAAGTTGTTTGATAAAAGAGAGTTTGATGCAACTGTTATTGGAACGGATCCTAAAACGGATCTTGCGGTATTGAAGATTGAGGCTGAGGGTTTAACCGATATAGCATTAGGTAACTCTGACGAAGTTAGAGTTGGAGAGTGGGTTATGGCTGTAGGAAGTCCTTTTTCTGAAAACTTGAGTCATACTGTGACTACTGGAATAATTTCTGCTCTTAGTCGAAGTAATATCATGAATTCACAAAGTTATGAAGACTTTATTCAAACCGATGCTGCAATTAATCCTGGAAATAGCGGAGGTGCTTTGTTGAGTATGGACAGTAAACTAATTGGAATTAATACCGCCATTGCTACTGGGGGTTATGAGAAGTCTAATCGAGGAGTGGGTTTTGCAATTCCATCTAATATGGCCAAAAGAATAATGTCTGATTTAATTGAGAAAGGTTTTGTTACAAGATCCTGGTTAGGTGTTTTTATTCAAGAGCTTGATAGTGAAATTGCTAAAGGCTTAAACATTAAGACAAGAAATGGTGCTTTAATTACAGGTGTTATTAATGGTAGTCCTGCAGAGGAAGGTGGTATTCAAGAAGGGGATGTTATTATTGCTTTCAATGATCAGATGATTACCGATCCTTCAAATCTTAAAAATGTAGTTTCTTTAACACCTCCTAATAGTTCAAATCGTGTAAAAGTGTTGCGCAATGGCTCAAAAAAGACTATCGAAGTTCTTTTAAAAGAATTGCCAGAAGATCCAAAACAATATTCTTCCTTAGAAAGAGTACGTTCCAATGAGTTTGGTTTGCAATTAAAAGAAATAACTGAATCTTTAAAAGAAAAATATAACATAACAGATAATGATGTATTGGTGGTAACAAAAATTGATAAGGGTGGGGAGGCTTTTTCAAAAGGTCTTAGGGAAGGTGATATTATTAAGCGAGTTGGTACTGAAAAGGTTAAAACTATTAAGGATTTTAAAAAGCTCATTGATCAGTCTCGAGAAGATGGTACGCTATTACTACTAGTTAAGAAACCAAATGGTGGATCTAAATTTTATACTTTGAACTTCTAGAAGTTCATTTAAATCAATATTTGATTAATTAGATATTTTAATAAAACAGATGTATAAATAATATTTAAATAAAGATAATTTCTAATTAATTATTATTTCATTTAAAAAAGTATATGAGTATAAAAAAAGTAAAGACAAAAGTTGATTTCATTTCTGAAGAACATAATATTTTAGATTTCTGGAAACAGAATCAAATATTTGAAAAAAGAAGAGATCAAAATAAAGGTAAACCTAAGTGGAGCTTCATAGATGGGCCCATAACGGCTAATAACCCAATGGGAGTACATCATGCCTGGGGGAGAACCTTAAAAGACGTATATAATCGTTATAAAGCAATGCGCGGTTTTGAGCTTAGATACCAAAATGGATTTGATTGCCAAGGTCTTTGGGTTGAAATAGAAGTTGAAAAAGAACTTGGATTTAAATCCAAGAAAGATGTTGAGAATTTTGGTATAGAAAAATTTGTAAAATTATGTAAAGAGCGTGTAGAAAAATATTCGAAAATACAAACGGAACAATCAAAGCGATTAGGCTATTGGATGGATTGGGATAATTCTTATTACACCATGTCTGATGAGAATAATTATACGATTTGGTCTTTTTTAAAAAAACTATGGACAGAAGGTAAAGTTTATAAAGGAACCGATGTTGTTCCTTGGAGTGGGCGGTCTGGTACCTCTTATTCTCAGATGGAAATAATAGAAGGTCGTAAGCTTGTTGCTCATACTTCTGTCTTTGTAAGGTTCCCAATTAAAAATAAAGAAAAAGAATTTCTATTAGTTTGGACAACGACGCCTTGGACTCTTACGTCTAATGTCGTTGCTGGTGTTAATGTTAATTTAGATTATGTTAAGATAAAAACTCCAGATGGTTCTTTATACTACTTTGCAAAAGAGAATTTAGAATACCAGCGCCTAGAGAAACAGTTTCAAGATAAAAAACAGTGGGTTGATGGAGTTCCTAAACTCAAAACCTTGGCTCAGATTTTTAAAGAAAGAGGAGGCTATGAAGAGTGTGGTCTAATAAAAGGTTCTGAAATGGTTGGGTGGGAATATTCTGCTCCTTTTGATGGTCTTGAAGCACAAAATGAATTAGGTGGCTATCCAATAGTAGATGAAAAGTTAAAGAATGAAGGTGTTTTTTCTGCAGGCTACCACAAAGTTATTGATCCGGGTAAAGATAGTATCGGTGGCGATATTGTTGTTGGGGGCGAAGGAACAGGGATCGTTCATATGGCCCCTGGTTGTGGAGATGTCGACCACAAGGTTGGTAAAAATTTAGGTCTTCTTAATATTGCTCCATTGGATGATGAATCTAAGTTTTTAACTAAATTTGGTTGGCTGTCTGGAAAAGTTGCAACCGACCCAATAACAACAAAAGAAATAATCAAAGATTTAAAAGAAAGAGATTTTTTAGTGTACGCAGAAGAATATCCTCATGTATACCCTCATTGCTGGCGTTCTGGAGATGAACTAGTCTTTCGTCTCGTTGATGAATGGTATATAAATATGGATTGGCGTGGGAAAATAAAATCCGTTGTTGATGAGATAAATTGGATACCAAAATGGGGAAATGAAAGAGAACATGAATGGCTCGATAATATGGGTGATTGGATGATCTCTAAAAAAAGATTTTGGGGACTTGCTCTTCCAATTTGGGTATTTGAAGACGATACTTTTTATGTCGTTGGTTCCAAAGATGAATTAAAAGAGTTAGCAGTTGAAGGCTGGGAAGATTTTGAAGGAGAATCTCCACATCGACCTTGGATAGATAAAGTTAAGATTAAGCATCCTGAATCTGGTTTAATTGGTAACCGTATTAAAGATGTTGGTAACCCTTGGCTTGATGCAGGGATCGTTCCTTTTTCCACTCTCAAGTACAATACTGATAAAAAGTATTGGTCAGATTGGTTTCCAGGTGATTTTGTAACCGAATGTTTTCCAGGACAATTTAGAAATTGGTTTTATTCGCTTCTAGCCATGTCAGCTGAGCTTGAAGGTAAAGCGCCATTCAAAACCCTTTTAGGTCATGCATTGGTAAAAGATGAGACCGGTCGAGAAATGCATAAAAGTTGGGGGAATGCAATATGGTTCGATGACGCTGCTGAAAAAATGGGTGTTGATGTTATGCGCTGGATGTATTCTATCCAAAATATTGAACAAAATCTATTTTTTGGCTATTCGATAGCAGATGATGTAAGAAAAAAATTAATTACTCTCTGGAATATTTATTCCTTCTATGCTACTTATGCTTCAGTTGATGGATTTAATCCATCAGAGCATCCACTAAATAAAAAAACTTTATCATTATTAGATCGTTGGATCATTTCTAAAACACATATGCTTTTAGAAGTTGCAAATAAATCACTCGATGAATACAGGGTTGATTCTTTTATGAAAGCTTTTGAACTTTATTTAGAAGATCTTTCTAATTGGTATATCCGTCGCAATAGAAGACGGTTTTGGAAGTCAGAAGATGATCAAGACAAGAATAATGCTTATGCAACGTTGTATCATGTTTTGACAATAACAATTAAGGCTATTGCTCCTGTTTTACCATTTGTAGCCGAAAATATATATCAAAATCTTACAAGAAATTCTCAACAATCAGAACCTGAGAGTGTCCACCTATGTGATTACCCATTGCCTGATAAAAGTTGGATTGATCTCGAATTAATTAAGAATGTTGATTCTTTAAAAAAATGTGTTGAACTTGGGCGATCTGCAAGAAGTCAAAGTAATATTAAAGTTCGTCAACCACTCAGTAAGGTTTTATTTGCAATAGAGGATGATGTTATCGCTAAATTTTTTGAGGATAATAAAGATATCATAATAGATGAACTAAATGTTAAAAAGATTGAAAGAATTTCAGAAACAGATGATTTAATTAAATATAAAATTAAACCGAACTTGAGAACTTTGGGTCAAAAGTATGGTCGTGGACTAGCCGAGATTAAATTATTACTTGAAAAAAATGACGCAGCTAGCTTAGTCGCGGATTTGCAATCGAATAAACAAATATCTTTTAATGAAAATAAATATATTTTAACAAGAGAAGATGTCTTTATTGAGACCGTGGCGACATCAGGTTTTACAGCTGCAAGCGATAGCGGTATTACTGTTGGACTTTCAATTGAACTTTCCGAAGATTTAATATTAGAGGGGATAGTTCGTGATATCGTTAGAACGGTTCAATCTATGCGCAAAGAGGCTGGTTATGCTGTTGAAGACAGGATTATTGTTAACTGGGATTTTGATGGTGAAATAGATAAAGCTTTAAGTAAATTTAATAATTATTTTTGTACTGAAACCTTAACAGAAAAAATACTAGATACATTGCTTGATGAAAATCATCATCAAGATCTAACAATAAATAATAAAGTATATAGAATAAAAATTAAAAAGCTATAGGGAGAGATTGAGAATGTCTTTAAAAAAATATTCAAAAACTAAACTAACTTCTTTTAAAAAAAGTATTGAAAGTAAAATAAATAATGTTGCTGATGAATTAGGTGATATTAAAGAAAGCCTAGATTCAAATACTCGTGGGACAGCAAGTCTCTCACAGGATTCAGTTTATAGTGTGCATATGGCAGATGCTGGTACTGATTCTTTTGAGAGAGAAAAAGGTTTTCACTTTATGAATAGGGAAACAGATTATCATAAGTCTCTTGGTAAGGCTCTTAAAAGAATTGAAAATGGTTCTTTTGGCGTTTGTAAAATATGTGAAGAATTAATACCTGAAGAAAGAATGTTTGAGGTTCCCAATGCAACTAAATGTGTTAAGTGTAAGGAAAATGAAAAGTTAAATATTTAATATATGTATTTAATTCTTTTAATCGTAACTGTAGTATCACTTGATCAATGGTCAAAGTGGACAATAAAATCTTCTTTTTCTTTGTATCAATCAAAGCCCATAATTCAAGACTTTTTTCATTTTACATATGTTACAAATGAAGGAATGGCTTTTGGTTTAGAACTCCCTGGAGGAAAGCATATATTATTGGTTCTAACGATACTGCTTACTGCATTTATTGTGGGCTACCTATGGAAAGAAAAAGATGGGCATCCTCTCTCTAAGTATGGTTTGGCACTAATTTTGAGTGGGGCAATAGGCAATTTGATTGACCGTGCATTCTCTGGTAAAGTTGTAGATTTTTTAGATTTTATGGTAGGTGATTTTCACTGGTATGTCTTTAACATAGCTGATTCAGCTGTTACAATTGGGATGGTGTTTTTTATTCTTTATTCATTTCTTGAAGATAGAATCAATTCAAAAGAAGAGTCTTTAATCTGATCCTCCTTCATATTTTTCAAAAAAATACTGGAATTAGGTTGGATAAATTTTTAGTCACAAACTTTGAAGATGAATCTAGATCACAGATTCAGAACTGGATAAGAGCTGGATTAGTCTTAATCAATGGTGAAAAGAAAAAAAACGGTTATATTTTAGAGCTAGATGATAAAATAGAAATTGAAAGACCCCCCAAGGATAAATTAAACGATCTGAATATTCCTGAGCCATTAAACTTAGATATCATTTATGAGGATGAATCTTTAGTGGTCATTAATAAACCAGCCGGGCTAGTTGTTCATCCAGGAGTCGGAAATAAAACAGGTACATTAGTTCATGGTCTTTTGTATCATTTTAACTCATTATCTAGCATAAACGGAGCTCTAAGGCCGGGTATTGTTCACCGGTTAGATAAAGATACATCTGGAGCTATTATCGTTGCAAAAACAGACTTTGCACACAGCCATATAGCTCGCCAATTTGAAACTAGAGAAGTAAAAAAAGTCTATACTGGTTTGACTTGGGGATCTTGGAAGAAAAAAGAGGGTATAATTGATAATGCTTTGGCACGAAAACGAAAAGATCCAACAGCTTATATCGTATCGAAGAATGGAAAACCATCCGTAACTAAATTTAAAATTGAAAAACAATTTCGTCATTTATCGTTGGTGTCTTTCTATCCGAAGACAGGTAGAACGCATCAAATAAGGGTGCATTCTTCTTTTTTAGGTTATCCTATTTTTGGTGATGAAAAATATGGAGGAGGAATAATTAAGACAAAAGGTTTTCTTCCTGAATTCACAAAAATATATCAAAAACAATTAAATCTTTTCAAACGTCATGCACTCCATGCCTCAGCAATAGAAATTAAACATCCCGTTAAAAATAAGATGATGAATTTTGAAGCATCAATGCCAAAAGAACTATTAAATTTAATTGATTCAATTAAACTGCTTTATGAATAATAGATCAAAAACAGAAGTTGAAAGTTTTCTTTTCTATATTGAGAAAGAAAGAGGATATAGTTCTCATACTATTGATGCCTATCGCCGTGATATTAACAAATTCAATTTATTTCTGGTTAGTTACTATGGTGATGAGCTAATAAAATATAATTCAGTAGATAAATGGGCTATAAGAAATTTTCTTGGAAAAGAAGAAGAAGGTGGGATAAGTAGTAAAACTAGAAGAAGGCGTCTTTCAAGTATCCGAACTTTCTTTAAATTCTTAATGATTAATCATGGACTAAAAAAAAATTCAGCGATCCAAGTATCACTTCCAATTATTGAAAAAAATATACCTATTGTAATTCCTAGGGAAAGTAATGACCCAAATGATAGTTCCGGTAAAATAAAAATTGATAATATGCAATTATTAATGGACCAACCTATCCTAAAATATAAAAATTTAAAAGCTGCAAAAAAAGATCGTAAGGGATCCTATATTAAAATGTTAAGAAATACATCTATTCTAGAGGTGTTTTATGCGACTGGAATTCGTCTAAGTGAGCTCGTAAACCTAAATCTTAATTCAATACATATTAATGATATGATATTGAAAGTTTTAGGAAAAGGAAAGAAAGAAAGATTGGTCCCTTTTGGTAAAAAAGCCGGTAATGCACTATCAAATTATATAAAAGAAAGAGGGCACGGCTGGAGTAATCAAGGAGCTATTCCACTTTTTTGTAGTTGGGGTGAAAAAAGAATTTCAAATAGAGCGGTACAGGGAATATTAAAAGATTACTTAACTCAAATAATGAGATCAATAAATATTCAAAATCCAAAGGGTACTCACCCTCATACGATTAGACATACATTCGCAACCCACCTACTAGAAGCAGACGTTGATATAAGAATAATACAAGAATTATTAGGTCATAGTAGCATCAGCTCTACACAAATTTATACAAAAGTAGATACAAAAAAATTAATTGAAATTTATAAAGAATCGCATCCTCATGGTTCTTAAAAGGATTAGAAATGATATTAAATAAAAAAGAAGTCAACCTAGAAGAACTGGGTATAATAGGTCAAAATAATATTCATCGAAATTTATCAGTGGATCATCTTATTGATGATATTATTGAAAATAAAGAAGGAGTAATTGGTTTAAAAGGAGCCGCCATGGTTGATACTGGTATTTATACTGGTAGATCGCCAAAAGATAAGTATATCGTTGAAGAAAAATCTTCTGTAGATGATATATGGTGGGGGGATGTGAATAAAAAAATATCGTCTGAAATTTTTGATATCCTTTATAATAAAATATTAGATTATTATAATAAAGATAATAAATCTAAAACTTATGTCTTTGATGGTTTTGCTGGTGCTGATAAGAATTATGCTTTAAATATTCGTATTATAGCAAAAAAAGCATGGCAATCACATTTTGTTCATAATATGTTTATTCGACCAAATAAAGACGAACTAGAGGGCTTTACCCCCGAGTTTACTATTATAAATGCATCAGAAGTCCATAATAAGGATTTCAAAAAGTTGGGTATGAATTCTGAGACATTTATAATATTTAATCTTCAGAAGAAAATTGCGATCATTGGTGGAACTGAATATGGTGGTGAAATGAAGAAAGGTATTTTTTCAGTATTACACTATTTACTCCCGCAAAAAAATGTATTGTCTATGCATTGTTCAGCAAATGTAGATTTAAAATATCAGAACCCAGTTATTTTTTTTGGCCTTTCTGGAACGGGTAAAACAACCTTAAGCACAGATCCTAACCGTCCTCTTATTGGAGATGATGAGCATGGTTGGTCAGACGATGGGATTTTTAATTTTGAAGGTGGTTGCTATGCTAAACTTATTAATCTTAACCCTGAGGAAGAGCCAGATATTTATAATGCTATTAGAAAAGGAGCACTAGTAGAGAATGTTGTGTATGATAGTACTACTAAAAAAATTGATTTTTCTGATGGTTCTAAAACTCAAAATACAAGAGTATCTTACCCTTTAAATCATATAGAGAATTCGGTATATAGTAAAGGTCAACCCAGTATTGCAGGACATCCAGAAAAAATAATTTTTTTAACTTGTGATGCCTATGGTATTATTCCTCCCGTTTCCAGACTTAATCCGAACCAAGCGATGTATCATTTTATAAGTGGCTATACTGCGAAGGTTGCTGGTACCGAGCTAGGAGTAACAGAACCAGTTGCAACATTCTCGCCGTGTTTTGGAGGTCCTTTTTTAACATTGCATCCATTACGTTATGCGGAGCTATTGAAAGTTAAAATGCAACAGTTCAACACTAAAATATATATGGTTAATACAGGCTGGGTGGGTAATACAGCACAGTCTGGAGAAAAAAGATTTAGTTTGCCAAAAACAAGATTAATTATTAATTCAATACTTGATGGGAGTATAGAAAAATCAGATTTTCATAAAGACCCTTATTTTAAATTTGATATTCCCAAAACAATTCCTCAAATTGAAAGTTCATTACTTAATCCAATCGAAGCCTGGGCTGATAAGCAGACCTACGGTGAAATAGCGACTAAGCTCGTACATAAATTCCAAGAAAATTATAAAAAATATGATCTTGGAGATAATGAAGTATTAGCGGGTGGACCACTTTTAAATAGATAAAAAGTTTTTGATTTTTGATATATCTTTTTATTAAATTTTGAAGTCGTATTTTGTACCATATTGCAACGACTTTAAACAAAGCTAAAAAGGTTTATTTCTTTGAAAACCGGATTTAGCTCCGGTTTTTTTTATGATAAAAATTAAAGAAATATTGAAAAATAGAATTCTAGTAATGGATGGTGCTATGGGCACGATGATTCAAAGCTATAATTTAGAAGAAAAAGATTTTCGCGGGGATCGCTTCATTAATCATCCCTGCGATCTAAAAGGGAATAATGATATTTTATCAATCGTTAGGCCTGATATTATTCGTGAGATCCATACAGCTTATCTAGAAGCTGGAGCAGATATAGTTGAAACTAATACGTTTAATTCTACTAGTATCTCTCAAGCAGATTATCAAATGGAAGGTATTGTATATGAGATAAATAAAACATCCGCAGAGATAGCTTGTTCAATAACTAATTTTTTCACAAGTCAAAACCCAGATAAGCCTCGTTTTGTTTGCGGTGCAATAGGACCTACAAATAAAACAGCCTCTATGAGTCCTGATGTGTCTAGTCCTGGATTTAGAAATGTAGATTTTGATGAACTGAAAGAAACATACATTGAACAAGTAAATGGGCTTATTGATGGCGGTGTAAATTTATTATTAATTGAAACAGTTTTTGATACCTTAAACTGTAAAGCTGCACTATTTGCGGTTGAAACGGTATTAGAAGAAAAGAAGATAAGTATTCCTTTAATGGTTTCTGGAACGATTACGGATGCTAGCGGGAGACTTCTTTCTGGACAAACAGTAGAAGCTTTTTGGCATTCCATACGGCATGTAGATTTATTAGCTGTTGGGCTAAACTGTGCCCTAGGAGCGGAACAAATAAGACCATATGTTGATGAATTTTCAAAAATAGCGGATACAAATGTATTGGTATATCCAAATGCAGGGCTACCTAATGAATTTGGTGGTTATGATGAAGATCCCCACGATATGGCTATTTTTTTAGATGAGTTTGCATCTTCAGGCTTGGTGAACATTATCGGTGGTTGTTGTGGAACAGGTCCAGAACATATTCAGGAATTTAATAAGTCTGTTAAAAATAAAACCCCTCGAGAGATACCAATAGGTTTGCCTCTAACAAAATTAAGTGGTCTAGAATCAGTTATCATTAGACCTGATTCAAATTTTATAAATATTGGTGAGAGAACAAATGTAACAGGGTCAAGTAAATTTAGAAAATTAATTAAAGAAGATCTATATGATGAAGCTCTTTCTGTTGCTTTAGATCAAGTTCAAAATGGTGCGCAAATAATAGATGTTAACATGGACGAAGGATTAATTGATGGTGAAAAAGCAATGGTTAAATTTCTTCGTTTAATTGCTGCAGAACCTGATATCTCTAGAGTCCCTATTATGATAGACTCCTCAAAATGGACAGTCATTGAAGCTGGATTAAAAAATATACAAGGTAAAGGTATTGTAAACTCTATTTCACTTAAAGAAGGTGAAGATCAATTTATAAAACAAGGTAACTTAGTAAGAAAATATGGGGCTGCCGTAATTGTTATGGCTTTTGATGAGCAAGGACAGGCAGACACTTTTGAAAGAAAAGTCCAGATATGTGAACGTGCCTATAAAATATTGACTGAGATAGTTGGTCTTTCAGCCGAAGATATTATTTTTGACCCTAATATTTTTGCAGTCGCAACTGGAATTGAAGAACATAATGAGTACGGTAAAGCTTTTCTTGATGCAGCACGAGTAATTAAAGAGAAAATGCCACATACGCATATTAGCGGTGGTATCAGTAACCTTTCTTTTTCTTTTCGTGGTAATAATGGAATAAGAGAAGCAATGCATTCCTGTTTTCTTTTTCATGCGTTGAAAAATGGTATGGATATGGGAATTGTTAATCCAGGACAGCTTACTTTTTATGATGATATAGATATTGAATTAAAAAATACGATTGAGGATGTTCTTTTTAATCGAGATCCTAAGGCAACTGATAACCTAGTAAAACTCGCCGAGAATTTCAAAGGCACTAAAAGAGATAAAAAAGTTGATGATGAATGGCGATCTCTTCCTATTACAGAAAGACTCTCCTATGCATTAGTTGAAGGAATTGATCAATATATTGTAGAGGATACTGAAATAGCAAGAAGCACGTTAGATATGCCAATAGATGTAATTGAAGGTCCTTTAATGAATGGAATGAATAAAGTTGGCGATTTATTTGGTGCTGGTAAGATGTTTTTACCCCAAGTTGTTAAGTCTGCAAGAGTTATGAAAAAATCGGTAGCATATCTAATTCCTTTTATTGAAGATGAGAAGCAGGAGAAAGGTCTTAGAGATGTCTCAAATGGTACAATTGTAATGGCTACTGTTAAGGGAGACGTTCACGATATTGGTAAAAATATAGTTGGAGTAGTTCTTGGCTGTAATGGTTACAATATTATTGATTTGGGAGTTATGGTCTCAGCAGATAAAATTATAAATAGTGTAATTGACTCAAAAGCCGATATCTTAGGTCTTTCTGGTCTTATAACTCCAAGTTTAGATGAGATGGTTTATGTTGCTTCGGAGATGAAGCGAAGAGGCGTTAAAGTACCATTATTAATAGGTGGGGCAACCACTAGCAAAAAGCATACAGCTGTAAAAATTGAAGAGAAATATCCATTAAATGTATTTCATGTTATAGATGCAAGCCGATGTGTTGGTGTCGTTGCTAAATTATTAAAGCCTAGCCAGAGAAAACTTTTTGTTGAAGAGACAAAAAAAGAATATCGATCCATAAGAAATGTTTTTTTTGAAAATCAAAAAAACCTAAATTTTTTATCTCTAGAAAAAGCTAGACTTAATAAACCTCAATTAGATGATAATCCTTCTTTACCGACAAAATTTGGTGTCCATTGTTTTGACCCAATCCCATTAGAATCTTTAATTGAGTACATTGATTGGGCTCCATTTTTTCACGCTTGGGAATTCAGGGGTAGTTACCCTAAAATACTAGAGGATAAAATAAAAGGTCTGGAAGCAAGAAAATTGTTTAAAGATGCTCAAGCCATGCTAGAGATGATTGTCAAAGAGAAATTATTGGTTGCGAAAGGTGTATATGGATTATTTCCAGCAAACTCAAACTATGAAGACATTATTATTAAATCAAAAAATGTAAGTTTTAAATTTCCAAGACAGCTTTTAGATAAAGGTAAAAACCCAAATTATTGTTTAGCTGACTATGTCTCTGCTAACAAAGATGACTGCTTAGGAGTTTTTGCCGTTACGGCTGGGCATGGAACTCAAGTCTTAGTTGATAAATATGAAAAAGATCATGATGATTATAATTCTATTATGGTTAAAGTCCTTGCAGATAGACTTGCAGAAGCAACAGCTGAGTGGATGCACGAATTTGTTAGAAAAGAAGGATGGGGATACGCAAAAGATGAAGATTCTAAATTGGGTGATCTTTTAAAAGAAAAATACAGAGGTATTCGACCGGCTCCAGGTTATCCTGCTTGCCCAGACCATAAAGAAAAGGATAAGATTTGGGAGCTCTTAGACGTAGAAAAATTAATTGGTATATCATTAACAGAGTCGAGAGCAATGTTACCAACAGCTTCAGTTTCAGGTTGGTATTTTTCACACCCAGATTCACACTATTTCAGCGTTTTAAAAAATGAGAGTAGAAAATGAGAATACGTGATAAGGTTAAAAAACCTCAGAGACCAGTTGTCGTATACGAAATATTACCTCCCCGAGAAAAAGATGGAACTCTGAACTCTTATGCTGAGACTATAAGCTCTCTTCTTTCTCAAACGCATATTGACGCAATTAATATTCCTGAAGTCCATGATGAAATTGGAAGAGGAAATAGACCTGTAGTAAACCAAAAGCGCGGGGAGCCTAGAGAATTTGGAATGTTGCTTCAGGATATTGTCGGAATTGAAGCAATTGTCAACCGAGTGGTTGTACATGATACTTTTGAATTACAAAAAAAATGGATAACAGAAACAAATTCAAATTATGAGATTGAAAACCTTATTATTGTTGGTGGGGAATCAAGCAATATTTCATATAGTGGACCAAGTGTAAATGATGCTTTAAATTTTCTTAAAAATACATATAATAAAAAGAACCAAAATATCTTTTCAGGATGTATAGCAATACCAAGTCGTAAAAATGAATCCATAAATCTTATGAAGAAGAGCCAAAATGGTGCCGAATTTTTCACGACGCAAGTGCTTTATGATTCTAAGAATATAATAAAAATGATAAATAATTATCAGAAATTATGTGATGAGAACAAAACCTTTCCTCGTAGAATCTTATTAAGTTTTGCCCCTGTATCTTCTCAGAAAAATATTAACTTTCTAAAATGGCTTGGGGTTGAAATTCCTGATAATACAGAAAGATATTTACAAGGGCGCCCTGGCGCTATGACCGATAGATCCTTAGATGTCGCAATTGAAGTCTTAAACGAAACATTAAATTATATAACAGAAAATAATTTAAAAGTCCCACTAGGGCTAAATGTAGAGCATATCATGTCCTATAATTTTCAATATTCAGTTGAAATGTTGCAGGAACTTGCAAGGATTTACCGCGAATTTTGTATTAAAACAAAGCAATATAATTAATTAAACTTTCCGCTGTAATGTGGTCAAATAAAAGATAAAAGGTTGGAATTATGAGTAAAATATTATTTACATCTGAATCAGTGACCGAAGGGCATCCGGATAAAGCTTGTGATGCATTTTCAGATGCTATCCTTGATAATATACTGGAACAGGATAATGAAGCGCATGTTGCCTGTGAATCTCTTGCTACAAAAGGAATGGTTGTAGTTTCAGGAGAAATAAGAACGACTGCTTCTGTTGATATTGATAAAGTTGTTAAAGAAACAATTAAAGAAATTGGTTATCACAAAGGAAATAGTGGAATTGATCCAGAAGACGTTAAAATCTTAAATAAATTACATGAACAAAGTCCTGAGATTGCTCAAGGGGTAGATTCCGAAAATATTTCTGATCAAGGAGCTGGCGATCAAGGTTTGATGTTTGGCTATGCATGTAGAGAAACTCCAGAATTAATGCCGTTACCTATTCAAATTTCTCATAGACTTACAGAAAGATTATCTATTTTGAGAAAAGATGGCACTTTGCCTTGGCTGAGACCAGATGGGAAGTCTCAGGTTTCTGTTATGTACGAAAACGGGATCCCAAAATCAATAGATAAAACTGTTATTGCTACACAGCATGATGATATGTTGAATAAGTATGGATCAGAAGCAAAAGAATTAGAATTTGTAAAAAATGAAGTTATTAAGCACGTAATTAAACCAGTTTTAGATTCTTATGGTTATGATTATAGTGAAGATTATATTGTGAACGGAACAGGTCGTTTTGTTTATGGAGGTCCAGAGGCCGATACAGGGTTAACGGGACGTAAAATTATTGTTGATACTTATGGAGGTTATGC
>Ga0209632_10001025_pt1 | contig 28622 bp, 31 predicted proteins | sample COG_10_FD_184754 | JGI IMG/M metagenome (GOLD analysis project Ga0209632, IMG submission 184754) | Pelagic Microbial community sample from North Sea - COGITO 998_met_10 (SPAdes) (version 2) | ecosystem: Environmental > Aquatic > Marine > Neritic zone/Coastal water | place: Helgoland, sampling... | reverse complement strand
CGTTGGGTGGCGTGCGAATAAAATTATGAAACTGTTGATAATCTTGATTTGGATTAGGTTGAATATATGGATAATTATTGTCTCTATCTTTTACATCACGGATGGTATATAACTCATTTACAGGTCTTAGTGAAATATCAATGACCAATTCATTATACTGCATAGCAATCAAAGGAAACGCTTGTTTAGATGTCATTGTGAACCATACATTGATAGGTATGTAAATCGTCTTACCGCGTATAGATGGTTCCGCGCCACCAGTAGACGAATTGTAATATGCGTTAGGATATACGTTTACTCTATTGGAATAATTTGACGGATCATTAAAATATGCTGTGTTACCAGTCATATCATTATGTAGTTTCTTTTTTGATTCACTAAAATCACGGTCAATCATAGCTACCAAATAATCTCCACTAATTCTCTGTAATATCGAACTTCCAGCTGACACAGTAATTTCTCTTATCATACGTGTACCTAAATCTTTGATCCATTTGAATTCATATGGTATCCAATTATTATTTTCTGGAGTAGGTGGATATATAGGGCTCCATATATGCGGAAGTTGTACAGCCAAATAACTGTCCATTAATAAGTCTCCATATCTTGGTACTTTAAATGTGAGATGTGTCGATTCAGTAATATTCATTGTTCGAAGACCTACAAAATCTAATCGGAACTTTTGTAATCCAAAGTTGGTGTATTTAGAATATACGAACTTGAAGAACGTTTTTTTTGGATTTCCATTTAAAATTATATTTTGATTTCCTACTGCTATTAAATTTAGTAAACCACCTGGCATTCTATTCTATTATATTAGGTATACAATAATATTTAAGCTTTTGAAAAAATAATATATTATAAAAAAATAATATCTTAATATAAGTATTCAAATGGATAGTGTTCAAAGTGCAAAAGTAGATGAATTAATAGCTAAAACAGGTGGTGTAAAAATGATTATATTTATCATGATTTTAATGATTGTATTAAGTGCTGCTTTATATGTGTATACCAAATCACGCTTTACGGCAAAGCAATGTGATAATATTAAAACATTATATGAAGATTTAGGTCGCCTACGGTCTTTGGACCCATCTGACCCAAATGTAGATGGGTTTTTACTTCGAGATTTTTATATAAAAACTGCCTACAATTGTTGTGCTCTCGGTAGCTTTAAAAATTCTTTCGTTAGTGATTGTATTCTAAAACAGGCAATTCGTCAAGGTGCGCGTTGTTTAGATTTTGAGATATATTCCATTGACGATAGTCCAGTTATTGCCGTATCAACCCAAGCGGATTATAATATCAAAGAATCATTTAATTATGTTAAATTTGGAGATGCCATGCAAATTGTGAACGATTATTGTTTCTCTGGATCGAATTGTCCTAATCCTAAGGACCCATTATTGCTCCATTTTAGAATTAAGAGTAATAATAGCAAGATGTACAAAAATATGACCGATGAATTGCTCATGAAACTAAAGACCAGATTACTCGGCAACGAGTATAATAATGAAAATCATGGAGAGAATTTAGGCAGCGTAGAAATTAATAAATTCATGGAAAAAGTCATTATTATTGTAGACAAGACTAACAACAAATACGAAAAAACAGAATTAGATGAATATGTTAACATTGCGAGTAATTCCATTTTCATGCGCGCCTTACGTGACTATGACGTGACCTTTACACCCGATCACAAAGAGCTTACTACTTTTAATAAGAAACATATGTCATTTACTATGCCTGATCTAAGTTCTGATATATCAAATATGAAATCGACATTACATATGAAATATGGATGTCAAATGGTTGGTATGTCTTATCAGATATACGATGATCAGTTGCAATATTATGAAACATTCTTCGCAAATAAAGGACATGCGTTTGTATTAAAACCCAAACCATTACGATATATTCCTGTTACTATTCAGAAACCTAAAGACCAAGATCCTAAGGTATCTTACGCAAATAGAGATGTCAAAGCAGACTATTACGGGTTCACTATTTAAATTATTATTTACATTCATGTAATCATAAATAATAATAAATTAGTATCAAATTTTAGTAACACATACCATCTTGTCCCATAGAAATGTTCAAATAGTTCAAATGATCGGATGTGCTGGTGCAATGTAGCGGAGCACATGAATTTGAACAAGTACTATCTTCAATATTGTTACATACAGTGTATTCGTCGTTGTTTTCTGAGAAATAAATTTCCTGAGAAATATGACGATAGCCTAAAAATTCTTCAGGAACATGTGGTACAATATCATGGTAATGTGTTACACGATATGATGTAAATTTATAATGAGTAAACATATTCGAGAATTCATCATTTCCGACTCGTGGTGAGCCGAATGTTATCAGTGAATATACGTTATAGTTGTATTGATAGTACTGTATATCAAATACCAACAACGTTGCAAGTGCCCCACCCAACGAATGACCAGTAACAAATACTACATTCGTATTGTATTTTTTGGTCATTCTATCTAAGATGGTATAAATATTTACACTCAAACTTGAAAACAAATTGTAGAATCCTTTTTCCACATATATTGATTCATCCTCGTAGGGAGAAACTTGCTTACATTGAATATTATCGATCCAATTTTGGATATTGGATGATCCACGAAACCCCACAAAAATAGCCTTGAATTCATTATTGAATCCAAAAATGACTTGCTCTCCATTTTGATTAATTTTTGCTTCATATGTATTGCTATCGTTGCATGTAATACAATCCCACATATTAGATTCATTTACACAATACGCAGCCTGTGATATATTCAATGACGTATGTATCTGGTCCATACTTTGACATTTTACTTGAATATTACAAAAAAAAGTGAAAAACATTGCTACTAATCCATAATAGAACATACTTAATTATACGTATGTTATATGTATATGTTTATATAGTTATTGCTCTTTTATTTTTTTTTTTTTTTTCGAAAAAGTATTTTGGGATTTTCAGAAAAACCAGAGAAAAATGGATCAAAAAAGTCGAAAAAAGTCTTTTTGCAAAAAAAAAAAAAAAATGAAAAAAACGGAAAAATGGACTCACTGCAAAAAGCTCTAAATCTCATTTTTGAAAAAAAAGTGGTAGACCAACGACTTTTTTTTTTCGTTTTTAAAATATGTGCATTTTTTGGTTTAGGCGAATTTTTATATAGCATTATTATATGATTAATGCTACTCAAAATTCGCCAAAATTCGCCAATAAATATTCCTGTCAAAAATGTAACTATTCATGCTCTAAGAAAAGTGATTTTATAAAACATAATGCGAGCATAAAACATAATGCTACTAAATGCGAAATAAATGCTACTCAAAATTCGCCGACATGTGTTTGCGGTAAGAAATACAAACATCTATCAAGTTTTCACCGACATAAAAAAATCTGTAAATTTTATTCTGAAACAAATAAGGACGAAAAGGTGGAATTAAATACGGACGATAATATTAGCGGAGATATGAATTATAAAGATATGTTTCTACATATGATGAAACAAAACCAAGAATTACAGAAAACGATGCAGGAAATAATACCTAATATTGGTAATAATAACAATAATATTAATAATACGAAGTTCAATATTAATGTATTTTTAAACGAACAGTGTAAAGATGCGTTGAATATTATGGATTTTGTTCATTCATTGAAACTTCAAATGACGGATCTGGAAAACACTGGTAAATTAGGGTTTATCGAAGGTACGAGCAAGATAATTATCGATGGTTTGAAAGAATTAGAATTACATCAACGCCCGGTTCACTGTAGTGATATACACAACGCGATTTTATACGTAAAAGACAATGATACATGGGAACAAGATAATGATAATAAAGATAAAATGAAGCATGTAATAGATGAAGTAAGTAAGGCGAATATGAAACAGTTACCAAAATGGATAACAGATAATCCGACCTATGCGACGGACCATGAATATATGAAAATTGTATCTAATATAATGAACGTGGATATGGAATATAATAAGTCGGAGATTATTAAAAATGTATCTAAGGAAGTAGTAATAGAGTCTGATGAGATAGTGAAAAAGTAATATACCACGATAATGTGTTCGGATATTTATGAAAAAAATAATTATTCATATATTTAAACATGTTTTTTTTTAAGTTACGTAATATTTCAAAGAAGAAAGAATCTAAAACAACAGAAAATAAATACAATAATATACTTGTTACAAGTCATGAATTTAATTTATTTGTGAATGAATTGAAGCACAGTAATACTGAGTTAAATAATCAAATTATGACTAATATGAATATGCAACATTATGTGGAAACAAGAATTAAACATTATTTAGGTGAAATGTATCCAATGGATATAGTGTATCCAAAGGATGATTATATAAATGTTGATATACTATTGAACGACATGGATAATACGAGACGAATATATCCCAAGGGTATATTTGAACATGGCATATACAGTAGTATGGTATGTAAACTCACCGCTCGTGGACTAATTGCGCTAAATTCAGGTGTAAGTGGATATACAAAGCGCCTCCTCCCTTATTTAGAGGCATATAATTTGAAGGACATATATATGTTATACTTAATAGGTGATGTAGAAAAACAAATTGATGATTATTATTTATCAAAAATACGATTGGAAGGATGTAATAAATCTGTAATCATAAAAGCCGCCAATTTACATAGACATTGGGGAGTGTTGTATTCAAAGGAAATGTTTGACAATGATATACCATTTCAAAATAAAATTGGAACTGCACTATGGAGAGGTGCAACAACTGGTCAGGTAGGTCGCTGCGCGAATCGATTTGACCTCGTCGAAAAATATTTTGATAATCACAATAAAATAGACATAGGATTTAGTAATATTGCTTGGGGGACAGTAGATACTTCAGGTAATATTATTAATTATCATTCTTATGCCAAGTGGGTAAAAGGCAAAATGTCGATAAAGGAACAGCTAAGATATAAATATTTATTGGCAGTCGATGGAAATGATAAGGCGAGTGGATTGAATTGGCAACTTGCGTCGAAATCATTGGTAATGATGGCGAAACCTACAAAAATCAGCTGGTTAATGGAGGACAGGCTCATTCCGAATGTTCATTATATTCAGTTAAAAAACGATTTTAGTGATCTCGAAGATAAAATAGAATGGTGTGAATCACACCCTAATGATTGTCAACAAATGGTAAATAATGCGAACAGTTTTATGTCTCAGTTTTATAACGAAAATATGGAACGATATATTGAGACGCAGGTAATTGTACGTTATATGAAAAAAATACAATTATCTAAGGTGCGATTTACATGATTATCATTTTCATAGATGTTCGCTTGCTGTTATTATGTTTTCTATTTATTATATTAATTTGAATATTTTGCGACGAATTTATAATAGATTTTTTCGTGATTGGAATAACATCATTCGTTTCGCTACCATTAAACCGAACACGATTGAAGAATACGGGAATATAAACCAAACGCATAGGTATTCGCTGTAATATTCGACTTTGACATTGTTCAGAATGAAGTGAATAATGTTTGCTATACTCTAATAAATCTGCGAATATGGAGCCATATATTTTGTATGTTATCATGTTGGTGATTGCAAAGCGGTCATTAAACTGATAATATAGAGCAAAGTTGGGAATACAAATAGTGTGGTCGCGAGCATGGCTAAAAAGGGATGTATTAATAGTATTTTTATACAAGACGTCTGGTCGTAAGAACATGATATAATCGAATTTTTGTTCTGATTTCGAAATCATGGATACTAATTGTTGTTTGGAATACATGGCGCAAATGAAATTATCTACGCTATTATAGTCAGTATTCCATGGATCAGGATGTGTTCTATACTGTTCTATATTTATTTGTTTTTTAATCTCATCTTGGTCATCAATTTGTATATAATTAGGTCTCAATAATTTATATTCATTGTTATCTAACTGAATTTGAAGTTCATTTGTTCGTATGTTATTATAGGTGGAATTTACTTTATAGGTATGCATGTATATGACAATCTCAATATTTTGTTGTTGAAGAGGACTAATAATATGTTGTTTGATGGATTGTATAGTATATTTTAAACTTCTGGTGATTCCCCAAAACCCCAGCGCGATTCTCATTATAATATAAAATTATTTTATATTACAATGATTTATGTTTTGGATATAGTGTGAATAATACTTACTAAACCGGTTGCGAATAGAAGCATTTTTGTATGGTCATCTGCCTTAAAAGTATGTGCGCTATTGAATGGATAAAATATATACATTAATAGTAAATATACTCCAATTAAAAAGACCTTCTCTATTTTTTCTTTGCGCCCAGTAACAGCTTGGATTTTTTTAAGAATTTTTTCTGAATCAAAGAATGAGTTTTGTATTTTTAGCCCCCATTCACGTAATAATAATATGACAAGTAACACTTTTAAACTAAGTAATAGATAAATATAGTAATGTAGAATTTTTTCGGAGTTCATTGTGTATATATATATCTTTGAATATTATTTCTAAAATATAATCATTAATATCCCCCTAATGAAAAAATAAAATTGAATATATATAAATAGTAAATATGTATGATATACAAAATAATATGATATCCCAAGAAAATACACGTAGGACATTATCCAGTAGTGCGAGTACATTTATAGAATTATTGCGCAAAAGAGCGGTTATTACGCCGGCGTCTTCTCGATATTCAATTTCTACACAGAAGTCAATTAAGCGATCTTCAACGCAAACTAATTTACACTTACAAGATAATTATAAATAAAATTTATTTGCGTATTATATATTATATATAATGGAAATTAATTTTACATTAATAAAAGTAATGGACCTGGCATATATAGCCATTATTTATTGCTTTACTGCGGTAATATTATCAGTTATTACGAACAAAATAAAAGATTATTTGCCTGAACAAAATAATTATGATAAATCAACCTTGCAACTGGTTTTTGAAATTATTGCGTATGTATGGTATATTGCGGTGATTGTGTATATAGTACGAAATATGGTAGCGCATATTCCATCGCCGTTTGATAATCGATTTGGTTTTTCTCATATCAAAATGAAGGAATTGCACTCGGCAGGTATGTTTTCTATCATATTTGTTCATTTACAGGAGGAGTTTATTGATAAACTGAAATATTTAAGAGATGACCGTTTGAATATAGTTTAGTTAGCTAAGGTTATAACTGATTTTTTATCTTTATCAATTATAAGTAGGTATGCCAAAACAGAATTTCGAAGAGAAAGAGATAGAAATACTGAGAGAAGCGGTAGATATTGCGGAAAAAAAGAGTAGTCAAAAGGTAGTATCATCGCCCGATGTTAAGAAAATTATTGCAATAGTAGAGAATTTCTTGCGCCAAAAAAAACTCATTTGCTACGGAGGTACTGCTATTAATAATATATTACCTGTAGCAGACCAATTTTATGATAAATCATTAGAGATACCAGATTATGATTTTTTCTCAATGAACGCACTGAATGATGCCAAAGAATTATCGGACATATATTTTGCCGAAGGTTATTCTGATGTGGAAGCAAAGGCCGGTGTTCATCACGGTACATTTAAGGTATTTGTTAATTATATTCCGGTAGCTGATATTACTGCGTTAGCAAGTGAATTGTATAAGTCAATTAAGAAGGAGGCGATTAGTGTGGATGGTATATTGTATGCGCCGCCGAATTATTTGAGAATGGCAATGTATTTAGAGTTATCCAGACCGAAAGGCGATGTGAGTCGATGGGAAAAAGTATTAAAGAGATTGATATTGTTGAATAAGCACCATCCGTTAAAAGGTAAGAATTGTAATTTGATTGATATTCAGCGTTCATTTGAATCCAATAAAGTGAATGAGGGTGATATGTATGAAATGGTGAAGAAGGCGCTTATTGATCAGGGAGTAGTATTTTTTGGTGGTTATGCGAATTCGTTGTATTCAGCACATATGCCGAAATACATGAGGAATTCGATAAAAAAAATACCGGATTTTGATGTGTTATCAGAGGATCCAAAGACGACGGCAACAATTGTAAAAGAGAGATTAGGATATGACGGTATTAAAAAGATTACTATTAAAAAACACGCAGCGATTGGTGAATTAGTAGATGAGAATTATGAATTGTCAGTGAATGGAGAAACAGTAGCGTTTATATATCGTCCAAACGCGTGTCATAGTTATAATATATTGCATACAAAGCATGCGAAAATAAAGATAGCGACGATTGATACAATGTTGAGTATGTATTTAGCGTTTTTATATTCAAATCGTGATTATTTTGATCCGGACCGTATCTTATGTATGGCACAATACTTATTTTCTGTTCAACAAAAGAATAGATTACAGCAAAAAGGGTTGCTTCGTAGGTTTAGTTTAAGTTGTTACGGTAAACAGGACACTTTAGAAGATATGCGTTCAGAAAAGGCCGCGAAATTCGAAGAACTTAAAGGTAAGCGCGGAACACCCGAATATGAAGAATGGTTCTTAAAGTACACACCAGGTGCGTCAGATAATGTGAAACCAAAGAAGCAAAATCTTACTAAAAAGGGAAAGTCTAAACCCAAGTCCAAGTCCAAGTCCAAGTCCAAGTCCAAAAACAGAAAATCCAGAAAAACCAGAAAGGTTCGACGAATTGCTGGTATAGAAATTTAAACGGTTAAGTGTTGTTTATATTGAATTATCATTTCATGTAGGTCTGAATATTCTAACCATTTCATATTCCATCCATGCGTGGAGGAAATAAAGTTCATCATAAATTCATCACCATATAAGTAACATGTTTCCAGTAATCTATTTATATAGGAAATTTGCTCTTTAGTAGAGAACACCACAGGATTTTGTTGTTCTATATTATTTACATACATCCAGACCTTATTATTCGGATGTAGTATACATCCGTCAGACTGTAACATAGAGGTAGGTACCAGAATTCGTTTATACGCACTTTCTCTAATGTCTAATTTATGTAATGTTTCGTCGCCGACTTTAAACAGTACACCTCCTGTACTTTTCTGCGTATGTTCAGTATTATATGCCATAGATAAATTGAATCTATTTCTGGGACCGAGCAATATAAATTTGCGTAAGTAATTAAAATCCGGTGATAAATATGCGGAATGTCCTATGGTTTCATGTCCTATTGTTGAATATCGTGAGTCATCTATCATTAGTGAACCGTAGCCAAATACAAATTGTTTCTGTGATTCGAGATAATGGTGTATACAATAAATAGTTATTGAGAGAGCAATAACTATTGTGATAATATTAATCATTTATTACACTATAATTAGATAATAAATGATATTCATTAAGCTCCCATAATACAATAGGTAAAATCCTTGAATGTTTTTAAAAAGAGTGAATGCGTTGTGTTTACATAAATAGATGTTTTGATGTTTTCTGGAATATACTGAGAAATGGTCAATGAAACATGAATTATAAATATACTGATAAGCCATACTAATTCACGTAAGCGGTAGATTGAGTAATTGATAACATTCCAGTCGTTAACATAACTACACATTTTGGTCGGACTATTTCGCAAGAAGAACTCATGTATATCTAAAATGCCTCCGAATGTTCTGCTTACGGCATTCGTGTCATAAAAAGTATTCAAGAATTTTTGTATTCCGCCAAAATTCCATAAGTTAATGAATAATATTTTATGTCCAATAATGCGTTCTGTAAAGATATGAGGACACATTGCGTCGGTGCAATTATCATAGGTAAGTTCGTCGTTGCTAATAATAGGAATAAAGGTGGTTTTGCGCAACTTGTCAACGAGGTCGTCATTGCTGGTGAATGTACTTACAATAATTTCTTTTTTTTCGGTGATATCCATATAATTAATAAATAGTCGGTCATTTAATTTTTTATATATATTTTTGTCCATTTTATGTATTTCTCTCTCGATGATATTTAATACTGAATCGAGGTGGAGAGTATTATTGAACTCTTTTCGCATATCGGTATATAAACGTTCGATGAGTTCTATTTTATTCAACATATAGAAGCATCCTAACAATGCTCCGACACTCGAGCCTGATATGCGATGCACCTTTGTGTATTTTTTATGTTCAAGTTCTTTAATATATAGTAAAGCGCCGTACATATATATACCCTTAAATGCTCCGCTGTCTAATACAAGATCAATTTCACTCGGAACATGCGTTTTATCGACATTTTCCAATAATTTATGAATATAATTTTTATAGATAGGCATATATACTTTTTGCATAAAATTATAAAAAAAGTATAACGATTAATAAAAGAACGATTATGAGCGGACCTGATTATATTGCCATTCAAATAGTGGTATATTGCGTATTGGGATTTGTAATAGGATATGGATGTAGAACCTTTGTATGTACAGATAATTCATTAGATCAGATAAAGGCTTTAGAAGAAGAAATTGATGATATAGAACAACAAACAAATGATGAATTGGATAGAAGGGCGGGCGATATTTTAGAAAGAATCGGTTCATTCAATAGTATACAAGCGTATCCAGTGGTAGAATCCGAATCGGAACATATAACTCCATCGGCACCAATGTACGATTCGAATGATGACACAGACAATTCTGTGTAAAAATTGTAACTATTTATGTAAGTCTAATGCCTTTGTGATTGCGTAGAAGTGGCTTGCGAATAGTATGCTAACAATAATGTAGCCGTTAAAATTAAAATTTCCATCTCCTGAAAATGCGATTGGAATATATTTTGCCATATTTTTTTTTACGAATGGTAGCTGGAAGATGAAAAAGAGAAACGCAACAAAAATAGGTACTTTCAACTCGTCAAAAATAAGTTCCATTGAATCTTTGCGGTTTTCTTCTTGATATTTCCTCTGCATCATTTCGTTTTCGTCGGCGTAATTTTTAATATAGTCATCGATTTGTGTAGTGTCTTGTGGAATATAATTAGGCTGTGTCTGCTGGTCAGTTACAATAGGCTGTGTATTTGTAGGAATATCACGCGACGGTAACTGACCAGCACCAGATGAGGATAATTGTTGAATTTCTTTACTGAATTCGTTGGGATTGTAAGGTACTGATTCTAAATCAGGTTTTTGTACACGTGTTTCTTTGGCTTCTAAAACAATATTTTGTTGTGAAAATTGTGAAACTGAAGGATCGCTCGGTAATTCTTCTATAGAACTTGTATTGCTCATTGATATAATATATTATACAGAAGGTTTGTTGAGTGTATTTACGCATTTATGCGAATGGGATATGTTTTTTTGATTTATCATAAGGAACTTGTTTATGCTTAACCTTATAACATGAATTATCGAATTTATATGTTTTGTTCTCTATTTTATTGATATTCGGTGCTTTAAATATAAGACAATTGCGTTCATTACATACTTTTCTAAATAAAGTAGCAAGTCCAAATCCTAAAATTATAGATATAACATAATCACTGTATTTTCCATAAAGTAATCTTTTAATTTCCATATACTATATAAGAATAAATTAGTTTTGAACAGGAATTTCTTTTATTTCGGATTCGTCTGATGGACATTTAACTTTGTTGTAGTCAAATGAAAATACATTATCTGCTTTATCGACATATTGTACGTTATCGGAGTTATTTGGACTGGGGTATACATATATAACAGTAGGGTCTGGTTTGGTAATATAAACGAAAAACAATCCAATTGCAAGACTAATAATAAAACTGGGAATATGGAAAAATTTCATGTTGATATATATATTGAAATATTATTTTGTATACTGAATAACTTCGGGGTCATTTTCTATAATAAATTCAGTATCTTTTACTGCTATTTCAGATTGAACTAAATTGTTTTGTTTCGCTATGTAAAAATCTTGCTCTAAATTATAGTAACTGTATTTTAACGCACGGTCTTTCTCAATCATCGGCATTAAATCATTTATATATAATTCAACCGCATCTTTGGTAAACTGTTTATCACTATTATTTTTCCCTTTTTGAATTAATTCTATGATTTCGTATTTTTTTTTTGTTATCACATCGTTATGTTCGGCGATTAATTTTTTATTTTTTAAGTAAGGGGTTGCTTCTATTAATTCATTCAGATATAATTCATATTCTTTATTGTTTTCGATAAATTCAGTTTTTATTTTATCGAATGCTGCTAATGTGTTAGATTCGTCCGAAAACTGAAAGAATAGATTTAATTTAGTTTTAATGATTTCATCCTTATCATGCTCCTTGCTATTATCAAACATATCAATAGCCCATGAAATTGTGCCATAATCCCCTTTTTGAATAAGAATATTGAGTTCACATGGTTGGAATTTATCACGCGATGTTGCTCCACATTTAGCTTGTAGTTTTCTTTTTTTTTCTATGAAGATTGTTCCCACTGGATTTTTACAATGAACGCATGGTAATCGCATCTGACGAACACGTTCTCTTTTTTCTGTCAGAGATAGGGATGAATTAGTGCTTATTTTTTTCTTTCTTGTTTGTAGAGCTTCTTCATATCGTTGTTTGAGTTTATAATAGGTATTAGTTATTTCTAATATTTTGGGGTCATTCATAATTGTATATGTTATGTACATATTTTTTTAGCCCATAAAATCTTGAAACTCATCTGTTAATTTAGGTAAATCGGTAATCATAGTGTTAGACGTCTTTTTCTGTTGCTGTTTGATATCTTGCATTAACTTAATTTTTGATAATATGTATGTTTTTTGTTTACGTAGCTTAATATCTTTTTCTATTGGGGTTAGTTTACCCTTGTATTGAACTACCAAAAAAATTGCTAAACCTAAAAAAAAGAGGATAAACCCTGCTATATTAAAAAAGGCGTTATTATATGTATTTTTTATGGTATGGCATTTTTTTAGTGTTTCATTGACGAAATATTTCATTCCAGGTTCAACTAACATAGGACGCTCCATTGTTAATACTCTAAATTATGAAAATAAATTATATATATTATTTATACATGGCTTCATCGTTTTTGGCATTAATATTATTTGCTATACTTTCAATCGTCTATTTTATCATTAAATATTTTATGTATTCCAGTTCGCAGATGAAAATAGTAACTGGTATTTATTTCTTACTTGTGATAGTAACCCAATATATAGTAAGTTTATCTGCGATAAAAGAAAAATGTGGAAACAATGATTATGTTGCGGCATTTATGACGACCGCTTTTCCTTGGACCTTTATATTTGGAATTCTATACATTGTAATGGCGATGTTTCCTGCGTGGAAAGCCCCATTTGCGAATACATTTGGATATGGTTTTGCGAGACTGGCGGGCGTTCGTACATTGTTGGTAGACAATATACTAAAGAAAGACGCATATAAGCAAGGGGGAGGAGGAATGCGTAAAATCTGGAAACGTTCTGTTCAGAGAGGTGGAGGAGAAGAAGAGGATGCTGGATTATCCAGTGTAAAGGAAATGACAAAGGCGATACAGAATATTTATAGTGATCCATCTATGTTAATAAACGAAATTACCATTGATAACTATGAAACATTTTGGTCTCGTATGAAGCCATTATTTAAGTCGAGCGCGAATGAACATAAGAATGCCCTGTTTAAAATGATTTTGCTCAAGGATGTAGTTGCCGAATGTCTATGGTATCTACTAACAGGTATGTTGGTAACCTCTATGGTTGCGAACTCAATTGTGAATACAAAATGTAGGTATTCTATGGATGAGATGAAAAAGAATCAAGATGAATCAAATAGGGCGATAAATAAAGAGGCTGAAACAAAAGAAGAACCTCGTGTATATTCATCTAATGAATAGAGTAAACAACAATAAAAGTAAATAAATCAAAATATATTGTTTGATTTATTTACACCACATACATTGTGTATTTTTTACTGAACAATCAATACAAATGGAAGGATATAAATAACAATAACCGAATGGATTTGATCCATGATTGGGGTTTGTATAACCGTGTACTTTTTTTTGGTGACATATATTGCAACATGCTCTACATGGACTTAATGGATAAATTCCAACTACGTCATATATTTTATGACGTTCGCATATATAATCGTTTGAGTTATTGGGCATCATTATACATTGTGTAAAAATAGCTTTAATATAGAATCTTAGGAAAGGCTAATAAGTACAAAACAAATAAATAACACAGAATAGCGGTTATGACAACAATTAACCACATGGGTAATATGGTTTTATTTCTATAACCGAGACCGAAATCTCTAAACGTTCCGTTTTTATTATATATAAAATTGGGCTTTATTGTATGAATAAGAGTAAAAATAATTAAAAATAATATTATAGAAAATGAAATTATATTTGATCGAATAAAACTGCGAGATATCATTATTATTGTTATATAATAATGATAATTATTATTTATTTTCATTAATAACCTTCGTCACCATCATTTTCGCCATGATCATCGTCATCTGGTATATGTGACATGGACATTTCTTCAGCTTCGATTTCTTGTCCAGTAAGAAATTCTTGCGCTGCTTCATCCGTAAAATGAACATTCATATCAAAATTTCCGGTTTGTAATCTTTGTTCAACTGACCCCTGTGTATCAAATATTTCGCGTCTTTCTTCATCGTAAGTTTCTTTGACATACTGTGTAAGACCTTTTTGGAGCCCTTTTCCCCATTCGCCTAATTTATGAGATTTGAATAATTTATTAATTTCTCTCTGTTCTTCTGTGAACTCTTTGAGTCTGGTCGTCTTGATAGTCTTCTCTTTATCGGAAGATCTGCTGATTTTTTTCATAATTTCTTCATGACTGAAATTGATATTTGATTTATTACTCACAAACCGTTTGGTAAAATTAATCAATAGACTCGCAATTTTTTCTGCCGATTCTAATTGTACACCAGCTACTATATCTTCTTCGTCGCCGTAGTTCCCGGTTCGGATGTCATCTATTTCCGCGTCAGTAGAAACTTCAGAGAAACGGCCATCCTTGCTGGCTGAAGGCGATTTACCAATCACGGTTTCTGCGTTTTTTATATAATATAAATATATTTTCAACAAACAATATTCGTATAAAAAGGAACTTGTGACTTTGTCGAATATTGAAACAATTTTCTTATCAGAACCAGGAAGTTTTGTTGGAGAGAAACAAGGTATAATACTACACAAAACAAATATATTCTTACATTCTTCCTGTATATTTGATAGTATACTATCAAAATTATATTCATAAAATTGCGGCAAGAAGGAGTAATAATCCATAATCGTTTTTTTAATATCAGTGTTATGATCATCTGAAAATCCCCAATGTTTACATATTTTGATTTTATCGTATTCTGTTTTATGTAATATAATATTTGGATAGACGTAACATAAATTATTGATACAATCCAACATGAACTCTAATATTCTATACGCACTATTATGTTCAATGTTCTGAAACTGGACATTTGCCTCTTCGCGTAATGGAGACCACGAGGTCGATTGATTTATGAATTCCATAACCGGCGTCATTTCCTTTGACGTGGAACGCCCATGAGTTAAAAGAAATTTAACGATATCTGTTTTCATTTTGTCGGTCTCCCTTGCCAAATAATTTTTAATAGCCTCTATTTCAGGAGTTTCGGTTTTCACACCAATTTCGAATGTGTCGAGAAGGGATGTTAACAATTCCTGTAGTTCCACTGGAATAGATGTATCGCCACTGTGTTTTAAAAACAGTAGCATGTCTCTTATTTTTTGAATTCTACTTATAGACTCGTCGTTTGAAGTGGTTGATTTAATATAGTTACGCTTATTAACTACTTTTAATAGCGATGTCAGAGACGAAGTATCATATAAAATATGTTCATGCTTTAAAAATGTTATCTGGTCAGATAATGAAACATGTTTTGGAAAATTATCGGGTTTTTTTATACCTATTCTTTCGAAATCTCTATGTAACGGAATATCATTTTTAAAATTGCATATGGAAATGAAGTAATTGTATATAACTTTCTCTGTAAACACATTTGATTCTGAAGGGATAGCCAGTTTTGTATTTGTGTCATACAAGTAGTATGGTGCCAAAGGAATTTCAGAAATGTCAGTAATTATATCTGAGTAATCTTTAATGGTTGAAATATCTCGTGTGATAGAAGCATCTTTACTAATAAAATATTCAATAGGTGTTTGTATTGAATCATTATTCATACAACATGTATTTTCCAAGAACGAATCTCCGGCATTGGTTTTAAGAAGAGCTTCTTCCTTCCTCACCTGTTTATTTATTTTTTCAAATATTTGAAGTGAAAATTTCATTATTTTAGAGCGAATAATTAGAATATCATCATCTTGATGAGAAGTCCCCGATTTCATTTTTTCTACGACCGAATCAATAAATCCGGATCCTAATGCTTGTAATGATTTAATCTTAAAATCGACAAGTGGAGGTAAGAATGTATTCCAATTAATAACGTCGTGTTCTATAGGAACATCTACATTTACATCGCCAGAAGTGATATATTCCATTTTTTTAGTGAGCATTCTTTCCATAGCGACGTCTTTTAATATGTTATTTTCAATTAAATCGCGAATAGTTTGACTGAGTGCGTCAGATTTAATTCCGGCTATACTATTCCATGGCGTGATAGATTTGGCCTTTATTTTCAATATAATACATGAAATATAAACGATGCCGTCCATATTAGACGATTTATCAAGTGGAAACCCATCAAATGATTTTATACATCCGGGAAATGTTTTTTTAGTTTTAATATTAGGTATAGCGGTTTGTACGAACATGTGCAAATAGGAAGCGGTAATAACGATTAACAAATAGTTTTTGATATCTTCATACGATTTAGTCTTTTTTCCTTTAGCTGCTAATTTAGCCTGGCGCTTTTTATGATCTTCTTCCGAAATAATCTTGCGCGTGTATAATTTCAATACATTCTGAATAATAGGTATATAATATTCTTCTACATTTATGTACATGTAGTTAGTCAGCGCGACAATTATTTTATAGATAGTGAGTGCTTCTGGATCTTCTATCATATCTTGTAGATTTTCCATATCATCCAATGAAATTTTCTGTTCTTCTTCAAGCAGATCGTTTGTTGATACTTTATATCCTGCTTCATTGCGCCCTTCTTCGTCTGAAAAATCGATATCGGAAATTTTTCTACCACTGTGTTTATCTACCCAATAACTTCCGTCATCACTGTGCTTACCTCTGTCTTTTCTAATTTTTTCCATTACTGCCAAATAATTTCCTCCATCTAAATAGGTGGATGCCATCAATGGTATAAAAGTGGGTAATAATTTAGTATTTGTTTCATTACAATATAGCCAATATGGACTTTCCGTTTCTTGTGCCTCTCGTGTAAATAGGAGTTTGAATTTCAAAATGTGATTTTGTTTTTTTACGAAATCTGGTTGTCCTAATATTATTTCAAGTATTTCAGAAAATGGACTTTTAACAACAGTGCTTCCATCTGATAGTTTTTCAAGTCCTATATTATATCGAATAGTATTATATTTATAATTGTTAATTTTATTTATTTTTCTGATCTGGGCAACTTGATTTTTGTAATAGGCGAAATTTGTTAGTAATACATTTGATAGGTCTTCAATAGATAATTCATGACTCAAATCGAATTCTTTTAATAAATTTTCCAATGATTTACGTTTCATTATAGATTCGGTTACATCGAGGTTCATGCATTTATCACTAAGAGTAAAACACTTGGGTTTAATATTGCAAAACATATTATCAGTAATGTCTGCTCCTTCAAATCCTTCACTTAATATCCATTTATTCAATACACGCTTGTAGTATTTATTTTTTTTGCCTTCTTCTTCTAATACAGCATAATCATTGTCAATAACGGTGCGTTGTTTGCGGATCATAGCCTCAGCTTCTGTTTGTGCGGATTCTTCATTTAATCCAATACTTTCTTGAAGTTTCTCGGTTAAAAACAGGGTAAATTCTTCAGGTGTTTTGGTATCTTGCTCATCTTTATATTCCTCTATAATATCATACCGTGTTTGATCATATTGTTTATCATAATAGATAGTTTTTTCATTGTCTTCTAACAATTCATCTAATTCGATGTATTTTTTTGCGATTGTTAGTGTGGCGCATGAATTGTCAGTGGCTTTTTCTTTTTCTATATATTCTTCGTATTGTTCGTTTCCTTTTTTTAGTTCATCTTGGATATTTACTGTTTCTAACAAATGAAGGTTGGCTAAAACGATAGCAGAACATAATAGTTTTCCTTTATCTAATGCGTAAATACTTCTTATTAACTCGGTTGCTGTTTTTGTTTTAATATCAGTAATTCCTGGAAAATAGTTTTGAAATATTACTTCGTCTAACAAATCTTCCTTCGTCTTAGGATGTTTACTATCTGTTAATAATTGGATAACAGAATTAAATGGGATCGAACTACTTGTAATATGTTTTGTAGTATTTTGTATAATACCCTGAAATATCTTCTGCTTTTCTTTGTATTTTTTTTTATAATCAAGTATTTTGATTTTTAAAAATGTATTCATTTCTTCATACATTTTATAAGTAATGTCATCGGTATAAATCATAAATGGTTCTAATTCAGAAACGAGTGAAATTAAACTCAGGTTACCTGTATTATATTGGTTTGTATATTCGAACAATTTTTTTGTGCGCGGAATAATTACATTTAAAAACTTATCATATATATTATGTTCTTCTACACTATCACTTACAGTAAGGTGTAAGTTTGTTTTTAAAAAGTTCGGTATAGTGGTGTAGTCAAATGCGGTTTCTAAATCATCAATAGTAATTTTTTGTGTGTTACCTATATTAGTCTTACTATAATATCCTCCCTCATTTAATCCTGCTCTGGACAAAATGGAGGTTCCTGGTAAATATTGCTTAGAATTTTCGATAACTGGTTTTGACATGATCATTATACTACGAGGCTGAATGCGCTCTGTATTAAGGATACGTTGATTGGTTATTTTTGGATTCATGTTTTGTTTCTGTGTCGCGAACGTATCTTCGTAGTCATCTATTTCGACGTGCTGTGTTAGAATATCAACGTCATTATGTAGATTTAATGTGGTCATTACCAATGGATTATTAGTCATTTCGTATGGTGTTAAAAATGTATCAATGGACCTCAAAAAATACTTGTATTTATTATTATCCGAAGGTGTGTTATTTTTTTTATAGTTTTCGAACATTTCGTTAAGATTATGTAAATCTTGTGAGTTGTCATGTGGATTAAAAAACAGATTATGAAGTTCCGCAACAGGTAAAATGGGTATATGATTTTTTTCAAAGTTTTGTAAATGATGAATTAGAGGACGATGTCCAGCGCCTTTTTTTTTCGGTATTAATGCGTTTCCATAATCGTCAAATTCTGAAAATTGATCGCGTAACTGAATGAATCGTTGTATCATTAGATTTAGACTGGTCATTACTTGTGTATTGCGCTGTGGTGTTGGAATATGTGCGAGTAAATCATCTAATAAGCTTGCGGTTTGTGTATCGATACTGAAACGCTGTTTACTTTTGTCCACTTCCCTCAGTATAGACACTTCACCTATTGCTTTACCATTAAAAATGGGTCCAGGTGATTCATTAAGTACTTTATCCACTTCGTCTGTAAAATCGGGTGTTGGAGTTGTTCCATAAAAATCATATTGTTCGTCTTCATCTTCCTGTTCTTCTGGTGTTTTTTCTACGTCTTCGGACAAAACCTCTGTTTCATCAACGAGAGGGTCAATTGGTTTTGTAATAGAAGGTGGAGGGCGTATTTTTATTTCTTCGATAAAAAGTTCTTCGGGTATTCCTTTGTATGCGAAATCGATATAAATGTGGTCGTTACTTGGATATAATTTTATTTCGATCATATCTTCTTCTAAATTAGATATTTGTCCAGTGATAATAGATGGGAATTCTCCACCAAAGTGAACATCAATCCACACATCAGGTAGTAAATTATTTTGTTTCGCGAACCCGTCGCTCGCACCACGCTTTAGTAAGATGAATGTTTGTATAGATTCATCTTGTAATGATTTGTCACTATTTAACAATAAGGTAAAAGTTTCATTTGTTTCTGTATTGATAATTTTGAGTTTAATGTTATCGATATAATCAATTAAAAACCGTTTATCATTATATAATTCGTTTGATGGCGAATCAATCTTAATAACATCGTATACTTGTAAAAAAATAGAATCACTTGAAACTGACATATCTTATATTTACAGTAGAAATTAATATGATTAACGTATTAAATCGATTTAAGAATAAATCGTTATTTAATGTTAATATCATGATGTCTCCTGTTGTATTTGATAAAAGTTATATTATATCCAGTGACGTAAATGATAAGCCTAATATTCATAAAAAGGGATACAGAAGTAAGAAAGGCGGTAATTACCAAATTTTGAGATATGATAAAGAGATGCTTGCCTATGATAATTATATTAAAATGGGAGTATACCGTTCTCTAATTGTAAATCTAAATAGTAAGAAAATGGTAGCATTTTCACCGAACAAGTCGATATCCATTACTGAATTGAAACCGGAAGGAATGGATAATATGCGCGCTGAAGAGTTCGTAGAGGGAACAATGGTCAATCTATTTTATGATACAGAACTTGAAACATGGGATATCGCTACTCGTAGTACTGTTGGTGGAAATGTGAAATTTTACCGAGATTCTGCGAAAACATTTTCTGAATTGTTTGAGGAAGCGCGTGTCGAATGCGGACTGAATATTGAAGATAATTTGGATAAGAAGTATTGTTATAGTTTTGTTCTTCAGCATCCTGAAAATCGAATTGTGACGCCATTTGAGAAAGCATCACTGTATTTGGTTGGTGTATTTCAATGTAATGATAATAAAGACGACATTGAGGTTTCGGGATACGATTTTACCGATACAAATAATAATACGAATTTACCAGAGGAATTACAGAGAGTCAGAGAATATTTGATTAGTAGTACAAATGTGAAATTCCCAGAAATTTATAATGAGACAGCACATTCGAAGGAAAATTATATTGAACAGTATGCGTCTTGTAATACAGATTATAAGACAGTGGGCGTAGTGTTTAAAAGTATCACAAATCCATTTATTCGTTATAAATGTCGTAATCCCAATTACGAGGAGGTACGACGTATGCGAGGTAATCAATCGAAAGGACAATATACTTATTTGGAGCTTCGTAAATCAGGAAAAATGAGTACCTACTTGAAACTGTATCCGGAGGATAGTAAGAAATTTGGAACATATCGAGATAACATTCATAAATTTACATATGCGCTGTATAACAACTATGTGCGATGCTATATTAAAAAGGAGAAACCACTAAGAGAGTGGCCACAGCAATATCGCATTCATATGTATAATATTCATCAGAAGTATATCAATGAGTTGGTGACAGAAAAACGTTCAATTCGTCTTGCGAGTGTTATTGAGTATTTTAATGATTTACATCCGTCAAAACAGATGGCACTATTGAATTTCAATCTGCGTTCAAATGAAAAAGATACTGTTCTAACAAATGTTGCAACCATTATTAAGATTGATGAAAATAATTGCGAACTATAATTGAAAAAAATACTATAAAATTGAAAAATGAATGAATTCAATTTTATAAAAAAAATAATTGCGTGTCGCTACTGCTTTTTAGATGTTAAAAGGTGTAAATAAAAAAATACATAAATACAATATGAATACTTATTTACTGCTTATTGTTCTTGTGTTTTTTGAATTCTTTGCGATCGTCTAATTATAGAGGGATTTTCTATTATTTCTTGTTGTCGTTTTTCTTTTAGTTCTTTACGATACTCTAACCTTTTTTCGCGAAGATATTTTTTTTCGAGTTCTCGTTGAATAAACTCTTCCTCCCTCATTTTTTCTCGTTCAGTTTCTATAATTTTGCTTTTTACATTTTCTTCTTGAATTTTTTTACGATAACTATTTTCAATTAATGTGCGTCTTTGTTCCCACAATTCCAACATAAATGGATAGTATCGTTGTCTAACTTGATAACTATTGTGTGTGCATAGTTCTTTTCGCATTTCGTTCCAGAGACGACGCTCTTCGCGTGTATTTACTTGTAATTGCTTAAACATTGTCTCAATCAGTTATTATTTTCTTATTTATAAAATTAAAAAAGTTATTTCAATTTTATAAAATAAATTTTTTATATAGATGTTATACATTTAACGTCTGGATCTACGGCTACGTCTGGATCTACGGCTACGTCTGGAACCAGCTTTGCGATTACGTGTTCTGCGACCACCTACTTTAGCTCCACATGATCCACCACGTCTTGATTTGCGACTACGTCTTCTGCGACCACCCAGCCATTTAATACCACTTTGACCAGTGCGAAATGAGTTCATAGCAGCACATATCTTTATCGCCTGTTCCTTTACCTTGGAATTAACTCCTGACCAGTCAGAAATAGACCAAGCACCTACACCTGCAAGTCCTGTTTTAATCGAACCACCTAATTCGGATATGTTAGAGTAATTCAATGTTGCTGAAAGTTGTAAAATAGCTCCGTTTAATCCACGTTGAAAAGTATCAGAGGCTGCTGAGTTCAAGCTTGTCATAGCGTGCGAAGCTACACAACTTAAAACGTAATGTCCTCCAGACATAGCAGCAGATAGAAGAGCTAATATTATAACACCATCAAATACAGTGCACTCGCCATCACCGCCGCGCATACCACCATATCTTTTACCACTTCTGGTAATTTTTTGAAATTCTCGGGCGAATTCAACAGGTTCTAAACCTTCTTTTCTTAATTCCTCGTTCATTTTGTTTTCAATTTCTTGAATCGATGGACAGCGATCAGTCATTATTTATAATATATAATATGAAAAAAAAAAATAGTTTATATACAAAGTTAAAATTGACGCAGTACTTTATTATATAATTCAATAGATAGATCAATCACATAAATGAAATTATTAATGACAGTAGTTTTTTGGGTAGGTTCATTGTAAGCTAAACGAATTGTGCTAAAATCATCATGTGGGTGATTTTTCCTAAACCCGCAAAATCCTACCGTTTTTTTATTTACAAAGTATTGATCGTATAGCATAAACTCAAGTAGTTTGCCAATTGTGTAGTCGTGATTCTGTAGCCGAATGTCGTAACAATTTTCTAATGTAGACGTGCTTTCTTCAATTTTAATAGCACCAGACTCAAAAACTTCCCTGAGTGCCTGAAGTTGTGTAATAAGAACATTACACGATGCCTTTACAATGTCATGATTTTCGAATACACCAACAGATTCAATTGTAAAATCATAACTATTCTCAACGAAATGTCTTTGTGAATCCAGAATATTCCAGTTTTTTTCAGCAATAGCTATTTCCTCTTTATTGAGACCTTTTTTCTTTGACTCTTTCAAATATTTTCCCAACTCGATGGTTCCTTTTTGATTGTCGACTGTATTACCATAGGCGCAGGTTGATACTACATTAAACATGCCATTATTTTTGGCAGATGAGATGGATAGTGTGCATTCAAAATGTAGCGCTTCGCCTTTAATTTCTGCTGACATTTGTGGGCGCAGCTTTACGATGTCGATATATCTTTTTGTGATAGGATCTGGAGGAAAGATCTTTGTGTTTTCGGCTTCGGATATGAACTTACTGTTTTTAATATCGTATACTTTGAAATCTTCTGTTGTGATGTATTGTATGGCATCTGAATCATTTACTTTTTCCACGATTATTTTGTAATTTTCAATAGGAAGCGATAAATCGGTAATATGAATAGGAACACAGCTCAATCGCTGTTTAATAATTTCGTTATTTAATTTAGTTGAATTTTTGTGAATAATACAATTATTTTTTTCATGTGGGAATGTTTCAAAAACAACAGACGGAATATCTACAACAATTGTTCTTCGCATAGCATTCGCTATACTTACATCTACACCACTTAGGGTGAATTCCATTTCAGCGCCCCGTTTATTAATTGTCACGACAGGTTCAGTCATTATTACTATTGTTATATATTTTATATTTAGGTTAAATTTATATCAATTTTATTTTATATTTAGTTAAAAAGAATTTTGTTTATTATTTTAAGTAATTATAGATGTCAAATATTTTATACTACAGTAATTATTGCACTAATTGTAAAAATGTGTTAACTACCTTGTCTAAAAGTGAAATAAAGGAAGAACTATTTTATTTATGTATCGACAAGAGGAAAAAAGGACATGATGGAGCCACTTATTTAGTATTGGAAAATGGACAAGAGCTTCGCTTACCTCCTACTGTTACAAAAGTTCCGGCATTATTATTGATTAATAATGGACATCGTGTATTATTTGGCGACGAAATCTACAATCATTTTAGACACAAAGAAACTCAATCAAAAAATATAGCTACAATGAATAACGGCGAACCGATGGCATTTTCTTTAGGTAGCTTGAGTATGAGTGGGGTAAATTCTGATAATTATAGTTTTTGGGACATGTCGAGTGATGATCTATCAGCAAAAGGTAATGGTGGTCTAAAGCAAATGTATAATTATGCGATTCCTGATAATGATACGTCTATAGAAACCCCTCCAGATAATTATGTGCCTGATAAAATTGGAGGAAATGTGTCACTTGATTCTCTTGCTCAATCTCGGGAGAAAGAATTATCAAACAAGTAAAGAACTGGTTAATAGTTATTTCGTTAAAATATTTAAAAAGAAAAAGTGTTATTCATCTATAGATAAATATGGCAGATAAGAGTTTGGTTTTGAAAGGCTTTAATGAACATTTTATGGAGTTTATTACTGATATAAGTAACGTATTTCCAGATGACTCTGAAATCCTTGCAAGTAAAAATGCTTTGACTATGTTAAGAAAAGCGAACCCTCGTATGATTATTGATGTGTGGCATCGACATATTACGATTAAATACGAGGATGAAATAAACAGTTCGAATATAGACTTCTTTGTGAATAAAGATTATAGTAATGATGTTAAGAGTATGAACAATACTGATAAAATCATTAGTAAGATTAATATGTTAAAACAACCTATTTCTGAAATGAGTGAGACGGACCAAGCAAAGACATTAAAGTATATTCAAAATCTATCTAAACTAACCAAATTATATTTTATAAACTAAGATTGATTTAAATAGGAATTATTATACATTTGTATAATGGAAAATTATCGCGAAGAGTCTGAAAAAAATACGGATATTCCAACTGAATTTAAGAAAATTACAAAGGATTTTGTCAGGGATATATTAACCACGTTTCCGGAGTATATCCCAAAATTGTGTGATGATTTGAAAGATATTGGTATGAAAGAGCATTGTGATGAATCTGTGAGTAGAGTATATGATTATTGTAAAACGGTATTTCCAGAACGATTTTTTGATATTTTATATCAAAATGAGGATATTTTTACTGATTTGAAAGTAAATACTGAATTTTTACCAAATATAGATTTCAAATATTTTTGGTCATGTGATATTTCGGATAAGACCAAAGAAACTATTTGGAAATATCTGCAACTCATGTTGTTTACGATGGTAGGGTCATTCAATAATACCGACAGTTTTGGAGATACAGCGAAGATGTTTGAGTCAGTCGACCAAGAAGATTTTAAATCCAAATTGGAAGAAACCATTGGGCAAATGCACAATGTGTTTAATTCGAATGAAGGCGATAAAACGAAAAGTGGGATAAATATGGATAATATTCCTAACTCCGATGAATTGCATAATCATATTACAGGAATGTTAGGAGGTAAACTTGGAAATTTGGCACGTGAAATAGCAGAAGAGACCGCAGGTGATTTGGATTTAGATTTAGGGGATGATGCAAATATGGATGACGTGTTCAAGAAAATGATGGGGGATCCTTCCAAGCTAATGGGATTAGTAAAAAATGTTGGCAGTAAATTAGATAGTAGAATTAAAAGTGGCGAATTAAAAGAGAATGAACTTTTACAAGAAGCTGGAGAGATGATGAAAAAAATGAAGGATATGCCTGGTATGGAGAATATTCAATCTATGTTGAAGCAAATGGGTATGAATATGCCTGGAGGTATGGGTGGACGAGGTCGAGCAAGAGGTGGTCAACAACCAGATCTTGCGTCATTTAATAATATGATGGAAGAGCAAACAAAGCAAGCACAAATGCGTGAGCGTATGAATAAAAAAGCGGCAGAAAAGCACCGATTAGACGCATTGCAAAAGGCGAAAGAAGCTGCTATGCCAAAAAGAACAGAAGAAGAAGCTGCTAAGGCGATGAAAGAGTTGCTTGAAATGGATGAAGCAGATAAATCCAAATTAAATACCGATTCATCATCTAAAAAGAAGAAGAAGAAAAAGAAGAAGGCTTAAAATAATAATTATGGTATTTATACTTATAAATTTAATGCATATAAGTATAAATGACGAACGATAATTCTGATATAAAATAAATTATATCTTATCAATCATTTCATCGAATGTATACATTTCTTTATCTAATTCTACACAACTACTATCTATAACATCTACTATTTCGATAGTAATGTAATCTGGAACGCACGTAAGGTCCAAATACTGAACTACATCACTCAAAATGTGTAATTTTAATTTGAAATCCATATTATCTACTATACATTTTCCTGTCCATCTTTCTAATGGTAATATTTCATTTAAAGAACTTACACGTCCGCGTACTCCTTGATATTTTCCTTCACGTTTTCCGGGTTTTCCTGATGGGCATTTCATTCGCCATTCGCATGATAAAGCGTTAATATGATTTGGGAATCCTGATAACATGGTACATATTTCCCATGCTCCTCCTTTACCGTGAGTGGCTCGTGCGCCGCCTTTTATTTCTTCATTATGTTGCCTTAATCTTCGCATAGGATTGTTTGTGGAGCCGTTATATGTATTATTCTTGAATTGGGGTAATTTATTTCTTAAAATGTAACAATACCACATTATACTTATCTATTTGTTTTTTTATTCTGTTATTGAACTAATCTCAGAATATTTTTAGAATAGTCAAGTTTCATTATTTTAAAAATAATATGATTAATTATAAAAATAGAATATATATAATGACTGTAGAATTTTGGACAGAAAACCCATATGTATTACTTGATAAAACATATATAACTGATATTTGGCCCTCAGAAAACATGGATTATACACAAAAAATGAATGCAATATCCAGATTGATTATGATATTATCAGGTTTAGGATTTATCACATTGCGATCATTTCCTATTTTGATTACTGGTATTGTTACTTTAGGTGTAATTGTTCATATGTTCAATAATAACACAACCAGTAGTGAATCTATTAAATCATTCGCGAAGGAAGGATTTACAAATAAAAAGAACTTTGATATTATGAAGCATAATTTTGAAAAGACTCAGGTGAAAAATCCTTTAAGTAATGTATTATTACCAGAAATTCAAGATAACCCTACCAGGAAATCAGCGCCCCCCGCATTTAATCCAAAGGTAGAAAACGATATAAATGAAAATACAAAGAATATGGTCGCTCAGTTAAATGAATCAAATGAAGGCATAGATGAACGTCTTTTTAAAGATTTAGGCGATAATTTTGGATTTGAACAATCAATGCGAAATTTCCATAGTATGCCAAATTCGCGTGTTCCAAATGATCAAAAGGCATTTGCCGAATATTTGTATGGAGATATGGTTTCATGTAAAGATGGCGATAGTTTAGCATGTGATAGAAATAATTATAACAAATATCCTGGAAATTAAATTTAACGGTTTAGTAATTATAATATATTATTATAGTAATAATAATGGCTTCAGTTAGTGATTATACTTTTAATAATATGTCGCGAATTGGTAATGACAATTGTGACTTAAGTCAAAGAAACCAGCAAAGCACAAAAAATGCGAATTACATGCTTACAAATTTTGGTGCTTCCGATTGCTTAATGAAAAACAGCATGGATATGGCACTATCGCAACCAAATATTAACTATAGTGGACCAAAGCAAATGGCTCTTGATGGGTGTAATGTAGATACTAATTCTAATCTATTGATTGGATCAGTTCAAACAAATCCTCGCTGTCGTATTGATTTACAAGAAAGACCATACAAGACGGTTCCGTTCTTGGGACGTGGTGCCGGTAATCCCGTATTAGAGTCTCAATTAGTGCAAGGAGAGCAACATTCAAGTAGAAAAAGTATTGATCCTTCCTCAGAGAAGTCTTACATTCCTTTATCTCAACCAGAATTAATTCCTTCACTTGCGTCTACTGTCAATAATCCTGCTAATTTGGTAGAGGGTGTTGCCGCTGAGGGTTGGATTCGTGGTGGTTTACCTTCTCGTGAATTAACCAAAGATTATGACTATTTCACCGGAAAGAACAAATAAGTGATTATATCAAAAAATGAATATAAAATATAAGGCATATTATATTTTATATGATAAATTATAATACTGATTGTATAGTATCTTATAATGACGACGATGATGATTATAGAGTATCACTATTAAACGCATATAATATAATAATGAATGACAATAATTTAGACGAAGTATTTTTAACATTGTGTGTAAGGCAGCGGGATTTATTTGATCATATTAAAACGAATGCTAATATTCTAACTATGTTTGATGATATGTTTAAATCAGATAATAAGCCTAATTGGGTATCAGAT
>Ga0209632_10001021_pt1 | contig 28685 bp, 19 predicted proteins | sample COG_10_FD_184754 | JGI IMG/M metagenome (GOLD analysis project Ga0209632, IMG submission 184754) | Pelagic Microbial community sample from North Sea - COGITO 998_met_10 (SPAdes) (version 2) | ecosystem: Environmental > Aquatic > Marine > Neritic zone/Coastal water | place: Helgoland, sampling... | reverse complement strand
ACTACTTTCTCTTGAGATTGCTCTACTCCCAAATTAACAAGTTCCAGCTGCTTACTATCAGCTCCTATTACCCTGTCAATAATACGGTGTGCAGAGTGCTACCGCAAAGCCCAGTGCGCTATCAGTGATGCCTGACGCTATCCTAGGGCTGAATAGACCTAAGTGTTACACTTCACCTTCAAGCAACAGTTAAATTACTGCTTTCCTTAAATACGTGCCTGTACCTTGATGCCTCTACTCCTTTGCGAACCAGAATTCAAAGACCTCTTCACTCAAAATCTGCCCTTGATAGACGTTCGTGCACCGCTCGAGTTTGAAAACGGCGCCTTTCCTAATGCTATTAACCTTCCACTGCTTTTAGATAGTGAACGGCACGAGATAGGGAAGAAGTATAAAAATGCAGGGAAAGATGCCGCGATTAATCTGGGGAACGAACTAGTCAGCGGCGTGAGCAAAGAACAGCGGCTCAGCAATTGGCAGAAATTCCTCCTCGCGAACCCTTCTGCTGTAGTGTATTGCTTCCGCGGTGGCTTACGCTCTCAAACAGTGCAGCAATGGCTAACGGATCTGAATATCGAAGTGCCGCTGGTTGAAGGCGGCTATAAAGCACTGCGGCGTTACCTGATCGATACAATAGAAGCAGTTAGGCTAAGTTCTCAGTTCATGATTATTGGCGGCAAAACAGGAAGCGCCAAGACGCATCTACTCAATTCTCTGAATTTTAGCATCGATCTCGAAGGTCTGGCCAAGCATCGCGGCTCTGCATTCGGCAAGCGTATCCAGGGCCAGCCCAGTCAAATCAATTTCGAGAACCAACTTGCTATAGCTCTACTAAAACTACCCTTCGAGAATGCACAGCAACTCTTTCTTGAGGACGAAAGCAGGTCTATCGGCTCGATATCTATTCCAAAAGAATTTCATGACAAAATGACAGCCTCTCCTATCGCCATGCTTGAAGAATCTATGGAGGTACGAGTAGAAACGATCTACAAAGACTACATCTATTCAAATTTTCAGGATTTCCAGAATGACGACGCAGATGCCGCCCAAGAGAACTTCTCTGCGTTTCTGCTAGGCAGTCTAGAGCGAATACGGCGTCGCCTTGGAGCCGAAAGACATGCGGAACTGCATGCGACGATGGAGCAGGCACTAACCCGCAATGATTCTGCCGAATCCGAAGCGCTGCACAGACAATGGATAGAACGGCTGCTATCCGAATACTACGACCCCATGTACGAATACCAGATGAACAAGAAACTCGATCGTGTTATCTACCGCGGCAGCAGAGAAGAGTTCTTAGCCTGGGCATCACACCTCAACAGGCAGGGATGACCCGTGGCTATTCGCCGTTTTGACATCGATGCGTTACTACCACTGCTCGGCAATGGCTTCACGCTACTAACTCCTAACAATGCAGGGGTGGACGGAATCCTACGCGAATACGCCAGTGGTTATCGAAGTAGCCCTGAAAAAGCAAAGACCTGGCAGCGACCTGCTGTGTTTGCAATCGATATCTACATTCAACAACTGTGGCAACTCGCCGCTTCTCAAGCTATAGCTCCCTTCAATGAGACGCAACTACTTGGCCGCTTCGACGAACAGGAGACCTGGCTACAAATAGTACGATCCAGCCATGAAAAATACCCGCTTCTCAATAGCGAAGAAACTGCAAACTCAGCTGCACGAAGTTATCGATTTTTTCAACAATGGGACGTTGCTGCGAGCAGCGAAACAGAACGCTATAGAGGAGCGGTAGACTTTCAGACATTTCTGGATTGGAGCGAGCAATTCGAGGCGCGCTGTAAGAAAATAAATGCTGTTAGCCTAAGCGACGCCGGCAGGGTAATCGCAAAGCATATCGAACAGCTTAAGCCAATACTGCCGAACAAGATCGCTCTAATCAATTTCAACCAGCCTCCTCCTCTGTACGTGGAACTGTTCGACGCCCTGGCTCGTGTTTGCGAACTAGAGTGGTCGCGTGAAACTACCCAAGACACACCGTTAGGTTCCATCTTCGCCAGCAAAGATAGCGCTTATCGCAGTTATCCAAGCAACAGCACAGAGATTGATGCCTGCATCGACTGGTGCCAAGCCAAGGCCGGACAATTCCCGGATGCACACATCGGTATAGTGGTTGACCACAGCCGCTCCTTAGAGCCCATGATCGAAGAGACTCTATTTAGGAACAGTAAAGCCGACAATAGCAGGAAATTTGATATAGCCGATCATCTTAATCGCTATCACAGCACTGACACGCTTGACGAATTGCAGGACTTTAGTGTCGCTTTGTCACTACTTGCTCTCAATTTTGAACTAATAGATAGCGAACGGTTCTGTAGATTATTGCAGTTACCGAACCTAATTGGAGCTGAAGACGAGCTGCAAGCACGTATTGCCCTGGAAATAACGCTTCGCGGAAACACAGAGGCAGAGGTTCGCCTCACTCAACTACGCTCATTCATGCTGCAGAACGAGCGCAGCCATCACTGCCCTATCCTAGCCCAGTCATTACTAGCCTTTAGTGACCTCTCTAGACACGAACCTAAGCATCAGCCGTTACGACAATGGCTGCAACTGTTTAGTAAGCAATTACAACTGCTAGGCTGGCCCGGAAATCCCTCGGCAGAACACAATCGTCGGCAAGGTATACTTTGGCAGCAATGCTGCCAACGCTTAGCGGCCTCATCGAAAGTGCTGGGCAATATTTCCCTAGCTAGCGCTCTTGGGAAGTTGCAGTCTTTTCTGAAGCAATCCAATGTGAATCTAAACTTTGATGATCGTCGGCAAATTTCCCTCGTGGATATCGAAGAGTCGCAGGATCTGCTATTCGATTATGTGTGGATTCTGTCTGTAGATGACAGAAATTGGCCCCAGGCAATAAACCCAGTGGCATTTCTGCCCTATGGATTACAACAGACACTGGACATGCCCAACAGCTCGAACCAGCAGCAATTAGATACCGCACTCACACAATTGATCTCACTTCGCAGAAACACCAAAGCGGCGATGGTTATTAGTCACCATACGTTAGAAGAAGAGCTCTCCATCAGGCCTAGTGCCCTGTTTAAAAAAATAACCTTCGATCCGGTGAATGCTAATGAGATTGTTGTCGAAGAAAATTCGAGCAACCCGTTGGCTAACACTCTACAAAGGCATGAAGAGACACTGCACATTCCACTGCTAGTCGACGAAAAAGTAGTCGGTGGAACTGGTTTGCTAAGCAACCAATCCAACTGCCCGTTTAGGGCCTTCGCCAGGAATCGTTTGAAGGCAAAGAGGCTCGATGAATTTAGCTATGGCTTAAATGCATTAGTTAGAGGAAATGCCCTCCATAGGGCCCTAGAAAAAATCGGCCTGCAACTGGGCAATTCGAAAACACTGCACAGTTTGTCTCGCGCCCAGACAGAAGAATTAACGACTCAAGGCGCAGAGATCGCTATCGACTATCTCAGAAAACTTCACCCCGAAACAATGACCCCTGCCTTCTCATTGCTTGAACAAGGTCGATTAACGAGTTTGTTAGAGGGCTTCCTGCTTTTGGAGAAGCAGCGCAGCGAGTTCACCATCTTACACAACGAGAAGACTGTGTCTTGGCAACATTCGCAGCTCGCACTCAAGCTGCGCATAGATCGCATAGATCAATTAGCCGATGGCTCTGTGGTCCTTATCGATTATAAAACAGGAAAATTCACTAACTACAAATGGTTTGATGATAGACCCGATGACTTACAGCTCCCGCTGTATCAGATTGCAGTCAGCAAACACTCCGATCAGCCTGTCAGCGCAACACTCATCTTCCAACTCAATACCGAGAACATCGGACTAATAAGCCCCATGGAGCTAACTGATTTTGGCGCAGAGGTTAAAGTCAGCAGACAGGCAAAATCTTTCGAAGGCGGCTGGCCGGCACTGCAAGACTATTGGAATAAAAGCATCCACGCGCTAGCCGAAGAGTTCGAATCTGGGCTCATAGCCGTAGCACCAAGCCGCGGCACTACTTGCCAATATTGCGAGTTAGGCCCGCTATGCCGAATAGCCGAAACAGATCACAGCCAGATACTCGTCAGCGAAGAAGAGATATGACGAGCACGATAAAACAAATAATCGACTTCGAGGCGCGTCAAAATGCGTTAGATATTACACGCTCCATCGCTGTGCAGGCGCCAGCCGGCTCAGGTAAGACAGAATTACTCAGCCTGCGCTTTCTCAAACTCCTCGCTGCCTGCCAACACCCAGAAGAAGTGTTAGCCATAACTTTTACCAAGAAAGCAGCCAATGAGATGGCGCAGCGGATTCTCAAGACGCTCGAATGGGCGCAACAGATCGACCCTCAAAATATAGACACGCAGTTAAACCGAGACAGATATAAGATCGCCAATAGCGTTCTGGAACAGGACAAAAAGGAATCTTGGCAGCTACAGCAATCACCAAACCGACTGCGTATTCAGACGATAGATAGCTTCTGCAATTTTCTCGCAAGCAAGCTTCCCATACTCTCTAATTTTGGCGGCCCACTGCAGATAAGCGAGCAGATTGATGACTGCTATCACCTTGCTATTCGAAACAGTTTAAAATTGCTCGATGAAGACTTGCCCATCTCTAACGCTATCGGCGAGTTGATGCTGCACGTCGACAACGATAGCGAAAAGCTAGAAACACTCCTTACAAACCTGCTGAAGCAGCGCGAGCAATGGATTGGCGATATCGTAGGAGTTGCAAGCTCTCCTGAACACGCCATGGACTATCTCAGTGCAAACCTTTGGGAGCTGATTGAAGAATCCATCGAGAACGCACAATCGCTTTTAGAGCCTTACGCTGCTGAATTAATGCCGCTGCTTCGTTACGCAACGAATAACCTTAGCGAACAGGGAATCGAATCGGACCTGCTGCATTGTAGTGAACTAAACGATCTGCCTGAATGCAGCCATACAAATCTGAAAACTTGGATAGGACTGACGAGCCTGCTTCTTGTTAAGAGCGGCACAGCCTTCCGTAAAGATGTGAGAAAAGACGAAGGCTTCCCACCTCAGTCAGGCGACAAAGAACAGAAGGCACTGCAAAAAGAAAAGAAGGAGGCCATGAAGGTGCTGCTAAAGTCGATGGCTGAGTCGCCCGAACTCTTACCGGCATTGGACTATCTTCGTAGGCTCCCCCTCCCGGATGATGACGAGTTGTCTTGGGACTTTCTCAACACTTTGACCTTAGTACTTCCAACACTAATGGCTCAACTGGAACTTGCGTTTACGCAAAAGAACAAAATAGACTACCCGCAGGTAAGCCTAGCAGCACTTCGCGCACTTGGTGCTGAGGATAACCCTACAGACCTGGCGCTTAGCCTCGACTACCAGATCAAACACATACTCATTGACGAGTTCCAAGACACCTCGTCCTCGCAGATGGAATTACTGCGCAAGTTAACCTCAGGCTGGGAAGAACGAGACGGGCGAACGCTCTTCGTTGTAGGCGATGCGATGCAGTCCTGCTACGGATTTCGAAATGCCAACGTGGGGCTATTCATTAAACTACGCGAAAGTGGCCTAGGCCACATCTCAGTGACACCGATAGACCTATTAGCGAATTTTAGATCAGACACAGGCATCGTCGATTGGGTAAACACGGTATTCTCTGGCGCCTTCCCCGCGCAGAACGACATCTCTCGTGGTGCGGTGAGCTACTCACACTCCCATGCAGTACACCCAAGGGACATCGAGAGCGCCGTGTCGACTCGCATCTATCAGTTTGATGAAGGCGGTAAAAATGAAGCCTACATCGAGGAGGCCGCTTATATAGCTGATGAGATATCGCGACTTCGCAAGCAGCACTGCCAGCGCAAGATAGCGATACTGATACGTAGCCGGGGCCACCTGAAATTCATACTGCCGGCACTTCGCGAAGCCGAGATCCCCTGGCTGGCCAATGAAATTGACAGTTTGGGTGCACTTCCGCTCATTACCGACCTGACAAGTTTAACAAGTGCTGTATGCAATCAGGCTAATAGGCTTTCTTGGCTAGCCATCCTTAGAGCACCGTGGTGTGGAATATCCCTTGAGGATCTGCATGTCGTAGCAAACTTTGGAAACAATATTAGCGTCTTTGAAAGCATGACGCAGCTGTGTGCCAACAAAGAAAATGAACAGCTCAGTAGCGACGGCCTAGTACGCATAATAAAGCTAACCTCAATATTGCGCGGCGCTCTCTTGGCCAAGCAACAGACCCGAATAAGCCGCGTGATTCGCACTACATTCGACGAACTTGGTGGCGAACAAATTCTTCGATCCGAGTCTGAACGCAATAGCCTAGAAAGATTCTATGAAATCCTAAAGGATTCTGAAGCCGCAGGAGGCTTAGAGAACTTCGCCGAATTCGAAGCGAAGATTCAGCGGAGCTTTGTCTCAAGCGCAGCCGTAGCTGCTGACGTCAACCCTGTGCAAATCATGACCATTCACAAATCCAAGGGGCTAGAGTTCGACCATGTATTTCTACCCGGACTTGCACGACCGAGCCGCGCCGACGATAAGTCGCTACTGCTATGGCATCAGCGATTGAATCAGCAAGGCGATAACAAGCTCTTTTTAGCCACACTTTCTGCTACCGGAAGAGAAGACAATAACCTCTACAATCTGCTGCGCTTCGAGAAGGCTGAGAAATCACGATTAGAAAGCACTCGGCTGCTGTATATCGGCGTAACGCGCGCAATGAAGTCGGTGTACTTGTCTGCAACATTAGCAGACAAAGACGGCGAGGCAGCCACACCAGGCTCCGGCACACTGCTGGCAACCCTATGGGAAAATCTCACCGAAGCATCAGTTGACTACCTACCCATACACTCCATGAATATGCCTTTTAAGCAGCAAGATCCATTAAAGACACGCCCTTCACTGCTACGACTACCAACGGAAGCGTTCACCGAAAGCGAATCAGCAGAGATAGCTGTTAAGATTACTGAAGAGCCATCCATAGACCAAGTTAACGCCCCTGCGCAAATCGAGTTGGCAACAGACAATCAGCTCCAGATAGAAGTTGGTAATCTTGTCCATGAGGCACTGCAGAACTATCTAAGCAACAACCGGCTTCTCGATCCAGCCAACCTTGCAGGTTTGAAGAACTATTGGAGAAGGCGATTGAGTATATTCTCATTTGCCAGCGGCGAAATCGATAATGCAACGACAAAAATCGAACAGTCTCTACACAGCACCTTGCAGGATTCTGAACTGCACTGGATATTTGATCACAAGCAAGAACAGAGCGCCGCCGAACTGCCGCTACAGAGTTATGCCAGCGGCTTCGTACACACCCACATAATTGACCGCACATTTATCGATAACAATGGCGTACGGTGGATCATCGACTACAAATCTTCACAGCCGTCCAGCAAGCAATCATTGGAGAGTTTTCTCGCCGAGCAAGTAGCACTCTACTCAGGCCAGCTGAGCAGATACAGAAGTCTGTTTGAGGACGAAAAAAATAAAGGCGTAAAGACAGCGTTGTTGTTTACCAGCGTGCCAAAATTAGTCGAGTGTGAGTAGCGGCGCCAAAAATTTAACTGCTACTCGCAGAGCTCACATATCCTGCTCGGCAATGGCGTAAATTCCCGGCACGTTACGCAGAAAATCTTTGTAGTCCATTCCATAGCCGAACAAATATTGATCCGCAACCTTCAAACCAACGAAGTCCACCTCGATGCCCACCTCTTTGCGATCGTGCTGCTTGTCTAACAAAACCGCAGTATGAACCGACGCACAGCCCTGTTGCTTGCAGTATTCGACAATCAGCTTCAGCGTTGTACCAACATCAAAAATATCGTCAACCAACAGAACTGCTCGGCCCTTGAGGGACACGCTAGGAAAAACCTTCCACTCTAAATCTCTACCGCTAGTTTCCCCGCGGTAACGCGTTGCATGCAGATAATCTAACTGTAGCGGAAAACCCAAACGAGTAGCTAGCTTACCGCTGGTTATTAAGCCCCCATGCATTATACAAATTACTAGCGGGTTCTTATCCGCTAAATCAGCAGTAATGGAAGCGGCCATCGAATCCAAAGCGGCTTCGACCTCCTCCTCACAATGCAGACGAGTCGAGCGAGCCTGAACTCCTACGATTTTTTCCGGCGTCATTTAACTAAGGTTCTTCCCTAATAGCACTCTTTACTAATAGGCCATCAATGCCATCCAGCGTAGTTGTTGGGAAGGCGAAGTCTGCCTGATGAAAGTGAACAATCCCAACAATCTTTAACAGTACATCCTGCTTTATTTCGTGAAATCGAATCCAGTTAGTCGTTTTCGTGAAGGTATAGATAAAAAAGTCTAATGACGATGGCCCATAGCTTAAGAAATTCACAATCAATGTTTGTTTCTGATCGATCTCCTCATGCGACTGCAGCATCGCCTTCACATCTCTCACAATGGCTTCCATCTTGTCGGAGTCTGAATAACGAATACCAATATTTTCCTTAATGCGCCGGTTCGACATCCGCGAGGGATTTTCCAGCGAAAGCGTATTGAATACTGAGTTAGGAATATACAGCGGCCGTTTATCGAATGTGCGCACAACCGTCAGGCGCCAGCCGATCGCTTCCACCGTTCCCTCAATTTCTCTGTCTGGCGAGCGTATCCAATCCCCGAGGGCAAATGGCCGATCCAGGTAGATCATAAGGCCGCCAAAGAAGTTGGCGAGCAAATCTTTTGCCGCGAAGCCTACAGCGATGCCGCCGACACCACCAAACGCTAACAGTGCGGTGATTTCTATTCCTACAGTTGGCATCGCAATCAGCACTGCTGAAATAAAGATAGAAAGCCGCAGCACCTTACCAATCGCATGAACAGTTGTTGGGTCGAGGGTCGTGCCTAGTTCGTCTGCCTCTTCTTTTTGAATTTCTAGGAGGCGCTTTTCCGCTCGAGTCAAAAAGCGCACGGCAAACAAAGCGATTAGCACTATAAAAGTGAGCTGCCTGAATACAGCGAGATTGTCAGCTGAAAACAACTCTGTATCAACGTAGCCGTCACTTACCTCGACGGCCCACAGCAATCCCATTATCAAAATAAACCAGCTCATCGGTAGTCGCGCTGCTTCGAACAACGCATCATCCCAGGCATTGTTCGTCTTCTCGAAATGACTTCCGAGCACCTTGAGAAACCGCATCGCAATAAAACGACCAACTAGTGTGATCGTAACTACAGCAAATAATTCCGCACCCCAACCTAGGTCACGCAACCAATCTAACGACAATAAGTTTTCCGGCACTTCTACACTCTCCAGTTAAAAGGGTTTCCTCTAGCGCTTGGCTGCTAGAGGAATTAGTTACACCGACAACCTGTCGATTACCTGTTTCGCTTCCAGCCATCTATCACTCTCATACAAACCTGCATGCTTACTCGCGTTCTTCGCTAGCATGCAGTCAATTCTATTATTGCCCGGTTGCTGCTTTTCGTGCAGATAGTCCACGACGGCAGCAGCCTGTTCCGGGTGATTACAGATAAGCACCATATCGCATCCGGCAGCTAATGCTAGGTTGGCGCGCTCGGTGATCGTGCCGGCACTGTGCGCCGCATCCATAGTGAGGTCGTCGCTGAAGACCACCCCATCGAATCCTAACTCAGCACGTAGCAAGCTCTCTATCCAGACTTTAGAGAAGCCTGCACAATGCTCGTCGACTTCCGGAAAGACAATATGCGCAGGCATTATCGCATCCAGGCTCTGAATACATTTCACAAAAGGAATCAGGTCATTCTCGCGGATCTCGTCTAAGCTACGCGTATCGGTGGGTAGCTCGGTATGAGAATCCGCCAATACCCTCCCGTGGCCAGGGAAATGCTTGCCTGTTGCCGCCATGCCAGCGTCGTGCATCCCTTCGATATAAGCAAGGCCAATATCCCCCACTGTAGCGCCGTCGCCTGAAAATGCCCTGTCTTTTATTACCGGGCTATTTACGTCGAACAGATCCAGTACTGGAGCGAAGCTAATATCGACCCCATATTGCATCAATTCGGCAGCCATCGCCCAAGCACACAACTTAGCTGCCGCTATTCCCTGCTTTGGATCCTTCTCGTACTCAACGCCGATTGCTCGCAGCTCAGGCAGTGTTAAGAATTGATCCCGAAAGCGCTGAACCCGACCTCCCTCCTGATCTACTGCAACAAGAAGGTGGTCGTTACATTGCTTGATCGAGGCTATTAGGTCTTCGAGCTGCGCGGCAGATGCGTAGTTTCGATTAAAGAGGATCACACCACCAACCTGCGGGTGAGTTAGTAGCTGTCTCTCCTCAATCTCCATAATCAGGCCCTTTAGGTCAAGCATGACCACTCCAGACTCGGTATTTGTATGCTGCATTTGGATTACTCGACTAATGAGAAGCAATTATCACAAATATGTTCGAAGCTAGCAAAACCGATCCTTCACTAGTGGCAGTCGCTTAGCTATCGCTGTAAATTAGATGCTTAAAGTGAGCAGAACTAATCAGCCAATTTCGCTTTCATTGGCTGATTAAAACTCACTATGATTGAGCTTTAGCGGGAGCAATAGTTCAATTTTTAGCATTGAAAGTAGGCACTCCAGAGGCTCATACATTTACAATTTTAAGACCCTTAAGACAAGGCGGTGAATAAAACTCACCGCCCCCCAAAAGTTTCTGCCTGGCATCAAGCTTTGGCCAGCGGGACACTCTTCGAGGTCGTCGTAACCGATGAGCCTATTAGGGCCATAGAATGTCCGCTGTTCGATAGCGAACTTAGTGCGGTCGACCTCAGTACCTGGCGTCAGCCACCATTCGTGCCGATGCGCTCGAAGACTGGCGCTCCTGGCCCCTTTTTTGAGCTTAACAGCGAAAATCAAGCCTACTCAGATAACGTGCTTGTCCCAGAGTACTTCTCTGGCGCGCTTTTGAATATTGAGCCGGAATCATTGGATCTAGGTGATGATTTTCAGATTATCTGTGCCTCGAACCCGATAGATCTCATTAATCGTAGGCCTAAAGTTTTATTGCCATTGACAGATAACTGTATATAATTACAGTACTAATCCCAAAAAGGACAATGACATGCTTAAACTCACGACCCGGCAAGAAGAAATCCTCGCCTACGTTAAGGAGTATATGCAGGAGACCGGTTACCCACCTACTCGCTCTGAAATAGCCAGCAAGATGGGCTTCAAATCACCGAATGCCGCCGAGGAACACCTGCGGGCACTGGCTCGTAAAGGCGCGATCGAGGTTCTACCGGGGACATCCAGAGGCATTAAGCTACCAATTAACGAACAGCTAGGTCTGCCCATTATAGGCCAAGTAGCGGCCGGCAGCCCAATTCTCGCTCAGGAATCAATCGCTGATTACTGCGCTATACCTCCGGACATGTTTTCACCCCGAGCGCACTATCTTCTCACTGTAAAAGGCACCAGCATGATCGATGTCGGTATCTATGAGGATGACTTGCTTGCCGTACACAAAACCGATCAAGCCAAAAACGGAGACATCGTTGTCGCGAGAATTGATGATGAGGTAACGGTTAAGCGATTAGAAAAGGGCCGCAGCAAATACAAACTGAGCTTGCTGCCGGAAAACCCTGACTTCGAGCCTATCGAAGTAGACCTGAGAAGTTGTGATTTCGCTATTGAGGGGATCAGTGTTGGGGTAATACGGCGTAACATTTAGCGCCGTAGCTAGCCAAATATTGCAGAAAGCTCTGTGTGACAGCATGGACTGTGTCACACAGAGTGCTTGAGTGCCGTTAGTCCTTTTTAACGGCTTTCTTCTTCGCAGCCTTTTTCTTTACGGGCTTTTTCTTTACTGCTTTAGCTTTCTTCTCCGGCTTGGTAATTACCCATTTTCCGCCTTCATGATATGCCTTCCAACCAGTGGCTTTTTTGTCGATCTCAGTCTGTACATATTGCTCTTTCGTCTTGCGAGAGAAGCGAACTAGCGTCTTATTACCGGCATCATCTTCTAGCGGGGCCTCCAAAAGAAAATTATACTTTGGATCAATCTCAGACTTATGCAGGAGCAATTCTTCTATGTAGGGCGCTCTGGTCTCACGATTTTTAGGAAATTTACTTGCCGCTAGGAACATACCCGACGCACCATCACGCAGCACATAGTGATCTTCCACCGTCTCGCATATTAGTTCCGGCATTTGCACCGGATCCATCTTAGGCGGAGCAGCTTCGCCGCTTCTTAACAGCTTACGCGTGTTTTTACAGTCCTCGCTGCTACAGCCAAAATATTTACCAAAGCGGCCGGTCTTCAATTGCATATCTTGGCCACATTTATCACATTCGATAATGGGTCCATCGTAACCGCGAATCTTGAACTCGCCGTTCTCAATTTCGAATCCCAGGCAATCTGGATTGTTACCGCAGACATGCAATTTTCGCTTCTCATCGATGAGATAGGGCTCCATCGCCGTATTACAAATCGAGCAGCGGTGCTTGTTTCTTAACAGGATATTCTCCTGCGCCTCTGCCTCTTCCGCCGTATCGGTGCGAATAGCATCGTCGCCAGCTGTTAAGTTAATAGTCGATTTACAGCGTTCCTTAGGCGGCAATGCGTACCCCGAACAGCCTAGAAAGACACCTGTGGATGCCGTTCGAATTTGCATGTGACGACCACACTTCGGGCATTCGATATCGGTTTCAGTCGGTTCGTTTGTCCGCATACCGCCATCTTCGCCCTCGGCCTTTACTAGCTGGCTGGTGAAACCCTCATAGAACTCATTTAGCAGCACTTTCCAATTCTTCTCACCACCTGCAACCTCATCGAGCGACTCTTCCATCTTCGCGGTAAAGTCATAACTCATCAACTCGGCGAAACTTTCTTGCAATCGCTCGGCGACGATATCACCCATCTTCAACGCGAAGAAACGCTTGCTCTCAGTTCGCACATAGCCACGATCCTGAATCGTCGAGATAATCGAGGCGTACGTAGAAGGACGGCCAATGCCTCGCTTCTCTAATTCTTTGACAAGGCTCGCCTCGGTGAAACGCGCTGTGGGCTTAGTAAAATTCTGGAAAGGCTCGAGTAGCTCTAGATTTAATGAGTCGCCTTCTTCAACTGCAGGCAACACGATATCTTCATCTTTGGAGGGCATCACTTTAAGGTAACCATCGAATTGCATGATACGCCCCTTTGTTCGCAGCTCGAACTCAGCGGCAGCTACAGTGATAGAAGAGCTTAGATACCTGGCAGGCTGCATCTGACAGGCAACGAAGTACTGCCAAATCAGCGTGTACAGACGCACTGCATCCGGCTCCATGCCCATTAGCTTCTCGGACACAGTCTTTACCTCAGTGGGCCGCACCGCCTCGTGCGCCTCCTGCGCTCCCTCTTTCGAGCTGTAGAATATCGGCTTCTCTGTGAGGTACTTATCACCGAAACTCTTGTCGATATAGTTGCGGCACATAGCAATGGCGTCATTGCTCAAATGAGTCGAGTCAGTACGCATATAGGTGATATAGCCGGCCTCGTAGAGGCGCTGCGCCATCATCATGGTCTTCTTTACCCCAAAGCCAAGCCTAGTGCTTGCAGCCTGCTGCAGGGTCGAGGTGATCAATGGTGGCTTCGGCTTGGACGAGGTTGGTCGATCCTCCCGCTTCAAGACCTTATAGTCAGCGTCTTGCAGAGTCGCCAGAGCAGCGTCGGTATCAGCCTTATTGTCCGGTCGAAAATTGCTGCTATCTTGCCTAACTAACTGACAACGAAGCTTTTCCTTCTTCTTCGTATTTAGTTTCGCAAACACTTCCCAGAATTCTTCTGGAATAAACGCGCGGATCTGTTGTTCTCGCTCTACAACCAGACGAACCGCAACGGATTGCACTCGGCCCGCAGACAGTCCCCTGGCAACCTTTGCCCAGAGCAATGGAGAAACCATGAAACCCACAACTCGGTCTAGAAAGCGCCGCGCCTGCTGCGCTTCCACATAGCGCATATCTACTTCGCCCGGTTCCTTAAAGGCATCCGTGATGGCTTTCTTGGTAATTTCGTTAAATACCACGCGCTTATAGCGATCAGGATCTCCGCCAATGGCTTCCTGCAAGTGCCAGGCAATAGCTTCCCCCTCCCTATCAAGGTCAGTCGCGAGATAGATGTGATCGGCATTTTTGGCGAGTTTCTGAAGCTCCGCTACGACTTTCTCTTTGCCCGGCAGGATCTCATAGTTTGCCGCCCAGTTTTGTTCAGGGTCGATTCCCATTCGCTTCACAAGTTGTTGTTTCGCCTTCTTTTTCTTATAGATGACCTTTTCTTCTGGAGGCATCTTTCGAGTCAGAGCTGCTGCCGCTGCACGCGCCTTAGTATCGATAGGCTTGCCACTGCCACTGGTCGGCAGGTCGCGTATATGCCCAACACTTGACTTCACAACGTACTCGTTACCCAAGTACTTATTGATCGTTTTCGCCTTTGCGGGAGACTCAACTATTACTAAAGATTTAGACATCGGCTATAAAAACTCTCAGATTCTGGCGATTGTGGCTACTCAAACAGCGCACATATATAAGGATAAGTTGGAGGTGGGTCAAGTTTTCTCTTTAAAAATATTTTTTTGGCACATCCACAAACCATGACATTCGCTAAGCAAGCGGGCAATTTATAAGGAAATTATTGAGATTGAAGCAAGAATAAGTGAGAAGAATATTTGTTCAGGAGAAAGTGATTTGCCTGCACAAGGTCACAAATTCATCAGCCATCAGCCATCAGCCAGCAGGCGCCGAGCTATAGAGAAGCTATCGGGAGCCATCCAGAGCCAGCGGCGGGTTCGAGGGGTTTATCGCCACGCATAGGGCGTTAATAGTTAGTTATGGCACTATTTAATGATGCCGCGATTCCATAGTAGGACTGTTAGATACTAACCTCATGGCACCAGCCATGCTTGTCTTCGAGCTCACCCCTTTGGATACCCACTAGCAAGTCATAGACTTGCTGCATCGTCGGCCCAACGTTTGATCCAGCACCACCTACTTCGTGCCATTGCCCATCGAACCAAATCTTACTGATGGGAGCAAGCACCGCCGCAGTACCGCAGGCAGCTGCTTCCTGAAACGTAGAGAACTCTGCGCGCAAATCGATAGGTCGCTCCTGCGTACTCATGCCTAACTGCTCCTGTGCTAGCGTCATAATCGAGCGACGCGTGATGCTGGGTAATATGGCATCAGACTTAGGTGTCAGCAACACACCGTCTTTTGTTACGACAAGAATATTAGCCGAACCTGCCTCGTCGATATAGCGCGCTTGTTTGGAATCTAGATACAGGGCTTCGTTGGCACCGACCTCCTGCGCTAACTGGGTCGCAAGGAGTCCGCCGGCATAATTAGCTCCCACCTTAAAGCTACCAGTCCCTCGAGGTGCGGCGCGATCAACATCGGAAACGGCAAGGCTGATCACCGACAGTCCCGCCTGCTTGTAATAAGGGCCTACCGGCGAGACAAAGACACGAAACTCGAATTCTTGCGCCGGCTTCAGGCCAAGATTCTCACCAACACCGATCAGCATGGGCCGAATATACAAGGAGGCACCTGAACCGAAAGGCGGTATCCAGGCGTAATTCGCCCTGACCGCCTCCTCAACGCCGCGCATGAATAGCTCGCGCGGTACTGCAGGCATAAGCAATCTCGCCGCAGCGAGGTCCATTCGTTCAGTATTTAGGTTTGGGCGGAAAAGGAGAACCCTTCCATCAGACGCTGTCTGCGCCTTCATACCTTCGAAACACTGCTGCGCATAGTGCAGTGACGGGGCACCTTCGTGCACGGCAATCACTTCGCTGCTGACCAGCTCGCCTTTGTTCCAGCTGCCATCTTTCCAATTCGCGCTGAAGCGAGAATCGGTTCTGTGGTATTGAAAACCGAGGTTCGCCCAATCAAGTGCTTTCTTTTCCGTGTGCATGTTAACTTTTGCGTCCACTGTGAATACTTACTGTTAATCTTAGAATAACTATTGCGCTATTATCGAGTAAAAGTGACCAAATATCTATCCATCGATTGCCCTGAACATACCGTGGCAGCTAGCTCTCACCCCATAGCTAGGATAGACTCTGATCGCTTTTATCACTCAGTCAACCGGCACATTCGAGTCAGATAATGAATCTAGTAGATATCGGCGCCAACCTCAGTCACGAATCCTTCAGCGATGATCTCGATGGCGTCGTAACCGCAGCGCAAGCTGCTGGCGTGTCACATATTATCATTACCGGCACCGACCAAAAGTCGAACCAAGCGGGATTTAGCTTAAGTCAGGCCCGACCAGAGATCTTCAGCTGCACAGCTGGCTTTCACCCCCATGTTGCAGAGAGCTTCGACGAAAATGCCCTGCTCTGTGTTCGCGCGCTCGCCAGTGAAGACAAATGCGTCGCCATCGGCGAGACCGGCCTGGATTTCAATCGCAACCTCTCGGATCCAGAAACACAACTCGACGTCTTTGAAGAACACCTCAAGCTCGCAGCAGAACTTGGCAAACCGCTATTTTTGCATCAGCGAGACGCACATCCCCAGTTTATCGAGCTACTACGACGCTATCGCGATCAGATTGTGGGCGGCGTGGTACATTGCTTCACCGATAACCGACAAGCACTCGAAGACTATCTAGCACTGGATATGTACATCGGCATCACCGGTTGGGTATGCGATGAGAGGCGCGGCACTGACCTACAGTCACTAGTAGGGCTCATACCCAGCGATCGCCTATTAATTGAAACCGACTCGCCGTATCTTCTGCCTAGAACAATCCGGCCCAAGCCCAAGACTCGTCGCAATGAACCCAAACACCTAATAGAGGTACTCTATATGCTTTCACGTTGCTGCGATCGGCCTGCAGAACAGCTAGCCCTTGAGACCAGCGAGAACGCTAAACGCCTATTTGGCGTTGGGCCAGGCTAAAATCTAAGCCTAATTAGCAGCAAACTCCCCGAATCGCCAATAAACTCAGTTACCTATTTGCGATTTCGACTGATTTAGCTGCATTTTCGCTGTAAAAAATGTTCACGCGAACACTATGAACAATAAGGCTTTAGGCCCTCGTATAAAAGTGGGTTGTATAAAGGAAGAAAGACACGGGGGCAGGCATTCAATAAAAAAGTATTTCTTGAGGGCTTGTTTAGCGCAAGCACGGTGACGTTCGGCGGCCATTTAATGTGGCCACGGGTAAACCAATAGAATAGGCGCTTGCCAGCGCCAACCATTGATCCGCGCAATACCACTCTCACCGCTAGCGAGAACATCGCCCCCTAACCATTTCACACCCAGCAAACTAAAGTTCGTGCACCGGTGACAACCGTAATTCTCCGGACAACTTAATCGGCTCCGCTTCGAACCTTGATATTTCAAAATAGCGAAGCAATATCCTCGAAACCAAACGGCCAACCGATCTCTTTCTCGTTTGCCGAATTCTTCACCACCGGAATTCGTATCCCGTACAACTCTACAAGATGCTCATCCGTACTGATATCCACTTCTTCAAGATCGAATTGAGGGGCACCTGATTGCGCGGCAAATTCTTGCAGCACTAACTCGGCATGCTCACAGAGATGACAGCCAACTGTTGTATAGAAGATGAGTGTAATCAATTTAGTTTTCCTAATTAATCTTCAGCAATGCCAGCGAGGATTTGCTGAATAAGGGCCGGTCCCTGGTAGATAAATCCTGTATAAATTTGCAGCAGGTCTGCTCCAGCAGAAAGACGCTGCTGCGCATCATCAGCCGACATGATGCCACCGACACCTAGGATCGGCATACGCTCGCCGACTTCTGCTTTGATACATTTAAGTACCTCGCAGGACTTTTCACTCAGCGGCGCTCCACTCAACCCGCCCGCCTGCTGCGCATGGGGATGAGAGGCGACCAAAGACCGATCTAGTGTGGTATTTGTGGCAATGACACCGTCGAACTCTTTACTAAGCAAACTCTCACAACAGGAGGCGATCTGCGCCTCTGCCATATCCGGCGCCAGCTTTACCACGATTGGCGTGTAGATCTTGTACTGCGTTTGCAGGCGAGCCTGCTCTTCTTTTAGTTCATCTAACAAGCTATTGAATTCATCACCAAATTGTAGATTACGCAGCCCCGGTGTATTCGGCGAGGAGATGTTGACCGTGATGTAGTCGGCCAGCTGATAGGCTCTCCTGAGACAGTGAATATAATCTTGATTAGCCTGCTCCACTGGCGTATCGACGTTCTTACCAATATTGATTCCCAGCACAACGCGATTTCTTAGCTTCGCGATATTCTCACAGGCGTGTTCTATGCCCTTGTTGTTAAAGCCGAGGCGGTTAATTATTGCCTGTTCAGACTTGAGACGAAACATCCGCGGCTTGGAATTTCCAGGCTGAGGCCTAGGCGTTAGCGTACCCACTTCAATAAAACCGAACCCCATCGAGGAAAGGGCATCTACATAGTCGGCGTTCTTATCAAGGCCTGCTGCGAGACCGACAACATGGGGGAAATCGATTCCCATCACCCTCTTCGGCGCGGCATTGCCTGCCGTGTTCGCTGCAAGTAGAGCAGATGCCCCGAGACCTTCGCCAATTTTCATCGCTCGCAAGGCAAAATCGTGGGAAGCCTCAGCAGGAAGACAGAACAGAATGTTACGTAAGAGTTTATACAAAGATATTCCACCAGGACTCTGCAACTATGTAGTCGTTAGTAAATAGCAGATACGCAATTAAACTAAGAAATGTGCTGCTCAATGGAATCGAATTGTACGCAGTATTTACGAACTTTCAAAACTAGGAAAAAGTGCTGTTAATTTTTAACTACCGTCTGCTGTGCCAACGCCTGTAATTCTCGCAAAACCACCGAGAACATCGCGTAGTCCGGCTCCTGCTCAGCCTTCAGAAATTCCAGTATCTGTTTAGCACGACTAAGTGATGCAGCGCTCTCTTCGCTCCACCGTTCTACCTTACTTGCGGCAGAACCGGATTTGTCACTCGAGCCAACTATGTTCGCTGTCAAGATGCGCTGTTGCCAAGCAAGATCATCCAGATAGGACTCACGCGCAAGCGCCTGCCAATTATTACTAACACGCAGCTGATTTATCATCTTGCCCAACCAATTCAGCTGCAACTCATCGCCAAGCGCGTAGTAGACCTCTACGACTGTTGCGAGCTTTTCGCCATGCATCTGGCTTATGTCTATAAAGCTGGTTGCCGAAAAGAGAAATTCACAGCGTGTTATATCTCGTGCTAGTTCTTTAGGAACCCCATCTGCAACCAAGCCCTCGAACTTCTCAACGAACATGTCTTGAAAGTCAGGCGGCAGCTTCTGCGGGAACATCTTGCGAATTGCTTTAATCTCCCTGGCGAACGTACTTTGCGCCTCGGCGAAGCCCATCACTTTCTCTTGATGGCGCAGCAGCCAGCGTGTCGAACGCCGTAGCAGACGCGTCAAACGCGTCATCATTACTGCCTGCGTATCCGCCGTTACCTTATAATCCAATGCCTCTATCTGCAGCCAGTACTTCTCAATATCGAAAATATCTTTGGCCATCACGGCGGCTTTCACCACATCACTTGCCGAGGCGCCTGTCGATTCGACCATGCGGTAAATAAAGCTTGGCCCTACAATGTTCACAACAGAATTCGCAAGCTGCGTAGCGACCAGCTCTCTTCGCAGCGGGTGCTTTGATATTTCTGCTCGATACCTCTTCACTAAACTCGCTGGAAACGCATCATGAAGGTACTTCTCTAAGTAGCCATCATCGATGTAATCCGCGTTAATGAGCACCTGCTTCAGATACATCTTCATATAGGAGGTTACAGTCGAAATTTCGGGTCGCGTCAGATACTGCTGTTTCGCCGCTCGCTCTTCTAACTGCTCAACACTAGGGAGGAATTCCAAATCTCGGATGAGACCCGCCCTCTGCTCAAGGTAGGACATTAGACCTCCATATTCCTTGTCGCGAAACTCCATTTCGTAGTTGGCCAGACCGATCGTCTGCACCTGCCGATAATTGTTCGCCAGCACAAGTTTCGATACATCTTCAGTCATGCTATGTAACAAACTGCTGCGGTTCTTCTCACTAAGCTGCTTTTCCTTGCGCAGCGTGTTCAATAGAATTTTTATGTTGACCTCATGGTCGGAGCAATCCACTCCAGCAGAATTGTCGATAAAGTCAGTGAGTGATACGCCGCCACTCATTGCATATTCAATTCGCGCAAGCTGAGTAAAGCCAAGATTGCCACCTTCACCGATCACCTTGCAACGAAGCTGCTTACCATTTATACGCAGCGAATCATTCGCTTTGTCGCCCACCTCTTGGTGGTTCTCAGATGTCGCTTTTACATAGGTGCCTATGCCGCCATTCCAAAGCATGTCTACAGGGCTAACTAGCAATGCGGATATAAGTTCGTCAGGAGTCAGCGAGTCCGCTTGAATATCAAAACAACTTTTCATCTGCGCGGTAATCGCTATAGATTTCGACTGCCGAGAAAAAACTCCCCCACCTTTAGAAATCAAAGTTGCATTGTAGTCATCCCACGATGAGCCCTGTTTCTTGAACAGGCGGGACCGCTCAGTAAAACTTCGCGCAGCGTTCGGCTGGGGGTCGATAAAAACGTGCAAGTGGTTGAAGGCGGCCTGCAAACAGATATGTTTGGATAACAACATACCGTTACCAAATACATCACCCGACATATCGCCTATGCCCACCACAGTGAAGTCTTCTTTTTGAATATCTTTGCCTAACTCACGAAAATGACGTTGCACCGACACCCAGGCCCCCTTCGCTGTGATGCCCATCTGCTTGTGATCGTAACCGTTACTCCCGCCAGAGGCGAAGCCGTCGCCTAGCCAGAAGCCATACTCAGCACTAAGTCCATTCGCAATATCGGAGAATGTAGCGGTGCCCTTGTCGGCTGCTACAACCAGATACGGGTCGTCGCCGTCGCGCTTGACTACAGAAATCGGCGATGAAATAGTTGCACCAATTCGATTATCGGTAATGTCTAACAGGCCGCGAATAAATATTTTATAACAGGCAATGCCTAATTCCCTGAACTCATTTCTATCTAAACTGGATGTGTCTTGTTTGATAACGAAGCCGCCCTTCGCCCCAACAGGAACGATGACTGAATTCTTAACTTGCTGCGCCTTAACCAGGCCCAGTATCTCGGTGCGGTAATCTTCACGGCGATCTGACCAACGCAGTCCACCGCGTGCGACCTTGCCGCCTCGCAAGTGAACACCTTCAACCTGTCTCGAGAAAATGAAAATCTCGTAGCGCGGCGCTGGCCTAGGCATGCCGTTAATCTGAGTTGAGTCGAATTTGAAAGAAAAATAACTCTTAAGCAGAGCGCCATCTGCCCGCGGCTGAAAGTAGTTGGTGCGCACAGTTGCATCGAACAAATTCAAGTAGGCTCTGAGCACACTATCCTCTGACAAGATAGTAACCGAATCAATTGCGGCGATCAGTTTTCCCCTAGCCGCTTTCGCTTTCCTTCGCTCGCTCTCGCTAAGGCAGGGATCAAACAATTTAGCAAAATAGACAATAAGCAGACGGCAGATTGCTCGATTATTAGACAAGGTCTCAGCAATATGCGCCACGCTATAACCAAACTGAATCTGTTTTAAATAAGACGCATACGCACGCAGTAAGGCCGCATCACGCCAGTTAATTTCCGCTGTGGTAACTAACTCATTAAAGCTATCGTCATCGACCTGACCATTGAAAATAGCAAGAAACGCCTCCTCAAAGACCTGCTTCGCGCTTGGCGTGAAGCGCACCAATTTCTTAGCACGGTATACGGAAAAGTCATGCAGCCAAACTCGATCATCACAGTTCAGCTGCAACTTAAAAGTCTTCTCGCTAATAATATTGAGTCCCAAATTTTCTAGGATAGGATCGACATTAGACAGGTGCAGCTGCTCGTCATAACTGAATATCTTAAAACTAAATTCGGCCTGCCCTTCCAAATGGCAGGTCGATAGATTCACCACCAGCTGTTTCGTCGCGACAACTTGTTCAATATCTAAAATATCGGCTACTGCAGTCGTGGCAGCGTAAGATTCTTTGTAGGCCTGAGAAAAACAGTCAACATATTCTGCATGGAGTTTGCTAGCCACAACATCGGAATGTTGGTCTGTTAGCGCCGTCCAGAGGTGTTCTTCCCATGGCTTGATGAGGCTTATCATCTCCGCTTCGATTTCCCCCGCGTCATAGCTCACCTGTTCTATACGAGGCACACGGTAGGTGAGATGGATTCGGGTAAAGACCGAATCTGAGGAATGGGTCGTAAACTCTACCTCTTCTCCCTGCAGCCTCTCTTGCAGAAGGTTTTGGATTGTGAGTCGCACCTTTGTCGCAAATGTGTCTTTGGGAACATACACAAGACAAGAAAAGAAATTGCCGTAGAGATCGCGTCGGATGAACAAGCGACTCGTGCGCAAATCCTGAATTCGAGCAATCTCAGTTGTCGTGTGCAGCAGCTGACTCTTGCTAATTTGAAACAATTCATCGCGAGGAAAAACATTAATTAGCTGCAGTAAATCTTTGATGTTATGTCCATTTTTCGCAAAGCCAGACTGCTCCAGCACAGCGTTCACCTTACGCCGCAGTAAAGGGATATCTGATGCCTCTTGAAAATACACAGACGACGTATAGAGCCCTGAGAATCGATGCTCGACTAAAACCTCGCCATCACTATCGAACTCCTTTATCAGCACATAGTCACAGTAAGCTGGCCGATGCACCTTCGAACGAATTCCTGACTTCGCAAAATCACAGACCTTCTTCTTCAGAATTAGATCACGCGCGCCCATGGACAAATCAGACAACTTAATCTTCGGCTTAATGCCCTTCTTAAGCCTGGAAACACCTAGAGGAGAATTTTCCTGCAACTCTATGGCCGGGGTACGCCCCTTGCGATTGATACAATATTTCTCGTAACCCAGAAAGGTGAAGTGGTCATCCAACATCCAAGAGATAAACTCAATCGATTCGGCATGACTGGCCTTAGAGGCTGGTACCGTTGCCGCATTCTTCTCGAGGGCGTCTCTAACACCCGCCAGTTGCTTGCACATGGCCGGGTAGTCTTTAACGGCTAGCGCAACGTGCTTTAAAGTTTCGCGAATCTCCTTTTCGGCGAGCTTGCTCTGCGCAGCTGTGAGTCGAATACAATCGAGACAGATCAACGCCTCTCTGGTCGAGCCTTCTGTCACGCTGAGCGGAATTGTTGATAACTTACCTGCCCCTTTAAAACCTTGCGCATTTCGCTCGCTGTAGAGAACGGAGTTGTTGATGTGTTTAATGATTACAGAACAGCGCGTCAGTGCCTGCCGAATCGAATCAACCAAGAAAGGCATGTCGGTCTGCAACACGAGAATACGCGTTCCGCTGCGCTGGCGCTGACCCTCTCTCTTACGCTTCTCCTCGCCATTCCCCTGTGCACGGGAATCGAAGTGCAGGAATTCGATTTTGGGCGAATGAGTATCGCGCTGCTGATAAAAGACCCAAGCCTGCCTCAGATTGTCATACATCGCGTCATTGCCGCGATCACTCAGGTCCGATCGCGAGGTGCTAGCGAAATAATGGGTAACAAATAGATTCAGGTCAACGGTATCCGTCTGCGAATAGTCTTTACTCAGCCTCGTGCTGAGTTTCATCAGCTTCTTATGCCCCAATAGGTATTTCCCGCTCATAGCATTTTTCCTCGCACGGTACGCGGTTTATGACTGCAAGCTCCTTGAGTCATCGTAAAAATTTGCATATTCAACCCCATCTGTTCCTCAATTTAACCTTAACTTTCTCCATCACAGCGGTTACTTCAATGGAATTCATCGCTCCTCTTAAGAGCGAGCTACATTCAGCTACAATCTCGACCTAGACATACATATCAAAACGTTTAAAATCCCTCACTTCGCTTTATGCGCCGCACACACAGTAGAGAATCATCAATATGAGCCATCACGAAATAATAACAGAACTCAAAAATTGGTTATCGCTTCAAATTATAGGCCAGGAGCGCCTAATAGATCGCTTGCTGATTGCATTACTGGCTGATGGCCACTTACTGGTAGAGGGCGCACCTGGCTTAGCGAAGACCAAAGCGATCAAGGATCTTTCGCGAGCCATAGAAGGTGACTTTCACCGTATCCAATTTACACCCGACTTATTACCGAGCGATATTACCGGTACAGAAGTATATCGGCCGGAAGACGGTACATTCGTCTTTCAACAGGGCCCCATATTTCACAATCTGGTCCTGGCAGATGAAATCAACCGCGCACCGGCGAAGGTGCAGTCAGCACTTTTAGAGGCGATGGGTGAGCATCAGGTCAGTGTTGGCCGTGAATCCTTCCAGTTGCCACCCCTGTTTCTCGTTATGGCTACCCAGAACCCAATAGAGCAAGAAGGCACCTATCCGCTTCCAGAGGCACAGCTAGATCGCTTCCTCATGCACGTTACGATTGACTATCCGAAGATCGACGCAGAACGAAAAATCCTGCACCTTGTTCGCAATGAGGCAGCTAATCACGTGGCCGAGACACCTAGTGAAGTAACTCAGGAGTGTCTTTTCGCTGCACGCTTGGAAATTCTGAACATGCACATGGCGCCAGAAGTTGAAGAGTACATAATCCAATTGATCATGGCGACACGAACACCCGAGAATTACGGTGATGACCTTGCCTCTTGGCTGGAATACGGCGCCAGCCCTCGCGGCACGATTTCTCTAGATCGCTGCGCCCGCGCACACGCTTGGATTCAGGGCAGAGACTTTGTCAGCCCAGACGATGTGCAGGAAGTCCTTTTCGATTGCCTACGTCATCGCATCTTATTGAGCTTTGAAGCGGAGGCCAGTGGTATCACCCCAGATAAAGTGCTTGAGACTATCCGCGAACGCGTGCCTTCAGCCTAGCAAGCGCCAAGGCTAATTATGTCAGCGAAGCTTAACAGCGACCCACATTTCGCCCGCTACCAGAGTACTGGGGCGATCATCACCTTGGAAGAGTTGTTGATTCAGCGCCATGCTGCAAAGAATCTCGATTACTTAGCTCATTCCCGCTCCATCGCCGGTATTTCGGGGCTGCACCTATCCAAAATGCGTGGCCGCGGACTCGACTTCGAAGAGTTCAGGCCTTACCAAGCAGGCGACGATATACGACTAATTGATTGGCGTGTGACCGCTCGAACAAACAAACCCTTTACCAAAGTCTTCCGAGAAGAGCGGGAACGACCCGTTATCATCGCGGTTGATCAGACTCACAACATGTTTTTTGGTAGCCAAGTTGCCTTCAAGTCGGTTCTAGCAGCACAGGCTGCCGCACTTTTGTGTTGGCTTGCCATCGATAATGGCGATCGAGTCGGCGGGCTGGTGTTTTCTGACTGGGACTCGTCCTTGGTGCGCCCCAAGCGAAGCCGCAGATCAGCGCTGCATTTGCTGAATCAGGTCTATAAATATAATCAGGACCTGCAACACGTTAAGGACCCTGAAACCCACCGGGAACCAGAAGAAGGCTTTAAGCCTGGTCTGGCTCACGCTCTCGGTCAGATACGGCGCATCACCAAACCAGGCAGTACGCTGTATGTGATCTCCGATTTCATGACGCTGGATGCGAAGGCATTGCAGTATCTGAACCAACTATCCCAGCACAATAACGTGGTCTGCTGCATGGTGTATGACGCCTTAGAGGAATCATTACCAGTGCCTGGCATCTACAGCATCACCGATGGCTCGAGCAAAGGCGCTCTTAATACCCATAGCAACAAGGCGCGTAATCGCTATAAAGAACAGTTTCAGCAACGGATGCAAGGCATAGAATCAGACTTCGAAAAGCTGAGGATTCAACTCATTAAAATGCGGACCAATCAATTGGTCGTGGAGCAAATACGGCAATGGATAGCGAAGAGCTCTTAGCTCAACTAGCCGACATTCATCTTCCAGAACCGGTAAGCTACTGGCCGCCGGCTATTGGCTGGTGGATTCTCGCTGCTATCGCTCTTGTTCTGCTGGTTATCTTGTATCGAAAATTCGCTAACAAACAGCGCCAGCGGAAAATCTGCCGATACGCTCTAGCCGAACTGCAGCGCTGCTATGACAGCTATTCTCAAGCCGACGCTGCTAACAGCGATCAAAACAAACTCAACTATGTGAATCAATTCAATACCGTAGTTCGACGCGTAGCATTAGTGCACTACCCGCAGGCCAACGCCGCTAGCCTAGATGGGGCCTCCTGGGTTGATTTTATCCGTCAAAAAGGTGAATCTTCTTTGATGAGCGATGATATTGCTACAGCCTTGCAATTCGGACGTTTTCAGACCAAGTGCGACGTCGATGTGGACGCCATGCAGGGCTTCGGTCAACAGTGGATCGAGAGCCTCTATCGTGGTGACAAGAAGTCGAACGACGACTCCAGTAACGAAACTGCCTCAGCTTCCCGAGGATTAAGCTCAGATGCTTGAATTTACTTGGCCATATGTGTTCCTAGCCCTGCCGTTGCCGCTAATCATTTATAGGCTGTTCGCCCGTGCTCCACGTCAGGATGCCGCGCTGTATGTGCCTTTCTTCAGCACCCTCAGCCGTTTGCAATCAGATAACGAGAGCATGACCTCCAGCAGAGTATTAAATCTAATCTGCTGCACGGCAATTTGGTTGCTCGTGATAATTGCCTCCAGCCGACCACAGTGGCTAGGCGAGCCGGTGCAGTTACCGTCAACTGGGCGCGATTTGATGCTATCCGTCGACATCTCCGGCAGCATGGAGGCGCAAGATATGGTCGTGGGTAACCGACAGGCCTCGCGTATCGACGTAGTAAAAGCTGTAGTAGGTGACTTTGTAGAACGCCGTGAAGGCGACCGCCTCGGTCTTATCCTATTCGCCGCTCATGCTTATGTTCAAGCACCTCTAACCTTCGACCGAGAAACCGTAGGCACGTTATTGGCTGAAGCTGAGATCGGCATCATCGAAGAATCTGCTACTGCTATTGGCGACGCCATCGGCCTAGGTGTCATCCACTTGCGCACCAGACCCGAAAATAGTCGTGTATTGGTATTGCTAACTGATGGTGTGAACAATGCCGGCGCCGTTTCACCGGAACAGGCAGGCCAGCTCGCACAAACAGAAAACATCAAAATTTATACGATCGGCATCGGCGCCGATCAGGTTGTACAACGCACTTTCTTCGGCGCTAGAGCAATCAACCCGTCAGCAGAATTGGACGAAGCTGTGCTCACTCAGATAGCGGAATCGACTGGAGGACGTTACTTTAGAGCTCGAGACGTGAATGATCTTGTCGATATCTATGAAGAACTAGATCTACTCGAGACCATCGAGCAAGACGAGCAGACTTACAGGCCCACTAGAGTTCTATTCTACTGGCCTCTTGGTGCAGCTGTGATAATTAGCTTCCTTCTTGCCCTAATCTCTATTCCCTGGATGTCACTCACGGGCAAAGCGAGACTCCGCGATAGCGACGATGTTGATGAAATTGAAACAGCCATTGGAAGTAAAACCTGATGGAACTACTTATCCCTGTCAGCGTAATCGATAATTTTCATTTCCTTAGGCCGCTATGGCTACTGGCATTAATTCCCGTGTTGCTATTCTTCTTCGCCATGTGGCGCGTGAATTCAGTCGTAACAGCCTGGGACAAGGCCATCGACAAGAACCTGCTGCCTTATCTTCTAGACCGCAGTAAGAACGCTTCACAGCGAACTCCACTAATTTTGTTATTTGCCGCTTGGTCGCTATCCATTCTCGCGTTAGCCGGACCGGTCTGGGAGCAGTTACCGCAACCAGTACAGAAAAAAGAAGATGCGCTTGTTATCGTTTTCGACCTTTCGTTATCTATGTTCGCACCCGATCACTCGCCAAATAGGCTAGATCTCGCGAAGCGTAAGCTACGGGACATCCTCGCTCTGCGCGAGGAAGGTCAAACCGCTCTCGTCGTCTATGCTGGCGACGCGCATACTGTGACACCACTGACCGATGACGTGGTCACGATTGAAGCACTAGTGCCCTCGCTAAGCCCAAATATCATGCCCCTTTTTGGTAGTAAACCAGTTGAGGCAATCGAACTTGCCATCGGACTACTTGACGGAACTGATGCTAGTCGCGGTAAGGTTCTGCTAATGACAGACGGCATCAGCGGCTTCGATGAAGAACTACTAATCACAGAACAATTCGCTGACAACGACTATGAACTTTTGATCATGGGTATTGGCACCGAGGAAGGCGCCCCAATTCGTACTAACGATGGCAACTTCCTAACAGATGAAGCCGGGGCTTTGATCATCCCTACTCTGAATAAAAACGTTTTGCAGTCACTTACCAATCGCGTCAGCGGACGCTATCACGATATACAGCTTGCTGATTCTGATCTTGCCTACCTGCTTTCAGACTTCGAGCTATTAGATGACGATCAAATGTCAGATGTCGAAGAAGAGTTCGATGTCTGGTATGAGTTCGGCCCTTGGTTATTGCTATTGGTTTTACCCATCGCCGCTTTGAGCTTTCGCCGCGGCTGGCTATTCTGCTTCGTTCTAATTACCGGATCTGGCATGATGTTGCCGAGCCAGCAGGCGCAAGCACTCGAATGGAAAGATCTTTGGATGACAAAGGATCAGCAGGCCGCTGAAGCATTCGCGAGCGAAGAACACTCTACTGCTGCGCTGTTATTCGAGGCGACTGACTGGGCCGGAGCCGCTAATTACAAGGCTGCTAATTACGAGGCTGCAATAGCCTCCTTCAGCGCCATCGATACTGTCGATGGCCACTACAATCGAG
>Ga0209632_10001018_pt1 | contig 28706 bp, 29 predicted proteins | sample COG_10_FD_184754 | JGI IMG/M metagenome (GOLD analysis project Ga0209632, IMG submission 184754) | Pelagic Microbial community sample from North Sea - COGITO 998_met_10 (SPAdes) (version 2) | ecosystem: Environmental > Aquatic > Marine > Neritic zone/Coastal water | place: Helgoland, sampling... | reverse complement strand
AAAAGTGCTTGCTGGAATATAGTGTGTTTGTAATGTAAAAGTGTTTGATGTGATGGTATTGTTGGTGTTCTTTGTGACATGTTGTTTTTGTAATGTGGTGTTGAATGCGTTGGTATTTGTTGTTGTGTTGTTGTTTGTGAGGGTGTTAAGCGTGAAATAGGTGTAGTCGTACTTCGAGACTACTCATGGTGTTGTTGGGTATAAATGGTGTTAGGTATGGTAAGCACCGTAGACTTACAACTACATGTAGGGTTAGGGTTAGGGTTAGGGTTACAATTAGGGTTAGGGTTACGCTTAGGGTTAGGAGTACACCGGTTAGGGGTAGGGTTAGGGTTAGTATCAGTGGTAGGGTTAGGGTTAGGGTTAGAAAATCGACCAGGTAGCAAACAAAGGTCAGAATGAGTCGATCTTCTACCTGCTGGATTTCCAGAGATTTAAGGATTTTTAAGAAACTGGATAGCACCAGTGTAGCGTTATATAATCTTATTTTAGGTGTACAGCACGCATGATGTCAAACATCAATAGCACTGAATAGCAGTATATTAAGTTTAAGGATGCTTAAACCCCATTTGTTCTGGCGCAAAGTCTAAAAGTAAGGTTTTGGTGTTGATTTTTAAATATTAGGTATAAAGGCAGACTAGATTGTATAAAATATGAAACTCCTTCAAGCTTTACGACAACAGATTGCTTTAGAACAGACAAAGGTTGCTAATTTATTCGCTAAACAAGTAGGGTTCAACTCTATCCATGATTCATCTACTGTAATAGAAAGAGAACATGCCAAACACGCATGGAAATGGTTAGTACAGAATAAACAACTACTTCTTGATTCCTTTCCTAAAGAGAACGTAAAGAAACTCATGATGATTGACGCCATTGATGGTGAGCTCGATTTAGGTGAAGTATTAGTCATTTTCAAGCAAATATTACGTTCACAAAAGGCTAGATTGATATCGAGAAAAAGATACGATTGGAACGTTGAACAACGAAGACAATCTTATTGAACAACGAAGACAATCTTATACACTCGAGTATCGTATCATCTCCGCTACACCAGACCCACCACCTACACAACCAATACCACCACTCTCTACACCTCAAACCAACAAAACAACAGAGTCTAATACCAACACGCCAGACATTAACATAACAGATACAAAGGTGTCTAGTACCACAACACAATTACCTCCAACTGTTGTCATGAGTGCTAAACGCAAACTATCCCCAACACCTGCTCCTATTGAACAACCTCCAGAGAAGAAACCAAAGTCATCTACACCACAGAAAGAACAACAACCAACACCAACTAACACTGTCTCTCCGGTGTCCGACGTGAAGGTGCTAGATATACACCACACCGTATCCACTAGTCCAACTCCAACGGTACTCGGTGCCGATTCGCCAATTGCGCTCAGTCCCACCCCGGAGGGGGCTAGGGAGAGAGAACAGGTACCTGTACAGTAGCGTAATTATATAGTTAAACCCTGCATCTGATAGCGTTTGTGAGCAGGACACTTTATTTTTTTTACGAGTACAAAGACAGTAACGAGATTAATAAAATGCCTGACATAATATATTACTTATTTTTTACCCACATTGTATGCTATTCGACAACAGTTTTATTTTATACCTACACCTTCAACCAATGGTCGTCAGAGAGTTGGTACACGTTTAGGTAGGAGGGGGGCCTACAATATATATCAGGTACCTCTACCTCTACCGCGCATATACAGTAAAGGTTGCGCTGCTGCTGTTTGTGAGCAAACTATGTTTTAATTTTTAGTGGGGGGGGGCCTACAATATATACGAGGTACCTTGTTCCAACAATATATAAACAGTAAAGTGTATGATATAATTTAAAATTTTATTTCCGGTTGAACCGGTTCAGATTTATCTTTATTCGGATCTTCTCCCCCTCCCCTCGCCTGATTGGGATCTGGTATATAATCTGGCCTTTGATGGTTCGGCACATGATTTTGATGTGTATTATCACTATTATTATTTCCCCGAGCCGCGTTGTTCAACGCACGCATAATGTTCCTTCTGATAATGTTCCTTCTGACTCTAGGCACTCTAATAACCGGTGGTGCATCAAGCCCATTTGCGGGTATGCGCACTCTTCTTCTTCTTCTTCTTCTTCTTAATCGACCAAGACGCAAACTTGGATTACTAGGTGGAGTACGATCACCCATTTACAAACCCATGCTCCAACGTAAATACATTTATTTTTTTGTTGCCGCACTTGGTTTTGAAACGTGGATTGGCCAGCTAGCTTCCGTACTTGCCCCCCTACGCATTACATCGGCTGGGTCAGCTAGTTTGCTGCAAAAATGACGAGTAAAGGTTTGAATATCTTTTCTGTCTGTCATTTCCTCATCAAATCCAACTCTCGTAAAAGTCCCAGTCTCATGTCCAAAGCAGTAGAATACATCTCCGTTTTCAACACGAACAACAACACAAGGTCCGGCGTCAGTTTTAAGTCTCCACGTTTGACCTACATAAATACCATCGGTTGAACCAGGAGCGGTATTGATAATGTACTCGTCCGTATTGTCATTGAACGCTTTTTCGACCGCCTCTACACCGGCGTGCATGTTGTGGCAGAATTGATTGATAACAGCTCCATACGTAAGTATGAAATGCTGTTCTCCGTCTCCACGTTCAGAATCTTGCCAGAAGTAAGGCCCTTGCCAGAATTCTTCTTCCTGCATGGCACCAAGAAAAACGTTGAATGCATGTTCTATATCGTTTTTATAGTCGACGGTGAATTGACTGTTACCCGATTCTGTAGTTACCCCAATGTGTAATTCATAGCGCACTCCTTTCTTTTTTTGATCGTAATACAATGCTAATTTGTAATGGCCGGCAGCTGCCGGGTACGGAATAACGGAGGCAGGAACGCTTCCATCTCGTACTGCTGTTTTCAACGTTCCCAAATCCAAATGCATCTCGATGAAATGGTAAAGAAAGGAATTGATTTCACTCAACGCTATGTCTTTGCTAACATACTTTCGTGAACGTTCTAACATACTGTCGTGGACCTCTTTGTCAATCCAAGTTGAGAAAGCTCTTCCTTTGCTTTCCGCCGCAGCAGCTTTCGCAGCATTTTCGTTCGGTTGAAGTGTATCATTTTTCTTTTTGCAAGTAGACGTGAGTGTCGCTTTTGGTTTTGCTAATTTTTTATCAGCAGACGGCAATTTTGCTTTTTGCATGTTTCCGTACGTAGTATGTTTGTAATTTTTTCTATGTTTCGTTTTAATCGTTTTGTTGAACGAGTTTGTAATGTTTTTTTTGTTTTTTAACTTTATTTTTTTATTCTTTTTCTACTTTTCCATTGTGTAGGTTTCACCTTCTATGCGTTTGGTGTTCTATGTGTGTGCGCAATTTGTTTGTTAGCATTATAGTGGTATTACGAGCTAGCGTCAGGCACGGCTAGATCCTTTAATCATGAAGACCTCGAAAATTTCATAGCATGCAAATAGGCTTGAAAACCACCGACTCTTCCAGGGATTGGTGCGCCTCAGTGTCCCCACATTTCTTACAGGCATTATTAGCAGGCAATTAGGACTGGGAAATACCTGCTTAAACGACAACCAATCAAATGTTTCTTTTTTTTACTTTGCATTACCAGGTACACAGTGTGCGGAACGCCACGGAAAATTCCTACAAAATTACCTGCTTTAAAGTTTTTACACGCACAAGAAATAGCTAGCACACAGCATGGGACGTCTCAACTCCGAAACCAAAAAAAAATGAAACCAAAAAAAAATTAATAATAATTTAACGAAGACGAATAATGAATGAATGAATGAAAATAAAATGAACGAACGAAGAATACCGATGTAAGAATCAGTAATACAAAAGAACAAAAAGTACAAAGACAAAAAGATAAACATAAAAGTTTAGCAAACCGCATTCAACAAAACGATTGTAAAGCACATTTAAAATTTTACGCCGCACGTACGAAAAGTTACGAAGTTACAAACAGTTATGTCAACGAAAAATAAGAATGTTAAAACTTCGCATCTGTCAGACGACGAGTTGCTTAGTCACACTTTGATGTACCAGGTAGTTTTTTTGTTGAGAACCATCGCCGCCCAATGCCACATGTTGGTACCGGAACGCCTGAACGCCATCATCAAACGTTGGGTTGGACACGGTTTGTGTGAAGTTACCGCGTTGCCTTCGAAGTTAAGTTGCCCTGTCACCGGGAAGACTTTCTTTAACAAAGAGGTCTACAAAGACTACTACCAAAAAAATAAAAAAAAAATAAACAAAATAAAAAAGAAGAACAAAGGAGAAACCCCTTCACACCCCACCGACCGTCCGAAATTCCCTGACGTAGACTGGGCTGCTTTCTTAAAAGCAGACAACCATCACAAGAACGTTATTGATGAAGTACGAAAAAGCCGTGTCGGTCCGCACATTAAATCTTCTACCATCTGGAACTTCAGCACCGGTCCGTTGAAAGCCATCGACTATGATGTTCGTCCGGGCCATTGCGGAAATAATGCAGTACGTGCGAACATAAGCCCTCTCGAAGCTGGTGGCAGAAACGTACGTGAAGTGATTTGCCATGGCACCAACTACGACCAATTGATGGCACTTATCGCATGGTACGCTATCGGAGAAACGTCTGACCACAATGGGTGGTGCACGGGCATTCAACAGAAGCCTGAAGTGCGACAAGTACGCGCTTGTTCCATTGGCGACACCGTATACGAAAATATTGTTCAAACCAAAGCCTGGATCTATGCTGGTGATGAAGTGAACATGAGAAGACAGTTAGGTCAGTGTCACATCAATGCGCTTCGTATTCTATTGTCCGAAGGCAAAGGATCTTTATGTGTTGGGTACCATGCGGTTGCCATCCCATGCTTGAGCTTCTACACTATCGTGTTGGAGGCGCATGTGGTTTACTTCGATGGGAAAACGTACTGGGATTCTACATACGAAGGAAAGGAGATGATGTCCGACACCGGGCTGTTTGTTCCACTGATGATGATTGACATAGAGGGAAAGCGAACAACAGATGATGTAAATCGCTACCGTGCCAAACATAGCTACGTGAAGTGTCAGATAATGAAGTCGTACAATGAGCAAATACCGATGGCGACTTCTATTGCTGAAATACGAAAGTTAAAACGCGAAACAGAGTTTTTCTACAAAGCAATGCTTCAATTTGATGACGTAGCAGAGATTAGATGCATGTGCCGGGACATGTGCAATGAAGCTCCTTGGTTGAACAACCCAAAACTAGCTAGCGTGGACGTAAGACCTTCTCCTGTTCATGGCAAAGGATTGTTTTCCGTTAACGGATGTGAAAAAGGTGAAGTTATATTTCAAGAACATTCCGATGGTGGAATGTTGATCAGTGCGCCAGCGCATGTGATTTTGAAAGACGATGCCCATGGCTTGGATGGCGTTCAAAACAACTGTTCCTATGTGTGGGGATTGATCATGGGCGGAGATACTATGAAAGGTTGGATCGCAAACCTTTGCTTGAACCCTCGCATCCTCGATCACATGACGGAGAAAGACCATGAGTTAGTAGAGTATTTGGTAACTCAGCAAGCCGAAGGCAGGTCGCCAGAACACATCGAAATGTTCCGAGCCACTTTGGTTGATACCTTCAATCGATTGGAATGCAACCAATTTACAGTGGATGTTCCTGGTGCCATGGCTCCATTGAATGTCATGTCATACGTTGGAGACAAATGCAGCAAGCTGAACCATTCGGATGAGCCCAATTGCAGGATGCAATCCGAATTCAGAGGGACGGAACTTATGTTTGTACAAGCTATCGCATTGCGCAGCATCGTGGCAGGCGAAGAGTTATTTATCGATTACGGTGACGAGTACAAGCAAATGATGTTTACCAACCGCGATAGCATAATAAAGAAAGTTTTGGAAAAGCACAAGAAAGAAGCTAAACCTGAGCCGCTGAACAAACAAGGCATTGAACTGGCCCGCCGCGTTGCACGTTTGGCAGGATTGACTCCAGGTGTAGATGGGTTTGAAAAGGTGCATCAGTACTGTACGGAATTGGCGGACGATACGGAATTCATGGAACGTGCCTTTATACAAATACAAAGCAAAGAAGATTTGGAACGATTGATGGCAGCTGAACTTCGCAAACGATTCAGAGAAGTGGAAGGGGGTATCAACCACGTTAGCAACGGGCGTAGCGGTGATGATCACAAACGCCAGGAGTTGGAGGAGACTAGCGAGGCCACTGGCAACAATCAAATCGAGTTCAAAGATATTGTTTCCAACGTATTAGACAGCTACGACAGCCCCGACGAGCGCTACGGTCCGCTGTCCGAGATCGTGAACTTTGTGATTGTACAAGTAAAGCGCGAATTGACAGGACCGGAGGTAACGTTGGTCAATGAAATGTTAATGATGCGCAAACGGTATAAGGTATATAAGGAAAAGGCGCTAGTGAATAAGTTGTACGGGGATCAGGTGCAACTAGCAGAGAAAGCACTAGGAAACAAAAAAAGGAAATCCACCACTTCACCACGGGGCCAGGTCAAAGCCGCTCGCAAATCTGGACCTGCCAAAGTAAAATTATTGACCGCTCGCAAATCTGGACCTGCCAAAGTAAAGGTCAAAGCCGCTCGCAAATCTGGACCTGCCAAAGTAAAGGTCAAAGCCGCTCGCAAATCTGGACCTGCCAAAGCGGCGAGGGGTCAGTTGTGGAGACAAAAGCACGGTAGTCGGTGGACCTACGGTGTTGTCGCCGAAGTGGGTGATAGGAAGCTTAAACTATGGGATAGGTTTGGATTGTCAAACCTGCAATCTCTAGGCTTTCTTACTTACAGTGAATACGTACGAGACTTTGACGGTAGTCGGTGGACCTACGACGGTGAAACTGTAAGCGTTCGCCTTAACGACCCCCCGGAGGGGCCTTCACCACAGACTATCATGGTTATGGGGGCCGATGCAGGGCCAACCGTAGTGGGTATACAATTGTTTTTAGAAAGAGCAACATTTCTGTCTTCTTTCTACGACGCTCATAACGCTGGACGATTGTGCCCCTACCCGTTGATACATGTGAGGGATCCAATATTAGACGAGGATCACGCCGTCGAATTGAGCGGTTTGTTGCTCATTTGGGCCCGAGTCGTAGGATTGCCGGATCAGACATTAAATCACGCGATGCTCATGAAGATCAGGGATATGGAGATGGTCATGGGCTTTTCACAAACGCACCGGGATAGAGCGGTTGCTTTTGCCGACGAGGCCTTCAGTAACACAAGCGATGGTGTTGAAATGATAGAATATGTTGAAGGTGAAGAAATATTCTTGCGAGTGGAGACGTACTACCGAACCTTTTTGAGGATTCCGCAAAACGTAATTGAGAATTTTGTCGACGACTATTACGACAATTGGCAGCGCTGCCGCAAATACGAGGTGATGATTAATGTTGCGCGACAAGAAATTACAAAAAATTTTTCTTCCGAGCACGAAAAAGAGGACTTTGAAGATCACGTGAAATCGTTGGACGAGACTGATAGTGAGTGGAGAGAGAATGTGAACGGTGACTGGAGGATAAAAGATGCTAGAGGGGAGACTGGCGGCCCACAATAGGGAAAAGTCGAATTCTGACATTTCGATAGTTCGGCATGTTACCGTGCCCAACACCCTAGGTACTTAGTACCAACACATACATAAAACATTTAAACATAACCTAAGATACATAATTGCTGTGGGTCCAACCACTGTCTTAGTAAACACCCTACATTTTCACTTTTTTTTACCACGCGGTTTTACTAAATTACACTAATTTAATCTAATTTACCTTTTTTTTTTTTAAATCTAATACTTTTAAGCAGGTTTTACCCCCCTCCCCCCAAACTATAAATTTGATTTCCCAATACTACGCTGGGATTAGTAGGGAGCCCATGCTATTCCAACGGTCATGGTGGGAAACCGATATTTTATATTTCTATAAATATAAAAAAAACTTGCTTAAAAGCGTTAGATGGTACGTCCCTGGAGAGTTTTCCATTTTTTTACGATAGAGATACGGTTGAAGGGTATAAATAGCATGGTACTACAAGGTAAATGAGAAAATGTCATACATGTGGTAAAACTTTTAAGCAACTTGTCATTTATCGTGGTAGTCTCGTGTGTCATGGTTGCTACCACCGCATTTACACGGCTTGAGGCCTACTCTCCAAACAGTACTTCGTCCAACTGAACGATGTCCAGTGTCATCTTGTTTTCATACTCCTTGTCGTACATATTCTGTCCATTGATTAGGTGAAAGGTGCGGTCTACCTCGCTTAGCATGAGCCAGCCCTTAACGAAATGTTTAATCATCGGGTCGCGGTATGTCAAGTGCATCCCATTGAAGTGAAATGGCACGCCCTTGTCGTTGACCAGCACGCGCCGTCCACGAAGCAATGCATGCTTGACCAGCAGATTCAACGCATCCGTGATCTGCTCTATATGGTTGACCCTGAAGTAGGGGTCAGTATTCACGTCTCCCGTAAACACAGTGCTGGAAGACATACGAAGATTCCTAAAACCACGAGTTTCGAAAAGGCCAATGAGATATCAAAAGAGATATCAAAGAGATTGAAAATAAAAACGCAGAGGCACTGAAAGAATCAGAATCAAGCGTTGTCGTTGTTGATTTCGATTCGATAGTAAAAATAATGTTAAATATGACATAGTAGATGTACGTGTGTCTACATCGTTCTGTTGAACTTCTTTTTTTTTTAAATATATGCTATTTACCCTAACCAAGTTAGATAGCTCAGGAACATCAAAATTCAACCTGCTTAAAAGCGTATCGATACAATGCTACCCCTGTGGTTTGATTTTTGCCGTATATAGGATCATTTTTTTATTACTATATACAACGACCACAGTAAATATTGAGCATGGTACACTACATCAAGACAGAGGAGGACGAGGTACGGCGGTACAAGAAGGAATTGAAGCAATTGGAGGCAAAGTGGGCAAAGGACGACTGGACCGTTGAAGAAGATTACGAGTGGCGTGAGTTTGGGTTTGACGATTTGATCTACGATCGACTGTTGAAGAAACACCAGCGGAACTTAAGGCGAATTCGAAGTACGGGACCTTCTCACCCAACACTATGGGACTTTATTAACATCAATCATTAATTTTTAATTTTAATCAACACTATATAATACACACTCTATCTATTAAATGAAGACTTGTACAAAGTGTAACGAAGAGAAACCATTTACATGCTTCCATAGGCGATATGATAGGAGTAAATATGGATATAGAGCTCAATGTAAAGAGTGTCGCAATAAAACAACAAAAATATATTACCATAAGGTTATGAGTACAGAAAGTGGGAAAAATAAGATAAGAAAATGGGCAGTGAAAAGGTATCATAATAAAATTGAAAAATATCGTGGGTTTGGTAGAAAAGCTAGCAGAAAAAGATTAAAAAATGGGAAGGCATACGAGTATAGAAAAGCACGACGTCGGAATGACCCCGTTTTTGCAATACAGATGAGATTGAGAAGTAGAATAAATAATGTATTGAGTGGCCATAGTAAATCTGCTTCAACCGCTGATTTGACTGGTTGCACATGGAAAGAATTATTTGATCACATTGAGAAGCAATTTACGGATGGCATGAGCTGGGACAATCGACATCTATGGCATGTGGACCATATTTTACCATGCGCATCATTTGACTTGTCAAAACCAGAAGAACAACGAAAATGCTTCCATTTTTCTAATCTTCAACCCTTGTGGGCAAAAGAGAATATGAGTAAAGGTTCTAAAATTTTATAGACTATATAAGATATTTTTTCGCTACATAAAAATGATGAAACTAATTACTTTACTTACTTTTGTTGCTATTATTACACCTGCTTTGAGTACGGTTGAACTTACAGAAGATAACTTTAAAGAACAGACCGATGGAAAAAAAGTTATGATCAAATTCTATGCACCCTGGTGCGGCGTAAGTATTTCACCTACCTGACATCCTTTATTACTATTTCTAACATTTTATTTAGCATTGCAAAAAACTCGCCCCGGTCTGGGACGAATTCGCCGATCAAACGAACGTGCTGGTAGGTAAAGTAGACTGTACCGTTCACAAAGAGCTCTGCTCTAAGCAGGGCGTTCAAGGCTATCCTACGCTGAAATACTCGAATGGGTACGGATTGAATCGCTATGAGAGTGGCAGGGATTTGGAATCTTTATTGAAATTCGTAGAAGATAATTTGCAAAATTCGTGCTTAGACGATCCTAACCTTTGCTCTGAAGAAGAAACAAAGGAGTTGGAGACGTACAAGACGCTTAGCACCGAAGATGTGGAAAAGAGGTTGGAGAACAATGCAGCTGAGGTGGACGTGACCGAAAAATTGTTCAAGGAGCATGTGCAAAAGTTGCAGGACAAGTACCAGCTGATGACTAGCGAAAAGGCAGATCGATTGAAAGAGCTTTCGAAAGAAGAGGCGCTGCTACGTTATGTGTTGAACCTGCCAGATGAAGATGGTGGACAAAAACAGGACTTGTGAATATAAATCCTATTTTATTTTAGCTTAAACGATGAACCAATGCGTTCGTGTAATTGTCTATATCCTTATATTTTTTATTGTATTCATACTCTCTCTTCTTATTGCTTACGATGCCTATGCCCCACCAAAGTATACGTTTGATTCAACACCAGTTGGATCTTGTATGGGCGATGTAAATCATTGTGGGTGCTGTGGAAATTGCTCTACCACCCAGGATTACGATCTTTATCTTTCCAAAAACGACACGTTGAGCGAAGAGGCGAGAAAATGCGCACTAGACAATTTATTTGATGATTCGGATGCGTGCATGGAGGAGATTGGGATGACACCGGGATGCGCCTACTGCTGGGCAGAAAATGTACGGTGCACCAGGTCCAACTGCTTCTTTCCCTGTATGATGGAGACCTGGTTGGGAATCTCCAGCAGTCAGAATGGTACGTTGAGCAAGTGTTTTGCGTGCGACGAGGTGCATTGCCTGGATGGATTTATTAAATGTGCAGGTATGTCACGGCGTAGGGCTGGAATTGAGACGGATATAGTTCGCGATGTTACCGAAGTATGTCATGTTAGTGGATTAGAGGTAAGTGATAACTGTTGAAGTGACTATAAAATCATAATTACTGCATTGCAAATGATACGAACACTAGTATTTTATCTTCTTTTTTATGTTTCGCATGCTACCACATGCAGTCAGTTAAAAACCCTTTACTCGGACTTAACGTGCTGTTCTAATCTGGCCGCGGACACCTGTTTGCGCACCATTCCATTATGTGCCTCTGCTGAAAATGGTGAGATATGCACCGACACGAACGACCACGCCATAATAAAGGGGGGCGTGAGTGCCACCATTCCAACGGCTTCTACCACTGTGCTGGGCGGTGTGATGGTGGACGGTACCTCTATCGTTATTGCCAACGGTGTAATTTCTGCCCCTATCAGCAGCAGCTCTTCTTCTTCAGCATTCTCAGGAGACTATGACGACCTTACGAACAAGCCCACGATTCCAACGGCCTTCTCAGGAGACTATGATGATCTTACGAACAAGCCCACCATTGTTCATTTCTCAGGAGACTATGACGATCTTACAAACAAGCCCACCATTGTTCATTTCTCAGGAGACTATGACGATCTTACAAACAAGCCCACCATTGTTCATTTCTCAGGAGACTATGATGATTTAACAAACAAGCCTACGATTCCAACAGCCTTCTCAGGAGACTATGATGATTTAACAAACAAGCCGACAGCCAGCAATGTAGCAGTGGACGACAACACCATCAAGCAGCATGCAAATGGTACCATCTACGTAGCAAACGCGCCGTCTAGCTCAGGCTCTTCTTCTGGCGGTGTGCAAAAGAATGGTCAGGTGTTGGATCTTGTAGCTGGGGTAGCCGATGGAAGAACGGTGAAGGGGGCCGAGGGAGACTATGTACTAGAGACTGTGAGTGCCCAACAACACATTAGCTCCACCACCGTGTACGATGACGTGACTGGTAGTAAAATTTCTTACAAACCACCAGCTGGAACCACCGAAGTCATCTACAAATTTCGCTACCACATGAAGGCTGTGGCAGACACATCTTCCTGGGAAGGTCAACAGTTGAAGTTGTACGTGGGTGGCACACCTTGTGGTCCACGCAAACACACGGACAACCACAATTATGGTGACACCTGGGTAGAGTTTGAATGGATCATTCAAGTTGGCACCGACGACATGCCCAACGGAAAAATAGCGAGTTGGGACACGTTAAAAGAGATAAAGTTGGGTATGATAGAAGACGATTTAACAAGAAATGCTGTTATTCATGGATCTGCGTCGAGTGGACTAAACTACGACGGAAATGAGAATGATGTCGTCCTGCCGGAACTGGAGGTTCGAGCCATTGGGTTGGGGCAAATCGGCGGCGGTGGAGCAACCACGGGTGGTTCAAGCGGTAGTGTGCAAAAGAATGGTCAACTTCTAGATTTGGTTGTTGGGATAGCCGATGGAAGAACGGTGAAGGGGGCCGAGGGAGACTATACACTTCAAAACGTCGTAGCACTTCAAGACATTTCGTCTGATACAGTCTATGATGATGTTACCGGTAGTTTGGTTACGTACAAGCCTCCAGAAGGGACCACTGATATAATTTACAAATTTCGTTACAGTCTGAAGCAAGGGAAGGACACGAGTGCATGGGAGCGAAATATGGCGAAGCTATTTGTCGATGGAATTCAATGTGGTGATCCGAAAAAGTCTCACAATTTAGAGTGGGGCGATGGCTGGGTGGAAATGGAGTGGATCATTCAAGTTGGCACCGACGATATGCCCAACGCAAAAATAGCCAGTTGGGATACGTTGAAAACGATTAAAATGCAAATGAAAGAGGAATCGCCGACGGCGCAAGCACAAATTCACGGATCAAATTACTATGCCAACTTCGAGGAGAACACCATTGTTCTTCAACCAGAGATCGAGATACGGGCCATTGGGTTGGGGCAAATCGGCGGCGGAGGCAGTAACGTTCAAGTCGATAACAGCACCATCAAACAGCATACGAATGGCACCATCTACGTAGCAACCCCATCTTCTACCGGGGTAATTACAAGAGAGGGGCAGGTGTTGGAGGAGTTGGTCGGTCTTTGCGATGGAAGAACAGTTGGTACATACACGTGGCCGGACGTAACACAAACCATGGAGACTCTATCTAGTAGTTGGGTGACTTTAAGTGGATCTGAGATAAATTACATGCCTCCAACAGGTGCTACAGAAGTCATTTACATTCTTAACTTCTTAGTAAGTCGGACGCCAAATGCTTACTCTGTTGAATATCGTTTCTACATTGATGGAAATTTACTGACTAATGTCAGTCCAATACAATCTAAAGCTCACACACACGCTTATGGTATCCTATCGTCGCTCAGGTTTGCTATAAAAATCGGTGGAACTACGGATTATGCGAATGGTGTAGTTAGTGATTGGGCATCGGCAAAAACCTTGAAAATTGATGTTTTTAGTAGCCCAAACGCATACTGGGGGCAAGTCCAATTCCATAAGAAAGTGCATACATTCTCTGAGGCTACTGGCGATATCGCACCTACCACTTCAGCCAATGATCTAGTCAAACCCATCCTGAATATCCGCGCCATTGGTGTCCAGCTCAACTACATCAACTTTGACCCCACTCCAACGGCTCTGTTAAGCGCACAAACGTTTACAGTGACTCGGGCAGAGTGTCAGAGCACGGCATTGATAAACTCGATCAACGCACAGTGGCAGATAGCGTATCCTGACAAAACCCTTGGGACAGGGAGTTTCTACGATGCAACCGAATCGACACTTCCAAACGGCTGCCAATTTTATAACTATGATCAAGATACTGTCTCCAACCGGATCGGTTACAATACCAATACAGCAGACCCGAACGACGAGTTAGGAAGTGGGTACGATACCGCATCATTCACCACCCGAATCTGCAAGTACGCGAACGGAGATTTTGTTCTATTGATCGATCCCACTGCTAAATGCAAAACTGTTCATTTCACACTGCCCGACAACCTGAATGCTTTGGCAGGCGTGTTACAAGTGGATGGGACTAAATTGGGCTTGGGCATCAGTCCGGCCGCACCGTTTCATGTAGGTACTGGTACATCAACGTCGATTTCCGCGTCAAGATTCGAGTGCGACGGCTCTGGGTCAATTGTTGAGCAGACCAGTGGGGAATTGGCCACTCCCATGACCCACGCCGATTGTAGCACGCTACCCAACTTTGAAAATGGCGTGGTGCTCCCCGCTGTGACAGCAACAAAGCATTCGGATGCTTACTGCAAGGATGTGGCGCAAAATTCACCCTACAACTTCAATGTAGTAGAGCTTACCACAGGAAATTTAGCGTACACTTACGTTAAAGCTGGCTATTGTACTGATTATAACGTACCAGGAATGTACTCGTCACAGCACACAGGCGTAACCGCTGCACAATGCAGCACTATTTGCATTCAAGCCGCGTACGGCGATTTTTTCATCCATTATTCAACATATTGCTACTGTGGACACAGTGGAGATCCAGCGGGTTGTTCCAGTTGGACGACAGATACCAGCTACAACACTTACAAGATGCCAGGGGGGCATTTATCGTTAGAACAGTGCACGCATTACGTGGATACCACTGCTGGTGAGACATTTGGGGGGTCGGGAGATTGGAATGATGAAATTTCTGGATGTATTAGAGACCCTAATGGAAACATTTACTATAATTCTAACGTAAATTCGCTTGATTGTGACAACGATGGATCATCATGCATAGCAAAGTTAAACGCAAATGAAGTTACAAGTGGAGCGCCAGCAAACTCCCTTACAGAAGGCCAATGTCGTGCGTACGCTACTTCAAACGGGTTGGCGTACGAGTCTGTGGCAGTTAGGAGCGAGTTGTTGCCTATCGGCAGCACACACATTATTGGAAGTGGGTACTCAAGTTACGGCGCCTCCAGCGCATCTACATGCGCGACTGTGTGTGCTCAACAAGGTTTTAGCTACTCGTCTTACGCAACCAACAGCGTGAATTGCCGCTGTGCTAATTCTGAGGGGAATCCTCACTCCTACGGTTATGGCACTGGTGTGTACAAGATTGAGCCTCAACCATCTGGCTGCTACAAGGAGGGTTCGAAAATATGGCACACTTCGCTTACCACTAGCGTTGATTGTAGCGTTGCTAAATCTTGTATAGTAGAAGGAAGTTCCTCGTTTGAGAATCCTGGAACCACCGACCAGCTACGTGTAAACGCCTGTCGCGACGCATGTTCCGACCGTTCAACCGCTCTGTTCAGTGGGTCGTGGGATTTTCGAAGCGCTTCGTTCTGGGTTGAACCCAAAGGCGGGCAATGTTGGTGCTCCTCCGAGCCATCAGCTACTTGCTTAACGGAATCCTCGACTGCTGTCGATCTATACTCTTTGCACAACCCCCCACCCGGCTGTTTCAAAGAGGTTTCAACCGGCATTCACTACCACAATACTCCCATTAACGATAATTTCGGCGTGTGTTCTCCCACGTATACGTGTTTAAGAAATGATCAAGGCTGTCTGGTGGAAGACACCGCCACAGAAACCAAAGAGCTGTCTATTATTTCCGAGAAGAGTGCCTGGTTCAAGCAGGAGGTGGTGATCAGCTCCGACCGTAGGATCAAAGACAATATTACAGATATCGTGGGTGCCCGTGCCACCATGCGCCAGATACCTGCCAGAAGATACGGCTACGTTGATAAGCGTAAGTGGAACGGGACTACGGTGGGCTTCATTGCCCAGGAAGTGAAGGAAGTCATGCCCGAAGCGGTGAAAATAGAGAGAGGCTTTGTGCCCAATCTCTTGAAGCGGGTGAGCTGTAGTTTTGCGAGGAATGTTACCTTGAAGATGACCTGTGCTGAATTGGCTTCTGGTAGAGTAAGATTATTTGTAACGGACAAAGGTGGAGAAAGTCTGCTGGACGTAGCGGTAAAGAATGGGACAATGGAAGTGAACAAAGTCTACACTCAGGTGTATGCCTTTGGGTACGAAGTGGAGGATTTCCACACGTTGGAAAAGAGCAAACTGTTTGCGTTAAACTTTGCTGCTACCAAAGAGTTAGACAAGGAAGTTCAGTTGTTAAGAGAAGAAGTGAATAAGATTAAACAAGCAGTAGGTATTTAAATAGGGTAACATGTAGGTACATGCGTGCTTTACTATTAACCCTGCTACTAACAATGGTGGCAGGAAAACGTCTTGGCGATTGGGATTGTACTGGCTGCACCGCACTAATTCACTCAGAATGCCAACCATTTAACATAGGCGAAAATTGTATACCATTTAACTACGACGCGCTGGCACGTGATCTTAAATTATATCATGCATTTTTTTATTTGGAAGATATTTTGATAGAGGAAGTTCGCTGTTTAGACTATGGTGTAAGCGTACGATACACTTCTGGAACTCGCTTAAAAGAGGAGAACATCAAAAAGCAGTACTTTGAAAATCATTACAAAGGATACTTCACACGCGACTGTGAGAACTGGAGTTTTTCACCGTATACAACTTAAAACAACTATCTGTAAAACTTAAAACAACTACCTATCTATATAAGATCCAACGAAACGATTAAAGAAACATGACAGAATCTAACTTTATCCCCATCAAACGCATTGTCAGCCGCAAAATAGGTGACAAGAGACCCTTTCTCATTGAGTTCGAGGGATTTCCAAAGACGACAGACTACAGGCGTGAGCCCTGGAGCAGTTTGAGCCCGGACTTGCAGAAGAAGTTTTGCAAGGATGGAAAGGTGCGTAAGACGTACAAAAAGCGTAAACCAAAAGAGAACGTTGCCTTGAACAAGCCAAAGCGTAAGCGTAAGTTGCACTTTCCCCCTGTTCCTCACAAGCCAGAGAACCACGCGGTGATACCAGCAAAAAGATCACGCGGCGCGGTAGAATATTCTATGTTTGAGAATGAAAATGGAGAGAGTATACTGGTGATGAAAACCTACCAGAAAGATCGCGTGGACTATCAACATTTTCACCGTATATCACGGTCCATGTCGGAAACAAATGGAGTACGTGGTCTTGAACCCACTGTTTAGTATGTTTAAAAAGCCCCCTGTGTGGTACGAGTACGAGCGTGTGAACGAGAATGGTATTATTTATTTTAAGAGAAAAGAAATCTACGATTTGAAAGTGTACGGTTGTACTAGTAGCGACTACATAAAAAAATACATTAGTTTAAGTTGAACGTACTTAAAATTTTAAGCACACTCTGGCATGTACTGCAAATGTTATTATCGTGAAGTACATTTTCATAACAAACCATTGAGGGTAATAGAATTTGAGTAAGCCGTATATACAGCAGCCAATATTAACAATTTTTACATATATATGAGTTATAGTATAAGATTAATTAAATGTATCAGCCTATAGTGCTTATGATAAAAGCTGATAATCGAATTTTCATTGGTAACGCATTCTCTGATAAAGTTAGGAATAGTCAATTAAGGCTTGCCCTGGACATTGCTTACCCCAGACCACGTTACAAAGATTATCGTTATAAACAAATCGTCAAATTGCCTATTGGGAGGTTGATTAACTTTCTTCCTAACGATTTTGAAAAAGACATAACTATCTATAGAACATTTACTCTTTATTGTCCGTGTTATTTGATGAAGAGAGAAGAAATTGAAAACAAAGATTTAAGCAAAATAGGCATTATAGATCTTATGGAAAGAATGGGATTCATATTACATAAAGCATCGTTTCTCAAGAGAAATAACGACCGTGGAAACTCGTGGAACTTAAATCAATTAACATTGAGTTTTAAAGACAAAAAGAGGGGACCTGCAAAAGATTGGCCAGGAGTCGTTAAAATGTCAAATATGTCCCTCAACAGAAGCAACGAGGTAGTTTACAATGAATTTCTAAGAGTAAAATATGAATTTAAACGGCTGAGCACAGTGGGTGAAGCAAGATATAGAACAAGATATAGAAATAAACGCAGAACGTTTACAGAGGAAAAGAAGTCGATAGATGAAAAGGAAAAAGCACGGCAAATATTGGGGATAACAAAAAAAGATCCCACAGATAGAGAAGTTTTAAAGGCGTACAGAAACAAAGCACGTGTTTACCACCCAGACAAGCCAGGTGGTGACAAAGAGAAAATGCAAACGATTAACAAAGCAAAATTGATATTGTTGCCAAAAATAAAACTAAAATTTTAACTCGGTGACAACCGCCGAGGTTTTGCTTAATGGTGTACTCCTGTTGTTCTGTATTTTTATGATTGCCTCTGTTCCAACATTTTGACCGCCTCTGTCTGTATTTGGACTAGTTTCCCCGTTTTTGTTTCTTTCGAGAATATCGGACCAGAAATTCACGTCCAACGAGGACGCGTCGACTAATTTCCAATTTGTAGAATTCAATGGAGCAGAGGGCTTAAACGGGGAAAACAACTGTGCCATAAATGTTGCAAGCAATCTTGAAGCATCTTTCCTCATAATACCATGTGCTTTATTCCACCATTCTCTTGTGAAATGAAGTGGAAACGGTAACATCCACCAAAACGTCAGGCGTATATCACCATCATCGTAATCAACCTCAATTGGTCGTCTATGTTGATACGATGAGAAAGATCCAAGTATGGGCATCCGACCCTTTATACCTTCAACCGTTGTATCATAATCCCTTGTAATACTATCGTCTAAAATGGGACTTTGACGAGTGTTCGGCCAGTCGGTGGGTATAGGTATATCTACAAATTGTAGACTCCGATCCACTAATGTTTGTGGCGCACCTTGTAAATATAAAATCGTACTCATACTAAATAGTTTGCCCCAATAACCTTCGTTCTTAGTTGAATAATTACTTGCATTTCTTACTTGGTCTGGTGTATACCGTGGAGGATCAGTATTCAAGTCAGCACGGGGCGGTAATTCACCGGTGACTGAATGTTGGTGCAGAACTCTTAGCACAACGTAAAAATCGTACTCGGAGTAAACCTCTACCCTTATGTCGTACGTTGATGGAGAAAATTCACTGATTATACTTTTTGCATCTCTAGGTATTCTGGCGAACGACATTTATTTTATTTATTAGTCTATTTATATTATGATAAAGTGAAAGTCTATCTATTTTATTCCATTAAGCAGCGTAGCACACTCTTCCATTTCTTTTTGAATTTTGAGGTACTTTTTACGCTCGGACTTCGTAAATTCATCTTCAGAGGCTCCTTCGATGAAGAGCAAGATGGTATTGATCCAATGCTCTTTTCCATCGTAGATTACCTCATTGACGGCCGCCATCATGTTGTCCGTCAACGTTTTCAAGGAAACTGTCGTGTTTGCCTTCACGGTGGCAACGATCATTACCTTCCGCTGTTCTTCAAGATTAGATTTGTCGAACAGCGATCCGTACGATTCCAGTGCGTCATCTATGATTCGTGACAAAAAAGCTTTCTGTGAATCTAAATCGCGCGGTTTCCATTTTCTCTCATTGTTTTTCTCTACGGAAAATGCAAACGTATCTTTTTTTACCGCCGATAAAATGGTTTGTTTTACGTTCGACGGGTATTGAAAATAATTCTCGTACTTTGCCGTCAGATAATGATTCATGGTTGAATGCTTTGTTTCCTTTTTCAACGCCGCCGTCATTCGTGCCTCGAGCTCGTTCATCATGGTACGACAATGTGTCTCCCAGCTGTCGGTGATGTTTGATTTTAACACCCTGGAAATTCCCGTCAACTCTGGCAAGAATTCCTTCAATGTCTTATGTATGTTCTTTGTTAGCATTTGTAAAATGGGAGTCCATATTTCTACAATTTGTTGTAAACATTTGTTGAATGTTTCTTTCCCTTGAAAGAACGGCGGTGTAAACAAATCATGACGGTACAGGTCCTCTACCATATCTTCAACAAACGTCGAATTCGTTTTCTTTGACTTTCCATACATTCCATGTTTGCGTAATGTTGCGGCTGCCGTGCGCGTAAAACCACATAGATCAAAATCAACGTCGTTGATAACTTTTTGAAGACGTATCAATATCTGTCCAGTATTGAGTTCATTCTTTCCCAATTCTGAAATACGTTCATTCGCATTTTGTAACTTTTCCCTGACCTGCCTCTTTAGTTCGGGGAGATTAACGTCAATCCGTTTGCTCAAGAGTGTTGGGAGGCGACCCTTTAATGTCTGGATGCCCTGATGTTCAACACCATTCAGATGTAACAGTTCACTCGAGGATTCGTATTTATTACCATTTGGACGACAAATAACAGCGTGTGGTCTTAATTCTCCAGATCCCTCTTGTATGATAGAAATAGCTTCAGCACGCTTTGCTTGACTGTCGAACTTATCGAACTTGCTTAAGATGCGTAAGGTACGCTCACCAGATGTATCCGCATCTTCAGCTAACTGCAAGGCTAGTGCCGTCTCTTCGTCGCGTGTCGCTTCTGTTATAGTAAGAATAAGACTCTGTTCCGGCTTAATGAATTGCTTAATCAGTTGAAGCACATCATCTTTTCCACCGTTTGTGTGTATAATACCGGGTAAATCTACCAGAACCAAATCTTCCATGCCTACCCCTTTTGCGTGGATGGTGATTGGTGTGGTAGATATTTTGGTATCTTTAACCATTTTCTGTTGTCTCAACGTAATTTCTTTGGTCAACTCACTGTGTTTAATAGTTGTCTCACCAATTGTGTAAATGTTAGGACCTTCTACTGCCTTGCTGGTGTGAACCACGATAGGACATTTCGTGCATATTTTCGCGGCTTCTGGAAATGGAATGCCCGATAGTTCGGAAAGTAGGGATGATTTTCCACTGCTTTGATCACCGATGACTACTATTTGAGGTAGGGTGAGTGTCGTAGACTTGCACGTTGAACGCACGCGCTCTAAGATGGTTAGTTTGTCGCTGAAGCTTGTCATTTATCTTTTCATGAAAAATTAAGACTTATATACGAACTTGTAGATTTAATTTATTTATTTTTGTAGAACATCAAAAATATTTTATACGTAAGAATGTTTATATTTTTTATATATTTTTATGACCGGGCCCTACTGGACCGATCTACCTATCAATTAATATCTCAAGTTGGAAAACTTCGACGAACCGTACCCATCATCTCCAAGGATCATAACGGTAGGTTTAGCACAATCGAATAGATGTTCATTCTCGTCATTCCGGCATCCACACAAGTAAAATGAGTAATTACAACAACTTCTGATAGGGTAACAAAAAATAATGTACCCTAAAATACTTTCACAGTCCCAAGGCTCGGCGTCGATTTTTTCCTGTTTTTCTTTGTATTTCTTGCAACGATTCCTACGATTACTTTCTCGTATTTCCTCTGGCGTCCATCCCATTTTTATAACCTATGTATTGCATATATACTACCTATCAATTAATTCTCTACCGGGTCGGGAAAGCTTACCTATTTGGGCAGAGGCCCATAGGTTTGTTGATGACAACATGAACCGCCATAGTGAAACAGTGTTCTTACTGTTTTGTCAAGTCGATCACTTTTACTCTCTTCACCATTTCGCCTCCTTCTTCAACGTACTCTTCATCACGTTCTCGTTTCCTCGCTGGTCGTTTTTGTGGCTGCACCGGCCTGTCCACGTCAATAGTTACGATGTGGGGGAATGACGTAGCTTCGACATCAAACCTTCTCCCTGGTTTCATGATATCAATGTCACGCTGATGATATTCAGGGTAGGGGGAAATGCCAGCTTCTTCCATTCCAGGCGCCTTCAAGGGTTTCGGGGTGCGTTGAACAACCGTGTACGTCTTGCCAGCTTCTTTCCCGCTCTTCACCGTCTTCTGTTCGAGGAATTCAGGCTTGAAATTTTTAACTGACCAGTCCGATAATCTCTGTCGCCAGTTTGTCCAATGCATAGTCGAATACTGAGTACATTGTTGCCCAGATTTAATTGGCATTGGCGCTTGAAGTTTGATCAATGCTTCAACGTTGGGTACCAGAGGCACTTTGCTGTAGGTCGTGCGCCAGCCTAAGAACATACGGTGCTGATCTTCTTTCTTTTTCGAAGGCAATACTTCATGTACCATGCGCTCGTAGAAAATCAGAATATGACCGGGGGGAATGGTAATAAGCTGTTGTTTGCCTTTGTATTTTTCCATTTCTTCTTTGCCAATCTTAGCAAAGCCTAGGTTTTGCGCCACTTCCTTGTGGGTGCCAGGGCAGCCAGAGAAGTACTGGTCGAATGGGTCTAAGTTCACCCAACCACCGTAGACTGTATCTCCAACATGTGCCCCTGGCGATTCGTCGCGATGGAAGCTTTCTTTTCCAGGCTTTTGAGAAGGTCTTCTGATCATAGTTCTATCAAAACATTGCTCAAATTGTAAATTTGGGTCTGCTTTTAGCATAGGACCAAACACGTTAGTTAGCACGGTGTAGTGTGCACAAGAACGTACTCGTCGACAGGGCTCAGAGTGCTGTCCAACGTGAGAGAATGCGCAACCGCCTTGTTGGAATTTCTCGCCGTTTCTCATCATTCTATGCCCGTCAATAACTTCAGGGTTGTTGGCATACACATTGCGTAAACATTCTTGTAGTTCGCCACTTAGTGCTTTTTGGACTAAGCAGGGGACCACTATATAGCCGAGGTCTTCGAGTTGTTTGGTGTAATTACTGCTGCTGCTCATTATAAATACTTCACGCGCGTGTACGTATATGGATCGTTCGGTTGAAGAAGAAGATGAAGAGAAGTCTGTCGATGTTCGCGATGTGTATCCAGTCAAAGTGTATAACAAATATGCGATTTACGATAGTCCGAGTTGGCACTATATCTACAAAGTCAACTGTTTCTTGTTTTCTTTTGGGGTGACGGTCGGGTTTTTGTTGGGAGTGTATTTGCCGCCAATAAAAACTGTTTAGGATGAATCGTTCTGTTGAACACGTTTAAAATAAGTTCTTTTGTTCTAATTGCAGTGGTACCAGGTATATCATTAGAATTACAGACAGGTGCCAGATATTTGTATGTATCTCGTACTGGCGGACCGTGTGCGTGAGGAACATCAAATTGTAAGAAAAAAAATATAGGATACTGGACCCCCCTATTAGCCAGTGATACCACTCCATGCTAAGTGCCCAGAAATATATATTTAGTATGGTGATAGCAACGGCAGCTGAAACATCGACAATCTCCCATTTTCGATCAATGAGTCCCTGATTCATACTGGCAGCTACCAACAACAGGCAATACGATAACGATAGCACTGCCCGTTCCCAATTTTCTTTCAAAAAAAGTGCCGTGGAGCTTCCCATCACACTTATCACCATGATAATAAGTACGACACTGTGTAGTATCGGTACTCTGTCCCTATCAAATTTGTACCGAAGGAACATAGGTACTGTTTGGAGGACTTTTTCGTCCAAATCGTGTAACCCTACTGGGAAACCCGATTCACAGTCGCTGGGTTTTAAGCAGGTTACTCCCAACTTTTGTAGTGAATTTTGTAGTTCCGTCGGCAGCTCTTTTATTGTAGTTGCATCAATATTCCCACGTAAAATAGCTGGTATGTTTCCCATGTCTACCTGACAGAAAGGAAATATAAATACATACATCAAACAGAAAGAAAGAAAGAATCAAATGTCGATTCAACCAAACAATTCAAAACAAATGGAAAAAGCCAAAGCCAAAAAGGCAGATCAAAAAGCCAAAGTTAACGCGGGTCAAAAGAGAAAGAACGATATGCTTGTAGTGATTGACTGGGAGGGGGTAGAAAATAATGGAAAAAGGTACAAAAAAATTACACGTTACATTCCATACATAGATTTAACTTAAGCGCACGTGTGCCCTTGAGGATGCGTCCTGCTACACACCGGACAATGCATCAAATGGAGGCTATGTGTACTGCCGTACACTCCGATTCTACCCGTTGGACGTGGGGAGCAAAATTGATTTGTGGCAAAACGCAAAGGGTGCATTTTGCCTAGTAAAATTTTCATATCTTTATTGTTTTGTTGTAAAAATGCTATACGCTTCTCATACCGTTCTTTCATAGCATCGTACTGTGCTTTTAAATCGTTCACTAAGTCCAGATACTCTCCCTCGTTCATTATTATGGATGTTCTTCAACCTTTATATTAGAATTTTAATTTTACCTGCCAATTGTTTTTAGGGTCTTCGTTAATTTGTTTCACCGTTCGTATCGTATGCTTCGTTAAGATCCGATTCAATATTTCCACTGCATTGGGGCACAAATGTCCTTTATCCCTCTTGTCTCTGTAATTGGCAACTTCGACTTCACACCACCAGTCTAGTCTCTTGTCACACGGCTCCCCTCTATCTAATTTCTTCTCCAACATCGTCAAATCCGTAACTGCATTGGGGCACTGTTGTTGCGTGTTCATATCTGTGATCTGTTGGACAACAACTTCCCGCTGTAACTTATCGACTTTACGGGCTCTTTTTTTTGGATCGTACTCAGCTTTCTTCTTTATTCTTTTCTTCTTTATTATTTTCTTCTTTATTATTTTCTTCGTGTTGTTGTACCAACTCCGAAATCCCATATTTCTTCAACCTACTCATCTATTTGTAGTTCTTTCCTTTTGTTCTTCAACGACTGCCTCATGTACGCTTTGTACCTGCTGCGACACATTTGATAATCTTCCTCTTTGTCATCTGGTAACGTTAGCTGTTTGCGTAATTTTTGGTTGTCGAGCATGCACTTTCTCCAGGCTAAGAAGGCTGTTGTATTAGACGTGTAAGGCATGTAACAAGTAAACATGTATATTATATTTATAATAGCTTTTTATACTCTTCCAACGCATGTGTGTACAGTTCAAAGCACTTCGCATGCTCTGAGTTTCCAACATCGCCCATGTGAACCACACACATTTGGTAAATTCGTTTCCACCTGAGATCTATGATTTCCGGCGCGGTGTGACCGACGGTATCCATGACGTTGGATATTGTTTGCTTTAAAGATGGGTTGGACACTGCATCTTTCATATTTTTCAAAAGGTTTATCAAAAGGGCACGCTTAAACATTTTCACGTGCGAACTCATCTTCTATAAATTGTAGCTCCTCATAAATAGTCAATTTCTTCGTTGTCCTAGGCGCGTTGATAGTGACCCCATATTTATTCATCAACGTTCTCTCCTTCTTGTCCAGTGAATCCATCAACCGATACCAAAGACCAGGTATGGTTTCTGCCGCGTTGCCAAACTCCCTCACATAACTACTGTCGAACTTCTCTAACCACTTAAAGAACGCATAAGGTTGTCCACGTTGGTCTCTGTGACCCTTGTCGTGAATGAACTTTTGCAAACGGTCAATTATCCTTACTACGTACGAAAGATTCTCAGTTTGTGCTGCTCTTCTCTGGATTCCGTAAAAGAGCTGGTGCCAGATGTCTGGATGTCTTCGGTTGGGCTTTTTCTTACCGTTGTTGCTCAACGAATACATTTTAAAAGACCCTCCTTTCTCTTCGTACCGTATGTCTTTCAACGTCGTGCGATAATTGTGTTTGTATCTGTATATCAATACTTGAAGAAATGCCAAACATTTGTCGTCGCCATCGTCACCATTTAAGTGTTTAAATTGGAATAGCTTTTTTTTGGGTTGATTCGCTTCCATTTTAAATATATTTCTCTTTCTCGGACTGATGATGGTAAACAATTGTTCTACCTTTGCATGGTTGCCAATTTTTTTCTCGCTGGAGTCATTAAACGTTGTACCATCTACTCTCGTCTCTGGGTACAATACTTTGAACGTTTTCAGTAAATATGGATAGTCACTTACGGCTTCAGATGCATCCACATCAGGGTGTGCAACTAATTGCACTGTCCAGCAACTCGAATCAAACTGTAGGTAATTTAAGCCGTATTTTTTTTCATCAAGGGTGACTTCTCGTGGCCTACTCTTTTTGCAACGGGCCAAATAACGTAAATGCTGTAGGACTGAGACACGCTTGTTTTGAGTCGTTCCAACGTAATGCGTGTGGCCTTCATTCTTTAAATAAAGACGCATGGAATATTTAAACCTCCCCACTTTATTAGCTTTTGGATACAAGTACTCGAACATTTTTTCATCACCCTCGTCATCTCTGCTACGCTTCTGAAAGGCGTCTTCGTACTCTGTTTTTATTCGTCCATCTAGGCTGGCGAATGCTTCATCAACCGGAACTGGATACGTTCTGGCCGGGAAGTCGGCAGCCGCGACTGTAACATTATTCGACCTACTAAAGTACAGTTCACGCAACACGTGGTCGTTGGACCAGCAGTCTTTTTGAAGATCATTTATTTCTGTTGTTTTCTTTTTCCGAGTCAACTTGTCGCCGGCGTAATCGTTGTTCACCGTTTCCCATACAGCCGGTTCCTTGTTTATCAAGATTGTGCCAGCAAACGTTCTCTGCTTCAGGGATGAATGACCTAGAATGTTGTACTGACCATCACTGTCCACCACAGCGGGATCGCAGTATTTATGATCGTAGACATAATTGTACAGTAGATAGAACGCTTGTTCAAATGGGACGTGGTTTGTTTTGAGTTTTGCAATTGCATGGGCAATGTCCGCATACTTATGATCCTTGAATCTAACATCTTTGTTACGGTTCGACAGAACGCCCTTTTTAAAGTTTTCCCTTTCTTTCTTTAACGCACTGAAATATTTTTTCCCCTGAGGATACTTATCCTCCAGCAATATGCGCAACATGAAATCACAATACATGCTAAAGTAAATTCCCTTGTGCTGTGAACACTTGCGTGCAATTGTTGCTGCTGAAATTGCGTCTTCATCCATGATAGCACGACGAAGAATGGTCAACAGACCAGCTGGTTTATCCATAGTTCTTTTGTAACGCATGTTTCGCTTATATATGTAGTTGTTTTAATGAAACGTTGTGTTGAAATGTGTTTTAAATGTATAAACGTTGTGTTGAAATGTATTTTTACACCTGTAAACTTTTCTTGATTGAATTGGTTTTAGTTACCTGTACAAGTTTCGTTTTTGTCCGGTCGGAATAATTATATTTGTTTATAGTGGAACATCAAAGTTTTAAAGCAGGTTTATCACGCACCATTCACTTCATATAGTATAGGAATAGCATTGTAGAAATTTCTTAGGAATACGGAATTGAGTTAAAATTTTAATTTAATTGGTTGTGACGCGTGCCCGCTAACGGTAACTGAGCCGTATCCCACCATACTATAATACTTACGTAGTATACCAAAATGTTGCCTAGTAAAACTCACGCACTTTAATATGGTGTTAAAAATAGGGATACTAGACTGTTTGCTATCTTCAAATAGCTGAGGAATAAGCCTGGCTTTGATAGTCTTATCGTAAAAATCAGGCTCAAATTTATCTTCCTTCATTTCCAGTCTTCTTCGATGCTCTGCTTCAATTAGTATAACTATGGCATTAACTTGTTCCGGGTCCCACCATGTGGCACCCATGATCCAGAAGCCTTGTCTTTTTGCGATTTTCACCACTTGATCAACTTGTAAACATATAATTTTAAGGTGATCTTCCCAATTCCACGGGCAACTATTATCAGGATGAGGCTGAGCATTGGTTTCCCAGGTCAATGGATCACAATCGATAAATTCGTCCTTAATACTTTCGTTTTGGTTTTGCCTATCAATATAATACGACTTCCCAGTACCAGACGGCATAATAATAGAGGCCCCTTGTTGTCCCAAAGGTGGTTGTTTTAACTTGTCTAAATATTCATTAGTTTTTTGTTCAAATTTACTTTGGAACTGTTCAATATTTTTAATAAAGCTCCAACGTGGATGCGTCCACTTGTTTTTCTTGTGATCCATGAATTTAGGGTTGTCATCGCCCCACTCCTCCTCGTACAGCTGGCTTACCACACCATTCGGCAAAATAGCTAAAACCTGGCACACGTAGCCGATGGAATACGCGCAACGGTTGGTTAAAAACCATCCATGTGAATAGTGTGTGAATTCATCTTTTCCTATGCCCCACCACATGCCACGTGGAATTTGTACTTTTACCTCTTGAAAATCAGGAAGGAGGCATTTGTTCGCCTCACCAAACACTTCGGCTGTATCTTTGGTCATGAATAGACCATGAGGTCCCAAGGGTATGCCTGATTTTGTGTGTTCCCACTTCCACCCATACTTCCCATCGTTATGCATCGTCTTATTTTCGTATGAAAAGCCAGTTGCTTTGCGATAATAGTACACTTTGCCATCTTCTTCCTCTGAATACAGGTCACTGATGCTCTTCGTATGAGTAAGGCTTTTAAATCTCTTCATTATAAACTTTGGATACAAACACGCTATTACTTGATACATGAGGTTGTTGTATTCCCACGAGTACGTACCATCTTTGCTCATTTCTTTGGTACCACACGGTGCCAATGCGTTAACGGAATATTTAAACAAATCTTCATCGTGTTCTACCGCTGTGCGAAACTTCTCAAAATCCCAACAGCTGTCACTGTATTTGGAGACGTGGTTAAGCGCTTGAAAAAGACTGGTGTCTTCAAGGCCTTTGAGTTTACCACTTCTATCCTGATACAGAAAGGCGCTGCCAATAGCAGCTTTGGTGATCGACATAGTATTAAACAGTGTAGTCATTTATTGTAGTAATAAAATAGTTTATATGTTAATATTTTAGTAGAGCCATGTCCTGTTCCAAAGCCTCCAGTTGAAGGACGTAATATTCTAGATCAGAAAGATAACCGTCCTTGTATCC
>Ga0209632_10001016_pt1 | contig 28739 bp, 62 predicted proteins | sample COG_10_FD_184754 | JGI IMG/M metagenome (GOLD analysis project Ga0209632, IMG submission 184754) | Pelagic Microbial community sample from North Sea - COGITO 998_met_10 (SPAdes) (version 2) | ecosystem: Environmental > Aquatic > Marine > Neritic zone/Coastal water | place: Helgoland, sampling... | reverse complement strand
CGTCTTCCGGTTCGTCGTCACTAATAGTTATATTTTTTACACGTCGCATTGCGTCGACGGTGATTGGTAAGCTACCTTCGGCTTTTAATTGGTTCAATATGTCGGCTAATCTAATCATACAACATCAAATATTCCCGTCCAATCATACTTTGTGTCGTCAGGTGTTAAGTCTACGGGTCGTCCCAAGTTGTTTGGATTGGGTCGATCATTGTAACCAGATCCTTGCATATCATAAAACACAAAGTTACCGTGTCGATTGAATCCTATGTTGCCGGCGTGTGCCTCTGCTCTTTTGAGTCCCAATGCTCGAGCATCTTGAAGTATCTTTTGACGTTGCGACATAAGTCGACGGAAATCTACAAAGACACCATATGCTTTTGCTACTCGTTCGAATCGATCATGTATTTCCCGATCCGTTTCGCCGTAACGAAGAAATGCACTTTGCAAAAATTCGTCTTCCCAAACTTCAGCCAAAGCACCATCTTGATATTTTTCTAAAGGTGTTACCGCATCCATGTGAATCACGTAATAGCCACGTGGGAACACGTCATGTTCCCGACCGTCACTTCCAAAAGGAATTGTAACAGCCGAAATAGGCCGCACATCGTATATTCCTACTACGTGTGGACGAGCAGCCAATTTTTTGAATCGTGACGCAATTGCCACTTCTTGTGGATCGGCAGTTACTTTTAGAACACGTCCTGCGTCGGTTTGATAAGCACGACCCCAATAGCCGCTTCCTACGAATTGAGCGCCCGTCTCTGCGAATTGATAGGCTATATGGTCTAGATTATCTTCTACCGCTTTAAATGCTTTAGAGTCGGAGGCTTTAAATTCGAGCAATATGTCTTTGAGCTTAATCATCGGTGTCCTTGTGTGGTATTAATTTGGCTCCATCGGCTAAGCCGGTAGCAAATGTCTCGGCATCGGTAAACTGCCATTCGGCGTCTTCGCCTTGACGACGATAAAAAACAGGACCGCCTATGTCACGCAGTTGGTATTGCCATGATTCTTGTTTGCGTTCCGTTAATATGTCTTTTAGGCGTATCATGTTGTTTTAATTATAATGTAAAAAATCATATACTACTTGTCCTAATTCCGGAAACCCATCTTTATAGCCTTGCACATAATCTCCTAAGTCTTCCACAGTAAATTCGTCATTTGAATACGATCCGAAAGAATACTCATTTCCCACAATGGTCCATTGGATGCATTTATAAAGTTGTTCGTACGCTGTGCTCATATCAGTCATATCAGACGCGTCTGCTTTTTCAATTGACCTTCGTATCCAATTATCAGCTTGTTCAGGAGAAGAATTATATTTTAGCATGATAGCTTCTCCCAATTGTTTTGCTGTTAACAGATAGACACCTTGTGGATCTCCTGGTACTTTTGTTTCTTTTAATAATATATTCTTTAATCGTATCATGTGTATCTGTTCCTTGCTTTGTCTCTTTGGTCTTTTAGCACGTGGTGCACTGAATCTCTTTTACCGCAATGGGGACAATTCAGCGTCTCGGAATCGGCCGCTTCATTGATTTTCCATTCTCCATTACATGAGACGCATTTATATATGTATGTGTGACGTATAAACACGGAGTGTGGCATAATTAATTTAGTTCTTTATTATAAATATAGTGCCATATGATTCTACTAGAATGTATATACGCACGTATAACCAATAAAGAGCACCTATATAGCAAAAATCCTTAGCTCGGAAAGAAAACAGGTTAAACCACCCTCATCTAGCGGGGGCTGTACGGGGTGTTAATGAAACCCTCCCCCACCCCCCAAAACCAAGGGGGGCTGCCCCCGGATAACAGGGGGGCTAATCGGGGTGACCCCAGGGGGGCTATCATAGGGGGGCTATACCCCAGTAAAAAAGGGAGCCTATTATATTTAGACTCCCAATGCTTGTGTGCTTACGTATATGGGTCGGTGGCATCCTATGCCTTTTGCTATTTGCTATGTTGTCTTCATGTCTATAAGGTTTTATATAGTTCGTCATTAATTAAATCTAACACTCCTCGTGCGTCGTTGAGTATCTCTCTGGCTTCTCCCTCCGGAGCTGTGAATTGACTGTCTTTGATAAACTCCATCAATTCAACTATCATATCATAGCCTTCTCCTAATGCTGCTTTTGCTTCTTCGTTCATATCTCTATTTGTTATTTGTATTGGTTTCTAATTCTGCTTGTCTTCTTTTTCTTTGTCTTGTAAATGCTTCCTGGAAGTCTGCTAGTGTCACATCTATTTCAATGTTTAACAATTCCATTATCTGTCTTGTCTGTACCCAACTTGCTGCGGCTCTTTGAGTTGATATATCATCCTTACCGAACCAATCTTCAAATTGCTGGAACTCTAAAAACTGCGCGGCATCTAATAACTGAATCTTTTTTGTCTCTGCTTTTGTCATATCTCTAACTTTTTAATTTATATAAATATAAGGATTATTTTTCACAATTCCTAATCTTATTTGACTTGGAATATATGCTGGCAACGTCTCTGGTCTCTTCTCTGTGTATTCAACAAGTCGTCATTATAATTGCTATTGTCTATCATAATGCCGTCTTTAACTGCTAATGCGTGTCCTGCAACTAATACAAAGAATGTACCCTTTTGCTTTTGCTGGATGAACTTTCCTATTGTGTATCCTGCAAAGGTAGACACTTTAACTTCCTCTCCATTGTCGTCAATCTCTTTTTTGATGATAGGGTATAAATGATTTAACAATGTCTTTTTACCACCTGCCTTAGGATGTGAACCTATATACTTAATTTTCTTTTTATTAGGAGTCTCTATTTCACCCTCAGCCATTTTCATTAAGGTTAGGTATGTTCCCTGAGTTCCTTTTAATCTCTCTCTACCAAATACTTTCTCTGCAATGCTATGTGCTTTGTTATAGCTAATATCAAATGCGTTCATTAAAGCTCTTACCACACAATCATTCTTTTCGCCGTCTGCTTTATTATCCTTTTTAGTAATTGCCTCAAATCCATTTTGAAACTTAATTGCGATGTCTAATTTCATATCTCTTATTTTTTAATTATACTTAAATATAAGCATTTTCTTCCAATTAAACAACCTTTTTACCGGATTTATTTTACAGTAAAAAAGGGCCGGAATGACCCGACCCCTTTAAGAGATATGCAATATTATTGAGGCTCTATAATCTGCTCTGCTATCATCATTTTAGGATCTTCAAATCCCATAGCACAAATCCTTGCCGCTTTTATAAAGCTTCGCAGGTTAATGTCGACACCTGCAAACTCAGCCTCCAACTCCCTCATTAATTTCACAGCCTGCTCTTTTGCTGGCTGAGGAATGCTAGGCTCCATCTTGTCCATTAACTGCTCTACCCTTTCAAACATCTGCCCTTTTGTCAAATCCACATCTGCTACAAAGCTACGGCTACGAATAGCCTCATCTAAACTACCCTGAGCAATATTGGATATGAATATTATCTTGCCGGTGAACTCAAAGGTGCGAGGTAAGTGTCCACCAAACTCATCTTTGAGGGGCTTTGTGGTGAGGTAAGATATTTTGCGAGTGTCATAGCTATCCAACGCACCCTTCAATATGTTAACTGCGTCTGCGTCCTTAAACACGCTATCACAATCATCCAACACTACTATCTTGTCACAGTTCTCATACAGCGTCACAAACAACCCTGCGGCTGTGGCTCTACCTTTAAAGTGCACAAAATGGTTACTCTCCTCTAATCCCATATCATTGAGGGTTTGCTTGACAAGGTGAGTCTTGCCGGTACCTGCGCTTCCCGTTATAACGAGACTAGGCTGAATACCTTTACCCACCATCTTTGTGAGTCGCTCAATGTTCTTAAACATCACCGCTGGATCTATCTCAGCTTTGGATGCCATAAAGGACATTTTGGGTGGAGCCTTTTTCTCCGGCATCACTCCCATCTCCATTGCTGGCAATCTGGTAACTCGTCCTGAGGATGCTACTACACATACTTCACCATTCTGCTCCGCTGACCTCAGTTGCGTGTCGCGGATCAATCCTTTCTCAGCTATCTCTCCGGATTGGATATTCTTTGCGAAGATCCTTCCCTTAATTCTAACTGGCTTAAATACATTGTTCATCATATCTCTTTTTTTTAATTAATATAAATATAAGGAAAAGATCAATGCGAGTCAACCTTTTCCTCAACTTTATTTTCCCGTCTTAAACGTGGGATGCTAAACCATATCCGCCCGCCGGATCGATGTCCGGATCGATGTCATCCGTTATCAGCACCGCAACATATAAAGTTACAAAGCCGGTTGGAATCTCACAGAACGGGTTCTCAATAATACCCGCTTCAATAAGAGCTTCCATGATTCCCTCATTCTCACTATAGTTCTTGATGATAACACAATCGTCTGGTATATTAACATCGTGTGCTACAGATGCTGTCATAAACGGTATGCCGTCCTGGTCCACTAATTGCATGGCGTTCTGGCCGTTTGTATACTTGCTTAATTTAACGTTAAGCTCTTCTCCCATAAAATTTACTGTCTTTGTCATATCTCTATCTTTTTAATTTATATAAATATAATGATTATATGGTTACGATCCTAGTCTTTTACCAACTTTATTTTACAGCAGAAAAGGACCGACATTGCTGCCGATCCCTAACTTGAGACATGAAATATTATTTGTTCCTAGCTTCCAGGATAGGTAACCCGGCTTCTGTGCTGATATAGATCTTATCTCCTTTATCAATATTCCTAACCCATAGGTATTGAATATACTTGTCGGTGAGTTTACCATTCTCAATCTCCATCGCCTCTGCCATACCCTGCGCACGTATCTTCTCTACGTTCTTGGCTCCAATGGCTCGGATACTATCTGCCTCTGCTAACATCTGCGCAGCATTCAATTTACCCTTGGCGTTCTCAATTTGGATCTTCTTGTTCTGCTCAGCCTTAACCAACTCGGCTTTACCTTGCAATCCACTCTTGTATACTCCATACTGTGGACACCCTACTAAGCATCCAAGCAATAATGTAATACCGACAGTGGTTGCTAGTATACTATAAAAGCGTGTCTGGAATCTTTCTTTGCGTTCTTTGATAGCTGTCCTATTTGTATTATCCTTTTCCTCGGAGAGTTGGTTCTTCAACTTCGTTACTGCGCCATCGAACTCATTACCCTTCTCAATGAGTCTTGTTAATCTTCTAGCATCCGTGCTGTCTACTAGGTCTCTTAATTCTTGTTTTGTCATGTCTTAATTATTTATGATTTTCACGTCCGCAAGTCCCAACATTGCTGCTGGGACCGGGACTGAGATATGGACAATTAATCCTCTACCGTCTCTTCAACTTCCTCCTCATCGGAATCCAAATTAGCATCCAACACTTCTCGCACAATCTCTGCGACTCGGAATTCGTCTAACTCAACATCATTCACTTCCACCTCAAAGCTACTTCCTCCGTAGCCACTTTGTGACACATCAATTTCACAGTCGCTAATAAGATTACCGTTGTCACACGACAACTCACGTCCCACTGCCTCTGCAATCTCGTCCTTCAACTCCTCCGTAATGGAAGCCGTCGGGATAACTGTTATTGACTCGATCAATTTCACAACATCCTCTTTCGAGTAAATCGATCCTACTCCCTGCGCTACTTTGGCAAGCGCCTCATCCTTTGTCATTTTTTGCATCTCTGCCATATCTTAAAGATTTAAATTATTAATACTTAAATATAAGCATTTTCTTTCAATAGTCCTAATTTTTTTTAAACTTTGTTTCCGTCTTCGGGCCAAGGACCTTTACCCCATTTCTCCCACGCAATACGGTCGCCGACCTCTTTGTCTAGCCGTTGCACTACACCTAATGCGGCTTGGACTCGGAACCGGGCTGTGTCTCCTCGGTCCACTTTATGAATGCATTGCGCATTGAGTAGTTGCCGTTTTGCTTCGGTGAGCTGCTCTTGTATTTTTTTTATTGATGCTATCATATCTCTTAGTTTACTCCTCTTTGGTTTTGGGTATCGTCTATTAGACTCTGTATTGCGTCCTCATTTAAATTGAATTTTGCTTGAGCAAACTTTGCCATGTACTCTGTCAGTTCTGGTAAATCGCCTTTCAGCATTGCTGTCATTAACATTCGCATTAAAACATCCATTGCCATAAAATCCATTTCGCCGGTTAGGATGTTAAGTGTCGATGCCTGATTTGACACATCATCAAATTGTTCGAAGAACTCTCTAATTAGGTCTTCGTGTTGTCGTAAATTTTTCATATCTCTTATTTTTTAATTTATATAAATATAAGGATAATAATGTTAGGAAACAACCTTTTTACAGATATTGTTCCAACAATTTTACTCCGGGAACTTTGCGGATTTCCTTCTCTGCTTGTCTAACCAATTGCCTGGCCCGTTCTCCTGTCACCTGTAACTCTTCGGCTATTTGCTCCATGCATCTCGGGTACTCTATACCGATGCCATAGAACATTGTCAATGCTGCGGCTTGCTTCGGCTTGAGCTGTGATATCGCACGTTTAAGATCATATTGCATATCATTGTTATCTCTGGCACTAGGCTCGAAGGGACTTACCAAATAGCGATCGGCATATGACTCCGAGTCATCGTCTTCACCCACCGGTGCATGAATCGACTTGATATACTGCTTCTCTGTCTGAGTACGGTGGCTTGGGACTCTTACCGTCCTGCCCAGATCATTCAATGCCTTATTAATTTCAGAACGGATATACCAGACTGCGAAGGTAATAAACTTTACATTCTTGTCGAGGTTGAATCTCTCCACTGCCTCGAACAATCCTATATTGCCGAAGGCTACTAAGTCTTCGAAGGCAACACCCATTCCTTGATACTGTTTGGCTACTTGAACCACAAACCTTAAATTGCTTTCTATTAGCTTGTCTCTGGATTTGAGATCTCCATTCTGTGCTAGTTGTATTAGATGTGCTTCAACGCCACGGTCCATGGGTTTTGCTTTCTTTACTTCTTTCATGTACTGTGCTGTCGATGCAACACCCGTCGGCACGATGCCGTTGCTTACGTGTATTTTTGCCATATAACTATTTATTTGTTTTAATTTTAATTGTCCATGTCGGACCGAATGCGATTCTATATTCTCGCACTAACTCCAACGCTTCACGCTTTGTCTCCGCTGTGTCTAACTCTTCGGGCATACAACCCTGCCATACTCCTATTATGCTATACATATCTCTTAGTTTAATAAAATTTATTAAGAAAAGATTGCATGTATAGAGTCAGCAATAATACTGCTTATAAATACTATAAACCAGGATATAATGTAATACATTATTAATAATGCTGTTCCTAATATTAATAAACTCTTAAATGATCTTTTAAATAATCGGGTTAAACTTTTCATATCTCTTATTTTAATAAATTTTCAAATAACTTTGTGTCGACTGCTTTCATCATTAATAAGAATCCTATTAGGTATCCTAATACAGAACAAGGCAGTAACAATATCAAGAACATTGTTTGTGTCACTCCAAAACACGTTGCCATTATCATAGTCGGAGCCAACATAATTGCTAGTATCACTGTAAAGAATACCGTACCCCCTAAAATCATTTTAATCGTTTTCATATATCTCATTTTTTAATTATACTTAAATATAAGACCTTTTTTGCAAAGATCCTAATCTTTTAGCTATTTATTTTTTACAGATAAATACTGCATAATCTCGTCCATGGATTCTATTACTTCAAATCGTTCATTTCGAAATCCGCCACCGATACTCTCTCCGCTTGTTAATATTAGAATGGTACCATTGCCGGTTGCATATCGAGGCTTCATGCTCACGATCTGATGTAGGTTGAATATAATCGGTGTCTTCTTGTAAGACAACGTTAGCTTGATAAATTTTACTGATTCGTACATATCTTTTTTTTAAAGGGTAAATCTCATAACGGTTAATGGTAACAATCCAGCAAACCCAAATGCGTTGCCAAATGCTACTATAAAAAATCCTGCGAATGCTATCGCTACTGCTGTGAAAACTTTAATTCCTGTCATATCTCTTTGTTTTTTACCTAGGAAAGCCCTGACATCACTGCCAGGGCCGTTGAGAGATACGGAATACTATTTCACAAATCTCGGTACGTGGTTCTTTGCTCTCTCTTCCAAATAAGCTTTGCGTCTTTTGCCTTGCTCTAATGCTTGAGCTACTACTGCATTAACCTTATAAGGTTTCCTTGCGTCTGCGCTAAGCTTACCCATTACTGCGTCTTGCTTATAAAATCCTGAATTCTTTTTTCCAATTGCCATATTATCTATCTTTTTAATTTATATAAATATAAGTATTTTCTTTCAATTAAACAACCTTTTCAGCAACTTTTTTTAAACAAAGTTTTCATATTCAACTTCACACCACTCCTGCTCATTTGAGCCCAATTGATCAAAATCCATTCCAAATTCAAGTTGGGCTATATTATTTAAAACCTCAATATCCATATTTACCATTTTTTTGCTTTGTCAAAAGCTGGTTCAAAATTAGCAAACATTCCTGGAGTTAATTCTCCAACCTTTTTTGCTCCTAACATAAAGCTGGCAGTTGTCTTGTAATATCTACCCATAATTTTTGCCATAATTTTTGTGTTCTTCACAAAGAATTTTGCATTGTCATTTTCATAAATTCCATTTTCCATATCTTTTATCTTTTTAATTTATATAAATATAAGAAAAAAAGGGATGCGATCCTAGCACATCCCTAACTTTTTTTTCGTCCTTAGTCCTGCAACTCCCATTTACACTCATCAACAACTTCCCTATAAACTTGCAATAATCGCTCGAGCGTTTTATCACTTAAAAATTTCGAATCAATCATGTCGATCATATCATATAAAAAGTGGTACCCTTCTTTTACCAGGCCCGCTTCGTCTAAAAACTGATCTAAAATGTTTAGCGGCTCGTCGCCAAAATTGCCTGTAAACTCATAAATGTTTGCGTACTCATTTTCAAGTTCTGATAATAATTGTTTTCTTGTCATATCTCTAACTTTTTAATTTATATAAATATAAGAAAAATAAATGCGCAAACCTAATTATTTACGCACTTTGTTTAAACTTTTTTAAGAAAGGTTTTTAGCATATTCAATTATATCTGACTTTAACAATCCCGGATTTAAAAAAGAATCGTCGTAGCCACTGTCCTCCCACTCACCTAAATAGTCGTCTAGGGACGGTAAGTTTTCAATGGCCGGATCAGCATGTTGATCGATCAGTTCATGAAAATTTAATTGTAAAGCTAATTGCTCAAATTGATCTTTACATCCCATATCTTATAAATTTAGTTAGGTCGGCTAATTCGCGATCGGTGGTTGGTTGATCGATCTCATAACCATTTATCTGGTTATACACGTCCTCGATTATACATACTAAATACGTTCGCCACGGGTCGCCAAAATCGTCTAAGTCCTCGAAAAGATCATGATCTGGACTAGCAACAAAATAGTCGTCAACTAAGTCGGTTAGGGTAGCTACATGAGCGTCCCCCGAATCTAGCTCTTTACCCCACTGCGGAGAATAGACCTTTTCGGTACCATTTTTTAAATCGTAGCCCTTAGCTTTTAAGAGCTCATTTGCTTTTTGAAAATTGTTCATATATCTCATTTTTTAATTATACATAAATATAAGTATTTTCTTTCAATTAAACAACCTTTTTGCAAACTTTTTATATGTCTAAATCAATTTCATAACCAGCATCACAAACCTCAGTCAATATAGCATCATATATCTCTATACCGTCATCCTCACTAATATCATACATATCCAAATCCTCATCGCACTCTAAACTTGCCGGGACAAAATATCTGTTATCCCAAGTTTCATTGTGTTTTTTGTTAATGTAAATGCTTGTCATACCGTCTTCCGTTTCCAACTCAAAACAAAATTCGACTCCATTAATCTCAACTGTGCCTGCTGCCTCTCTCTCTCTGCCGTCTGCCCAACCTTCTAAAATTTTAATCTTTTCAATTTTCATATCTCTTATTTTTTAATTTATATAAATATAAGTATTATTCTGTTCGGATCCTAATCTTTTCACAACTTTGTTTACAGTAAAAAAGGGAGACCGAAGCCTCCCTTACCTAACCTATCCTAAACTAAAATCCTACGAAGCCTTTTTCTAATTTCAAATCTAACTCCTCAACCATCTCATTCAATCTATAATAAGGAGCGGTCTCTAACTCATCTAACACTATCTGCTCCACATCTACTACCGAGTAATTTAAAAACCCATAGCAGGTAACTGCTGTCTGGATGTCTGATAGAATGCCTTCATTTAAATGACTCCACTCTGCATCTTCGAAGTCTGGCTCAAATTCCTCATCTGACATCTCTTCTTCCCACTCGGTTCTAACATCTGCCATTTCATCTCTCCACATCTTTGTGATGATGCCTACGACTACTTCTTGCACCTCATCATTGTGAGCATACATTTCCTTGCTCCAAGGCTTTGTAATCTCAATTCCAAATTCTACTTTTTTTGCTTTTGCCATATCTTATATTTTTTTATTTATATAAATATAAGTATTATTTGGTTCGAATCCTAATTTTTCTGTAACTTTTTTTAGATTATTTATTAATCTTTCAGCTTTTGGATTTAGTAATCCTTCTTTGGGATTATTTACATAATCATCTAGCATGGCTGTTATTTTTCGTAATGCTTCTTTGTCTGTCATGCTTTATATATTAAATTTAATCCTAAATTCATATCTTCCGTTTTAAAACTTCTATTATAGATACAATTAAAACACTCAATAATAAAACTACTATAAATAACATATTTTCCGTTTTAAAATGAGATAAATTCAATTGCATACTCACCAATACCCGTCCCGTTACGAGTTACCTCATAATTAGGATCCATACCGGATGTTGTAACATTTTCAATCAATTCTTCGAGCGTGTCGAACTCTGCCTCGTAATAACCACAATCTAAACTATACATATCTTTTTTTCTTAAATATAAGTATAATATTTCAATTAAACAAGCAAATCGGTAAAAGTTTTTCCCGTCTTAATCGGACAAGCATATCCATTCTCTCTGGAATAAATTTCGGCTTGACCGGTGTGACCACTTTTGGCTGTGACTGTAAACTGTACAGTGCCTTCTTTTATATCGACTATTCTGAAGTCATCGTATAATGGACCTCCTACCGGACAATTGTTTTTAAAGAACACATACGTATTGTCTAAATCTATGTCTTTCATTTTAACAAATAATTTTACTTGTTTAAACAATTCAATTGATTTGTTCTTTAAAGATGAATCTCTGCAAAACCAATCGTAAAATACAAAGCATCCTGAATCTTTACTTCCATCGCTATCTAAAAATACTCCGTTTTCAAATGCTTCTAATTGTTGTCTTAATGTTGTTTTCATATCTAAAAATTTAATCTAAAAATACGACTCCGATAAGCGATGCATTCTAAAAATAGAATGACTTACTCGCTATGTGGGAGTCTAAAAATAGGTTATATATAATACGTCTAAAAATAGGATTATGAATGTTCTTCTAAAAATTCAATCCAATCGATTTGATCGTCTGGGTGGCAAGATGCATTCCATTTCTTCCATGCTCGTCTTAGTCTTACCCATTCTGATGTTCCTTCGCTTAATAAACCTCCATTTAATCTCATATCTTTTTTTTCTTAAATATAATAAAAATATTTCAATTAACCAAATCTTTATGCTTAATAAATTTGATTTTTGTCAAGATATTCTACCAATCCTATAGGATTATCAAAGGATATCGAGCCAATAAACCTTTGATAATTAGGAGTAAATTTAGTAAGAACAACATTATTTTTTCCAATTATCGCTATAATAGATAATCTATTATGTTGATATTCATTTTTGGGACTTCTTCCCTTGTAATGATTAAATTGTGAATCTCGCAATATCCTTTCAAAATCTTTCATATCTTTTAAATTTTTAATTATACATAAATATAAAGATAATTTTTCAATTAACCAAATCTTTTTATAGATTTTCTGAATAAAAGCCTCGATGTGCTAAACGCTCATAGTCTTCTTCTAATATAACATGCACCATAACAGGCAAACCATATTTTCTTTTCCATTCATTTGCAGCCACATCAGCCTTTTTAATACTCTCATATTTAACAGCACAAAACGGATTTTGTGTGTATGAAGGATTACTTATACTAGCTATATAACTAGTACCACTCATTAATGTCCAAAATTTTACCATTACTTAGATTTTTTAGTTAGTGACTCTACTTTATCGATCAACTCATTTTTAGCCATCGTATAAAAGCCAGGAGCTACAATTGTAACACCGCCTCCACTCGCTTCTTCTACTTCTGCTTCTAAATTAGCAACATAATAATTTAAGGCGTCTACAATTAGGCCTTTCTCAAATGCATTAAACTTTTTCATATATCTTTCAATTTTTAATTATATCTAAATATAAGGATAATATTTCAAAAGTCCTAATCTTTTTCTAGAAATGTTTCTAAATATATATAATACGTCTAAAACTAGGACTATATATATAATACGTCTAAAACTAGAATGGCCATTTTCCTTCGGCTTCGCGCGCCACTAACCACAGCACTCCAATGAAGTTAACTAATATCAATAATATAACTCCTAATGCTAACATGTTACTTCTTAAATTAATTTTTTTGCAACTTTTTTCTTCTGCGATCGTGTGCGCTTTTCCATTTATTATAAGCCTCAGTCTCTTTTCTCAACTCTTCTTCTTCATCGATCTCTTCTTCTTCATCGATCCGGAAAAAGCTGCGTGCATCTGTAACAATAAGATAATTGATTATACCTATGAAACACACAAATATATTTATCCAAGGCATAAGCACCGCAAACACATCCATTAGAGTTGGACTTGTCATGTGCCACTCGCCTCCCGACAAATAACGATTTCTAACTGATATATACGCGCCGATCCCTGCTACTACGTATACTACTAAAAATACTATTAATGTTATCATGATAAAAATTATTTTTTAATGCGAAAGAACTTATTATAATCGATCTTGAAATTCAATGAGTCTATCCAATCCACTACTATGCCTACGATCCCAACTAAACATATAAACGCGTTAAAGCCAGGCATTAACATTAAAAAGAGCTCTGTGCTGCCAGGACTTGAAACTTCCCATTCGCCACCTGCGCTAAATGTTTTTCTGATTGTTAAGTATGCACCGATCATTGATGCTAGGTATATAATTAATAGTACTATCATAATTCTTTATTTTCAATGGCTTCGCAAATCGATCCACTTAGTTCGCCTAAATATAACATGAAGAATAATGCGGCACCTTCCCAATTGCCCGTCGACACATAATACCCTGTTAAGATAAATGATGTTAACTTAACTAAAAAACCTATCCAACTTTTCATAACTTCTAATTTTATATTTATAATATAGCAAATTTCTTTCTAGAAACCAACCGCTATCTAAAAATAAACACGCGCGCACGTCTAAAAATACAATGTAATACGTCTAAAAGTAGAGGATCATTTACTCCGTATAGCTAGAGAACCTAATGTATAGGCGTCTAAAAGTGCGATTTGTCTAAAAATCGATCTGGCTGTTTCGTCTAAAAATAGCCGGATATATGCGCGATCCGTCTAAAAATAAAAGCCACTCCGTCTAAAAATAGAACATGAAGATCACTCTATATATACAGCAATAAGCATTTAAAAGCAATTAGCATCTAAATATACACGTATATCCGTCTAAAAGCAAAACCGCTCTATAGGCATCTAAAAATAGGAGAATGCACGTCTAAAACTAGAATCGATCTAAAAATAACACGCATGAGCGTCTAAAAATAGCTTGGCCCTTTTGACGCATTTTACGTTCATTTAAGAACATTGTTGCGGGTCTAGGGGCTTATAGGGGAGGAGGGAGGAGATATAGAGGCATTGCCCTATTAAAACTTTGTATACTGGGAGAAAGAAGCCTAACCTGTCTTGCCTACCTGTACTAGACACTAATAGTCGGGTTCTATTGCGAATAGAGTCTACTAACTTTACTGGATACCGGGCACCTGGGAACATCTACTATAAAACATACTAGAGTCTTGCTGGGAATTGGGGATGCATAGTAACAAAGAGTCTTTAATAGCTTTATTACTTATACTATAACTATTACTATTATTTGCTTATGCTTTCGTATTCGTGTTGTTCTTCTTCTACTAGGTTTCTTTCTGCAGTACCCGTACGATACTACGGATACTAATTAGCTCGGAACATCAGTATCTCTTGTAGCTCCGTTAATTGTTCCGTCATTACCACCTGTTCCGCTATCAGTCGCAGTTGCACCTGTTCCTTCAAATTGCCACCAACTTATAGGCGAAAGGCTACTTATGTTGTTAGGTACTCCATTATTATAAATCGATTGTACATCTGGTAAAGATAATTCAGAATTAAATACTGCAGGATCGTCAATATTTCCTCTATGAAATAAATCAGTTATTAATTGGCCAGGTTGTTGTGTGCGTCTGGCGCCTATAACTAAATTAGCTGATGACTGACCAGTACCTGAAATAAAGTTACCGCTTTTTTGTACTGCCCCTCCAGTTAATTTATTTCCATCTCTATATAGATTTAAACCTAAACCTGAACCTGTTCTTGAGCCATCATAAGTAACTACATAATGAACCCAAGTATTTAATGGATGTGTATTATTGTCTCTTATTTGATGAAAATTAATATTAGTGTCTCTAATTCTAAAATGTACTAAATTTCCGTTAGTCCAAAATATCCAACCAGCACCATTAAATGTACCATTTAAACTTTTTCCTATTAATGCTCTCGATGATGATTCTGATGGTTTTTTAAACCATACCGAAACACTAAATGGATCATCCGCACTAAAGTTTAAATTCGTTGCTGTGCCACAATCAACAAAATCATCGTTTCCATCAAAATTTAAACTCTTTGTGTTAGTAAATATATTAGATTCACCACCTGTACTCTGAACAGCGTGAAAATAACGAGCAGCCATTTCTGATCTTAGTTGTTCTTGATAACGAAGATGATTTTGCCGGTTCTGTTCTTGGATACGTTGTTTGCGTTTGCGCTTGGCTTCCTGCTCTTGTAGCTCTTCTCTTTCAACCTGGTTTTTAACTAGATCAACTCGATTAAGGTATGGTTTATATTTTTTCATTATGTTAAATTATAAAATGACATTATATCATTGTTAATAGTTGATATATTAGCTTCTTCTGATGATTTAAAAACAATAGCTTCCATGAACTCAGGTCCAGCCGCTTTGTTGCTTTGATCGTATACAAATTGTCTAGTAGCTCGTTTTGTATAATCCGTACGAGAATCTTGCAAGATATTGTTTACATAATATGCAGTAGTTCCTGGATCGTTTTGTAATAATGTTGTGAAAGTGTATGGAGTGTTGGTAGCAAATGTGTTTGTATTTGATAATATAGTAACAGGACCAGACTGGTCAATTAGTGTAAACTGATCAGTAGTGTCATCGTAATTGATAAGAGCATTTTCTGTAAACTCTTTTGGTGTCATGGATACCCCTTCGGTAGTAAAGCCTCCTGCGGGATCTTTTACATTTGTTGTTGTGAAAATAGTCCATGGTTGAGTGCCAGGTATAATAGATGGTAGAATAACGTTTTTAGATTGTCTCCAAGTGTTGTTAGATGCTACAAACTCTTCTCCTCCTATTGTTATAGTTTCTAATACACCATTAAGAACAAGTTCATCCATTTGCCCACCAGCATTAGCATTTAATTCTGTTAATGTTTGGTCTTCTGTTTGATTGTAGAATTTTTCAATCTCAACAGTATCAGCAGAAGGCATTGAATCAGGATTACTATAACCTGAAGCTGCACAAAACTCACCTAATGTTGTAGATAAAACACCTGCTGTCACCGCTGTTATAGGACTGTCTAATGATGTATAATCATTACTATCAAAGTGTAAATCTGCTTGATCGTCTGCTGTTCCTGTCGACCCTGCGGTGCCTTGTCTTCTTATTCTCATTGAGAATCCAGTATATGATGATCTTAATTTCCTAAATGAAACAGCAAGAAATGCATTTGTTCCATAAGAATCTAATAACGCTGTATCGCCGCCGGTACTCTGCACAGCATGAAAATATCTTGCTGCTAACTCACTACGTAGTTGTTCCTGGTATCGAAGATGCCTTTTTCGGTTCTGTTCTTGTATACTTCGTTTCCTTTTGGATGCTGCTTCTTGCTCAGCAAGTTTCTCTCGCTCTACTTGATTCTTAACGAGATCTGTTCTACCAAGAAATTTCTTGTATTGATTCATTTAATATAAATATCAAACAGTAAAAAAGGGCGACCGAAGCCACCCTTTCTAAATTAAAAGATATGAGGTCGTTATGAGAGCCGAACGACCAACGGCATTATCTTTGTTTAGCTTCTAATATTTTCAAGTATAACCCATAATCAAATGAGTCCCAATGTTGTATCCAATCTGCTATGTTTGTTGCGTTTCTTTTCATATAATTCCGTCTACTAGATCTTCTTTCAATAATACTATTAGATCATAAAAATCATGAATATCAATTTTACCATCATTTAACTCAATTTGCAATTCATCAATTTTCTCAGCAATTGCTCTTCTTTCTGCAATGGCTCCTGCCAATTTACTTAATCCTTCTTTATGCATCTTCTTTGTTTTGGTGTTTCTTCTTCCTAGTATACTTCTTTTTGTTTCTGTATACATTAGGCCTGGTTGCTTCCTGAATCTCCTTCTGCGTTACTTGTATCGTTTTTAACCGTTTCATTTTCTTTTAATTTATTTTGCTCAAAGTCATATCGAGACACAATATACTTTCTTTGGTTGCTACTGCGATCCGATTGCTTTGCTTGCACTAATAAATATTCTGCTTCCAATTGTTCCATGCTCAATTCTGCTATCTCTTTTTGAGTTGGAGTCATAAAATCCATAGGATTAAATGAGTTCTGTAATTGTTCGATTAGAGCTTGCATTTGCTCTTTTTGCTGTTCCGGTGTTAATTCTTTTTCACTCATACTTTTAATTTATTATTTTAATTTGTATTCCTTCGATTGCATAAAATCTCAAGCCTTGAAATTCTACTAAATATTGGTTAGGATAATTGCCTAATGCAACCGCTTTTCCAATTTCATTTTTTGCAATTGTTATCTTGTCTCCAAAATAATCTAACTCACTTTCTTTGTTCCACTTTGTTTTCATATCTTTGTTTTAAAAAAGAAGAGGGGCGTGTGCTAGGAATACCAATCCTAGAAAATTGTCGTGTCGTATATAGTACTGCATACCAACTAACTCTACTATTATTTCGAGTGCTTCTTAAGATGGTTAGTCTCGTTGAAGTGCCACAACGGCTTTAGTTGTACCTTATCCCCTACACAGTAGGATTATTCGGTCACTAGGTAAGATTTCCTTTCGGGTACTTACAATGCTCTTGTGAAATAGGTTTGATTTCTATTTCTCCAATCTACCATCATCTACTCTGTCGAGTCTCAATTACTCACTTCTGCAATTGAGCCGAAACGTGTTCGGTGTCTGATGTGCCTTAATCCCTTCCACTCAGGATTTATTCGGCAACACACTCACTGTCTGTCTGATCAGGACTTCAAGTGCCTCTTCAATACGTTAAAGAACTTTTTAATCTACTATGTAAATCATTTCTTGACCTTTCTTGGTGCCTTTGCTCCAAGTTGCAATACCATGCGTCTTGCGTACATCGGCAACAATTCTAGCCGCTTCTGTCTGTGAAACATCTCTGAAAGACAGTGTGGTGTTAATACACTTTTTCTTTTTAGGTTTCAAAATTACATTCTCTTTGGTTCCTACGTTTGTCTGAACTGCGTCAAAGAAAATTGGTTCTGCTAGGTGAATTGTTAATCTAGTCATTTGTTTATTTATTTAGTTATTAATTGCTCTTTATTAGTTTTGGTTAGCTTAGCTACTTTGCTTCTAACCTCAGACAGAGTCGTTTCATTATAAAACTTACCGTCTTTGAATATAGTCTTCAACTCACCAGTTTTCTCAGTTGCTGAAGATACCATGTCCCGCAATTCATACTCGCCATCAATATTGCGATTAACACATAGTAATCCTTTTGCGGACTTCTTTGTACCGTCATCTGTGATTGGGTCTTTGAAGATCTCTCTTCCTTTACCTTCAACCTCAACATATGTTGCCTTCATTGCGAAGCCAAATGTGTCTCTGGTATTGTATTGATATGTATAACTACCAATTCCTAACACCACATTGGTTGAGGCAAATCCTTTCAACTTGAGTCGATTAATAATTTGTCTGGCTCTATCTGGTGTAATACTATCCCCATAGATTGCTCCAATGTGTGGGTCTAATACTTTGTATCCTTGATCATTAACAGTCCCACCAAACGTTTCCCATAACAATTCAATTACGCCTTTATATTCTGGTTCTTCCGCAATCTCAAAAGTATGTATTAAGTCGGGGTTAGTATTCAATCCGCAAATGATATCTACTGGATCTCCACTATCAGGACGAATAACAATCTTGCCGTCTCGACTCATAATTTCGTCTCGGAGAGTAGGCAGATAATCTGTTACCACGGTCCACAAGTCCCAAGTGTCTGACACAATGCTGAGTATTCCGGTAGGATATGTATCCATAAGTCTTCGGAATGTGCCTAGCTCGTCGCCTTTGGTTCCTGCACACATCACAGAATGCTCGGTTGCATTTACTGATGCTACTACGAATCCATCTTCATTGTAATACTGTCTGGATGCTGCAATAACTGGCAGTGAATCCGATCCACTAAACGATGTAGCATGACCCAATCCACTCAATATAGTACTCATAAAGCCTCCCATACCACGCATTGAAAAGTCGTGTCCTTGAAAGTCTACAAATGCTGCATTGTGTCTATCAGTCTCAATCGCGCCTTGCATAAGTATTCGCTTATACAATAAAGCAATGGTTGCTGACGTCATTGGTTGCCACAACATATTAGAAAGTATAGTCTCTAAAAAGTTAGTGACCCATCCAAAGTCTCCTGTATTCTGTACAGTTAGCATAGGAATCCGTAATGGAACTTCTACACCTTCTTCAATAGATTTGACTTCAATTGGAAGATATCCTAAATCGTGAAGATCTTCAAAATGAGTTACATCATAATCTGTACCTAGATACATTGACAATTCGGTTTTCATTTCGCCACATACTTCTTCTTTTGGCTTGTTAAAGAAGTTTTCATCAAAATGATCTACTAACCATTTCACAACCATTTGCTGGCCGAATGAAACTACCTTGTCACAACCTCTCGGTGCATACTTGTTACCTCTTGGTGTCCAATTAGAATAAACTCTATTAGTACCTTTTGGGTATTGCTGATGATGACCTGTCTTATAACCATCCGTTAAAAATAAACTATTCATTTTCATATTCTTTTTCTTTATTATATAAAATTAATATTCAAAATCCAAATCTTTACTCATCTTTGTTTTGGTTTAATTTTTTGTTAACTGAGATAGCATAACCACCTACATAAAATTTTAAAAATTTACCTTCCTTATTATTGGGGGCAACATCAAAAGCCCAAGATAAAAGCTTTTCAGCTAAATACATTCTTAATTCACTCATCTTTGTTTTAATTAATAAATAATATTATCATTTTCAATACTGCAGAAATAGACCATAATATTAAATTAATAATATCCATTATACACAGACCTATAAAAAGCCAAGCCCATATACCACGGAGACTTACTTTATTTCTACTTATATAAATTTCGTGTTTACTCATAAGCTTAAATTAAATTATAAAATACTACACCCCATAATAAGATGCTGAAAATCATAACTAAATTGGTTCTTAATATATCTTTTTTTGTAAATTCTTTATAAGTGCCTTTAGGTGCAAGTTTACACACCATCCATGTCATTAATCTTCCTAAAAAGTAAACACTTGTAGCAAGTGCCAACATAAAAATCGATGTTAATAATAATTCATTCATAATTTTTCTTTTTTTTTTTTTGGTTTATAGTACATCAACAATATTAATTTGACTCCAATTTTGCGATTCTATCTTGTTGATAGATTCTTGGCAACTATTAGTTGTGTATATAGCATCTACATGTTCTAACACAACATCGACTCCTTTGGTAAACAATCCATGAGTCACTGCTAACACAATACGATCATGGTGTGCTGTGTTGCGTCTTAGCACCTTTGCTAGTTCAATAAACGTTCTACCGCCATCGCAAATGTCATCAAATATAATATGTGTCTGCGGTTTACTTTCATCGCCAGTGCTACCACTTATTGATGTATGTGTAATCTCTCCGGTGAATGGGTCACGATTCTTGTGACCAATAATCAAGTGTTGCACTCCGTACTCTTTCTGTATCTTAAACACTTTTTTCAACGCACCTGCATCTGGAGATACTAGAATAACGTTGTCGTCAAAATACTCAGCTTCAAATACAGATGCAACAAAGCTACCAATTGATGTCTTAACAAAATTATCTAGACACGCTTCTAATACATCCGAATGTGGGTCCAATACTTTTACTTTGTCAAATTTCTGTGAATTGATTATAGGACAGATTACCGTTTTAAGATAATTGGAAGTGCCGGGAAGAAATTTTCGATCGCTTCTTGCTCCTAAGAAATAAGGAACATATAATTCAACTTTACAATTAGACTTGACTTCTCGTATTGCCTGATTGGCCAATATGATTAGTTCCACGTCTTTAAATGATTGCATAGGACTAACAATTTCAACGGCTAAATTTGTGTCGTCAATCAATCTTCCTAAGGAAATTTCTATTGATTGCTGACCGTCTGGAAACTTAGATATTGTATAGTCTATATCAGATGACCTTTTGTCGTATAGATTTAATTTTAACATATTCTTTTAATTTTTATATTATTAATATAAGAAATATTATGTTAAGAACCAACCTAATCTTTTAAAATTTTTCTGTTATCTTTTTTTGATTTCTTCGGCTTCTGCATCCAATACTTTATAGCCCATACTGCTAAAAGTAATGTCGTTAATGCCCAAGCTGTTAATAATATTTTAATCATTGTTCTTCTTTTTTTTGGTTTAGTTCTTTATCTTCTAGTACTTTTGCATAATTGTTACGTAAGTTGTTACCGATAGCTATAAGTAAGACAATAAAAATAATCAGTAAAAGATTCTCGCGTAAAAACTCCTTTAGATTGTTCAAATAGTTAATCATCTTTGTTTTGGTTTATTAATCTATCTGTTTCAGCATTAACCTGGTCTTCTGACCATGCAGGATACTTAACATGAAGCAACTCGTGCACGATATACTCTTTGTTCAATGGACGATCATGGTATATACAAGCTGTCATCTTCTCTCTATCTATTTCAACACCTACAAAGTATCGATCGTAGACTGGAACATTATCTGCATATGTAACGGCTTCTATGCTAATAGCTTCCGTAGTGATAGTCCATCCTTTTAGACCTAATACATCTATCCAATAGCATACCATATCGTGTATCTTCAAGTTATCACTCATCTGTTGTTTCGCTTATTCCAGGTATCTGCAGCTACGGCTACTATTAGTAACATAGTTCCAAAAACTATTACTGCGTATTCTATTCCATTCATATTATTTTATTTTATTTTATAAATCATCAGTGCACCATATGGGTGTCTTCTCACCAACGTAACTACCTTTAACATTATAGTGAAAATGTTCTATAGCATCCTCTTCGGTCATATCGTCTTCCGATAACAATATTATAATACATTTATTTATCGAGTATATTAACCTCATCGATGTATCATCTATACCTATAATAGCATCATCAAATCCATCGGCTTTTAATATTTCCTCATCTGGGAACCATTCTAGAATTTTATCTAACATAGTTTAATTATTTGAACCACGTATTGAATACTTTTGTTTTTACCGATTCAGTAGTTGTTGTTTTAATTTTTTTAGCTCGAGCTTTACCATCTTTAGGACGCATAAATTTATCATATAAAGACATCCTGGTACCAGACACAACTTCTTTATATGGAACATGTGTCATGGTTTCATTTAAGAAATTTTTATTAGGTTTATTTACAGCGCTCATCTATACATATAATAGTAAAATATTAAACAACATCCAAAGTTTAATTAAAATAATATGTCCAATTGAATATAGAATGATCAATACCAGACTGCAACATATCGACTAATACATCTGTGTCTGAATCGGCTTCTATGTTAACATTACCAAATAATGTAACATATCCTTGGGCTGCAGCTCTGAAATGAGCTTGTGCTGTATCAGCTGCAACTTCACAGTTAGTCAAAGTGAACGAGTCATTCCAAGATCCTTCTCCACCATCAATCTCTAATGCATGATCTACTATATTTCCTGGTATGATCAGAACATTATCAACTGTTCCTGAATATGCTTGATCGATGTCTACACAATCATCTCCAATGTTCCATAACAACAAATTTGAAACATCTACAGCTCCACCAAAGAATTCTATTCCATCATCTTGATTTGCTACAATTTCAATGTTGTTTATAATTGTTCCCGATCCAACACCACCTAGTGTTAATCCGTTGATTTCATTTCCTTCTCCGATGTTAGCTCCACCATGCCTGATAGACACATAGCTCAATACACCAGAGTCATCTGTTTCTGCAGTACCACCATATAATCCGTTTGCATCAGAAGCAGGAATACCTTCAATCTGCATTGCATCAATTGCAGCAGATATAGGTGCATTTCCTAACACTATAACGCCACCCCAAAGACCACTGATAGTTGAGCTCAACGTCGAGCCGTGTCGTTGTCCTGGCTGAATGTCGTCAGCAATGCTTGTGAATATAATTGGTTGTTCTGCAGTCCCCTGTGCCATTATTTTAGCACCACGTGCAATGATTAAAGCAGATGCATTGGCTCCGGTACCAGCTTCTCCTTTGATAACAGTACCTGGCTGAATGGTTAGTGTAGCACCATATGTTACACTTGTTCTGCCTTGCAGATACCATATCACATCATTGGTCAATGTCATATCCGAATCAATGACCACGGGCAATATGGTTTCTTGTTGATTGTAATTGCACGAGCCATCATCTTGCTGTGCGTGTTGATTATAATTAAGTGCGGTCGTATCTGTACATCCCTGCTTTTTACAACTAGCTAATGCTAACAACATTAACCATGTATAAACTATTTTTTTCATGTTAACCTTTTTTATTTAACAATAAATATAGGTTTAAAAGTGCGTTATAAGCACTTATACATTAAGTTTACATTAATATTTGGTTAATATTAATTTAATATTTCTGCGTCTTGTATAGTCTCACAAAACAAAAAATGAGTTTGATTTCTCAACGCATGATCTGCCTTACACCATTGCATGTACAAATGAACATATTTCATATCTGGGTCATCTTCAAATGTCTTTGCAAAATGGTGTATAGGCTTTTGATCAAGTATTATATATGATTCGCCATTATGTATGTATACTGGCCTTCTCATTACATCATTGGTGGCATCGGTGCAGCTACATCTTCCGTTGCTTCATCTACTACAACGCACTCTGTCATCAACAACATCGATGCAACTGACACTGCATTTTCAATAGCAGTTCTGGTTACTTTGGTTGGATCGATAATTCCCGATTCAATCATATTACATGGTTCTCCAAGTCTAGCATCGAAGCCATCTTTCTTGCCTAGGCCCTGCCATATGACATTACCATCTAGTCCAGCATTAGACATAATAGTATTAAATGGTGCTTTAAGTGCTTCTAACACTATATCTCTGCCCCACTCCTCATCTTTATTATCCGCCGGCGCCGGCACATCCAAGTATGAGGTAAAATAACTTCTTAAAGCAACTCCTCCTCCGGGAACAATCCCCTCTTCGACAGCTGCTCTTGTTGCTGCCAAAGCATCATCTACCCTATCCTTCTTTTCTTTCATTTCGACTTCAGTTGGTGCACCAATATACAATACTGCTACGCCACCTGACAGTTTAGCCAATCGCTCTTGTAGTTTTTCTTTTTCATAATCTGAACTACTAGATTCAATTTGAGTTTTAATTTGTGTAACTCGCTCCGCAATATCTGCTGAACCGCCTGCTCCATTAATCACAGTAGTCTTGTCTTTGTCTATTTCTATCTTCTCTGCTTCTCCAAGCATTGACATAGCATCTTCATCATCTAGACTAACTCCCATTTGATCATTGAATACGGTTGCACCTGTCAATTTAGCTAAATCATATAGTTGCTCAGTTCTAGAATCTCCAAACCCCGGAGCCTTGACTGCTGCTATTTTAATTGACCCACGTACTCTGTTTACTACTAGAGTCGACAATGCATCTCCGTCTAAATCTTCTGCTACAATTAACAAAGGACGTCCTGACTGAACTGTCGGTTCCAATATTGGCAACAATTCTTTCATTGAAGATATTTTTTTGTCTACTAATAAAATGAGTGGATTATCCATTTCGGTAGTCATCTTTTCAGTGTTAGTTACAAAGTACGGAGATAGATATCCTCTATCGAACTGCATTCCTTCAACCGTTTTCATTTCAGTGTTAGTACCCTTGGCTTCTTCAACAGTAATCACACCGTCTTTGCCTACTACTTTCATGGCTTCTGATATAAGACTACCAATGGTGCTGTCATTGTTTGCTGATATAGTAGCAATTTGTTTTATCTTTTCTGGATCAGTACCAATTGTAACTGATTGATCTTTAAGATGTTTAACAACTTGTTCTACTGTCCTATCCATTCCTCGTTTAAGGTCAATTGGGTTTGCACCTGCCGCAATACTTTTCATACCAGCAGTGACAATAGCCTGAGCTAAAACTGTAGCCGTGGTTGTTCCATCACCTGCGACGTCGGCTGTCTTGGATGCTACTTCTTTTACCATTTGAGCACCTACGTTTGCAACTTCATCTTCCAATTCAATTTCTTTAGCCACGGTCACACCATCTTTTGTAGCATGGGGCACTCCATATTGTTTTCCAATAACCACGTTGCGACCTTTTGGTCCTAGGGTTGTCTTAACAGCATCTGCTAATATGTCGACGCCTTGTTTTAATCGTTCTCGGGCATCTGAATCAAATCTAATTATTTTTTTAGGCATAACTTATTCTTTTTTTTTTATTTGTTTATAACTTTTATATAAATATTACAATGCAACTTTCTCTGCATGTTTAATTAACATTTCTGTGTTCTTCCAAGCATTGCATCCAATGCGTTTACCTTTACCTTTCAATTTCATATCCGAGTAAAAATTAACGTCATAGCAATTGCCTGTCTTGTCGTAATTCAATATGGCTTTATCAAAAAATGTATCTGACTTAATAACATAGATTGCATTTGCTATTGCATGATGAAATGATATTGTATCACATTTGCCTTCTTTGTTCTTGCCTATATTTTTTGCTGCAGCTGATGTCTTTCGTATTGCTAACTTTTTATGTTCATTGCGTATACCATTTTCAAATAGATGATCATAGCCATCTGCATTAGCAACAATACCTTTGGATGCGAAATGGTCTTCTAAATAAGGCAAAACTACTTGTTCCGACATAATACCGGCATTAACTGTTAATGCTTCTCCGCTCTTTAAAAATAACCGTATCATTTCATCAGTTATATGATTGCTGATATAAACTGGCATTTGGACTACACGTCCATTCTTTTGTTCTCTGTGAGTATTCATTTTATTTTGATTTTTCTAAAAATTTACTATTGATTGTTCTTGATACTTGTAACATGTTTTGCGGATCGATGTGTTCTGCATCGTTGCCATACATTTCTTTAAACTTAGTTAGATTAACTCCATGAGCTGTTATAAAATATGACAAAATACTTATACCTTGTTCTCTGAATTGCTTCATAACTAATCTTGTATAATCAACTGGAGTCGAACCATACCTGCCCATATGGGTTGGATACCCGTCTGAGTAATTTATAAATATACATTCACATCCATTTGCGTCTTGTACTATTTGTCGTTCAATGCTTTTAAATGCTACACCCTCCGGCGTCATTCCAAATGTAGTTAGATATTCAAATAAATTTCTAATTTTAGACATTTTATCTGTTTTGGAATCATATGCTATAATGGTAGTGCATCGATCTCTATTGTGATCGGATCTACCTAAATTAGATGTGCCTCGCAATGATATTTGTACTCGTATACCTGTTGTCATTGATGCTGCTTGAGCGATTGCCACTGCTGAGGTTATTGCATTTTCAAATTTATTATTCGAATACATTGATCCAGATGCATCAATTGAAATATGTATAAAATAATCTTTGTATCGATCTGTTACAATCTTATGAAATACATTAGCATTATTATAACCAAGTTGTGATATTAGTCTGCGATCGATCTTACCAGTTTCTAGTCTAGTAGATTTAAGAGATCGCTCTTCGTTACGAACTTGCAATTTCTTGCCTAGAATCTTTCCTAGCCTAATACCTTTCATAACATGTTCGTTTCCATTATAATTAGAAAACAAACTATCCATATGATCAATTACGTTTTTAGTCAATTTCTTTATGACTATTGTCTCAACAACGTCATGTCCTAAATCAACCATAACAACTTCAGTACCTGCTTCACGCATTGCTTTAACTGTATATGACTGAGCTTTAGTTAACCGACCTCGTTTCTTTTGATTGCCGTCTAAAAAGTCTTGTTGCTGCTGTATAGCATTGTCTAATATCGTTTGCTGCCTTGGAGATAATTCTGGTAATTGACCATCACCATCACCACCAGCATTGTCTTTTGAATCTTCTCCGCCTTCATCATCTTCTCCATCCTCAGCTTCACCATCGCCGTCTACTGGTGCAACTTTGTCTTGTTCTGTGCCTTCGTTAGATTCACACTCATTCGAGTCACAATCAGAAGGATTTCCATCTAAAAAGTCTTTTTGCTTGTCTATTGCGTCTTGCAATTTCTTTTCTTGTTCTTGCTTTTCTAATTGTGGCTTTAATATCTTGTAAATGTCACACGCAACTTTAAGAGCATCTTGTGTAGATTTGAGTCTAGATATATTTTCTAAATCAACCAGGCTCCATATGTCTTGTAGCAATTCTAATTGAGATAAATCTCGATTTGGATTTGTGAAATTAACAATATGAAAAAAGTAATCTTCTATCGTCTCTTCTCGTTTACGCCCTTCTCTCAAAGCTTTGTCTATTACTTTGTCATTGAAATACTTGTCGTACATTGCTTCATAATACATTCGATACCCCGGGGCATTCTTGTATATTATATAGTCAATGCGACGATCTTCTACCCAATTCAATAAACTTTTAATAACTTGCTCGTGATCATATGGCAAATCGAAATCTGGATCTACTCCGTGCATTCGTACATTTGTCGTAAAGTTACGAAGCAAATCAAAATCTGTAAATGCAATATGAGAACCTTCATGCAATGCTAATCCTACTGCAGGGTCAAAGTCTTTGCCTTCTAGTTTAGTGCCAATAACAACGGAGTTACCATCTGTATAACTATCGCCGCCACTTTGAAATTCTACTGGAATTTGTTTGCCTGTTACTATATTAACAAAATTACCAATGGCTCTTTGTGTTGCTGCTAATTTAGTATAGTCAACGCCATTGTCTGTCTTGAAACTATTATCGAAATCATCTCCCAACCAAAAGGAAGATGCATTACCGGATGAATACATTTTAAATGCCATAATCTTTTAATCTTTATATAATATAAATATAAGAAATACAAAGCAAAAATCCAAGAAATTAGTTATTAGTTTTTTCATCTTCTTTGTTTTGGTTTATTAATGTACCTGTAATGAGCAATCCCATTATAATTGCCCAAGCTAAAACACATATCCATTTAAGTATTATCATCTTCTTTACTCATCTTATTGTTAGTATTAAGTATTCTATTACTGCTATGACTACTAAATCTATATAGCTAAATCTTTTTTGAATTAATGTCTCTATTATGCTATTAAGTAGTTTTCTCATCTCTTTTGTTATATGCATTTGGCGAGGGCATGCCAGAGTAGTGACACCATTCGTCATCTTTGTTTTGGCTTATTAAAATCGTTACATTATCTCCTTTTAATGGCTTACCATCTATTCCATTAAACATTTTTGCAGACCATTCCAAGGACTCCACCTTGCCAACCATACCATCTATTTCAATATCGTCCCCAACCTTAATATCCCTACAGTTATTGTCACCAACATGAAAGGTGTATGCATCTCTTTGCATATGAGATAGAAATAGTTTATCAAACTTATCAACTTTAATCATCTTCTTTGTTTTGGTTTATGTATGTAACCTCGGTTAGGATTATTTTTTAATCTGTACACTATCTCATTATTAGATGATGTTAAAGGGGATGGCCAGGATTCAGATATAATGGCTTTCCAATTCCCACTTTCTTTTGATTGGTACGATACTTCTTTAAGATTGTCTAAATTTATCCAAAAACAACTCATATCTACTTCTATAATTTCTTCTTTACTCATCTTTGTTTTGGTTTATTGAATTTAGTGAAGTATTCAAATCCTTCTTTTATTGTCTTAAAAATCATTGGTTTATTGAATGGTCCTCTTTTAGATTTCTCAAATAACTTTTTATTTACTTTCATCTTTGTTTTGGTTTTTTATTGGAACAGTTCTCCAATATTTAGCATTTGGGTCTGTGTTTTTAATTTCTCTCTTAACATCACCTATTGTGTGAACACCTTGTGCTGTGTTATCTAATGGAATTACA
>Ga0209632_10001015_pt1 | contig 28776 bp, 21 predicted proteins | sample COG_10_FD_184754 | JGI IMG/M metagenome (GOLD analysis project Ga0209632, IMG submission 184754) | Pelagic Microbial community sample from North Sea - COGITO 998_met_10 (SPAdes) (version 2) | ecosystem: Environmental > Aquatic > Marine > Neritic zone/Coastal water | place: Helgoland, sampling... | reverse complement strand
TCTATAGCTCATAAATTAAGCCCAATAGAAATTGAATTTAAAGGAAAAAATGTTTTGCTCGTTGATGACTCTATTGTCCGTGGTAACACATCAAAAAAAATTGTTGAAATGGTCAAAAAGTGTGGCGCTAAAAAAGTATATTTTGCTTCTGCTGCACCACCGATAAGGCATCAAAATGTTTATGGAATTGATATGCCAGCGGTAAAGGACTTAATCGCGCATGGAAAAACAATTGATGAGATTAAAAAATTTATAAAAGTAGATGAATTAATTTATCAAGATTTAGAAGATTTAAAACGTTCAGCTCAGATTGGTAACCCAGCAATTAAAAACTTTGAGGATTCGGTTTTTACAGGTAATTATTGTACTGGAACAGTAAGTAAGAAGTTCTTAGAAAACTTAGAGAATAGTAGACTGGACTCTTCTCGAGATTAAAATCTAAACTTAACTTTTATTATTAGAATAGATATACAGTGGAAAATAGAATATTAATTATCGGTTCTGGAGCAAGAGAACATGCAATTGCTAGAGCAATTGATTCTTCTGTATTAAAAAAAAGTATATATTGTATCGCATCAAATATGAACCCGGGGATAGTAGAACTATGTGATGAAATAATAATCGGAAATTTCAATGATCCTTCATTCGTAGTCGACTATGCAAAAGAAAACAATATTGGCTTAGTTATTATTGGACCTGAGAACCCCCTTTTTCTAGGTGTTTCAGATGCTCTTTGGAATGCTAATATCAAAGCCATAGGTCCTAAAAAAGACTTAGCCCAAATAGAAACTTCTAAATCTTTTGCACGAAATCTTCTAAAAAAGTACAATATTCCGGGGGGGCCTAATTATAAAACATTCAGCTCAATTAGTGGTGTTGCTGAATTTTTAAACGAACTTGGCGAAAACTATGTTATAAAGTTTGATGGGTTAGCTGGAGGTAAAGGTGTAAAAGTTTCAGGTGAACATCTTCATAATCACGAACAAGCAATTAAATATTGCCTAGAACTGATAAAAAAGGATGGAAGTTTTGTCATAGAAGAAAAGTTTATAGGAGAAGAATTTTCACTTATGAGTTTTTGCGATGGTGAAACCTTAAAACATATGCCCGTTGTTCAAGATCATAAGCGAGCTTTCGAGGGTGACAAAGGGCCTAATACTGGAGGAATGGGAACCTATTCTGATATAGACCATTCACTCCCTTTTCTAAATAAAAAAGATATTGAAGAAGCCAAAGCTATTAATGTTGCTACTGCCGCTGCATTAAAGAGCGAGTTTAATGAAGGCTATGTAGGAATTCTTTACGGTGGTTTTATTGCTACAAAGAGAGGTGTTAAACTAATTGAATACAACGCACGATTTGGCGACCCTGAGGCGATGAACGTTTTATCTATTCTAGAAACAGATTTTTTAAAAATCTGTTTATTAATGGCAGAGAAGAAGTTGAAAGAGATCAATGTTTCTTTTATAAAAAAAGCAACTGTTTGCAAGTATGCTGTACCCAATGGGTATCCTGATACACCGGTGAAAGGTGAACCAATTAATCTTGATGAAATACAATTTCCTAGAAACCTTTTTTATGCTTCTGTCGATATAAAAAATGGAGGTCTTGTTGAATCCGGAAGTCGAACAGTCGCCTCTGTTGGGGTTGCTGATTCTATTTATTTAGCAGAAAAAATTGTTGAAGGAGAAATGTTAAGAATCAAAGGTCCTGTTTTTTATAGATCTGATATTGGAACGAAAAAATTAATAGAAAAAAGAATCAACCATATGAATTCAATTCGATGATTAGGTTAGGAGTTTTAGGATCAACAAAAGGAACAGATCTACAAGTTATCATTGATGCCATAGCAACAAATCAATTAGATGCTGAGGTATCATTGGTTCTGTCTAATCAAAAAAATGCTTATATATTAGAGCGCGCACAAAAATACTCTATTCCAAACCAATTTATCTCTCATAAAGAAAAAGATCGCCAATCTTTTGATTATGAAATGACAAACCTTCTTAGAGAAAAAGAGATTGATCTTATTTTACTAATCGGGTTTATGCGAATATTATCTGGGAAATTTTGCCTTGATTGGAAAAATAAAATTTTAAATGTCCACCCGTCCCTCTTGCCTAAATATGCTGGCGGTATGGATAATGATATTCACGAACAAGTGTTAAAGAATGGTGATAGCGAAACAGGCTGTACCATCCATTTTGTTACTAAAGAGTTGGATGGTGGACCTATATTAATTCAAAAAAAATGTAATGTGGAAAAACAAGATTCACCAGAAAGTTTGAAAAAGAAAGTACAAGATTTAGAAGGAGAAGCTTTTTTAGAAGCAATTAATTTATTCAAAAAAAATAACTGAGAAGAAGTAAATAAGATTAAAGTTTGGGATGTTAATATTATAAATAAAAATAAGAAATTAATCTGTAAAAGTCGTTTAATCATCACCACAATAAATAAAAAATGATAAAAAACTTAAAACTAAATACAAAACCAATAATAATAAAAAGAGCACTTATCTCAGTATATAATAAAACTGGTATAATAGATTTTGCAAATGTGTTAATAGAAAATAATGTTGAGATACTAAGTACTGGAGGAACCGCTAAAATCTTAAGAGAATCTGGAATCCCCGTAATTGATGTTTCTGAATACACAAATTTTCCTGAAATTATGGATGGTAGAGTTAAAACGATTAATCCACTTATTGAAGGTGGTATTTTAGGATTAAGAGATCATCATAGTTCTGATGCTGAAATAAATAAGATAAAATGGATTGACCTTGTCGTATGCAATTTATACCCTTTTTCTGAAACAATTTCTCAGCCGAATTGTGATGATGCCCTGGCATTAGAAAATATTGATATTGGTGGCCCTACAATGGTTAGATCAGCGGCTAAAAATGTTGGGTGGGTCGTTGCGGCAGTCGATCCCTCGGATTATAAAGGATTATCTAAAGTAATCGATAAAGATAAACAGGTACCTTTTGATATAAGAAGGGAATTGTCAGCAAAAGCATTTGGTCACACGGCTCAATATGATACTATCATACATAACTATTTAAAAGAAACCCCTTTATCCGATGATTTCTCCATCACTTTTCAAAAACACTCTGAGATGCGATATGGTGAAAATCCACATCAATCAGCAGCTTCATTTAAAATACCTGGAAACAATGAATCAAATATTTTGAATGCAATTATTCATCAAGGAAAAAAATTATCTTATAATAATATTATGGATGCGGATGGTGCTTTAGCATGCTTAAAGGAGTTTCAAGATCCTGCTTGTGTTGTTGTAAAACATGCAAATCCTTGTGGCGTATCTACTGGAAAAAACCTTCTGGATGTTTATAAAAGAGCTTTTAATGCTGATTCACTTTCTGCTTTTGGTGGAATTATAGCACTTAATCGAACATGTAATGTTGAAGTTGCAAAAGAAATAACCGGTTCTTTTGTCGAAATTGTTTTGGCTCCAAAATTTGAATTAGATGCTCTTATGATATTTCAAAAGAAAAAAAATATTAGAGTTTTAGAGATTGGAGAATTTGGTAAAAGAAATAAAAAATTAGAAATACGAAATATTGATGGTGGAATCTTAGTTCAAGATGTAGACACAAAAATTTTAACAAAGAATGACCTGAAATGTGTTACAATAAAAAAACCTTCCGAACAAGATATTGAGACCGCACTTTTCACATGGAAAGTTCTTCGTCATGCTAAATCTAATGGTATCTTGGTCGCGAAGAATAACACTACAGTTGGCCTCGGAGCAGGCCAAGTTAGCCGAGTAGATGCTGTTCATATGGCTCTAAGAAAAGGAGGGGAAAACGTAATTGGCGGTGTTTTAGCATCTGATGCTTTTTTCCCATTTAGAGATAGTATTGATGCTATCAAAGAGTCTGGAATAACTACAGTGCTACAGCCTGGAGGATCTATTCGAGACAAAGAAGTAATTGACGCTTGTAATGAATATAATATCGCCATGATTTTTACTGGTACCCGTTGCTTCAAGCACTGAGCTACAATAAATGAAAAAAACAATTTGGCTACTACTATCCTCTTTTGGTATTATGTTTGCAATAATTTCTTGGGCTCAAGAATCTGGTGTTTTTGCTTCTGATTTAGGCGTAAAGAAAGGGTTACTTGCAATATTCAGTGGAATTATTTTATATGTTATATTACCATCAAGAATAGATTAATTGTAGATTGTTTAATATGTAAAAAAGATGGCTTTTTATCTATTTAGGAATACTCTTTTTTTTTAAAATAATACCATGAAATACGTTTATATAAAATGAATAAAGAACAGATCAGCACGCTTTTAAAATTAACTGGTGTGCTCGCAGCTATTTATATGTTTTTAGTTGGTATAAATGGTATGTCTTCTGCGATAAAACATATGGGTTCTGAGGTTGCTGAATCCATTTTTACAGCAACAAGTAATCCATTTGTAGCTCTTTTTATTGGCGTTTTTAGTACTGTATTGTTTCAAAGCTCTTCCACTACAACATCTTTAATAGTTGGAATGGTAAGTAGCGGCGCATTAGGACTTTCTAGCTCTATTCCTATGATTATGGGAGCAAACATAGGTACAACAGTCACTAACACTATTGTCTCGATTGGTCATATTAATAGAGGGAGTGAGTTCAAAAGAGCTTTTGCGGCGTCAACCGTTCATGACTTTTTTAATATTTTAGCTGTTATTATTCTTTTCCCTTTAGAAATAACGTTTCATTGGATACAAAGATCATCAGAATGGTTTGCTAGTTTAATTTTTGGTAAAATGCGGGATGTTGATGTTTTACAAGCAAAAAGCCCTATTAAAGCAGCTGTTAAATCAGGCGCAAAATTTATTGAGCAGTTTACTTTTGATAATGATGTAGTATTTTTAATTGTAAGTGTTCTAATTACTTTTATTATGCTTTATTCTCTCGTTAAGTTATTAAAAAGCTTAGTTCTCGAAAAGATTGAAGCTTTTTTTGATAAATATATTTTCAAGACAGCTTTAAGAGCCGTTTTTTTTGGTATTATCCTTACTATAATGGTACAGAGCAGCTCCATAACAACGTCATTGATAGTTCCTCTTGCTGGAGCTGGCGTTTTAACATTGAGGCAGATTTTTCCTTTTACACTAGGTGCAAATATTGGGACAACCGTAACCGCTCTTTTAGCGGCTTTAACTGGAACCGTTTCTGCTCTAATTACGGCAATAAGTCATTTGATTTTTAATATTTTTGGGATTTTGATAATCTATGGTTTACCCTTTTTGAGAAATATCCCATTAAAATGTGCAGAATTAATATCTGAGTACGCAGAAAAGAATAAACTTGTTCCGATATTTTATTTATTAATTGTCTTTATTCTTATTCCTCTTTCAATAATATTTTTTAGTAGCTAGCAATATGCAACCAAAGTATAAAAGGAAATAAACAAATGGTGTTCTTTAATGAAATTCTTCAGATTTGGAAATCCGAAAACCTTCTTTCTCAAGCATGGGAAGAGACATCTGAGATGATGGATCTATCGCACGATATGTTTGAAGAAGCCATCTCAAGTATGAGAGAAGGTGTAAAAAGAAAAAAGCTTTTAGATATTAAAAAAAGGGATCGTGATATTAATGCTTTTCAGAGGGGTGTTAGGAAAAAAGTTATTACTCATTTTTCAATTAGTAGTAATAAGAATGATATACCAAATGGAATGGTTTTACTGAGCATTATTATCGATGTTGAAAGACTTGGTGATTATACAAAAAACATTTTAGATCTAGCTATAAATTATAAACAAAAAATAATTTCTGAAGAACTTCTGCCTGAATTAAGAGAAATTGAAATAGAAGTTGAAGGACGATTTAAAAGTACATTTGATGCAATTAATATTCAAAATGAAAAAGAAGCTCAAAAATTATTGAAAACATATGAAAAAGATATTGCCTTAGCTTCGGATAAAATTGTTAATGGTTGCATCTCTGGCGATATTTCTTTTGATGATAGCCAAGTCTCAACAGTCGTGTCTCTATATGCGCGATATTTAAAGAGAGTGGGCGCACATTTAAAAAATATAACGACTACAATTACTAACCCTTACGAACATATTGGTTATAAAAATCCAAATAGTTAATTAAAAAGGGATATTTCTTTAAACTCTTCAAAGGGGTAAAAAAACTTATTTTATATTATTTATATATTCTTTGTAAAAAGGCATATTTAAAAAGAATTCAATTAAATAGCGAATACGTTCATGACTTTGTTCAAGCACATTAAATAATTCATTTTTTGAAAACCATTTGCATTCGGTGATATTCTCATTTAAATCTGGTATAAGAGGTGTATTAGCAGATCCAATGAACTCGATTAAATACCAATAAGTTTTTTTTATAATTATCTTTTCCCCTGATTTTTTATGATAATAAGTAGGAATTAATTTTTTAATAATCTTTAATTCTGATTTATCTAATCCGGTTTCTTCGCTGATTTCTATAATAGATGTCTCACGACTGTTCTTACCTTTTTCTAGTCTACCTTTAGGTAAATCCCATTTACCATTTTTATAGATAAATAAAATTTTTTCATTTTTTATTACAATTCCACCTGCTGTTTTAATGTTACTGCTCATTTGCTTTTATCCTGTACAATAGATCATATTGTTCTTTTGTTAAATCTTTAAAACGAACATTATTTAAAATTAATTCATAGGATGGATCTTCTCTTGTCCATTTTTTGGATTTTAATTTTTTCTTATCAGTATAATTAATATTTGATAGTACGTAACGCATAGCATTTAACCTTGCAATCATTTTATTGTCAGAATTAATAATTACCCATGGTGATTCTATGGATGATGTTTTACTAAACATTTGTTCTTTAAAATTTGTGAAAATTTGCCATTTTTTATGAGCTTTCCAATCGTTCGAAGATAATTTCCAATATTTCAGAGCACTTGTTTCTCTCAAGCGAAACCTCAATTGTTGATTTTCTTTAGATAATGAAAGGTATAGTTTTATTATTATAACACCTTTATCAATATGATCTTTTTCCCATTTATTTACGTTATCTATAAAATATTTATATTGTGATTCTGTGCAATAATTCATAGATGGTTGAATAAGAGCTCTTGAATACCAACTCCTATCAAAAAAATGTATCTTACCTATACCTGGGAGTCTGTTATTCCAGGTCCGAAACCAATTTTTTTCTTGTTTTTTTGTTGGGACACCTAATTCTATAACATCAACAGATTTAGGCATCATATTTTCAATAAATCTTTTTATTGTCGAACCTTTTCCTGCAGCATCACGTCCTTCAAAAATAATAGCAATCTGTCTTTTTTCTTTAATAGACCATTCTTGAAGTTTTAATAATTCAACTTGTAATCGTTTTTTTTCAGCTTGATATTGATGTTGTCTTAAGGTTTTATATTCTGTTCTGTTATAAATAATCATTCATAAAATTACCCAATTATTCTAAGAAGTCAATTTTTTCATCTATCAAAAACTCACTTTTAATAGTTGAAAAATTTTCTCTGAAAAATAATTTTTATTCAGTTGACTAAATATAATAAATAAAAGTAAAAATTTGGGTGTTATAAATATGAAGAGACTTATTATGATAATTGTTCTTTGGAACATAAATATAAGTTCAACTTTTAGGGCATCAATCACATTCAAGAGGTCTCTTGAATATAAAAACCCTCTAGAAGACGAATCATATAAAATGCTTGTTTATGGGAATATGTTTGATGATCAAAAGGGTTGGGATGGAGTAACGTTTGAATATGGTTTAAGAAATACTTTTAACCTGTATATTTTTAAGATTTCTAGTTAGGGGTATTTCGGAAAATTATATGATTCTTACGATTGGAAGAGAGTTTTAGAGGAAGATTTAAATGGTAAAGAGATTGAAAATACCATTACAAACGATCCTAGTCTTAAACATTCTCGGTATGGAGGTCGTGGAGAGTTTAATATTTTTATTTTTCTATCAAAAAGTGAGTATATATATTCAATGGACGGATTTTTAGTTAGAGATGGCTTTTATACAGAGATTAGTCGCCCATTCGCCCTTAGTAGCTTTATAGAGAATTCTTTTCATTTTATAGCTAGATAAGGGCAAATAAATATACATGGAAATAATAACAATAATATAAATCACAATTGGAAACCTAAACTAGAATATCCTTATACATGGGAATTAGGTTTAATAGCATTAGCTATAAATCATAATATACATAAAAAAGCTAAAATAAGAGTCGAGTATTATATCACAAAAGAGGAAACTGGAGATACTTTGGATAAAGAGTCTTTAAGTAACCGACCTTATCAACCAACGATAAAAGATAATCAATTCTTAATACAACTTGAATTGAAATTTTAAATTCTTAGGTTCAACATATATATTTTAGATATAATTATAAAAAACTGTACAATATAATGGTATAGAGAATATTTTAAAGTAATTAAAATTTACATTAAGTGAATAACTTTATATTTTAAACACCTGTTTTTATTTGATTTATTAATAACAATATGGTTATTTAATATTTATATAAAATTATATTTTAAAAATAAATATTTTGAAATTTAAAAGATCCGTTTATAAATGGGATAATAAAATTAATTAGATATTTTTTATATAAGAGTAAAAAAATTTAAGGGTGTGGTTTCAAATTTTTGATAGTGACTTATATATTGCTATATGACAACCTTAGTTTTATTTATAGATTACGAAAAATTTTATATATAAATCCAGAAAAAGACTTTTCATTAAAAGGTTGTACTTTTTTAATAAAAGAAATTGCAATTCTTTAAGTAACTGTTTATATACAGCTTAGTTCTATTTAATTATTTTTTTGTGTTATTTTTATTGAATTACTTAATAAATAAAAATTGAAAAATATAATTTTTTTAAAATTTATTTAAATAGTACATGCCCTCCATTGTTTAAATTAAAAAACTCTCTAGTAAAGTAGTTGAAACAAATTTTTATCAAAACATTGTATAAATAATAGAATAACAGATTATACCATGATAAAAAAAACAATACATTTTATTACTAATTAGATATAAATAGACTCAAAAACAATAATAATAATAAAAAATTAGATTCCTATAATATAATAAGTTTTGATATAACATTATATATATATATATATATTATTGTTTTTATTGTATTTATAAAAAAAATTAAATAAGAGAATATATATATTAACTAAATATTAATATTTTTTTAGATAAAATATATTCGACCCCGTCAAATTGAAATTATTTTATTTAATAAGAATAAAATAATATCATTTTTGGTAAAATTCTATTTAATAAAATAGAGAGATTTAAAAATAAAAAGAGAGTTAAGATAGATATCTTTAGTTAACATTTTTTTATAAATAATAAAAAAAGAATAGCAAATAAATAATAAATCACTACATCATAATAGAATATGTATTATAACCGGTTATATTGTATAAAAGAATTATAATAAAATCATAAATAACTAATTTTATACAACTTATATATATTATCAGAGAATATCTATTGAATAATTGAATCTAAATATTAAAATATTTTAATATAATTATTGTTTAAATAAAATATAAAAACGATCTATTCTTTTATTAAAAATCAGAACCTATAGAGTAAAGTCCTTAGTAATTTAATATACTTGAAAAAAGATATTATTTATAGTATCTATATGTTATAAAAATTAATTTATTAATATCAATTGATTATTTTTTATAACATATAACCAAGATTAAGCTGGCATGCTTTTTTAAACTTTAATTTATTATTACTTGCAATTAAAAAGATTTATAAGCATAACAAAAACAATCTAAGTTACTGCTTTTATTATGTTTATATTAATATCTATCTAAAGCTGGATCAATCTCTAAAGACCATTGATCAATCCCACCAATAACATTACTAACGGAGTATCCTTTATTTTCTAAGAAACCAGACGCTTGCATTGATCTTACACCGGAATGACAAATTACAGCATACTCTATATCTAAATTTAACTTAGAATAATTATTTAATATGTTAGATAGTGGAAGTTCTATAGATTTTTCAATCTTTGCTATATCTAACTCCCACTTCTCCCTCACGTCAATTAATCTAAAATTTTCTTTTTCTAATAAAAAGAGTTTGAGTTCATTTACAGTAATATTTGTCATTATAAGTCCAATGTTTTTATAGGTTTATATTTTTTTATCAGTTATTATATTTATGGATTTTTTATTTTTTAAAAACTCTAAACTTATGTCATTATTTATGGTCCATGTTATTATATCGCATTTATGTTTTTTTGAATACTCAATTAAATCATTATCTATCATATCAGCTCTGGGATTCATAAACGTTGGATGTAGCCAATTAACCAACCAAAAATACTTCTTACTCTCTAATAAAAATGCTGTTGCTATCCAAGGAGAAGACAACTTTATATAGGCTATTATAATTGGACTAAAAGAAGAAATTAGAAAATTTTTAATTTTTCTTTTTTTTATCATCTTTAATAAATTAATTGTAGTGGATAAATCAAAAGTACTTTTTGACTTTATTTCAAAATTGTATTTTACATTTTTTGGTATTGAATCTAAAACCTTATTCAACGTTGGTAACTTTTGTTTATTCTGTGGATGAGAATATATTCCTGTTTCTATATCTTTTAATTTTTCATAGTTCCAATCAAAAATATACCCTTTTCCATTAGTTTCTGTTTCGAGATCAAAATTATGAGAGCATACAACAACCCCATCTTTGGTTGTCATTAAATCCATTTCTAACCATTCAAATCCAATACTTATAGCATCAATGAATGCAGCAATCGTGTTTTCAGGATATGTTTTTTTATACCCTCTGTGAGACATAAAAACTTTTTTTTCATCTATTAAAATTTTTTTATTTGAAACCCTCCAATAAAACCTATGCCTTATTATCCCTAGGGTAATCAATAAAAACAAAACCCACATCATGGAATCAATATTAATTCTCTGATACCCTCACTTAATTTGATTGAATTTTTATCAAATAATGTTGTGCGATATTCACCATTATTATATAAAGATGCCTGATCACTATAATGTGGGCTGCTTGGAATACCAGATTGTCCTGTTGGTAAAATAAACTGACTTTTATCCATATTCTTTAAACTTACAATTCTTCTCATGGAAGCTCCGGAAGTTTGTTCATATGATTTGTTTACTGCATATCCACCGGCATTTGGCGTTTTATCTGAACCACCAGATTTGAAGGGACCAATATTTAAATTAAATATCCAATTTAATATTTTTGATTTTGATAATATATGCTTGTGAGTAATCGTGTGAGCATTTCCCCATTTCCAGTTTGTCCAATCTGAACCATAAATAACCTCAATTTCTTGTACACCATCAATTATAGATTTATATAATACCTCATCAAAAATTTCAATTTTACTTTTAGTGTTTATATTATCAATCCAGGAAGATTCTTGGTTTTCAAAAATTTCCCTAAGCTTTCTATGTACAAAATATTTTAATTCTGAAAAAGCATAATAAAAATTGTCACCTAATAATGTTAATTCGTCAAAGTATATATTTTTAACTAAGTTTTTTACTACGGAATGGAAAATTAAAGTTGCTTCAGAATTTTTTGACTCTACAAAATCCCATGATTTTAAAAACTGAAAAGCCCTTTTTATATTTTTTGGTTCATTTCTTTTTTCCATCTTCAATATAGCAGGAACAAGAGATGAAGCAAACTCTGAAGTATAATCTAATTGAATATTTTTCATATCCAACATTGAAAGTTTTTCTTTGGAATTAATTTTTTTATTAATAACTCTTATCCTACTTGGATCAGCCCATAAACCACTGACATAATATGGAAAACTATTATCAATTGTTTTATTGTTTGCTGTTGATATAAAACCTTTTTTAGGGTTATATATAAAAGGCATTTCTGAATAAGGAACCCTTCCTCTCCAATCAAAAATTGGGTTATACCCCTGCTTGGGTAACATACTAAAACCTTCTCTTCGTATCGGTATATACACTGCTGGTCGCCAGCCAATATTACCATCGATATCTGCATAAACTATATTTTGTCCTGGGACACCAAAATCTTTTACCCCTTCAGTAAAATCACTCCAATTTTTCATAGTATTGAGTTTTACCCAAGCATCCATTTCAGAAGTAATCCAATGACCAGTCCAAGAAAATGAAACAGCATTATTGTCAGCATTAATGAGGGGGTGTATATCGCTAATTAAAGGACCGTGATGAGTTGAACGAACTAAGATGGTTGTGTCTTTTCCATTTTTTAATGGGATAACCTCTTTTACTGATAATATATTTTTCCACTCCTCTCCGTGCTTGTATTGATTCTCGTTTATTGGGTTTATTTTTTCAATAAAAAAATCTACATCATCCACCATAGTATTTGTAAAGCCCCAAGCTGTCTTTTCATTTTGCCCAATTACTGGTAAAGGAATACCGGCCAAACAAACGCCAGAGACATTAAACCTTCCCCCATTTAAATGGATTTCATACCACCTTGATGGTTGAGAAAAAGCAAGATGAGGATCGTTTGCTAAAAATGGTTTACCTGTAGTCGTTTTATCGCCAGATATTACCCAACTATTAGAGCCAATATCTGCGGATGCATCTCCTAAAATATTCCTTAAAATATTTTCAGAATCTAGTATTTTTCCTAAAAGAGGCTCTAGACCGGAAAAAGAACCATTTACTATTGTTGGAAGATCTATTTCTAAGTCTGGTATAATTTCAAGTAACTTTTTTTTACCAAAGTAAGTTTCAATAGCACCAAAAACTATTTCGGATTTCCAAGAACCTTGCATCTCATGTGCCATCATTCTTGCATATCCAGCTACAATTGAAGGATCCCAATATAACGGTTTAAAACCCAAAACTTTGAATTCTAGTGGAAGGTCTTTAAGGGATTGGTCTATTTGATAATTGATACCATCGCAAAATGTTTCAAATATTTTTCTATTTTTTACGTCCATTGTTTCAATCATTTTTTGGCCGATGTAATGTATTCTCCAAGTTCTTAAATAAATATCTGTTTGAATAAAATCATCCCCTAAAACCGATGATAGCTCTCCCTTAACAGCAAGAGCAACAGTAGACAATTGAAAAAGTCTTTCTCTAGCCGCTAAATATCCAGCCGTAAAAAAGAGATCTTTTTCATTATTAGCAAAGATATGAGGAACTCCATACGAATCTGTGTATACGTGAACGCTATCTATTAAACTTGAGATCTTTATTTTACCTTTATATTGAGGTAAGGGTGGGTTTATCCACTTTAAAAAACCAAATAATGAAACGGATAAGAGTAAAGACCCTGTAATAAATAATTTTATTTTAGTTTTCATAAAGACCTGATTAACTAGAAATATTGTTAGTCTTAAATAAAATCCATGACTCTGGATCTATTATAAGAGTTGAGTTTATTGGAATAACAATTCTCTTTGGTGAGTTATTTAACTCTATTTTTTTTTCTCTTGTTTCATCAAAAGCATTGTAAACAACTTTAATTGGCATTTTAAATCCTTCATCTTCCCACCATAAATCAAAAAATTTTTTATTTTTAATTATTATCTCCTTAACATTTAATTGGGGAAGATCATTTTCTCTTAAGTATCGATTAAAAAACCATTTTAGGTTTTGACCTGAGTTCTCTTCAATTAAAGAAATAAATTCATCTGTGTTCGTCTGATTATTAGACCATTCTTTGGGCATATACAAAAATTCTTTTAAGCTTTCTCTTAAAATATCGTTCCCGATAAGATACCGGAGAGTATGTAATATATGAGCACCTTTATAATAAACATCATTATCTTCAAAAAAATTTATTTTTACACTTTTATTCGGCAATATCGGTTTTTTATTTTTAATACTTTTTTTAAATTTTTTATTTATGAAATTTATAGATGTTTCTAAGCTGAATTTTTCTTCTATATATAAAGCTTCTGCGTAAGTATTAAAACCTTCATGTATCCAAAAATCTGACCAGTCCGTAACGCTTAAATAATTTCCCCACCACTCATGACCAAGTTCATGAAATAATAAAAAGTCATAACCTAAATCTGTTTTTTTAAAATTATTTCCATAGGCTATTGATGTTTGGTGTTCCATGCCCCAATATGGGGTTTGTACTATGCCAAACTTTTCTTTTATCCAAGGGAATTGGCCAAAATTTCTCGCATAAAAGTTTAAATATTCTTCAGCTGTATTTAAGAGGTCTTTACCTTTCTTGTAGTCTTTGGGTAAAGCGTAGAAATACATTTTTAAAGGTTTATCTAATACATAGCCTATTTTTTCAATTATTTTAAAGTATCCGATTGTAAAATTAATATTATATGGACTAATAGGATAATCTGTCTTCCAATACCAGGTTTGCCATTGACCAGAACTAGATTCTACCGATTGCAAAATCCCATTAGAAACAACTTTTAGTGGTTTGGGTACCGTGATCTTAATTTCTGCGCTATTTGCTTTATCGCTTGGATGTTCTTTACAAGGGTACCAAATATTTGCACCGCTTGATTGACACGCAAGTCCAACCCAATGGTTTTCATCTGTGTTTTTTTCCCACACAAAACCTCCCTCCCAAGGTGGGTTAGAAGATATGGGTGGCCTACCGACATATTTAATTTCTAAAAAGTGATCTTTAAATAGTTCAATGCCTGGATTATAAATAAATAATTTATTGTTTTTATGCTCAAAGGCTAAACTCATTCCATTAATCAATGTCCCTGAAACTGTGTATTTATTTATTAAATCAATTTCTATATTTTCAATATTTCTAAAAATTGAGAATGTTATTATAACAGAACCAGCAATTGTTTTTTTAAAAGGGTCTACTTTAAGGTCTATGTTATAATGCTTAACATCCATTGCTTTTTGATTGTTAGTAATTTCACCACCACTTGAAAAGCTTGATGAGAGAGATTTACTAATCAATAATACTATAAAAAAACTATAATATTTTTTTATCAAAAATCTTTTACTTTGTATTGATATTGATAAATACCTTTTTGATGGTCAACCGCTATTAACTTATTAAACTGTAGTTTTAATTCTTTTGTGCCTTTTTCAAACAACCTAACCCCCTCCCCAAATACATACGGGTGTGGTGTTACATATAAATGAGTAATAAATGAAGAAAATAGAGAGTATGTGGCCCCTCCTCCAATAATAAAACACCTATGACCGTTTATCTTTTTTAAAACCGATTCTGAGGTGTCTTTCCTATTTAAAACAATATTTTCTCTACCATATAACTCACTAGATAAAGTTTTAAAAGTGTTCGCACCCATTATGACGGGGTAACCCATCGTTTGTTTCTTGAATAAGGAAAGATCCAAAGACCACGATGTTACTTCTAAGTTATGCCTTGCTATGAAACCATCTACAGTAACTGCTGCAATTAGAATAATTTCTTTGGGCATTTTTTCCTATTTGTAAACCCTAGATTGTTTCCACTCTTGTAAGTTTTTAAATGAACTTTTTAAATTAGTTTTATTTTTATGATCCTCAGCAAATGTTAAAACATTAATCATTTTTCTTTCTTTTGGTGTTATTGTGGATTGCAGTAAAGATAAAACATCTTCTTTACTTATTAATTTTAAGGCCTTAATTGTCTCTTCATCTCTTAAGTAGTCAACATCATGTTCAAATATAGCATCTTTAAGTTTGCCTGCTTTCTCGGCAATACTCATAGGTTTTTTTTCAAGTTCTTCTATTCCAGATTCAATTAATTGATTAAATGTTTCGTTATCCATATTTGCAATAATCTGGTCTGATGACTTTATAAAATTATCTGCTCTTTTATTTAATTCATCTGCAGGATAAACACCTGATTGGATTAAGAAGTTAAGAAAGTATGTTTTTTCGGTATTTCTTGTATAGGACCAAACAATATACCCTAGTTGCTGGTTAGTTCTCATTTCTGTGTAAAAAGGTTGCTGGAGTCCTTTATCGATAACTATAGAAGCCGCTCTTATTCTTGGTGAGTCTTCACCTATAATATATTGACGATAAAAACATGAGTTATTAACCAAAAGGTTTCCAGTATATTGAATGTCTTCTGGTGAATCCATTTTTAGATATGTTAAATCAAATGCTTCCTCTCTTTCTATTCCAATAGTTTTTGTTTTTTTATTAAACATCTCTATTGCCTTTTTAGCTTGTGGTTTTTCAAAATCTCCATATACCATTGCTTCAACAAACGTTTTCTCATAAAGAGAATTACTGTATTCTTTAATAAGTTGAAGTGTTGATTCTTGTGCGATTGGCAAGGATTCTTTCCAATTATATTTTATATTGTTTAAAACATCAGGAGCCATCTCTCGTGTTTGTTGATGAGCATCAGAGAGTGAAAAATTTTTGTAATCACGAACTGTCTTATCCTTAATTGCTAAAAACTGCTCCTCTGTTATTGAAAAATTAACTAAATGATCTAAAATTGTCTCAAGAAGAACCATAGCAGATTCAGTATAACCACTAATATCAACATAAATTCCTTCATACCCTTCTTTTATGGCATAATTAAGCCCAGCTTCTTTAGCAGGGTAACTTATTTCATTTAAAGATTCATTAACACAAGCAGTATAAAGCCTAGAGTAAACTCTATGCTTATTACTCATTTTATCTTTTGGTAAAAGAATTTTAAAACCAATAACTCCTTTTGGTCTTAAAAATTGATGATCTTGACCAAAGTATAATTTCACACCTTTTTGATCACTAATTAATTCAGGATAAATGTTTTCGTTAAAATCTCTATTGGGTATCGAAGGATTATTTGGAATAAATTTATTGATTTCAGGTAAAGAAAACTCTGAACGAATATTTACTACTTTTAATTCATTATAAAAACCTTTGTCTTCTGTATATGAGTAGCTTGCTTGATAAAAATGCTCTTTTTTATCTACCTCTACTCCTTTTGCAACCAACGTTGTAATCATATTCTCTGGTGTAATGTGATTAAGAAGTTCTTCATAATCTTTGGGGCTAGAATCTTTATATATAAAGTTTATTCTTCCAGCATCTTCAATTGGGTACATCATAACTTCATTTGCAATTGTAGTTGCTCTCCACATCCCCTCTCCTTTACTTGAATAGATTTCGTTAAGAGAAGCCATCGCTTTTAATTCATTAAAAATATGAGGAGGGTGATTGTTTGTTTTAATTAGATTAATATAATCCATTGTCGCTTTTACCACTTTTTTATAATTATCAAGTCCTTCCTTGGTCAGACCTATACGTATTGAAGCAGAACCGTAATCATTTGTTGTTGAACCCGCTCCACCAGAAAGCGTTAAAGCCCAGCCTTCTTTTTTTAAATATGAAAGTAGAGACCCTTTACCTTCGTGGCCTAAAATAGCCCCAAACTGCCTCCCTGGTTTACTTTTGTATAATTGTCTAGTTCCGGGTAAAGCAAATGAAATACTCAGTTCTCTGATGTCTTTTACCGGTTCGACTTGAACTAAACGAAAAGTTTCTTTTTTTTCGAAAAATTCAGGATCATATTCATTTCGCTTTTTATTATAATTTTTTATCTCCGAAAAATACTCTCTCGCCCATGTTTCCATTTCATCTAAAGAATGAGTGCTCAAAAGAGCAAGCCCCATTCTATTTGCACTATAATACTCTTTATAAAAATTAAGTAACTCACTACGGCTTGTATTACCAAGTGTTTCAAGATTTCCAGTACCAAACTTTTGTTCTGGGTGCCCATCTTTAACAAATAAACTACTAATACGGTAAATACGCCTGTAATCGTTCATTATGTTTTTTTGATACTCTGAATTGACAGCATTTACTTCACGTGCTGTATATTCTTCTGTAAATAAAGGACTAATAAAAAACTGAGAAAAACGATCTAAGGCTCCTTTAAATCCATCTGGGAGAACTTGGAATTGATAATTTGTATGATCACTTGAAGTATATGCATTTGAATATCCACCAAAGTTTTTTAAATATGTACTGTATTCATCTACATCAGGAAATTTTTCAGTACCTAAAAAAAGCATATGTTCAAGAAAATGAGCTAAACCCTCTCTATCTTTAGGATTATCTAATGATCCAACTTCAACTGCTACAGAGGCAGAAGAAACATTGAATTTTGGATCCGATAAAAGGTAAACTTTTAAACCATTTTCTAATACAACCGTTCTCACTTGTGAATTATCTAAAGGGTGTTTCATTATTTTATTTGAGTTTTCACAACTAACTAAAATAACTAGCGATATTATTAATAAGTTCTTCATTGTTTTCTATTTTCTCCATGAGTTCAATTATGCATCTAATGATTTATCTATTATATAAATAAGATACTTACGGTGAGCTTTAGTGGCTTCATCTACTCCGTTATATCTTGATGCATATTTTTTAATTTTGTTTAAGTTTTCTAAAGCTGCTGAAACAGAAAAATTATCATATTTAATGGGACTTTTATTAAGAACAACTTGAATTAAACGATTTGAATACTCTACCTGTAGATTTCTTCGCATCAAGTTTACATTTGATCCGGCATCTGCAGAAAAACAAGCGGTTGTGAGGTCGTTCATCATTTCATTTAATGTGTATTTATTCCCATACATTTCCGTATTAGAAACCCTTTTCATTACTTTTATATTAAGTAAGTGGTTAAGAATGTCTTTTTGCGTGTTTAAATACATATCTAAAATATTAGGATCTTTCGTACCACTAAACCCTCTTCTTTCCCACTGTAAGTAATTAAATATATTGCCCGGTATACTGTAAGCTTCGGGAGAAAAAATGTATTTATTTAAAAGCGTCATGGACCATTTTTGTTGATCTTTAGGTACTGGTATAAAAGGCTTTTCCTTTCCTTCTTGACCTATCATATCTCGATCTGTGTATACACCCCCTATTTGTCTAGATATAATACGAGCAGATAAAGAATATTCTCGATTTAAGATCATAAAAGCATCTTTAAAAGCATGATAAGAACCTCCTTTTACTTCGTATCTATTCCTTAAACTTGGATATAAAGAACGAACAATATCCATTCTTTGTTCAGCATAAGAAACTGGATCATCACTCATATCATAAATCATAAACCGAGGATCAATACCTCGACCAGGAGATCGCATGTCATCAGCATCATTTCCAAAGAGAAGTTCTGGTTTTGAAGATTGATCTAGAAGGGACTTAACCCTTTCTTTTTCATCTTCTGGGTTTTCTAATGGTGGAGTATACCCGTACTCAATTGCCCATAAATCATATGGACCCGGAACAGTTGTATAAAACTGCCCATGTGAATTTGAATTTAGCCCTACATTTACGGACGGATACTCCATCACCGAAGAAGTTAAACCGATAGGTTCTGTAATATGTCTGTCGTGAATGTTATTAAAACTATGTAAATAACTTGATGCAAAATTATGATTCAGTCCATGGGTATGCCCAACTTCATGAAGAGCAAGCCTTACAAGGCTTTCATATATAATCCGATGTTGCTCTAATTGAGAATAATCGCTTAAGGACTTTGATGCAATTTGTCCAAAATAATTACCTTGTTGTATATAGTGTCCAATGTTGCATTTATGTGGTTCTTCGTTCTCCCCATTAAACGTTTCAAATATTTTTTCATAATTGACCCTATTCGTGAAATAGACATATTCTAACATTATATCTGCGCCAAGTATTTGACCCGTTCTAGGATTAACAAAACTAGGACCATATCCACCAAAAGGTGGGTTTGGTGATGATGTCCACCTTAATACATTATATCGAATATCTCCAGCATCCCACTCTGCATTATCTGGTTGGATTTTAACCTCGACAGCATTAATTAAACCTGCTTTCTCAAAAGCTTTATTCCAAGCTAAAACACCTTCTTTAATAGCATCTCTAAACTCGAGAGGTGTTGTATTTTCAATCCACCAGACTATTGGATCTTTTACTTCAGATCTTTCCTGTGCTGGGTTTTTCTTTTCTAAATGCCATCGATGAATTAAGTCTCTATAGGGAGTTGGGTCATCCGGTGATGTCATATCCGTAACTTGGGTTGTAAAGTAACCAACCCTAGGATCTTCATACCTAGGTTGATAGTTATTCTCTGGCATTTTAATAAAACTATGTTGGATACTTACATTAACAGAACGGGGATCAGTTAATCCTTTATCTGATCCATAGTTTGTTGGCATTGGGTTAGAATAAACATATTGCACTATGAAATCTGTGTTTTCTGGGTAATTTTTAATATTTTTATATTTTGTTCTCTCTTTAGCGAGCCTTCCAATTTTAAATGGATTTTTATTTTTTCCTCCGGGAATAAAACCTCTTGTTATTTGATGTAGTGACTCTGTTAAAAAAATATTATCTACACCAATTAAAAGATCTCCATCTTTTTCAGAAACAATATTTGAAGAAGCTAAAATAGCGGTGCTAATATTTGATTCTGATGCCCTAAATAACGGACTTTTAGCGTCAAAATAAAAAGAGTTGTTTTGAATTTCAAATTCTACCCTGTTAAAATAACGCTTTAGAGTGAAAATTTTGGACCCTCTGTAACCACCTTTCATTACACCTGTATTCATTTGACCGTTTAAACCATGCACAAAATGAATATACTCTTTATCTAGCTGCTCTTTTTTAATAAGCATAAATAACTTTCCTTCTTTTTCATCTTGAAAAAGATTGAAAAGACCAGGTATCTCTTTTTTACCTTTAAGCGCTTCCTCCATAGATTTCATCTTAGGAGGATCATTCGATTTCTGTTCCCCTGTCGTGACTTGAGTTGTTTCAGTTGGCTTTTCTACCTGAGCATAACCAGAACTAATAAAAACAAATAAAAGAATTATTATCCTCAACATATTTTTTCCCTCATTTTGACGGTATATATAAATCTGTAATTGTTCCTGTGTAAACCTCTGCTGCCGCTGCAAAAGTTTCACCAAGGGTTGGGTGTGGATGGACGGTTAAGCTTATATCTTCCGCATCAGAGCCCATTTCAATTGCCAAAGCTGCTTCGGAAATTAAATCTCCCGCTGAAGGACCAACAATTCCTGCTCCCAAAACCTGCTTTGTCTCTGGATCAAAAAGAATCTTTGTTTTTCCTTGAGATGCATTTAAGATGATAGCCTTACCACTTGCTGCCCAGGGAAACTCTCCTTTTTCGTATGGTATATTATTCTCTTTTGCTTCTAGCTCAGTAAGGCCTGTCCAAGCAACTTCGGGGTCTGTATAAACCACACTTGGTATTGCTTTTGGATCCATTACAGCGGGGTGCCCAGAAGCAACTTCAGCTGCAACTTTTCCTTCGTGGGTTGCTTTGTGAGCTAACATTGGGTTTCCGACTATATCACCTATAGCAAAAATATTTTTCTGAGATGTTCTTTGGTACTCATCAACATCGATATATCCATTTTTATTTACAAAAACATCCGTAGAGCTAATGTTTAATAAATTTGTATTTGGCTTTCTTCCAACAGAAACTAAAACTTTATCATATGTTTCAGTTTTGAGACCTTTATCACTTTGAATTTCGACCACCAAGGTATTATCAGAGTTTGACTTTACAGAAACAACTTTTGATGACAGCATAATAGATGAAAACTGTTTTTTTAATCTACGATGTAATGGCTTAACTATATCTTGATCCGCACCAGGAATTAAATTAGGTAAAAACTCTACGACTGAAACACTTGAACCCAATGAAGCATAGACCTGGCCCAATTCTAACCCTATTACACCCCCCCCTATTACAAGTAGTTTTTTAGGTATATCAATAAGGTCTAAAGCTGTTTTAGAGGTTAAAACTGATGGATGATTTTTAGGTAGACCCGGTATCAATGACGAAGAAGATCCTGCTGCAATTATACACTTATCAAAAGAAATAATTGTTTCATTGTTTTTAGATACAACTAAGATTTCATCGTTCGACTTGAATGTTGCTAAACCTTGTAAGCTTTCGACTTTTCTAGCTTTAGCTAATTGCTTTATACCGTTATTTAGTTGGGATACTACTTTGTTTTTATAAGCCCTTATTGATTCTAAATCAATTTTAGGATCGGGGTAAGTAACACCTATTGTTGATAAATATTTCGCTTCATGAATTATTTTTGAAATATGAAGTAAAGCTTTTGATGGTATACATCCACGGTTAAGGCAAACCCCACCGAGATCATTATCCCTTTCAACTAATAAAACCTTTTTCCCTAAATCTGCGGCTCTAAATGCGGCAGCATATCCACCTGGCCCAGAACCAATTACAACTATTTCTACATGTTTTTTCTGAGACATTATTTTTTCTATTCTTTAAAATTATCTGTGTTCAATAAGACTTGTGAAAGTCTTGTCGTAAAAGTAGCGGCGGCCGCCCCATCAATCACGCGATGGTCATAGGAAATTGAAAAAGGCATTAAATATCTAACATCAAATTCTTTTGTTTCTTTATTATAAACATGACACCACTCGCTTTTTGAAACACCCATTATTGCTACCTCCGGAGGATTTACAATTGGTGAAAAAGCCGTTCCACCTATACCACCAAGACTTGAAATAGTAAAAGTGCTTCCTTTGAGATCCTCTGGTTTTAATTTTTTATTACGTGCTTTTTCACTTAAATCCATTAGTTCTTTTGAAAGATCAAAGATTCCTTTTTCTTCAACATTTCTTACGCATGGAACCGTTAACCCATTCGGAGTATCAATAGCAACCCCAATGTGGTAATATTTTTTTAAAATTAAATTTTGATCTGTATGATCCAAAGAGCTGTTAAACTTTGGCATTTCGCGTAAAACTATAGATACAGCTTTGATTATAAAAGGTAGAAAGGTAACCTTAATATCTTTTTTACCTCCTTCTAGTTTTAATTTTTTCCTTAAAGTGTCTATTTCTGTTATATCAGCTTTATCGTATTGAGTAACATGAGGTATCTCTTGCCATGCCTCTTGAAGCCTATTACCTGTTATCTTGTTTATCCTAGTGAGTTTTAAAACCTCAACTTTACCCCATTGCGAAAAATCTATTTCTTTTTTTAAGACAACTTTACTTCCAGAAGATATAGACATTTGTATCTTGATATAGGAATGTAAATCATCTTTAGTTATTCGGTTCTTTTGACCAGTACCGGATATAATATCTAAATTAATACCAAGTTCTCTAGATAGTTTTCTAACTCCAGGAGAAGCAAAAGACTTGTTACTTGACCTACCTATCACCTCAGTATTGTTTACTTCTATTATTTTTTCCTCTATTGGTTCTTGAATTTTCACTTCTTCTATCTCTGTATTATCGGAAATAGAATCAACTAGGGTCGTTTTCTTTTTATCTTCAGAATCAACTTTAATAGTAATAAGTCGTTGTCCTGTTTTTACTTCGTCTCCAGGGCTAACTAAAATATCTAAAACTTCTCCACTAAAATCAGTTGGGATTTCCATAGAAGCTTTATCTGACTCTAAAACAAGAATTATATCGTCTTTAACGACGTTCTTACCGACAGAAACAGAGACCTCACTTACCTCTGCTCCCTCAATTCCCTCTCCTAGATCTGGTAGTAATATTTCTTTGATCACGGCTCTTCCTAGACTGTTGTTGGGTTTGGTTTTTCTGGATCTAATTTATATTTTTTCATCACACTCTGCATTACACTAACATCGATATTCTTAGACATTGTTAGGGCCCGAACCGCATTAAGAACAATATAGTATCGATCCACTTCAAAAAAATTACGTAATGATTCTCGAGTTTCACTACGACCAAATCCATCTGTTCCGAGCGATAAATAAGATCCTGAAATATAAGGTCTAATTTGATCCGATACCATTTTCATGTAATCAGAAACAGCAACAATTGGAAGGTTATTATTTCCTAATGATTTTTGTATATAGTTCTGTTTAGGTTTTTTCTCTGAATGATTTAGGTTCCACCTATCTATGGCTTCTGCTTCTTTTCTCAATTCACTAAAACTAGTTACACTCCAAACACTTGAACCTATATTCCAATCTTCTTTCAAAAGGTTCGCAGCAGCAAGAACCTCACCTAGAAGTGGACCACTTCCAAAAAGATTAACTTGAGGGGAACCAAGATCTTTAAGTTTATATAACCCTTTTATGATCCCTTCTTCTATTTTTTCAGGCATCTTAGGTTGGCAATAGTTTTCGTTTTCTAATGTTAAATAATATAAGGCGTCTAGATCATCTTCTACCATCTCTTGAATACCTTTCTGAACAACAATAGCAATTTCATATGCGTAAGCTAAATCGTAAGCTTTAATATTTGGAGTCGCGGCAGCGGCTAAATGGCTGTGGCCGTCTTGGTGTTGCAATCCTTCACCGTTTAAAGTTGTTCTACCTGCTGTTCCACCTAATAAGAACCCTCGAACTCTCATATCCCCAGCGGCCCAAATAAAATCCCAAACACGTTGAAATCCAAACATCGAATAATAAATATAAAAAGGTATCATATGAATACCGTGAGTACTATAACTCATCCCAGCTGCAATAAAGGATGAAACAGCTCCTGCTTCGTTTATACCTTCTTCTAAAATTTGTCCATTTTTTGCTTCCTTATAATAAAGGAATTGATCTGAATCAACAGGCTCATAAAGTTGACCGGCGTGAGCGTAAATACCTAGCTGTCTAAAAAGGGGATCCATACCGAACGTTCGAGCTTCATCTGGTATAATAGGAACTATATTTTTGCCTATGTTTTTATTTTTTGCTAAAATAGTTAACAACCGAACAAAAGACATCGTTGTTGACACTTCTCTTTCGCCTGTACCATCTAACATCTCTTGAAAAATCTCTTTCTTGGGTGCTTTTAGTGGGTTTTTATTATTTACCCTTGTTGGTAAATAACCACCAAGGTCTTTTCTTCTTTTATTTAAGTATTTATATTCATCAGAACTTTCATTAAATCGATAAAAAGAGGCACTTTTTGCTTTTTTATCTGATAACGGAACATCAAATCTATCTCTAAAATAAAGGAGCTCATCTTCATTTAGCTTTTTTTGATTATGAGTTATGTTTTTACCTTCACCAGCATCTCCAAGTCCGTAACCTTTAATTGTTCTTGCTAAAATAACAGTTGGGGAACCCCTGTGATTAATAGCTTCTTGGTATGCAGCATAAACTTTCTGAGGATCATGACCACCTAAATTCATTTCTCCTAATTTTTTATCAGAAATATGTTCCACCATTTTTAATAAACTTGGATCTTTTCCAAAAAAGTTTTCCCTGAAATAAGAACCACCTTCCACAACATATTTTAACATTTCTCCATCAACAACTTCTTCGGTTCTCTTTAAAAATAAGCCATCAGTGTCTTTTTCTATTATTTCGTCCCAATCAGATCCCCAAATAACCTTGATAACATTCCAACCCGCTCCCCTAAAAGCGCCCTCTAATTCTTGGATAACTTTTGAGTTTCCACGAACAGGGCCATCCAACCTTTGTAAGTTGCAATTAACAACAAAAACTAAATTGTCCAACTCTTCCCGAGATGCAAGGGTTAAAGCCCCTTTAGACTCAGGTTCATCCATTTCACCGTCACCTAAATATGCAAATATTTTTCTATCTGTATCTTCCATGAAACCCCTATCTATCATATATCTCATGAACCGAGCTTGATAGATAGCCATTATCGGTCCTAAACCCATTGATACTGTCGCAAATTGCCAATAATCAGGCATAAGGTAGGGGTGTGGATAAGAAGACAAGCCACCTTCGTTTTCAAGTTCCCTTCTGAAGTTTTCTAGTTTTTTTTCTGAAAGAACGCCTTCTACAAACGATCTAGAGTACATCCCTGGGGAAGCGTGACCTTGAAAAAAAATTAGATCTTGACCTTGCTTATGGTTCGGTCCTTTAAAAAAATGATTAAAAGCGACTTCATATAATGTTGCTGCTGAGGCATAAGTTGAAATATGACCTCCAATTCCAGTACTATTATTATTGGCTCTTGTAACCATGGCCATAGCATTCCAACGTATAACTGATTTTATTTTTCTCTCAATTATACGGTCCCCTGGATACTCGGGTTGTTGATTTGATAAAACGGTGTTTAAATAGGGAGTATTTGTGTTAAAAGGAAGTCTTGCGCCTTTGGCTTGCGCGTATTCAATTAAAGTTTCTAATAAAAACCGGGTTCGCTCATATCCGTGTTCCTCTAGTGCGTCTTCAATTGAATCAATCCACTCTTGTGTTTCCTGGGGGTCTTTGTCTTTATAATTTTTTATCATGTCTTTTTATAAAATATAATTAAATACAGTTATTAACTTACAAAAAGGATAAACAATTTTCACAAACAGTCTGATATTTATTTTTAAACTTCAATGTTTTTCCAGTCTCCTTTTTTAACCTTCCATATCATTATTAAGGCAAACAAAGCCATATATATTGGAAAGAGTATCCAGAGGACTTTAAAACCAAAACCATACACAACACCAAAAACATAACTACCTAGCACAACAATAATCCAAACTAGTGCTGATTCAACAACCGCGGGGAAAAAAGTGTTACCAGCACCCGATAAAGCAAACCACAAAACAAACCCAATAGCATCTAAAAACTGGATAGCCCCTATTGTTCTTAAACCAAACTTACCCATGCTAATAATTTTAGGATCATTTGTAAAAATTGATAAATAAAACTCTGGAAAAAGAATAAAAGTAATTCCCATTGTTCCCATAATATATTCCGCCAACCTGACTGATTCTTTAATACTTGCTACAGATTCTTCAATTTTCTTTTCACCCATATACTTACTTACTAAGGTTGAACAGGCTTGTCCTACGCCAAGTGCCGGCATAAATGAGGCATGCATAATAGTAAACAGTAATTCTGTTGTAGCTAGTTCAATTAACCCAATCATACCAACTATTTTATAAAACATTGACCATCCAATAGCGATAAACATCTCTTGTATACCTTGTGGGGCTGCGAGACCAAGCTGCCGAAGAAACATTTTTTTGTTGATAGAAAACGAAAAAATGGAAAACCTGTTTTTTATAGAACTAGAGAATAAATAAAAACTATAATGTATTGTCATCCAGATCGAGGCAATTAAAGTTGCGATTGCAGCTCCTTTTACCCCTAGAGCAGGAAAAGAAGTCCAATCCCAAAAAACAGATAAAAAGGACAGTTTTGGATAACTCTCTGAAAAAAACTTATCAACTCCAGTTGAACCATATATTAAACCTGCATTTAGGTATACATTAATTAAGTTGCTTACAATTGTAACGCTTAAGTGTATTTTTGTTTTTTCGATTCCAGTATAAAAACCTTGAAAAACAAAACTATAAGCTGAAAATAAAAGACCAATAAATACGATAGATGCATATTCAATTGCAAGCGGTGTCGCTACCCTATCATCTATAAAGAAAGGGATAATATCTTTCGCACAAATCCAACCAACAATAGAAACAGGTAAACCATAAAAAGTTGCCATTATTAAACCGTTATGAAAAGCTGTCCCCGCTTCAGAATTTTTTTTTTCACCAAGTCTTCTTGATGAAACAGTTTGAACGGCTGTTCTGATACCAAGAACCAAACTTAGTGCACCCCAAAACATCATAGCACCCATTCCTGTTGCTGCTAGTGCTGATGCACCAATATGACCAACCATTGCTACATCAAAAATACTCATTAAGACCCTGCTTAAGTTGCTTAGAACAACAGGGTATGATAGTCTGATTACTTCTTTAGCTATTGGTTTGTTCTGCGGTAAAATAAACTTAAGGTTCATCCTAAAGTTTTTATGAATATGTTATTAGAGGTTAAAAAAGTAATTGTTTTACTACATATCGGAGCTGATGTAAGTAGGTTTACTTTTTGATTGCTCTTTTTTTTTTTAATATTATTTACTATTTCAAGAATCCGTAAACCATCTTTCATAATGATTCTACTTTTTCGGTCAATACTTATAAATATATTTTTCTTTGAGTCTTCAAAAAGCTTAACTCTAGACGGAAGGTTATATATTTGTGGGTCAACTTTTATCATTTTTAACTATATTTCAGATGATAAATTAATTCATTACTGTTGGGGGTTTTATGAATAATGTTTTTATGTCTGATGAAGTCCGTAAAGCTCTAAAATTAAACCAACCTATTCTAGCATTAGAATCATCAATCTTATCTCAAGGTATGCCTTACCCACAAAGTTTAAATTTTGCGAAAAAAGCTGAAAAAAAATGTCGTGATTTAGGAGTTATTCCCGCGACTATTGCAATTATAAATGGTCGAATAAATATCGGGTTAAACCAAGATCAACTAAAAAAAATCTGCCAGAAAAAAGATGTTAAAAAAATATCAAGAAGGGAGCTGGGCGTTGCGGTGTCTAAAAAGTGGACAGGAAGTACTACGGTTTCTTCTACTATGCAAATTGCTTATAAATTTGGTATCAAGGTTTTCGCAACAGGGGGTATTGGCGGGGTACATAAAAACTTCATGAGGTCTTATGATATATCACAAGATGTTAAAGCTTTATCGGAAATACCGATGCTTGTTATTACTGCTGGACCAAAAGCGATTTTAGATATTGAAAAAACAATGGAAGCTTTGGAGACAAGTGGGGTAACAATGATTGGTTATAAAGTAAATGAATTACCTGCTTTTTATTCTCGGAATTCCAATTGTTTTGGAATTGAAAAAATAACCAAAGTAAAAGATATTGTTTCGATATTCGTTAAGAACATTGATTTAGGTCTCCATTCATCCATATTGGTTTCAAACCCTATTCCTAAACAATACGAAATACCTTATGAAAAAATAAATATTTTTATTGAGAAAGCTTGCCTTGAAGCTGAAAAA
>Ga0209632_10001014_pt1 | contig 28855 bp, 27 predicted proteins | sample COG_10_FD_184754 | JGI IMG/M metagenome (GOLD analysis project Ga0209632, IMG submission 184754) | Pelagic Microbial community sample from North Sea - COGITO 998_met_10 (SPAdes) (version 2) | ecosystem: Environmental > Aquatic > Marine > Neritic zone/Coastal water | place: Helgoland, sampling... | reverse complement strand
TATTGTAAATGTATATCTTTCAAGCATTTATTGTTACGACATTAGTTCTTCTTTGCATCTTCCTGATTTTATATGCCTTCTACATGTTCTTAGAACGTAAAAGGCAGAAAGAAGAGGAACCTATTCTAACAAATTCGTTGCTCTACCAACCTCCTATCAACGCGTCTTCTTAATCTCTATAGTTCATAATACAGTGCTATTTCAGGTTCTGGTATCAAAATCATTCCTTCTCTTTGCGCTTTTTGTTCTTCTACATCTATTTTTTCTTCTTCTTCAACCATAGCAACTGCTGTGAGTTCTATGTTTCTGTATGCATTATCACTTAGTCGTTTCATCGCTACTTTGTAGATGTAGAATGACACTGTTTGTAGAATGACAAATACGATAAAAAGACCAATGTACTCTATCATATATTTAAAAAAAAATAGTTTATATATTAGAATGTACGAGAAGTACTTTTATAATCTCTCTCTGCCTTTCTTTGTTGATCTTTCGCCTTGTTTGCCTTCTTACGCTCCCATTGCTCTTTTTTCTTCTTGGTCTGGCGTTGGACAACTTGTTCTTTAGTAATAATTTTAGGCTGCATTTTTCTTCTTTATTAAATATATCGTATTGATATATTTATACCCGTCCAAAACTGGTTCAACGTTTTTTGTTTGGGATCTGCTTTCTTTCTTCTTTTCTTTGGACGCTGTACAGCTCCATGGCGCACTAGATTGTGTACGATAGTCTCCAACTCCTGTGGTACAGACTGATTATGTGCGCCCCATGCGTTCCATAATGCCCAGGATCTGTAAATTCCATACGGTCGGCGTACATAATACCCACGACACAATGCTTGAATTTTGACTGCGCATTGTTTGTGCTTTTTCAGCGACAGCATGGCACGTTTTTTACGCCATGATGCTTGAATGGCAACAGCAGACTTCACACGCAATCGATCGTTTGCTTTTTTACGCACCACGTGCCCACGAAACAAAGCTTGAATTGGAGCAAAGTTTACATCCACGTGCGTGTACACTATTTTTTTTCTTTCAAACAAAGCTTCGTTCTTATACGTTGAAAAGTCAAAGTCGGGATAATAGTAACGACTGTGCATCCATGCATTTGCTTCATCCCACCGGGTGCGGTGGATGCGTTCAATGTATTTACTCTTCAACATCTTCTTGCTCAATGCATATTCTACACACTCTGCAAATGTCGAAACAGGATCGTACTTGACAAGATTGGGTTCATTATGAAAGAATTTCTCAACTCCGTCTGCCCATATATTTTTAATATGTGTTCTGATAGAGTCAAGGTCAAAGTAGTTTTCATATCGAGCAACAGGGAAAAGAAAATCATCTTTACTGTGTAATTGAGGGATTTGTAATTTACGACGCGCCTTTGCAAGATTTGCTAAGTGTTCCTTCTCCAACACAACGTTCCATAAACGCTTGAAATGAACGCAGGCCTTCTTCATGTAGGTGAGATTAATTTCATGGTCGTAACCAGTATTGTTGCGACATTTTGTGCACAATGTGAATTTGTATACATCACCAATGTGGAAATGTCGATATGATTTTCTAGAGCACTCTTTACAAGGCTCCGTTCTTTTTGGTTCTTCTTCGTTATCTGACATGTTTGTTGTTTATTATTTCTGTTTTCTCGTTTCTTATCTCTTGTTTCTTTGTATCGTTTTGTTGAATATCTCTGTTTCTCTTTGTTTGTTTCTGTCTACTTGTCCCCTTCTTTAGTTACTTCTTTTTATGTAGGAAGAGTAGAGAAGGAGGATGTTGTGAATTTTTTTTTTTGTGAATTTTATAGTTCTCAAAACTTGCTTAAAATATTACATTATGGTTATAATTAGTTCGTAGGGTTAGGGTTAGGCTTTATCGGAAATAGCCGTATATAACTTTTTGCTCACCTTATTGTATATGGTCCGAAGACGTGTAAGTTCAGACGGTTTGCGATTGTTTAACATGGCATTAGTACACCCACCGTCGAGAAGTAAAATAAAACAATTATTGTTTTGCCTATTTCATACTGAATACGACGATAGGTTGGAGGAAATGGTGGAACAATGCCGCACAGCAACTAAGCAGCTACTAGCATACACGCATCACAAAGATATTAATGTTAATCAATTAATAAACAACAGTATGTTTAATTTAATACACAGCACTATAATGGAAGATGGCGTTATTTTACGCAAACAAGCAATAAGACGAAATATGTCGTATTTTTTTGATGTAATCGAAAAATGCAGTAAACAAAACGACCACCACCATGCCATCGTGATATTAGCAGCGATGAGTCATCATGCGTTAGGTCAATTTCGTTTCAAAAAAAGAAAAAAAGATATACAGATGTTGAAGGATTTCGAGGAGAAGTATGGAACTTTCAGGGACTGTTACAAGAATCATTTAAAGGCAGCTATGCAAAACACAAAATACGAAGAATTTTTGCCATGTCTCATGGTATTGAACATGCACAGAGATAGGCACAGAGCAATGGCGACAATTGGTCGATGCAATTTGGTCTACGAGCCAGACCACATTCAATCAAAAATAGGAATGCATGCGATGCATCATTACTATCCAGGAGAAAAATTGAGTTTGTTCGAGGAACCACAGGTAACTTCGAACACAGAGCTAATATTATTAGCGCAAAGTGTAAAAAAGTAATATAAATTTAATTTTGTACATATAAAAATGTCTAAAGTACCACCGCTTCTTCGCAATTTACATATTGCAGCAGCAATAATTCATTTAATTTCTTGTGTTTTAGCAGTCATCGTTCACACCGATACAATTGTCGGTAAAATAACTCTACCACACCACACATATATGGCAGATCCAACTGCTACAATAAAGGGCTTAATTGTCAACGAAACTACAACGCACGAGCCAATTCTCTACACAAACCCGATGACATGGATTGCAGCAAATGAAGGGTTTACCTTTTTCTCTCACTTGTTAGCGCTTTTTTTAATGCCTCGAGCAAATAACTTAAGTGACTTTGAAAGGACTAGACGTACACTTGAATACGCTTTGACGGCAGGTATACTACAGGTAGCATTAGTTCTGGGCATTGGCAGTGTTGCTATCTATGATGTAATGATGTTATTATTACTAAATGTCGCGATACAACTATTGGGTTGGTTATGGGACAAAACGAACGACGAATTTATCAAACCATATCTTTTAGGTATTGCATTTGGCTTACTATCGGTTGAGATAATTTACGTAATAGGCCAGTCGTTGAATTTAAATGGCATAGAACCTGGTGGATACATTGTGATGGGTGTCTTTTACGCTATATTCTACATTCTGTTTGGAGTAGTAAAATTTTTCAAATCATGGAGAAATCACGAGAACGAATTGTACATACTGATGTCGGTATCATCCAAAGTAGCATTGTCGTGGATTTTGATCGGGAACACTTATCAAGGTTTAAGAGAATTAGAAGTTGATTCAGCACCGTTGGATCATACAGATTTAGACTGGGGGGCGGTACAATACCTTGTAACATTTGTATGCGGCCTTGTATTGATTATTGGCATTCCAATTATAATCAACTTACCGGTGAACGTAGAAATGGGGTCTGGTAGTATAGAAGAAGGGATGGACAATTATAGGTATAGGAGATCGCGAAGAAATTTTAAAACAATTAATTTTTAAATATACTGTTGCTGACGAGCTTTTTATCTTTTAAAACCTCTAATTCACTCCTTGGTAGAACTGGTGCCTTTCTTCTAGGTCTTTTGGGCCGCACTGGTAACAGTGCCTCCTTCAATGGCTTGAAATTCTTTCTTTTTCTACGATGTTCATATTCTACCGGTAGCATGTTTATCCTAAGTTTTGCAATACTAGAAATGTGTTTCACTTTATCTGGTTCCTTTAATGCGGTCATTAAATCTACCCTCATGGTAGGAATTTCTTTCTTCTTAATTATTAAATCAGCCGTCAACGTTGGTATCTCATCTTTCTTTTTACCTCTCTTCTTATAAATTAAAACAGGTGAATTTTTTATTTGTATATTGATCTTTTCCATGAGCATGGCATTCTTTTCCATGCTCTCTACCAACTTCTGTTTCTTCGGATTTTTCTTTTTTAAGTAATTGTGAAGTTTAGCCATTCTCCAAGCGTTAACACGTAATTGATTTTTCAAATCTTGTTCTTCCAGTATATTTTCTATTATAGGGTCTAGCGGTTCGTCCGTAGTAGGAAGAATAGTAGACTCCCTTCTCTCTTTTTTATTTCTACGCTTTTTGTAGATATATATAATAGTGACTAAAACTATCACTAAAATACAAACAAGTATAATACCAAAATGCGGATCGGAAGAATCGACTGATTTTGGGCTACGGTGACGTAAATTGTGATCGATAGTTCTATTCTGTGTTGAGTTGTGCTTACTACCTACTTTTATGGTTGTTGTGATAGGAACAGAATTAGCACGGTCAGTGGTACTTTTTTGAGACTGTAATGTCGTAGTCTCTATCGTACTTGTTGTTGACGTAGTAGCTATTAAGTCAGTTGTCGGCGTATAAGTAGTCGTGCTCGTATTTACAAATGTGTCAGGTAGTGTTTCGCTTGCTGTGGTGGTTGCTAATGCTGTTGTCGTTTCGTTATATGTTAACGTTTTATTTACAGGTTTAGTTGTCCTACTTAAAGGAGCAGTTGTGTTAACAAATGTTTGACTTGTTGTTAGATTTTTTGATTGGTTGCGTGTTGTCGTATGGATCGTTATATGTGTTGTCATTTGTGCTGTCTCAGTGGTTGTTGATAGATTCAACAGATGGGTTGATAGCGTCGTTTTTGAAACTTCTGTTGATGTTGGATTTAGATGTGTCGTCGTTGATGGATTTGGACTTGCTGTTGTTGTTGACATTGATTTTTGTGTTGACGTATGCATTGGTGGAAATGTTGATGTTAAAAAAATCATGCTTTTTGTTGTGCTTACCACTGGTGATTCTGATGTCGTACCGGTGGTTTCGACATTTGTTGTGGTCTGTAGCAGCGGCGAACTACAAATATATAACGACGGATCTATAAAATCACATGTAATGTTGTAATTACATTTGTACAAATAATGATCAACGGTGTGCCACAGGAGCTCACATGACATTTTATAATTTTATATCTTCTTATATACTCGATGTCTGGGTATATATATCAGTGTATTTACGGTATAGAATGGATCATGAGTTGCCCCCATACATAAAAATTGGTTCCGGAACCAGGAATTTCTATACCAACTTATGTAGAGCATATTTGAAAAATCACAAGCAGATACGAGTTATAGGTGGTGGTTATAAAATTAGTGCAGCATTGTGTATTTACAGAACGCTTCAAAAGGAAGTTTTTGTACATGATATTCAACACATATGTGTTCATTATTATCGAATGCATTCTATGTGTACATTTTTAGTGTCAAATGAAGAACCTAATAATTTTTTTACAGCAGTAGAAAGTAATGAAAATGAAATAAATATTTATGGTGAAGAAACGGTATCACATATTACCCATCGATGTAAAGAAAAGCTTAAAACTGTGTTGGAAATACACTTAAATGCGGTTGGACAGTCTTGCGTTAAAGCTTTTTTCGTAGCTTCACAGTTGGCGTTTCTAGGGTATTGTTCTTATGTGTATCCCGTCAAAATGTCGGTTGACAAAAACAATAGCGTAAAAATAAAAGTATATAAAGCTTTTTAATTTTAGTATATGAAATATAATTTTAAAGAGTATGATGAGTGGAGAAATGCGTTGAAGTGTGACATTTGCAATGAGCAGCATTACAGAATGGGTATGTGTAAGATTTGTTACAGACGCCATCGTGAAAATTCTTTCCATTGCACTCACAGTGGATGTGTAAATCCTGTGTTTGGAGCTACACTTTGCCAGCGCCATTATAGAAGTTACCGGCAACGATGTTTAATATGTTCTTCAAGGTATGTGTATTATCGTCATTTGTGCCGCACACATTATAGGCAGGCAACAGAATCTGGAAATTTTCCAGTGGAACCAGTGTGTGGCAAAAATGGATGTGAAAAAAAATCATACGTCGATAATTTGTGTCTAAAACACTTCAAAGAGAAGTATAAAAGCAGTTGCAGTGTCTCACAGTGTACAAAAAAAACTCACCGTCGTGGCTTATGCTGTTCCCATTATTTTCAAGAGAGAAGGAAAAAAGAAAAGGAATATATAAATAAAAAGTCTTCTTAGAAATGCCTCGTCATGGGTTTCGTTTGCGTGGTAATTTTGTTATGAAAGAGTTTTCAAAAAAGAGATCATTTCTTAGAGAAGAAAAAGCGTTACAAATGCTCCAACCACATCCATTTATAACCGAGCTTAAAGAATCATATAACACAGAGGCATGTGGTAGATTTGTAGGAGTATTGCGTCTCAGATACTACAAGGGGTGTGACCTTCATTCCTGGATAGACAATTACACCAACGGTTCTCCAATCCGTTTTGTTCGCTACGTTTTTAAAAAAATACTACTTGCGTACGATTATGCTAGTAAATATTCCATCTACCACAGGGATATTAAACCTGAAAATATTATGATAGATGAGTTTGGTATAGTAAAACTAATAGATTGGGAATTGTGTAGCTTCAACAGCTTTAGTAGCAGACGTGTAGGAACACGAGAATACATGGCAGAAGAGGTGGACAGGGGTGAACTTTACGAATGTGTTAAATCTGACATTTGGTCATTAGGTGTGGTTATGTTCTGTTTAGCAACTGGTAAAAGACCATACCAGGGATTTATAGATTCCGATAATGACGACGAATGGCTTGAAGCAATATATAACAAACAATGGAGACTTTTTTGGAAAAGTAATCAACAGCGTATATCATTTCCTACACTTCCAGTCGAATTTAAATGTTGTTTAGAAACTATGTTACAGAAAGAACCAGACGATAGATCTAGTATGGAGAATATTATGACAGCTTCATTCTTCTTAGGGGACGAAATGGAAACACATGAGGTGGTAGATATGCTAGAACTTTGTGTAATTTCAAATCCATTATTTTAAATAACATTTGCGACAAAGAGCAATATATTTGTCGGTTGATCCAACGTCAATGAGATCAACACTTGAACATATTTTTTTTGTAAATATACCCAACGTACCGTCCTTGCAATTAGTACAAAGAGCTTTTAGATGTACCAATTCGGTAGCAACATAAAATAAATCTGCTACATTACCAAATTTTTTTCTTTTGAAATCGGAAATCAAGCCAGCGACAATAACAGTCTTACCATACTCCTCGCAAAACTTCAACACATACTCTTGTAAATCGCTGAAGAATTGTCCTTCGTCTATTGCTATAACATCTACATCTGCATCAACACGCATCTTCTTATCTATCTCCTCCAGTGTCTTTGCTTTTACACAATTAAACACATATTCGTCATGACTTATAATAGAATCGTCACCACTATACCGGTCGTCCAACCTACTGTTGACAACTAGTACACGCTTTTTTATAGATCGATAGCGAGTAATACGACGAATCAACTCAGTGGTTTTACCAGAATACATACTGCCAAAAATTAAAGTTATGCTCATTTTATATTAATTTATTTCATTATATATATTCATTTGACACTCGTCAAGATGCCAGATGAATTACAAGCTTACTTTTTTCATATACACGGTATTCGCAACATTCGATATGCAACTCCTGAATTTTTAAGATCTGTTTGTAATCGTTACAAATTATTGACCAATCAAGAAAAGTATATCTTGAAGCAGTCGTATGAAAAGAACAAAAGTAAAGTATTTAAATTCTTAGAGATATGGTAAATGGATGGGCTTCTTTGGTTTTGCATAGGGATTGTTATATTTCTGGCACTTATTTTTGCATGTACGGATTTTGTCCTTTGGCGAGTATGGTGCTGGAACAGTAGGGTACAACTAGACGCAACATTTGAAGAAATACAGGAAGCAATAGGAAAATGGAAAGAAATAGAAAACGAAATTAAGGAGAAGACACCTACTCCGTTGGTTGGAGGAGGAAAGCAGTCAAGTTTAAAGAGAGACTACTCAGAAATAATAGACGAGGAAAGTGAATCGACAGTACAGTTCTTACAACGAGATGAAGAGCCTATTTTAAACGAGGAATTAAAAAAAGACAAGGATGGATACTACGTAGAGAAAAAATGGTTGGTCACAGGTAATACGAAGGCTGCCAACTTTTTCCTCAAAATTTGGAATAATTTACTTAACAATTCCATAACGTGGTCTTTCATTGGATTAGTGGTCATTGTGTTGACTACCTTTTTAAGCAACAAGCTATCTGCTTCATTTATAAAGGGCATTGAAACGTATATCATAGCTTTTGTTGGACTGTTTAGTGTCTTAATATCTCTATTGTTTACTAATGGTATAGAGAAAAATAAAGAGAACAAACGTCTCTTTGATGCTTTGTGTGGTGATATAAAAGGTTTGGCGATGTACACGAGTGCATTGATGACTGATAAAAACATCTACGACTTCGAAATTGATAATGAAGGCGAACAGAACGAAGTGTTGAATCGTATGGATGCGAAACAGACTTACGAAATTGAAGCTGCAAAAATACGTCTTTTGCTAAGCGTTTTGGCACCAGTGGCAAAGCATGTTCTTCGGGATTCTCCATCAAAACGACCAGACTACAACAAACTTGACGATAAATATAGATTGAAGGTATATTACCCATATGAACCCAGTGCTCTAAAAAAATGCTGTTTAAAAGGTTACTGGCCACCTAAGACAGTAGAAGATCACTCACAAACATGGGGAAAGTTGAAGGAACAAAAAGATAAGGCAAACAAAAACGAAATTAAAATATTTTTATACGAAAAAATTAAATTTGTATCGGAAAGAAGTGGCATGGATCTGTTTGAATGTATCATGTATATTCTATTGGACACCATAAATGGATTAAGTGAACTAGAGTTTATTACGCACTATGGTAAGGAAAGAGATTTAATTACAAAGTGGCAACACATATATGCAAGCTGGGGAACAATGAGTTCACTTACTTCATATACTCAGCCCCTAGTTGTACATGTTACGATTATACTTTCTTTGTTCATCTACATGTGGGGAATCACAGCCCTCAACGTTCACGAGGCGTGGGTGAATTTTTATGAAGTAGATACCTCTGGGAATGACTGGGTAGACGAAAAGCGTGGTGAAGACTACTTCTACACCTACATTGTTATCAAATCCATTTTGCAAATTTTTCCATTTACATGGTTTTGGTTTTTGTCAAAACGCATCGGTAAGCCATTCAAAAAGGGTTATCCAGATGCAGAAGTTATTAGCAAAGTTTGTCGCAATACACAAAAGCAAGTATCCAGCCTAATGACAAATAGAGCAGATATCGACGCATTTGATAAAGGTCGGCAGCAAAAGTTGTACACAGCCTGTGATCGTCCATCATTAAATTGTGGTAGCCTATGGGTTAACCCTGACTTTGCAAAGAAGGTGTCAGAATTTGAAAGATCGAAAATGTTACGAACAATGAAAAAAAAGACTGTAAGAAGAACGAAAAATCGAAGGAGATCTAGGTTTAATGCAAAGGCGGCTGCTGAAGCTTTGAGAACAGAGGGGAACCCGGGAAAAGAGCGTGTACTAGAGTTGCCAGATAGTGGTATTCAGCGAAGAAAAGTTCGTTATAAAAACGTTAATTTTTAATTTTAAAATTCAAAGAAACAATCGTCCAATGCAGCATTGGTAGATGCTTGTGTTTTATCCTCTTTTTCTTTCAGAATTTCTTCTTTGGTACGAGGCTTTGGCATGCAGACGACAATTAAATCACGTCCCAGCTCAGCAGTTGAACCATACTTCCATTCATTACTGTTGTCGTCTTTGAAACAGTATGGTTTCGGATAGTATTGTGGGATGACCAATGCGCCAACTGGAATTTCAGCTGGAAAGAATTGAACATGGTGCCCGTTTTCATTCTTTTTCCAGTAGCGCACTGGTTGTGGATCGCCGCGGTACGATTGGATATTGCGTTTCAACTCAATGTGTCCATCCTTCGTGGTAAAGTGATTATCGTTGTCAAAGCCTTTTTGGATCCAGTCTTTTGACTTCATTTCACCCAAAGCGTCGTCCCAAATTCCGATCTCGACTGCATCTTGTATCATGGTTTTCAACAATTTGGTTACCGATGCGACGAACTTAGGTTGTGATTCCTTGAGTTTTGCTTTCAGCGAGGGTGGAGCACTGTCTGGAACACCGGTAGAGAGAAGCAATTCAAACTTTGCTTTCTTTGGGCTGCGTTCGGTCCACGTTCTACCAGTTTTACGATTGGTACGTTCAACGCCTAAGTTGCCATCTTCATACATGCAACTGTCTTTAACCAACATCGGTGCACCAGTGATGATACGATTCTTTCGTTCGTAATCCTGGTGTACGTAGCGCACGTAGCAACTCCCATTACGTTTCTCAGCGATGATAACCTTTCCGTCCTCAGGTTTATCCCAGTGGTATTGGTCCTCCAACGTTTCATTTGGTTTGAGACTGTTCGTCGAGGTTTTCATGGCTTTTGCTACATGTGTTACCATTGGAGCAGACTCCATGTTTGCCTTCGCTTCCTTCGCTTCTTCTCGAAGGCGTTTTTTGGTTTCGTCGCGGGACGTCATCTTGGATTGTTGTGCGGCAATGGAACTCATTTTCTTTGTTTAATTTATTCTTATATAGTAAGTTTTTAAGTTGCTTTTTTTGTTTATACTTTATCATTTGTTTCTTTACAGTCTTTGCGATCGTTTTGTTGAATGTGTTTGTGTTATATATGTGGGTACGAAGGGTGAATGTATGCTATTTATTATTTTTAATGAACATTTTGATGTTCTTGTTTACCAACCCTACTTTTAACTATATGTATTTTAAGCAGGTTTTTTTGTACTTTTTGGAAAATTTTTATTTTGATTTACCAGCATGACCGTGGAGATAACATGGACCCCCTACTAATCCCAGCGTAGTATTGGGAAATCAAATTTTACTCACTCCATAAACTACCTAAAACCTGCTTAAAAGATTAATACATTTTGTAGTTCTCACTGTATCTTAAAAGTACCAATACTACAGTATAAAAAGCTTTATGTTTCAACCAAACGTTTACATTCACATTCAGAGTAAAAGAAGAAACAAAAAGATAACTTAAAGTAGTTTAAACCAAACAAACATTGAGCATTTAATAAACGAAACTATGGAAACTAAAACAACTGATAAGTCGCTGAAAGCAATTTCGTTTGAGCTCTTAAGCAAAGAACAAATTTTAAAGGAGAGTGTTGTACATGTTACAAAAAGTGAAAGGACTGTGGTCGATGGTAAATTTGTGAATGTTGAAAATTCAGTCAGAGACAGGCGTTTGGGACCACTCGACCGGCTCAGCTCGTGCGAAACTTGTGGAAAGAAAACTGGTGTATGTAATGGACACTGGGGGCACATAGAGTTGACTGTCCCAATTTATCATGTCAACTTTTACCGCAATGTGTTGCAATGGTTGAAGGGTACATGTAGAAATTGTGCTTCGAACCTTTTCAAAGATATTACATTGCCAGTGAAAAAACCACGTGTGCAGTGGATGTCGCACTTCTTTAAAATTACTAATTTGCACAGTAGCAAATGTCCACAATGTAGCATCAAACTACCAAAGTATGCGTGGAGTAAAGAAAAATTTCAAATCATGATGAACAAGAAAGTATATAAAATTGTTGATGTGTTGGAGCATCTTGAAATGATTTCTCCAGATTTGCTCAAGCATTTTAACATGTCGCACCCGAAAAGTATGATTTTGGAAGTGCTACCAGTTCCTCCGCCAACAGTAAGGCCTGCTATACTGATGGGTGGGACCCTTGTACGCGGCGAAGATGATTTGACTTATCGTTTGCTTCAAATTTTACGAATCAATAGACGTCTGAAGATTGTGATTGATGAATCTAGACCACATCACATCATATCCGACGCTGTTTTGGTATTGCAGTTAGCAGTATCGGCATATATTGATCATAAAAAAGCAACATCGGGTAAAAAAGATTTTTCAAAAGAATACGCTTCTTTAGCCGAACGATTAAAAAGTAAAGAGGGAAGAGTTCGTGGTAACCTTATGGGAAAACGCTGTGACTATACCGCTAGGACAGTTATTACAGGCGATGATTGTCTTTCCATGACCGAAGTTGGAGTTCCAGAGGATATTGCTAAAATTCTTACTGTGCCAATTAAAGTTACTAGTTGGAATAAAAAGATTTTGGAGGAGGAGCTACGAAAAAAAGAAGGCACTATTCAGTACGTAATCAATCCAACTGGGAACAGATTCAACTTAAAGTTTACCAACCGCTATGCGTTGAAATTAGAGCCTGGGTGGATTATTGAAAGACACCTTCAAGATGGAGATATTGTGCTGTTTAACCGACAACCAACACTACATAAGGGAAGTATTATGGCGCACGAAGTACGTTTGATGAAGCACCGTACTTTTCGTATGAACTTATCTTGTACACCACCGTACAATGCTGACTGTAAGTATTCTTATTTTCTTCTCTTTACTTCAAACTATGTGAAGAATATATAACTAACACAAATTAACCTTTTTAATAAAGTTGATGGAGATGAAATGAACATTCACGTTCCACAAACGTTGGAAGCTCAAAGCGAGGCCAGATACATAATGAATGTGAAGAATAACATTATATCAGCTCAATCGAACAAACCTGTTATGTCGATTATTCAAGATACTATGATTGCTTCCTACCTACTGACACAGCCGAATGTAACACTTTCCAAAGAAGATTTCTTTCAATGCGTAGCGTGTATGCCAGGTTGGAGTGGCAAATTTAAATTTGAAACAAACAAAGACTACTTCACTGGCCATGAGCTTGTTTCTATGTGCCTACCACTTGTGAATTTTCAAGGTAGCGGAGTAAAAATTGATTGTGGTATTATGAAGTATGGGCAGCTCACAAAAAGTGTTTTAGGTACCTCTCATGGATCTCTTATTCATATTATCAATAACGATTGTGGTCCCGATGAGTGTGTATTGTTTATCAACCGTATGCAACGCGTTGGACACATGTATTTAAGCATGAGAGGATTCACTATGTCGATTTCCGATATTGTGACTTCAGCAGAGAACAATGAATTTGTTACTGAAAAATGTAAAGAAGCATTTGAAACGATTAGAGGGGAAACAAATGAAGCTAAAATCAACGGTGTTTTAAATGGGGTTCGCGATACGATCGGCAAAGCAGTTACTGAACCGTTGAACCAATCAAACAACCTCTATTGTTTAGTTCATAGTGGAACAAAGGGTAAAAAGAATAACATTACACAAATTATGGGACCAATTGGACAGCAAAATCTCCAGGGTAAAAGAATACCATGTACATGGGATGATCGTACCTTAACACATTTTAAAAAAGGAGAAAATAGTCCACAGAGCCATGGGTTTATTGAAAGTTCTTACAGAAAAGGCCTAACACCGTCCGAACACTTTTTCCATGCGATGTCAGGACGTGAGGGTGTTATAGATACCGCTTGTAAAACAGCGAAATCTGGGTATATGCAAAGAAAGTTTATCAAGGCATTGGAAAACTGTATAACCAAAGCGGACGGTAGTGTACGCAATTCAGATGGTTCAATAATACAATTTTGCTACGGAGATGATGGATTTGACGGAACTATGATCGAAAAGCAAACGATTTACGAGTTGAACGAATTGGACGAGACAAAGATTACGGTAATCGAAGCAAAACAAATGAAACGAGACATGGACTTTCTTAATTCCATCAATGACATGCGCGAACCAATTTATAAAAATACATCGTATTGGATGCTTCCCGTCCCAGTTGATAGACTAATAATCAACTCACAGACTATATGGAGCATGGGCATAGGTTCAAGGTTGACACAGGAACAAATTTATGACACAGTTAACACTTTTGTTCACACTGTTGATAATGATCTTTTGCGTGCATTTTTCAGAATTAAACTGAATTCTTATAAACTGTTCCACGTAAAGAAAGTGACAGACGAGCATCTTGAGAAAATCATTTTTGACATCAAAGAGAAGATGCAAATATCGCGTGTGCTTACTGGCGAGGCAGTGGGGTCGTTGGCAGCTCAATCCGTTGGAGAATACGTTACACAAATGACATTGAATACATTCCACAACACTGGTAATTCAGCCATGAATGTGACATTGGGTATTCCACGTTTAACAGAATTAATTGACTGTGTGAAAAAAATTAAAACTCCAATTTCTTCATTTTATTGTCAAAACCCTGAAATTAAATTGAAAATGCAACTCATGAATTTGGAAGATCTTGTTGATTATTATAAACTAACAGATGAGCCAGACGAAACCGAAGTCGAATCGTTTTATCTGTTTCCCGACTCAGATTTTAAAAAAAGCACACTAAGTAAAACACTGGTGTTGTATTTACGCGAGTGGTACGACGTTGAAAGCGTAAAAGAATGTTTACAAACACAAAAAAACCTAAGTATTGCATATACTGAAGGGCCATATCCAATATTTCACATTAAACAAATTAAAAAAGACAATAAAAAATCATTGGGGTATTTGTACGAACAAGTGCTACGAAATAAGGTTGTCCGCGGTATCAACAAAGCAGACGTTGTGGAAGTATTGGAAGAAGATGGCAGGTACAAGGTACAAACAAGTTTGACTGATTTAAGAGCGATATGGGCACTTGGTATTGCTCAAAATGAAGTCAAAACAAATGATGTGCATGCTGTGTATGAAATACTTGGGATTGAAGCAGCTAGAAAAAAATTGATTGATGAAATTAATAATATTTTAGCATTTTATGGCCTGTACGTAAACGCAAGGCATATTCTGGTGGTTGTCGATTGGATGTCATTCACGGGACACTTAGTACCGTTAACTAGGCACGGTATCAAAGAAGTGGACACTAGTGTGTTAAAAAAGGCAACATTTGAAGAAATTATAAATGTTTTTAATCAAGCAGCCATGTTGAATGAAACAGATGAATTACGTGGCATGTCAGAGCGAATTTTAGTCGGCGCTGCTCCATTCATTGGACCCAATGTTGACCTAGATATTGTAAATGATATGGAGATGTTTAACAAGCATAAAAAAGATCCACCACAGGAACCTGTCGTGGAGGAATCCGCTTGGATGGCTCAGGACGATGAAAATGATATATTTGGAGATATGCCATGGATAAATCAGGATGCGAGTACCGTTGATCCATGGGCTGATCAGCGAAACCCGTGGGAACAAAATAATCCTTTTGGGTCAATGCAGCAGCCAATGATGGGTGGGATGATGCCTATATCACAACATCAGAATCAAGGTCTAAATCAATTTCAATTTCATCAGAATACGTTTCCTCAATCTTTTTCAGGAGTCCAGCCTCCTCCAATGTTAAACTATTCGTTTGCAAACCAACCGCATACGCTGAATCAGCAAGAACTTGTTCAAAATTCCTCGATGTCGGTTTCGCTCTTTCACAATCAGACAAAGCCTCCGTCTCCGACCGCGCAAAGCTACGGGCAGGATACTTATGATCCAACCGGGAATGTTCCGACGAGTCCACAGTACGATCCTTATAACCCAACGAGTCCAGAGTATGACCCAAACGCGCCTTATGATGAGCCAGAAAGTCCCGAGTACGATCCAAATCCCACCGGCTCTCCAATGAGCCCTGCTTATTCACCGACTTCTCCAACGAGTCCTGCTTATTCGCCGACTTCTCCAACGAGTCCTGCTTATTCGCCAACGAGTCCTGCTTATTCGCCAACGAGTCCTGCTTATTCGCCAACTTCTCCGTCGTATTCTCTGACAGGGGAATCATTTGAAGTTCCGGTGTACGATCCAAACGATCATAGCTCTTCGAAACGGAGGAGAACATTCTTAGAATCGCCAACATCGGAATAATTAAGTCGCTTACAATGGCTATGACCATTAACCATTTTAAATTATGAAAATTTTTTTCGTTAACATTTAAATAACCTGCAACCGCTGCTCCCAATTGATCGCCAAATATTCTTGATAAATTACTGACAGACATCATCAGTGCAAACAGCGAACCTTCACAACCATCATTACATCGCTTAGCAGTATATACGATCAACGGCATGATAATCAATTGAAAGCTAAACGATTCAACAATGCCATCGCATAACACCAGCCAAAACTCCTGGTATACACCGGTGACTACCAACAGCTGTGGTAGTCGAAACAAAACTGAAATAACTACTGCAACTTGTAGCGTTTTTTTAATATAAAATTGTCTAAAATAAAATCGATAAGAGAGTACACCGCACAACATAGCCAATGAACCGGACATACTTAGCCATGTAAAATCCGTTGGGGTATAGTTCAACCGGTCAGTTAAATAATAGGTGTAAAATGTGCCGTAGTTGGGAGCAATGCTTATTAAAAGTAATATAATTGCCAGTTCTTTTTGTTCTTTGAAATTTTTCCATAATTTTGAAAATACATTCTCATACGTATGATCGGATTTTGGTAAGTCCCAAACTACACATGCCATAAGAAACGGAAATATTCCACATAGCTTGTATACAGTTTCGGCATCTAATTTGGCAAATGCCATGCCGCCAAAAAAGCTACCAGTCACAGTGCCCAATGCCCTACCTATCCAATTGTTTGACTGTATGACACCTTCGTTCTCCTTCGTTTCCATTTTCTTTACTAATTCAACTGTTATGGAATCGGTGGCAACATCTGCAAAACACAGTAAAAGCGAAATGAATACTAAAGATGCCAACAACAAATAAAATTCTCCAATTACTCTTCCTATTACTACGTACATGTAAGTCAGTATCAAACCAGCATAGAACACATATGGTCGTCTTTTACCCCAGTCGAATAGAGCATACTTATCTGTAATAAACCCATAAAGTGGTTTGAGTGTCCATGGCACGCTTACTAAACTATATGCAAATGCCATTCCTACAGGGCTAATCTTCAACTGTTTGATAAATATAAACTGTGTGGCTATTGCGGGGAATGACATACAAAATCCAAAGCAAAAGTAAATAAATGGTAACGAGAATTTCATTTATATATTCTGTTGTGATATTTATAGAGTATAAATAGTTAATTCGCGCCTTAAAAAGATGTCAGTACGACGAAGTAATGACAAAAAATACGAAGAATTAGAGCAGCAGCCAAATACAGGAGCTTCAAAAAAAGACATAGAGGAAAAGTACCGCCTTCAAGAACAGGATACTTTTATTCGGAAAGGATATCTACTATGTCTTTTATTATTCCTCGCAACTGGCGTTTTAATGGTTACTGTAGTGCTAGAGGGGACCTACAAAGATGCTGTTTTAGCTGAACAAATTCTAATAACCGTATTTGGAACAATATATCTAATATTGTTTGTCATAATGGTGTGTTGCTACGGAGTAACTCAACTTCGAATAGCTTTGTTGCTTTTTGTATCAATGTTCATCGGTTGCGTTGGAGGTTTTATGATCGCTGCCAACCTCAAAGTGGTAATGTCACATTTACAAGATGCAAAAAGTGAGTGAGTAAAAAAATTAAATTATTACTATTTAAGACTGATTTTTTCTTTCTACATATTAAATATCTATGAGTGTCATACAGCAAAATACAACAGTGGAAAAAGAGAACAAAGGTACGATACATGACTTTATAGTCGAGGGGACATCCTTAAAACCACCGTTGCGGCACATAGACATAGATTTATTGGAAAAGGCAATTTTCAGTGGATTAGCAGAGGATTACGATGCCAATGATATACTGACGTACTTATCAGAAACCGCGTCTCAATTTACATGGAAAAGTTACGATTATGCCTTGTTAGCTGGTCGCTTAGAAATGTTGGACCTATACAGAAAAACTCCAGACACTTTCAAGGCAGCAATGAACAGTGTTTCAAGTTTATTACAGCCTGATTTTTTGGAAAAGGTTAATAATTTTCAATTGGACGACTTGATTAAAGAGAAGAACGATTTTAGTTATGATATAATAGGTGTCAGAACACTGAAACGATCGTATTTACTTAAAAACTTAGATGGGAAAATTGTAGAACGACCACAGTATATGTTGATGAGAGTCTCCGCGTACTTAAACGATGACTTAGACTCTATTCGGAAAACGTACGATGCTTTAAGACAAAAGTATTATACACATGCTTCTCCAACTTTATTCAACGCTGGTACAATCAACAGCCAACTCGCTAGCTGCTTTTTACTTCCAATACAGGAAGATTCATTAACAGGAATATTCAAAACCTTGACAGACTGTGCGCAAATTTCAAAATTGGCTGGAGGTATTGGATTTAGTTGTACCAACGTTCGAGCAAAAGGTAGTATTATAAAGAAATTAAATGGTAAATCTGACGGTCTGGTACCGATGTTAAAAGTCTTCAATCATACCGCTAGATATGTCAACCAGGGTGGTAAACGAAAAGGGGCATTTGCGTCATATTTGGAACCATGGCATCCAGATATTGAAGAGTGGGTGCAAATGAAATTAAATCATGGAGACGAAGAAATGCGTGCTAGAGATTTGTTTTATGGCCTGTGGGTACCAGATAACTTCATGAAAGCGGTACAAAATGATGGGGATTGGTTTTTAATCTGTCCTAGCGATGCACCAGATTTGCAGGACTCGTATGGCGACGAGTTCGAAACTCTATACAACTCGTACGTTGAAAAAGGATTGTACAAGAAAAAAATGAAGGCGCGGCAACTCTGGAGCCTAATATGTCGAACTCAAATAGAGACAGGCGGGCCTTATGTTATGTATAAGGATGCCGTCAATAGAAAGAACAACCAAAAAAATTTAGGTACGATACGTTCAAGCAATCTTTGTGCTGAAATATGTGAGTTTAACAGTGCTGATGAGATAGCAGTTTGTACGTTGGCCAGTATTTGTCTTCCTAAATTTATTGGAGTACAAGGCTTTAATTTCAAAAAACTTCAAAAAGCAGCATACATTTGTTGTAAAAATTTAAACAAAGTTATTGACAAAACTTCCTATCCTTTGGACGAAGCGTACGTAAGCAACAACCGTCATAGACCTATTGGAATAGGTGTGCAAGGATTAGCTGATGTTTTTCAAATATTGAATCTGTCCTACGATTCAGTCGAAGCCAAAGATTTAAACAAAGCAATTTTTGAAACCATTTATTATGGTGCTATGTCTTGCTCCGTTGACCTGGCAGTGAAAAACCAGCCTTACGAATCCTTTGAAGGATCACCACTATCCGACGGTAAATTTGCTTTTGATTTATGGGGTGTGGAAGCAACAAAATACAATTGGGAGGAATTACGTGAGCGTGTGAAGCAATTCGGAGCAGTAAACAGCTTGTTAATTGCATGCATGCCGACAGCATCTACCGCGCAAATTAATGGTAATACAGAATCCTTTGAACCATGTACATCCAACCTTTACGTCCGTAGGGTATTGAGTGGTGAGTTTATGATCGTAAACAAAAATTTAGAAAATATGTGTAGAAAGCAGGGGTTGTGGACAGATGCATTGGTAAACAAAATTATAAAAGACAAAGGGAGTGTACAGAATACCGATTTACCAGAAACTATTAAAAAAACCTTTAAGACGGTGTGGGAAATTTCAAACAAAGCTATCATAGACATGAGCGCGGACAGAGCACCGTTTATATGCCAGTCACAATCATTAAATTTGTACTTACAAAATCCAAATGAAGGCGCTATTAGTAGCATGCAGTTTTACGCGTGGAAAAAGGGGTTGAAGACTGGCCAATATTATCTTAGAACACAGGCAAAAGCGTCAGCCATCCAATTTACATGTGAATCATGTAGCGCCTAATCTCACAACTCTTCTTCGTCACACATCCTTTTTATAAATAAGAAACATAGTAAGAGAACTAAAATATAAAATACTATCATGAATATCATTTATTTGTTTTAATTTAAATTATATAGTGTTGAAGAACCGCAACCAATGTTGTGAAACATGCGGAGGCCACTGGCCAGCCTAAATCTTTTTCTCCCTTAATTTTCTTACCAACAATGTGCCAATTTGCACCTACCAGCCACACTATCAGTATTAAATTGACTATCACCAAGTTAGTTTTTTCTACTCCATATTTTATATTTGTGTTGCCGTTGCCGCAGCATCCATAGTAATGCGTATCTTCCATAAAGATAGTAAGCTTAAGTAATTGATACAAAAGCGCACAAATATAGAGGACAAATAACTGAATTCTATTTTCAACGAGTGCGACGATAGTAAAGACCAACAATATCACAAGAGACACCATCAGATTTAAAAACCCCCATTTGACTTGCTTATCGTATTGTTCTTTTTTATATTTTCTTTGTCTCTCGACATATGTATCGTACGGATTCGTATTCATATCATCAAATGTAGACCACTCCTGTTCTGTTAAGGGCTTTTCAAATCCTTTTTCAAATCCTTTTTGTGTTTGTTGATATTTAATTCTATTCCATCCGAATGCATGCCCGGTAATGCTTGCAATTCCAAACAGCATGGCTCCCCACATTCCTGGATGATGTTCGCACTCGAAAAGATTCTCGAAACCACATCCCCATGGGGAATCACCAGCAAGTCCAACAGATAATGATGTAATAGATAACGTGACAATACCGTAAAGTACAAAGACGGTATCTGCAAGTACTTTTACACACCCCTTGCCTTTTCGTCTTAAGTAATATGTTATACCAGGTACGACGAACATCCCCAAACATAGTATAGTAGAGAGCCAGTTGTACCATGTATTATGTAAACTAATTTCAACACCAAACAAGATGGCAGCAAGTGAAGTGCATAAACTACAAATTCCAATGAGAAGCGTTTGGTCTGCCATTTTCATAATAAAATATTCCTTAAATACTGTTTTTAAACAACCACTTCATAAGAATTATATCGTCCATTATAATTAAGATAATCATGAGTGTGTAGATCCCAATTTCAATATTTAAGGAAGACGATAAGTACAGCTGTGTGATCCAATTAACCGCGCATACAAATGCATACCACCATTTACAATACCATCTAAAATCATCCAACCAATATGGTTGTATTTCGAAACATAACCTTAAACCTAAATACATGTTTACAGGCCAGGCAAGTGCAGAGAAGTATGTATAGTAGACTAACAACTGCCCTACGTGTGAAACAGTGAAATCTATGGCGTACGTGAATATTAAAAAGCATGCGGATGTTACGTGATGTATTCTAGTACTGATAGGCAAATTATCACATCGGTACAGTCCAACAATATCATTGGAACAGTAACAAGCAGCTAGTACTTGCAACACCACATTATCCCATGAATAGAACATAAAATAAAAAGTACTTACACAGGCTAGTACCATTAAGTATATGGCCTTAACTATGTTTTTTTGGATATATATTTTCCTGTCACTGTCTTCATAATAAGGAAATATTCGTAGTTGCGCGTCTACAGCATCATAGCCGTAGAATACTAGTATTGAAGATAGAATAAAAATCAACATTTGTTAAACAATAGCATAGTTTTATACGGATTTTTTTTTCCTGATCTATTTATATCAATTCATCTATTTAAAATGGACGACACCGTATTCTACTTACAACAGCAACATGAAATGATATTAAAACAAAATGATGCCATCGTGGATGGCTTGAACGTCACACTGGATTTTGAACAAATTCTACTTCACAATCAAAATGTATTAGCATTGATATCACAAAACCAACATTATATGCTTTTACTAAATTTTTTAGGTATTATGCTAATTGCCTTTTCATTAATTGCGTTATCGTATAATTTAGAAAAAATTACAAAACGATACGAGGAAGAGTGTGCCATTCAAGATGGAGCTTATGCTAAAATTCCTGATGCATAGCAAATTGTGTTCTTTTGATTCTTACAGTGTTCAACAGAGTATAGGAACGTGCAACTCTTGATTTAAATATAAAGTACAATGCCATGTATGCACAAATGTGCCAGCTAGCGTGTAAACAATTATAAGAGATAATTTCTTTTTCACCTTCATAATGGTTTGAAATACGGGTTGCAAAGATATAAAATGCAAATGCCAGTACAAAATATCCTAACCCTGTAAAAATAAATTGCCACACGCGTTTTTCCCGAAAGAAAGTAGCGTTGAGACTACAGTTTGATTGAATCAATTTGTAGATGATAAAAATCAACGTACATACAATAGCAGCTCCATTAACAAGTGTGTCTAAATCGGCAAACAGTATAGTATCATCTCCAAATACTGCTATAATAATTGCTATTAAAGTAAGAAACGGTAATCCAACATTTGGCATATCGTCGAAAATAAATAAAATAGTGGACAACCAAACCAGCACAGACTGAGCGGACATATCAACTCTTTGAAATGAAATTTTTAGGTTTTCACTGGCAGCATGACCGTTGTATTCGATATATATGAAGTGGTAAAGAAGCGACAACACACACGTAAGACCTACGAGATATGCCAACCAGGACGTTTTCGTTGCCAAATGTATAGTAGGTAAAATAAACAGGTGCGTAAACATTATCATGTAATCTCCAACTGTTTGTAAACCTGAAGAGGCAGGTAAAAACAACAGTATGCATAATAATAAAACTACACTCAACGATGTGACAATTAGTGTAGTTTCGTACAACTGAAATACAGATTTCATATAATAAATATTATTAATTATTTATACTTTCTTTGACATAATTTCCCGTAGGATCGCGCTTCATATCTTTACACCATTCTGCTCCAATTTTAGTAGAGCATGCAACCGTGTTATTATCGTACTTTACAAAATGTTTACCATCGCACTTAAACAAATCTTCAAATATTTTACGGTACCGGTAAGCTTCCTTTGTCTTCGGAGTTTGGAATGGATATTTTTCTTCGGCAACAGCCAATTCATCATTTGTTACTAGACTTGAAGCTTCCTCAACCAATGCTTGAATCCATTCTTTACCTACAGAATCTGAAAACTGATCCTTTTGTCGGTTGGCAATAGCATCAACGTCATCTTGCTCGATGTATTGTGTACTTTCTACTTCCATTTTTTCCATGTGGCGTTGAAAATTCTTTCTTAATATGTGTTTTTCGGCTCTTTTCTCAAACGCGGGATGGGTTGAAGAAAGTTTGTGTGTAGGATCTAATTTCATGACAGTATTCACAAACCGTTGGTCTAAAAAGGGCACTCTGCACTCGATACCATGAGCAGCAAACGCTTTGTTGCATCGCAAACAGTCGTAGTAGCATAGCTCTTCCATTTTTCGAATCAACTCTTTTTGCATAGCCTTTTCATCTGGACAATGATGAAAATAAAGGTATCCCCCGAATAATTCATCCGAGCCTTCTCCACTGTAGGCTACTTTAATTCCATACTTTTTCATCTTCTCTGCTAGTAGATAGTTCATTATACCTGCTCGAATAGTAGTCACGTCATATGTTTCTAAAGCCCAAATGACATCTTGAACAGATTTCAACGCTTCGTCAACTGTTATTTTCATTGAAAAATGTGGTCCCAAATAGTTTCCCCAAGTTTCTGCAATTTTCAAGTCAGTAGAGTTTTCAAATCCAATACAAAAAGATCGCACCTCGATTGACTCGTTATAGGTGGGTCTTGCTAATATAGCTGCAATTATACTACTATCCAATCCTCCACTCAGTGCTGCCCCCCATGGCACTTCATCTTGTAGACGTATTGTTACGGCATTGACTAAATCTTCAAAGAATTCAGTACCATGCGTGTAATTTGAAGTTGGATACGGTGGAAGTATTTCGTAATACTCTGTAAGAACACTCATAAAATGACTGCTGCTTTCCTTTTTTTGTAATGAACATACCATCAGGTTGTTGGGTGGAAACATATGAATTTCTCCCAGCCCAATCAACGCCTTTGCTTCTGAAGCAAACCATATTCTTTCATATGTTTGCTCGTCGTTTGCTGTTGGTAACGTTTCTGTTTCTACAACATAGTACAATGGTATTACACCAACTCTATCACGAGCTACGTAAAGTGTTTCTGTCGATTTATTGTAAGAGCAATATGCAAATATACCATTTAAAGTAGACGGGAAATCCAAAGCATTGTCATTTGTCATCTCTTTCAGTTTATACGAATCACTTCCTGTACGACCAGACTTGTACATATCTTCGTCTTCGTATATGTTTAAGCCTGTTGGACGAACATCGTAAAACTCGCCGTTGTGAACATGGATCCAATCTTCAGATTCAAAGGGTTGTGTACCATGCAAAACATCCGTAATAGCTAGGCGATGAAATCCACAAAGGAATGTTGTCAAATTCGTGCTTTGAACAATCTTTATATTCGTTTCATCGGGTCCACGGTGTTTTATTGATTCTAGTCTGGTAGTAAAGCTAGTTATTTTGTCGTCAGTTGGACTAAAGCAGCATAAAATTCCACACATTTATTTTAAGAAACATGACCTTTATAGTTAAATATTTATTCATTTTGTAAAAACCACGTGTCTTTAATAATAGCAAAAAGAATCAATATCCAACACAAAAGTACAATAAAAGACTCAACTCCCAATATCCATAATTTTAAGTAGAACCCATACACAGACCAACAAGAGGCAGCTAGTATATGAATTGTAGTTGAGAGGGGGCTTATATCATCCGTTGATCGCGTTTTAGGATCTTTCCATATCCTATAAACCTGTGGTATGTTGCTAGATACAGATAAAGAGGCCCCGATTGTTGCCAGGATTGTCGTTACCGGGTCTGCCATACTTAATTTTTGTATTTACAGTATATATACATAATTGTTTTTATATTATGATGGATCAATTAAACAAAATAAAAATACAAGAAGACCCTATGGCCAAGTCCTGGGAGAACGATAACATGGTAATAAGAGCAGAATTTGCTAAACTTAGTAGAAAATTTATAGCAGCAGGAATAACATGTCCTACCACAGCAATGGAGTCAATGAATTTTAAGGGAGATAAACTTTTTGAGCAGATATTTCCTTTAATTTTTAATATTGAGCTATGTAAATCAAGATTCAAGGAATAAAATGTAGTTATTTGACCTTAAACAAATATTAGAAAAGGATTAACACTAGATAAAATCTTAATGTAATAGTGTGGTTAGGGTTAGGGTATGATTTTTAATATTATTGTACATATTTTCTGTCTTTTTTGGTCCATAAAGCGTAATTATAGCATAAAAAAGTCCAAAATAATTTTAATTTTGGTTCTTGTCTAATTAGGGTTATGTTTCGCAAAATGCACCTTTTAGAAGCATTTACACAATAATATTCATTTTTAGCCACAAAAAAGGCCTAAAATAACATAATACAAAACGTAACTAAAAAATACATCTCAAGGCTTTTTTTGTATTAATTGTACTTAAATATATACAAATTGGAGCCTTTTGCACGTAAAAACAGACAAAAAAGGCCTAAAAGGTCATTCTGTGTACAACCCTACAAATAAAACCAACCTTCATACATTTTTTTTTGCCAGTATTATCAACAAGGTTATTTACCCTATTAAGACACTAGTAAAAGCTTGTACAAGTGATTTGGAGAAGTTGCTCCTGGATTTACATCCTTCAACCTATTGATATGTTGTAAAGAGGCTACCATGAGTTGACTACAAAACCATGTGTTATATGTAGGTTCTTGATTTCTCATTGGAACAAAAAAGGTTAAAGCACCGTAGTAATCATATTCTTTTTTCATCTGATTCATTAAAAATTTACCAATTCTAAATTCATCTTCATCCGTTAGATTTTTAATTGTTACCAAGCTAAATTCGTTCTCATTTGGATACTTAAAGTAAGGATTATTATGCCCATACTTCAACAAACGATAACTGACATCGTTTCCCCAAACAATAAAGAAACAAATATGAATCTTACCATCTTCTTCATACCTTTCCATTTTTTTCTCCCAATTACTTAAATCTTCCTCCACGAAATCCAGGAATTGTTTCATTCTTTCCACAGTAAAAGAAAATATAAATTCACTGTGACAAAAATTCCCCCCATGACCAGTTACTAAGGCAGTAACCTTGTTGAACCAGTTGTCAAATAATCCTACGGGCCTGGCAAAACTACCTACCAATACCATTATTTTTTTGTACAATAACGTATATATATACTAAATTCATAAAGAAATGATAAGAATACTTATTCTCCTGGTGTGTGTGATGACAACTTTTGCTTATCCAAACTGGTTTAACAATTACATCGTGGAACACAAAAAACAGTACACTTCTGAAGAAATGGAAAGAGCGTTTAATGTTCTGAAACCAAAATACGATTACATTAAGAAAAATACAGGTGGTTTGCATTTACGACTGCACGAGAATTCTGACAAGAACAGAAAAATTAGCAGACGTTTACATGAAATGAAAAAACGAGCAGATACTTCACCTGATTTAAAAAAAAAAACTTTGGCATTACCTTTGAGATTTGATTGGCGAGTACATGGCGCTGTCACCGATGTTGAAGAACAGGGAGACTGTGGGGGTTGCTACTGCTTTGCGGCCATCCATCATTTAGAATATTGGTATTATAAAGCGACTGGAAATTTGACGAAATTATCTGTTCAAGAATGTATCGATTGTACAAACAAAAAAATAAAATATAGTGATGGGTGTGGAGGGGGGCTAATGGAAGATGTATTTAAATTAGCAAAGCATTGGAACATTGGAAAAGCGACATACGATCCCTTTGCTATGCGAAACAAGATATGTCCCCGCCATCAACCTTCTCATGGATTACGTGTGGAGTCTTTTCACGTCATGATGGACCAAACCAACAGTAAAATAGAAAGAAATTTAGCACATAATTTGTTACATTATGGACCAATTCCAATAGGAATTGATAGCAGATCATACAACTTTGAACTGTACCGCCATGGTATCATAAAAGCCGACCACTGTGGGAAGTCAATAGACCACGCTGTCACAGTTGTTGGATACGGTATAGAAAAAAATACACGTTATTGGATAATTAAAAATTCATGGGGCAAAAAATGGGGAGAGGGTGGGTATTTTCGACTGGAACGAGATCACAATGCATGTGGAATAAATTCATACAGTAGTTTTGTTACCGCGGTTAAAGTTGTATAAATATATAGATTTTTTTAAATAAAAAATGTACGAACTACTAGATTTATTCATATTTTATGCTTGTTGGGGTACCATTTTTATTTTATGTTATTACATTGCCCATTATCAATTCAAATATTGTGTGCCATGCGCAATGCTTTTTTTTAAGTTTACGTACGCTCTCAGTCTTCTGTTATTGATTCGGCTGTACTACTTGCTTCGAATTGAGGGATTAGAAATGAACTGGATGCAGATGCGGGAGGATTTTGTATCGCTGTTGAACGCGACATCACAGGCTTTTGAATTGTGATCTCCTCATCATCAGATGATGGTGGAAAGAAATTATTCATCACTATTCCCTTTCTGGGCGTTCTGATAGGTGATATTCCCAATCCAGCGGATGGCGCCCCAGTAAAAATAGAATCATTTTCTGTATCCAAACTTTGTTGATAAGAAGTCATTCTATGTGAACTTGTGTTAAGAATTGTATTGTCAGAACACCCCCGAGCCAAATCATTCAACCCTCGTTGTATGGTTGGCAAGCCTCTTAAATTTGCAGATGTATAACGTAGAACTCGTTCGGCGCCTAAAAAGTCATTGTTCATAGCAAATTCGGTGGCTTTTTTAACTGCTTTAGAAGCAGACAGTAAATTAATTCTTTTTTCTACTTCATCATTTATTGTACTGTCGTCTCCTCGACTTAATACAACATCTGCAAAATTCACTTCAGGTTTCACTTCAATTACATTGAAAGCTTCCACTTTTGCTCGTATTTCATAACCAGGGGAAGCTTTTGTGAATTTTGTAGTCACAATCCACCTTCTTGTCTCGCCAACATGCAAATCCCCTAAAGATAGTGTAGAGAAATCTGTTTCTGTTTGTGCATCACTAAAATTAATCTCGTCCGCAACCAACGTTACCTTTACGTTTTGATATGCAACTTCCATGGTTTTTCCAATAATATCTACGAAAGAGCCTTTAAGAACATCGTCATTTTCAATGAATACGTAAGTTCCTTGATTGCATGCTTCAGCTACTTTCTTTAAAAAGATAGGATTATGCGCAGCGGTAAATCCCAATGAATGCACTGTTGTATTATCGGGAATCATTTTCTTCAACATGACTCCTAGATTGTTGATGTCCGTCACGCCTTCGTTTGCCTGCCCATCAGTTAAGAAAATAGTTGTTACCGTTTCCTTTGGTACTTTCATCGATTGATCCATAGATTTCAAGAGAGCGCCAGAGATGTTAGTAGATCCACCACAACGTAATCCGTTCAGTTTTTCCTCCAACGTTTTCTTAAACGCGTCGGTGCATCTGTTCCATTCGCACATAAGTGTCACTGTAGAATTATAACAAATTACACAAACAGAATCTTCTTCTCTCAACTTACTTAGTCCAGATTTTACACTTTTTATCAGGGTAGAAAAAACCCCTGTCATACTACCACTTGTGTCGAGTACGAAGCATAAATGTTTAGCCGGTAGATTAGGCACATCTTTAAAAGTCTTTTGTACGACCATTTTTAGCATAAGTTGCTCTTCATTTGTCAAATGTTGAATGTTTTTATGTAGGGGGGTTAAAGTAACTTCCATCTTTTTATTTAAAAAAAATAATACTTATATAGTAAACTTTTATGAATGAACTCTATTCATTAATAGATCCCAAAGATCAGCTCCGAATGGTCCATTGTGGTTAACCACAAGATCAAACTTCATTCTGTGCTCTGTGTCGGATTTTGTAACGTACGCGTCATTGTACTCCCACTTGACATTGGTAAGGCAGATCT
>Ga0209632_10001001_pt1 | contig 28976 bp, 27 predicted proteins | sample COG_10_FD_184754 | JGI IMG/M metagenome (GOLD analysis project Ga0209632, IMG submission 184754) | Pelagic Microbial community sample from North Sea - COGITO 998_met_10 (SPAdes) (version 2) | ecosystem: Environmental > Aquatic > Marine > Neritic zone/Coastal water | place: Helgoland, sampling... | reverse complement strand
GGCTTTATGCTACACTGACAACCTATGTTGCGAGATATTCTTGGGCGAACATTGCCAAAACATTAGGGTATAGTAAAGACCTAATTGCTGAATCTTTAGGACATAATTATGGCAATCAGGTAACAGGTATTTATTTGGATAACTACGGAGACGAGAAGATTGACGGAGTTAACGAAGCAGTCCTTCATTCAATTTTGTATTGACTCTTTTAGAATTACATAATACGTCCAAACTAATTGGGGGTTAGAATATCGAGAAGGCATGTGTTGGCAGTAGTCCTTCATAAACAAGATTACCCTTGATATCGGGGCAAGAAATTACCCTAAAACGTTTAGAACACTGAAACTGGGTACATATACTATGTGTTGTCCGTGGGTGTGTGACGAAATAAAGCCCGATAAAAACCCAAAAAGTTTGGGCAAGTACAATAAATTCTATGCCCCCCACCATCAAATGAAAAGTGGTTTCTGAGTGGGTATTGCTGCGTGTATTGGCTATATAACCCAGTATCTCGGTGTATTTAGTGTTCTATAACCTGCTCCCGATTTTTACCTTAGCACCAACTACTAAACCTAAGCTTAATGACCTTCGAGCAAACTTTTAAAAACATAGACGACACCCTGTATAAAGATGCAGGTGCCGACAGCGAACTCGACTACATAGAACAAACCTCATGGGTGCTGTTTATGTGTTATTTAAACTCGCTAGAAGAAGACCGAAAGGATGAGGCCGAACTACGTGGCGAAACCTACGAGCACATTATAGACGAAGAATACCGCTGGGAGAATTGGGCCATGCCCAAGAAAGCCGATGGTGAGTATGACCAGAAGAACGCCTTAACAGGGCCCGACCTTATCGACTTTGTAGATGGAAAGCTCTTTCCGTACCTACGGGCGTTTAAGCTCACGCATTCCGAGAACCCACAAACGCTGGAATATAAGATAGGCGAGATATTCGGGGAGTTGAAGAACCGTGTGCAGAGCGGGTATAACATGCGCGACATTCTTGAAAGCATAGACACCCTGCCGCTAAAGAATAGCAAAGACCGCCACGAACTCAGTTTCCTTTACGAAACCAAGATTAAGAACATGGGTAATGCAGGCCGCAATGGTGGGCAGTACTACACGCCCCGTCCGTTGATACGCGCCATGATAGCCGTTACCAACCCACAGATAGGCGAAACCATTTACGATGGTGCAGCAGGGTCTTGCGGTTTTTTGTGCGAAGCCTACGAATACCTGCACGACCGTATGGAGCAGAACACCGCCAACCTAACCACGTTGCAACAGCACACGCTGTATGGCCGCGAGAAGAAATCGTTGGCCTACATTATTGGGGTAATGAACATGATACTGCACGGCATAGAGGCACCCAATCTGGTGCATATCAATACGCTGGCTATGCACGATAAGCAGGTGCAGCAGAAAGACCGCTACGATATTGTGCTGGCCAATCCGCCCTTTGGTGGCAAGGAGCGCCCAGAGGTGCAACAGCCCTTTGACATTAAGACGAGCGAAACCGCCTTCCTCTTCTTAGAGCACTTTATACGCTATATGAAAACAGGAGGCCGTGCTGCCATTGTTATCAAGAACACGTTTTTGAGCAATACCGATAACGCCTCGGTGAGTTTGAGAAAGTACCTATTGGAAACCTGCAACCTGCATACCGTGTTGGATATGCCCAGTGGTACCTTCTTGGGGGCAGGTGTAAAAACCGTGGTGCTCTTTTTTGAGAAAGGAAGCCCCACCACCAATACATGGTATTACCAGCTGGACGCTGGCCGAAACATGGGCAAGACCAACCCGCTTAACGATAAAGACCTTGCCGAGTTCATAGAACTGCAAAAGACCAAGGCCGAAACCGAGAAGAGTTGGAATGTACCCGTCATTGCGAGCGAAGCGAAGCAATCTCCTACGGAAGAGAACGGCTACGACCTCTCCGTAAAAAACCCCAATACCCCAGAAGAAGCCCCCTTGCGCGCCCCGCAGCAAATACTGGCCGAAATGGAACAACTAGACCAAGACACCCGACAACTGTTGGACAGCATTAAGGAGTTGATATGATTGCTGAAGCGGTTGAAATAAGGAAGCTAGGTGATCTCTGTGAGGTCATTACTAAAGGAACCACACCTACCAGTATTGGTCATGCTTTTCAAGACGAAGGAATAAACTTCGTTAAGGTGGAAAGTCTTACCGAGAACGGAACTTTCATTGAAAGCAAGTTTGCGCACATTTCAGAAGAAGGAAATGAAGCACTTAAACGCTCTCAGTTAAAAGAGAATGATATTCTGTTTTCAATTGCTGGTGCACTTGGTAGAACTGCTATTGTTACAGAAGACATTTTACCTGCTAATACAAATCAGGCCTTAGCAATTATCAGGTTAAAGGATGACGTTGAACTAGACCATAGTTACCTTATTAAGTATTTGATAAGCGCAGTAATTATTGAGGAAATAGAAAAACTCAAAGGAGGCGTTGCGCAGCAGAACTTGTCTTTAGGTCAATTAAAGGCGATTGAAATCCCTATCCCACCACTCCCCGAACAAGAGCGCATAGTAGCCAAGTTAGATACCGCCTTTGCCGCCCTAGATGCCGCCAAGGCAAACACCGAGCGCAACCTGCAAAATGCCAAGGAGCTTTTTCAAAGCAAACTCAATGAGGTGTTTAGTCAGAAAGGTGATGGTTGGGTGGAGAAGAAGTTGGGTACTGCTTGTGTAATTGCCATGGGACAAAGCCCAAAGGGATCTTCATACAATGATACTGGCGAGGGTGTGCCATTAATTAATGGCCCAGTTGAATTTGGAAAAGAGCCATTTTCAAAAACGATAAAGTCGAAATTCACCACCTCACCAACCAAGATGTGCAAAGAAGGTGATATGATATTGTGTGTTAGAGGTTCAACTACTGGACGTATTAACATTGCAGGCTTTGAGGCATGTATTGGGCGAGGTGTTGCATCCATTCGGTTTGAGGACAATCAGATTTGGTTGAACTATTTCATTCGTGCAAAGCAGCAAGAAATCTATGATTTGGGAACGGGAGCAACATTCCCAAATGTGTCGGGAAAAATGCTTTCAGAAATGTCTTTTCCAATTCCTCCTTCAGAAGTACAGCGTAAGTTGGTGAGCATGATGGAAGCATTGGATACAAGCACAGGAACATTGCAGACCAACTACACCCAAAAACTAACGGAACTGGAAGACCTAAAGAAGTCGCTTTTGGAGCGCGCTTTTAAGGGGGAGATTTAAAGGGAAAATAGAATAAAAATGGTAGGAATTAATGACATTAAACTTTGGTTGACTGGTGCTGAATTTGACCTCGGGAAAGAACTGCATATGCTGGATGTTGAAGATGTTTTCACCAAAAAGTATGCTTCCATTTATTACAGCCAAGGCCTCGCTGAATTCGATAGAAAGTTTTTGCCAAAAGGATACATTAAAAGCGATTATGTATGCACCCTCAATTCGTATTTGAATGGTATTGCCATTTTATTTATGCAGTATAGCTATGATTCTGACCGAGCATATGATATGGGCTTTGCATATATCAATCGAGAAAATTTGGCTGGCTTTTCTATTGAACCAGCCGATAACCTTGAAGTAGTAGTTATTCCCAACAAGATGAAAAGTCAACTGGGTTACCATCTTACAAGAGGTGGTGGGTTGGTTGGTGCACTGGTTGGAATAGCAGCAAATACTGTTAAAAAAGTGAAGACCCACTTAGTGTCTGGGTATCAAATAAAGTTGAATTATCTAACCGACCAGAGAGAAGAAAAACAGTTGGTATTTTATTGTGAAGAGGAAAGAAAAATGGTGGTTGAACTGTTTTTGAACACCTATTACAAAAAGGACTTACCCGAGGAAGCCACAACACCTGTCGAGGATTCAGGGTGTTTTATTGCAACCGCATGTTACAAAGACATCTTCAGTCCAGAGGTTATCTTTTTTAGAAAGTATCGAGACAAAGTTCTGAAGCAATCACGTTTAGGCAGGGTGTTCATCAGGACATATTATTTGATTAGCCCTTGGGTTTATGTATGGTTATACAATCATCAATTCGTTTCAATTAGAGTAAAATCTATTCTAAACTCCATCTATACCAAGTTGAATAAATGACAATTTCGAGTACTCATATACTAACGGAACGCACTTTTAAGGGGGAGATTTAAGATGGGTTTTCAGGATACCAAATATTACCCAATGGTTTTGGTTCCTGAGGAAATCGTATCCGTGCTAGAAAACGGCATCTATGATGAAGATGTTGTAATCCCAGAACCAATAATGGAAGAGCGGCCTAATCGACCATGGAGGCCGTTAGAAACCGTATCCAAAAGCATGAAGGAATTTCAATGGCTATCAGTGATTGGCTTTCCATTTATGGTGTTGGGGGTGGGGTTGTGGACTATACCATATGCACTTAGCGTGTTCATTGGGTTGATGGTGATTGTGGGTTGGATTGATGATTTTGGATATCAGTGGGATCAATTTGTTTATTGGGAGGTAATAGTGATTCTGCCTCTGTGGCTAATAATATCTCTCGTTCTAACATTTCTAGGAACAGACTGGGTAAAAACTAAGCACTACAAAGAGCCAAAACCGAATGATGAGCTTAAAGCTGAACAAAAAGAATATGAGAAGCGGAAGGGAGAATATGAACGAAAATGTGTGGAAATTAGAGTCAGGAACGAACAAAAGATGAAAGATTTCGAAGCTTCTTATGCGGACAAGTTATACTGGGCCAAGGTTTCAAAATTTGAAGAAATTGTTGCTCCCGAGGTGTCAACTGTGGACTCGTCAGACCATGTAAAACGAGGTACTTCGGAAGCTTATTTCGAAAAATTCCTAAGGAAAGAATTTGATGATTGCATAAAAATCAATCAGGTAACAGAAGATCAAGTCTTCTACCCTGACTTTGTTTACGTCTGCCCTGATTCAGGAATACACATTGACATCGAAATCGATGAACCCTATACGTTAAAGAAGGGAAAGCCAATTCATTACATTGGTTGTGGTGATGAAGACAGGAACGACTATTTCATTCGCAATAACTGGTGTGTTGTCAGGTTTACGGAAGAACAGGTATTGCAAGAACCAGATGAGTGTACAAATTTGCTCAAAGAACTCGTCAATGAGTTGGTTTTTGACACAGATGAGAATCGGGGTCAGGTTTATGTTTCGATCAACAGCACTTACCGTCAGAAACGATGGAAAAAGAAAAAGGCCAAGAAATGGGCAAAGAAGAATTATCGGGAAGAAGACCTTCTTGAAGCTGGATTAATCTGATTGAAATGAACGAATCTGATACTCGTGCGCATTACATAGACCCTGCTTTGCAAGCTAAAGGCTGGCGGGTAAAGGCATTGCCAGAAGAAGGGCGCATGCGCACTGAGTTTCCTATTACCAAAGGGCGTTTGCAAGGCCAAGGCCGCAGGGCGCAACCCCTTAAAGCAGATTACGTGTTGCAGTACCGCAACCGCAACATTGGCATTATAGAAGCCAAGGCAGATACATTAGACTATACAGAAGGTGTGGCGCAAGCCAAAGACTACGCTCAGCGCATGCAAGTACGCTTTACGTATAGCACCAACGGCAAGCAGATCTATTGCATAGATATGTTGGCTGGCACAGAAGGAGAAGTAAGCGAATACCCAACCCCAGAGGAGTTGTGGGAGATGACAGTAACACCTCCTGCAACACCAACTAAGGCAACACCACCTGAATCAGATACATCAACTCATACGGTAAAACCCAAAGAAGTTGAAGCAGGAACCACAAACGAAAGTGGCATCAATTGGCACGAGCGCCTATTGGAAGTTCCATTTGAAGATAGAGGCGGTACTTGGCAGCCGCGCTACTACCAAAACAACGCCATTATCAACGTGTTAGACGCAGTGGCATCGGGCAAAGACCGTCTTCTACTAACCCTTGCCACTGGCACAGGCAAAACAGCCATCGCATTTCAAATAGCATGGAAACTATTCAAGTCTCGTTGGAACTTGAAAGGCAATGGAGAACGTTTACCGCGTATTCTGTTCTTGGCAGACAGAAACATCTTAGCAGACCAAGCCTATAAGGCTTTCAGTCTGGCCTTTGAAGAAACTGCCTTGGTACGCATAAGCCCCAAGGAGATAAAGAAGAAGGGAAAAGTGCCAACCAACGGTAGTATCTTCTTTACCATCTTCCAAACGTTTATGAGTGGTGGAGCTACAGAAGAAGAGGAAACGGACGAAGAACTTACCACCAAAGGCACACCGTACTTCGGGGATTACGAACCAGACTTCTTCGATTTTATCATCATAGATGAGTGTCATCGTGGCGGGGGAAATGATGAAAGCTCGTGGCGAGACATCATGGAGCATTTCAGTCCAGCCGTACAGTTGGGCCTAACCGCCACACCAAAGCGCGAAGTGAACGGTGACACCTACAAGTATTTTGGTGAGCCAGTTTATGTCTACTCTCTAAAAGACGGCATAAATGATGGCTTCCTAACTCCATTTCGTTACAAAGAAATAAGCACCACTGGAGACGAATACACCTTTACCGAAGGTGATGTGGTAATGGAGGGTGAAATTGACCAAGAGCGTACGTATTCGCAAGAAGAGCAGAACCGTGTGATTGAAATAATGGATGTAGAACGGTATCGGGTTAAGGTACTGTTGGATTCAATCAATCAAAGTCAAAAAACACTGGTGTTCTGCGAAAATCAGCGTCATGCTTTGGCTATTCGCAATCTTATCAACCAAGAAAGCAAAAGCACAAACCCGAATTACTGCCATCGAGTAACTGCCGATGATGGCAAGCTGGGAGAGCAACATCTTGGCTATTTCCAAGACAATCAGAAAAGCATTCCAACCATACTTACTACTTCGCAGAAGTTGAGTACAGGAGTAGATGCTCCTGAGATACGCCATGTAGTGCTCATGCGAATTGTGCGTAGCATGGTGGAGTTCAAACAGATTATTGGTCGTGGTACTCGGCTTTATGATGACAAAGACTACTTCACTGTGCATGATTTCTTCTGGAAATCTCACAAACACTTTGAAGACCCAGAGTGGGATGGGCCACCATTACCACCAGAAGAACCAAAGCCTCCGCGCACCTGCGATGATTGTGGAAACACACCGTGCAATTGTGAAAAAGAAACACCTGAACCCTGCGAAATGTGTGGTAAGGTGAAATGCGAATGCAATGGCGATAAACCCGTGAAGAAGGTAAAAGTGAAGTTAGCTGATGGCACAGCGCGCTCTCTGCAACACATGACCAAAACACGATTTTGGAGTAAGGAGGGAAAGCCCATAGCTGCTGATGAATTTATAAACCAACTCTTTGGTGAGTTGCCAAAACTCTTTAAAGACGAAGCCAAGCTTCGTGAGATATGGAGCAAGCCAGACACCCGCAAAAAGCTAATAGAAGAGTTGGAAGAGAAAGGCTACAGCCAAGCCCAACTCTACGACTTGCAAGAGTTGGTAGAAGGAAAAGATAGCGACCTGTTTGATGTACTTTCCTATGTGGCCTATCACACCGAGCTTGTGCCGCGTACAACCAGAGCAGACAGTGCCAAAGTTCATTTTGATAGCTATGATGCCAAGCAACAGGAGTTCCTAAACTTCGTGCTAGAGCAATACGTGCAATCGGGCGTAACTGAACTAGACGACCAGAAATTGCCCGAACTATTAGAATTGAAATACAATGCCTTGGCAGATGCTAAGCAACAACTCGGCTCTATCCCAGCTATACGAAAAACCTTCATCGGTTTTCAAAAATTGTTATACCGAAAAACAGGTTAGTATGAAATGCTTTAATCTATTTGAGGCCACTCGCAACACCCAACGATTTATCTACATTGATGGGGTAAAGAGGTAACTAGAATAGTCGAAAAATCATGAAAGTCTTTGCTTAAACGTTCGAACAACCTCAGTTTACTTAGATTTATCGAAAGGAACAGCGATTGTTTCAAAAAACATACGGCTCCGAATAACCAGATAAATAAGAATCTAGAAAATGAGAAAATTACTTTTCATGTTAGTGCTTAGCCTAATTGGACTAACTGCTTTTAGCCAAAACATTACTTACAAGAAGGATTGGCAAGGAAATACAATTGCTGTTGATGACAGGGGAAATACCATTGCAACTCAAAAGACAGACTGGCAAGGAAATATCACTTGGGTAGACGATAATGGCAGTACAATCAAAACGAAAAAAAAGGATTGGCAAGGAAACAATACTTGGGAGAACAACCGAGGGCAGACAATTCAAACTGAGAAGAGAGACTGGCAAGGGAATAAGACTCTTGAGAATGATCAAGGTCAAACAGAGTATGTCTACAAAAAAGACTGGCAAGGAAATACAGCAGTGTATGACGAGAACAGTAACCTTGTAGGAACTTACAAGAAGGACTGGCAGGGAAATACCGTTTTTGAAAAAAACCCCTAGCATACAGCTATCATCCCAAATCATCGGCCTCCAAAAAATGTTCAATGGGCAATTCAAGCTTTTTGCCAACAGCAAGGTCTACCATCTTGATAGAGATTGTTTTGCATTGGACAGATGTATACATGAGATAGTCAAGCTATCTAAACAAGAGGCAGAACAGGATTACGGTCGCAGACTTTGCGGGCATGAGGATTAGAAACAATGAGAAGGCTGTACATTTCACAAGGACTTCTCTTCACTCTGTTTACTGTCAGATTCCATATCGAGTGAATCGTTAGTTAATTCTTTTTTCATTTTCCTGTACAATTTTCGTTGAAGTCTTTTTCTGCCATGTGTAGCCCCAAATCCATGGCTTTTCTCAAATCATCACATCCAGATGCTAACTCCCCAGTGCCGATTTTTATTAATCCTCGGTTATGTAATGCACTAGCGTATGAAGGGTTTAACTCTATCGCCTTTGAATAATCCTCAACCGCCCCTTCAATATCTCCGACTCTGCGCTTTGTGAATGCTCGGTTATGCAGTGCCTTACCATACGATGGTCTCAGTCTGATGGCTTCAGTATAGTCTGCTATCGCACCGTGGTGGTTGCCAAGTTTACTTTTCGATAACCCGCGATTAAGATAAATCTGTTCATCATTTGGGTTGTTTGTAATTGCGCTATTGTAATCTTCAATTGCTCCTTTATATTTTTGGAGTTCCTGCTTCACATAACCTCGATTAAAGTATACAATGGAAGCATTTACACCAAGAGACACAACTCGATCAAAATCATTTAATGCGGATTCGAATTGTCTTAAATTTCTCTCAGCGATTCCACGGTTGTAATAGGCGTTGGGATTGAGAGGATTAATTTCAATTGCCGCGTTGTAATCCTCAATTGCCGCAGAGAAATCTCCTTTTTTTGCTTTTGCATTACCCCTTTCAAAATAATTCACATCCGCTTGTCCAGAGACCGATAAACTGAAAAACAGAAATACAAGGCTTGGTATAAATTGGCTCATAACGATGGATTCTTGTTTAGACAAAAAGCTTGCGCTCATCTCTGATTTCAGTCTGGGTCTCTTCTGCTGATTGCTGGCAAGAGAATAGGCCAAATAGCCCAAATATGATTGTCCAGTAAAATGCTTTAGTAGTTGACATGGCGATTGTTGTTTATCAGGTCGAATTCAATTAAGAGTATTATCAATTCATTCTCTCCCAAACGGGAATCACGGCTTTACAGAATCGAGGCATTGTATCTGAAAACCAATCAATACGAGCAGGCCAGCCGCTTTTGTCGGTAAATCTTACCCTCTTCTTATAAAGCTCTTTGTATGGCATCTCAAACTTAACTCGGGAGGCTGTTTTGGATTCCAAACGCTCGAATATTAGCGAGTCGCCAAAGGTTTTCTCAAGCTCTTGCTTGTGATTGAGCATTGAATCAATCTTAGACTTGTCTTTGTCAGAGGAAAAGTACAGCTCTACCCTGATGCCATGCCGACCGATTACACATGCGAAATAGCCACCTTTAACATGAAAACCGTGATCGTAATAAGGCTTTGCTACAATGCGGTCATACCGAGAAAAACTCTTCTCTTCAAAAGATTTGTTCACAAGTCCCCAGAACTCCAACAGCAAGTCCTTTCGCTCGGTTGTACTCTTGCTCATTTTCTTCTCCTCGCGCTCTTTCTCCTTCATATCTATCATAAACTCCTGCGTTTCTGGGAGAGGAATTATCTGATCTATTTGTAGAAACACATTCTGACCGTTGCTGTATGGTGTTGCACGGAAGCAGCTTATTTGGATGTCATGGCCAATAAGCCATAGCACAGTACTGGTAACCTCTTTTCGGAAATTGTTGGCCACAAGAATTACCCGTTGGTCTCCATCATTCAGGAGAAGTTCATTCTCATCATCAAACTCTAAAAAGTCCATCAGTACCTCTTTGGCATTATCCGAAGAACCTGAACTATCCAAATAATCCTGAAAGATCTGGAGTATCTGTACCGTTGTGAGTGTGGAGCAGTAGGACGTATACTTTAGAGCCTGCCACATTACATCTCTCCCAGTATCATCAAGTTTATTCTCAATAACTACAACTCTACCTTGCTTGTCTATTGCGAGGAGGTCGAGACGCTCACGTGTGTCATTAAAACCTGCAAACTCTTTTTGAATTATCAATAATTCCTCTCCGAGTACCTCAGGGTTCTTTGCAATCCATTCTTGCAGGTGTTCTCGTTCTCTGATAGCCAAGTCACCGAATTGCTTTCTCTCAAGCTTTACTATATCGTTATTGGTTCTATCTAACTGATACATGACTTAGTAATCGATTTAAAACGCCTCAGACACATCACTGCTCTTGGTCTGGAAGTTGCCATCAAACTGCGTGTTAAGGTCGTATGAGAGTATCTGGTTGCTGAGTGTTTGAGGTGTGTCTTTACCAACCGACTCGCCTGCTGTAAAGCCACCGTAGAGCCTGCCGCACTGCGTGGTGGTTTTCACATACTTCTTGTTGCTCCAGCCTGTGCCAGAATAGAAATATGGTGTGTATGTGCCGTTGGGAAGCTTGAAGGTGAATGTACGGCCCTTGTCTATGTATGCACAGCGCACCACTTCTTCTTTTTGCTTGATGATGACAATTGTACCTACCCTACTGTTTGCACTAACCTTGATCTCTGAGCATCTACTACTGCAGCTTTTACCTGATGTATAGCAATAACCGTAAGGGTTACCTCCGTGAGACAAAGCGGTTGTGGTATTAGGGGATTCATCAGCGAACCAATCTCTTCTCTGATTAGCTGAACTCGATGATACAGCAAGTATACCATCATCTGACAAATCATAAGCATCTATGATTGATTGAATTCTTTGCTTAGTCGGATTTTCATTTTCGTACTTAATCAACAAATCACTTATCAAGGTTTCGACATCATCTTTGTAGGTTGATTTTATCTGACTTAATTTCTGCTTCGTCAATTTTACGTTGTGCTTTGCATAAAAAGCAACAAGAAATTTGCTCAAGTTTTCTTCAGATGGTTTAGTCTCCGCAGTGTTTCGGCCTTGTGGTTGGAATAACTCTGGAAACTTAGGGTTGATGATAGAATAATCGTAGTTGTATTTTTTAGCCGTTTCCGCATAGTCTTTTAAAACTTGCAGCTCAACTCCCTCAAGCTCAGGAAACTTTGACCTTACAAGATTCCAATCGTAATTGTCGTTAATTGCCGTTGCCAAAAAGTCTTTCAACAATTGCTCATTTGTCAGTTGTTGTTGAATTAGAGAGCTAAACATTTCTTTAAACTGATTGACATCAGAGAAATACCCTTTGGGTATCAAATCATAAACCTCATCAAGACCTTCTTCATCAAGAGTTTCTTTAAACTGGTTAATATCAGTAAACATACCTGCTGGTATTAGTTTATACAGCTCTTCTAAGTCTTCGCTCACTACGTGATTGCTTACAACCACAGTCTGGGAACTCCCAGAGCCGAGATATGGAGACACAAACAAGTAACAGATAGCCGAGCTGAGGATGACTACCGCAAGGAGCACATAACGTAGGTCAATGAGCTTCTCTTCTTTATCTGGCTGCTGTGGTGGTACAGTTTCATCATTGTTCTCCTCCTCCACATTTATCGTCCACATGTGGTTATTCTTAAGCCAATCAAAGGCCTCCTGTACCTCCTCGTAACGCTTTACATACTCAGGGTCAAACTGATGGTCAGATGGCTCATACTCCGCACAAAGCCGCTCATATGCCTCCTTTATTTCCATAAGAGAGGCATCCTTGTTTACGCCAAGTATGTCGTAATACCGTTGGCTCATTTATAGAATTCCACTTTTAGTGAGCTGGCTTTGGCGTAGTCGAAAAGACCCAAATAATCTTCACCTTTTCCCTCGGCAGAAACGCCTGTAATCATTCCATCGCTCGACTCTCTCAACGAGTATCCAGCAACATCGCTGCTCCAAAGTGTGAAACCGTCTTTATCAAGGAGTTTAATCTCGTGTCTGCTCAGTCTTCCAAATGCAGGTTTATCGTACTTAGAATCAAACAGATACTTTACCTTCTTATCTTCAAACTTGGTGGTTACCGTAATGGTCTCACCATACGCGTTGGTCACATCCCAAGTTGTAGCATTACTCGCATCGCTCCAAGTTTTCAGAGCAAATACACCAAACAGCATTGGAGCAAGAAGTAGTGTGGAAAAGGCTATCATATTTGAGTAGAGGATGATCTTCTTGGCTTTGGTGCTTAGTTGCTCTACAGCTGCTTCTCCTTTGGTAGTTAGAAGCACGTAATGGAGAAGTGGGTATGACAGGAACATTCCAATCAAGCTGGTATGGAATACCTCATTAAACCTAACTTCAAATATTTGTCCCAAACAAACAAACGTGGATATGATTCCAACGCAACCGAGGATCAAAATGCTTATCCAACGGTAAACTTTGATGTACTTCTGCATATCTTAAAATTGAAGTGGAAAGATAATGAGTTGGTGATGTATTGGCTAATCTGCCCAATCTATTTGCCGCTTACCAACTGAGGCATAGTATGCGTTCATTTTATCTACTGCACGTTTCAAGTATACCATAATCTCATCGTAAGCCTCGTTGGTTGCGTAGAATAGAACATCATCTGAGCGGAAGTGGTATTCTTCTATCAGATTATCATCGTCATCCTCGTATTCTTCAACCTCCACAATCCACTCCATCTCGTCTTCTCGTATGTAGTACTTACCATTGGGGCTTGTAATGTCAAATACTACGAAGCCATCTTGCTTGGTTACCGTATCAGCATCGTAATCAGAACCGCCTGCAATAGAAAAGCACTTTACATCGAAGTCTAACAGAATCGTTTCTGGGGCAACATAACCACTTGAGAACCCTGTATAATCGCTCATATGATTCTCAAATTCCTTGTTCTCTTTTTCCTTGTGAAAGTGGCTGGCAAGAATATCTATTGCTCCGAGACCACCAGTCTGAAATCTGTAATTCTCTTCAGGGTTCAAATCTAACAAGTCATAACCCGAGCAATGTAGTATCAGATTGTACTGCTTACCGTCTTTGCGTATGAAGCTTTCTTGGGTCGTGTCTATCTGGTCTTTCATTTACAGGAATCAAGGTCTTACAAAGATGAAGCAATATGCAATTGATTCAGTGCAAAGCCATGGTTTTCTCAGGAATAAACTATCGAGTAATTTTTGAAAGTGGTGACCTATACGGTGACCTAAATTTTTATCCCCACGTCCCAAACTGTGTTTTATAGGTTAATTGAAGTTCGGTTTTCTTTAGAACTATCCACTGACACTAAATGCCAGTATCCCCAACAAAACAAGAAAGGTCATCACACCGATTACAGTACCCCAGCCGTGAACCTCTTTGTCTTCAGGTGGAGAAAACAATAGACTGATTACGTCTGAGAGTATGCCTTGAAGCCAATTGATTACATTCATCTTGTGAGTGAAAAGTTAGGGATTTACGAGTTCAACCTAATGCCTATTGATATGCAAGCAGAAACGCTATGGGATAAAGGGGTGTTTCTAACGAACCTCACAAAAGGCAACATGAGGTATAACCTCGACTCATTGAGCAACTTCTACGTGGAGGTTGAATACGGCAAAGAAGAGAATGAGATTTTAGAGTTTCATACGTTCAAGAGAGGCAAGAGATTGGAGAAGTACATTGGCCAAGTAGAGTTGGATGATTTACTTTAGGGGGATGAAAATCAGAATCATTGGCACCACAGCCTTAGACACTGTTCGGAGATGTAATCTTAATCTTTGGTCTTATTAAACTTAACAATATCGGCTGTCACCATGCATTTCACGTTAAGTACCATGAATACCCATGTGGATTTCCAATTTACGCTGATGTTGGCGTATGCTTCATTGGGCCCGAGTGGCTTCTGTCTGCGCATTACTTCTCTTGCCTCAGCAACTAGCCCTTTTCGTGCAAGTCCACCAAGACCAAATACGTAAGTTGCACTTGCCGATCCTGAAACTTGATTTGTGTAGGTGAAATTTGCCTCACTTAGTGCTGCTGAGTCTGTAATATAGCCACTATGAAAAGCACAACCAGTCAATAATAGAACAAGAGCAATTGGAAATATCTTTTTCACAATCATGATTTTTTATTGTGAATTTAACAACATTATTCGACTAAACGTAACAGTTACCCCCCGCTCGCACGAGTGTTCCAACGTATCACTAGTGTGGAACATGACACGATCAGTTTGTAACTGATGGGTACAGAAGAAAGCTTGGTAAGCGTCTTGTGCTACTTAGTACGGAGCTTTTAAACCATTCCTATTTTTTCTTAAACCACTTGGGTTAAAAGTTGATGCAGGTGTATGAGTGGCAGATGTGTTTAGGCTGAGCCTCGCTCCTGCCCTATTATGAGTCTGGATGGGAATGGAAATCGGGGACAAAAGGCTGCACATATAAAATTCCCTTCGATCAGAACTCTGATATTGACTACGTTATGTTTCTCATCAAGCAGAAGTATAAGCTACTTACCAAATAAGTTTACGACCCCAAATTGACTTTTGTAGGTTTTGTAGGGGTGTGCTTAGAGAATAATATTTTTACCCGCTCAAAATTGTGGCATGAAACAAACACTACTTACAGCGGTATTGCTGATTACAAGTTTACTGAGCTTTGCACAAGTACCTCAGGGTATAAACTATCAGGCGGCTGTTAGAAATTCAGATGGTGAAGTCCTATCGAACCAACAGGTTGGGGTTCGTATGAGCATATTGGAATCTAATGTCACAACCGTTTATGAAGAAACGCACTCCGTGATTACGAATAACTTTGGGCTGGTGACAATGGTAATCGGACAGGGGACAGCTACTCAAGGAGTCTTTGCTGATATAGATTGGAGTACAGGTAATTACTTCATACAAACTGAGGTTGACATAAGCGGTGGCTCAAACTATCAGGTCTTAGGGTCTCAGCAACTTATGAGTGTACCCTACTCTATGTATGCGAAAGAGGCAGAGAGCCTTAAAAGAAACGGATCATCAAACAGAACAATCATCTACACCGAAGGATTTTAAAATGAAACAGACACTTACTCTAATTGCCCTGATATTTTTCTGCCTTAGCTCTTCTGCTCAGTCTGGTACTGATCTGGAGTTTAGCAGAACGATTAATGAAAAGGTTACTATCAATCAAGTGCTTGGCCCCGTACCTCTGGGGAAAATATGGAAACTTGTCGGGTTCAGTTGTAACACGTCTAACCCAAAGTTCAAAGTCAATGGGGAGGGAAATGGGACTTATCTTCGATCCAACACAGGGTATGAAGCAAGCCTTCCATTGTTTTTCAATGAATCCGATGAGATACAGTTTGTAGATTTATCTACAGGCGAGTGTTATGTTTCCTTCGTAGAATACACAGTAATCCCCTAACCACCCCACTCCCCAAACTGACTTTTGTAGGTTTTGTAGGGGTGTTCGATACAATTAGATTTTATCTCAGAAAGCGGCATCAGGTTAGTGTATATGAACGCCTCTGCATCACTTTGAGGGATGCCTTTCTTATTGAGGTAAATACATAGTAGGGTAATAAAGTTGTGCTTATTACCATCTATGAATTGACCTTCTCGATTCTCCGCAAATGTCATTGCTCCTTTGAATACCATTTCTTGGGTCATGGTAGGGCTACTGTACCATCTTTGCTTCACAGCTGGTTTCGGGGTATGTATGCGATCGTAGAGAGTAAAAGTGTCTGCCATGTATGCACCAGCATCATAACTGTAGTACCGTAGGTCTGTGGGGTTGCCTCCCTTGCTGGTGTCGAGAAATATACCTATTGAGCCGAAGTCAACTACAAGCTGTTTGAAGTGGTCTTTGAGCCTATCAGGATCTGACACCTTGACCAATGCCCACACACCATTACCTCTGCATGATAGCCCTGCAAATGCCACATATTCAATCTCAGACACCTTTTGTTTAAGTTGCTCTGCATTATCCCAATGTGTGTTGCCTTGAGCGTCTATATCAATCTGTGTCCAACCAGTAAGTTGCCTTACCTGCTCATCTATAGATAGCCCACCCTTTCGAGAGTTCAGTTCAGCAGCTACAGCTACACAGGGCAAACCACTCTTCAGGTCTTTCTGTAGCTTCTCATCATCAGAGTTCCTCATCCGTTCACACGTATCTGCATACTGAATCCACTCATCAGATGGCAGCATACATTGCAGCAACCAATCTTTTAGGCTCATTACACCTGTATTTGTCTCGGTTCTCTTCCAGACGAAGCTTACGTTGCAATCCCACTCGTCAGATAGTCTTAATGTCTTTCTCATTTTTTTTCTCTTAGCAAGTACCCTACAAAACCTACAAAACTGTTTCCTCCTCTTTGACAAGGAATCCGAGTGCGTTCGGATTGACGGTGTACTGGGCTTCGGGTCTCCGCCCAGACCCTTTATAGTTGGGGGATTCTGCCACAACCCAGTTCCTGTCTTCAAGTTCTTCAAGGGCTTTCTTTATCACCTTGCTATCTGTCAAACCAGACCACTTCTTCTGCTGTATGTCTCGCACTTTAAACTTGCCTTTTAGTTTCCCCTCACTTATCCGCTCTGCCAATACAGCAGCGCCATACACTCCCTGCTTACCAAGCCCCTCGTAAACTCGTAATGCGTGGCTTCTGAGGTAATCGCACCATTTAACCGCCATTAACGCACTGCCTTTCTTTATTGGCCCGTAGTAGAGCTTTGGAGAGTTGACAACGTTTATCAGATGGAAGATTAACGCAAGTGATGGCATTAGCGAGTTGTACTTAGCAAGGTGCTGCTGAAAGACCTCACCGTACTCATCGCTATGCTTGTCTTTCTCAAGTGCCATTATCCATTCAATAAATACGCTCTGAGCCTCGTCATCAAATCGAAATGCAGGGCTTTTATCATAGGTGTCCTGCTCAGCACCTTTTATTGATGCGAAATCTTCAAATTCTGCTAATCCATATATAATCTTCTGAACCAGTTGTTTGGCGTGTATATCTTCATGGTCATCAACATATGGGGCTGCAATGGGATCGGGATAGATCATCAGCTGAAATCGCTGGATAAAGCCGTCATTTCCACCATTGAGTGACTTAGTCAGGTAGTATCTCATCTTATCTGGCTGAGTCGTGCCGAAAACACTTAGGCATAGATTTTTGATAAACACAGACCCTCTACCTATTCTATCAAAGCTGTAGGGGCTATTTCCTCCCCAAGCTTCTAAGTAAAATGAACGGTCAGATTCATGTCCCTTTTTCTCAAATGATTCAAGCAGACCAACAAGCTCGTCTCTGAAGGATAATACCCCTTGAGGGTTCTCGCTACATAGTTGCCCGAGCATTTCATATGTAGCATCATTCACTCTATAGCGCTTTAGTTTTGGTTTCTCTTCAATCTCCTCTTCCAGTTGCGCCAACTCTTGTTTCGCTTTCTCTATTATTTGCTTATCACCTGATGCGAGGTCTTTGTTTATCGCCTTACGCTTAACCTTGTTGATTTCATCCTGAACCTTCCACGCTTTTAGCTGCTCATTAAATAGCTCGTGAGCTTTCCTCTCCAGTTCAGTGAGAAAACCAAGTGCCATATCTGTAGCTCCTGATTTGCGCTGTGATGGGTCACCTATTATAACTCCCCACAGATTTGGATAGACAGTCCAATTGTCTTTTGCTTTTGGTTTAACTGCGCATCTTGCTCCAATTATAGATCCGCACATCAGGATAATTGAGACAGCTATATAATCTGGAGGACATTGCATCCTATGCGAAGCGTCTTTCACCCACTTTTTTATAGGTGCTGGAAGCATTGTGTCTATATCGAATGATTCTACGGGTAATAAAGAACCATCTATTGCTAACGGAAGGCCCCAGTCGTTTGTTGGTACATCTTCAAAGTCCATCGGTTTGTTTTCTTGTTGGTTTGCGTTCCGATTATTTGGTAGTTGTTGATTCATTTTGTTCTGGTGTTTTTTATGTTCGGTTTAGGCAATAGGATTCCACGTTCCATCTCTGGAATCAGTTTAAATGCATTAAGTGTTTGGCTATTAGTTAGCGCACGAATTGCGCAGATAGAAGAAGGAATGCTTCAACGATGGTAGGTCTTGTTCTTGTTGCTCTGGAGACGTTCAATCTCAGCTTCAATCTGATCCTCCCAATAGAATACTCGTCCCATGATTCGATTTGGGATAAATATTCCCTGCTTCTCCCAGTTTCTGAGTGTTTGACTCGAAACGTGCAGAGCTTTCGTTGCCATTTCCCTTGTTAGTAGTTTTCGTCCATTTATTTCCATTTGTTGTGTTTTGGTGTTTTGTTACATCCAAAGGTGAGGTGTAAAGTGGTCTGGGCAGGGAAATAGTAATTAACAATCGGCCATTGTTTTTAACATGGTCTTCGCGTTCTACGTGTTAATAAAACCCAACAACCCCTTTTTTCAGAGAAAGGTTGTTGTGGTTCAATACCCTTTCTCTACCAGACTTACAGTTTACCACTCAGGTTAAGTTATCTTTGTCAGATAATAGAATAGTTCATTGAAATCATGCCAAAACTTGCATATAACTTGCACGTAATGCCGAGTTAAACTTGAAAGCCAGTGTTTTCGGGGGATTCAGAGGGCGCTCCCTCTGATTAACAGTCAGATGCTCTAACCAGCTGAGCTAAGGAGGAATTTAAGGGCTGCAAATGTAGTTTGCTCTATCATATAATCCAATACCTTTGCAAAAATTATTTAGACCTATAAAAATGAGCTTACTTACTGTTGGAACCGTTGCCTTTGATGCCATTGAAACTCCGTTCGGAAAAACCGATAAAATAATTGGCGGAGCTGCCACATATATTGCTTTGGCATCATCTTATTTCACGAAACCAATTAACATGGTTTCGGTTGTTGGAGATGATTTTCCGGAGGAAGGGTTACAAAACCTGAAAAATCATGGAGCCAACACACATGGTATTCAGATTAAGAAAGGGGAGAAGACTTTTTTCTGGAGCGGTAAGTATCACAACGATATGAATACCCGTGATACGTTGGCGACTGAACTGAATGTGCTGGCGGATTTTGAGCCGGTTGTGTTGGATGAATATCAGAACTGTGAGTTTTTAATGCTTGGAAACTTGACGCCAGCTGTGCAGATTTCCGTAATAAACCAGCTCAAAAATCGCCCGAAATTAGTTGTGCTAGACACCATGAACTTCTGGATGGACATCGCGTTAGATGAGTTAAAAGAAGTAATCAAAAAGATTGATGTTCTGACCATTAATGATGAAGAAGCTCGTCAGCTTTCTGGAGAGTATTCTTTGGTTAAGGCAGCTCAGAAAATACTTGAAATGGGGCCTGAATTTCTTGTTATAAAGAAAGGAGAGCACGGAGCCTTGTTGTTCAATAAGGAATCTGTCTTCTTCGCGCCAGCGCTTCCATTGGAAGAGGTTTTTGATCCGACCGGGGCTGGTGATAGCTTTGCCGGTGGGTTTATCGGTTACTTGGCAAGTACAAGAGACATTTCTTTCGACAACATGAAGAGAGCCATAATCTTCGGTTCGGCCATGGCTTCTTTCTGTGTAGAGAAATTCGGAACCGAAAGATTGATTGGTTTAACTCAGGAAGAAATTGATGACCGCGTTCAAGATTTCATCGACCTTGTACAGTTCGACATTTCGTTGGTAAACGATTAAGCGAAACGAATCATTACCTGATTCTTATCTACTGTTTTTCCTTTTTCTACTTCAATTGATGCAACTGTTGCATCAGCTGGGGCTTTGATTACGTTCTCCATTTTCATGGCCTCTAATACCAAAACACGGTCTCCTTTTTGGAGCTCGTCTCCAGGTTTTACATTGATTTCTAGAACAAGGCCAGGCATGGGTGCTTTTAGCTCGTTTACTTTTCCTGCTCCGCCTTTTTCCATGCCAAGGCTTTTCAGCAATTCATCAAACTTGTCGATGGTTTCTGTTTCGTAGATGTTGCCATTCACTTTAATTGGTCGTTTGCCATCTATTTCTGGCAAAACCTCCAAATTATACGACCGATGGTCTTTGATAACGTGATAAATATTGTTTGAAATTTTGCTCACATCCCAAGCAAATGGTTTGCCATTAAGCGTTCCGTTTTCCTTGCTATCACCTTCAAATTCTATCAAAAACTCTGATTCTGAAATCTTTACACGTTTGCTCATCTCTTAAAAGTCGCTAAATATCATTGAATTACGTAGTCAAAAACTACTTTTGCCGCCAATACAAAAAATCAAAGAAAAGAATAGAATGAGAATTCTTACCCAGAATACTAGTTGGATTATCGGATTGCTTGCATTAAGCATCGGTTTTAGTGCGTGTAAAACACAAAAGGAAACAACTACTGCTGCTCCAATTTCGGATGTTGAAGTAGCTGAGGAGGAAGTCGAAGTTGAAACACGCGAATATCAAGCAGCAAACACCAGAACGTTTGACCTTATTCATACCACGTTGGATGTTCGGTTTGATTGGGAGAAGCAGCAACTTTCTGGAAAGGCTGAGTTGACCCTTAAGCCATATTTCTATGCAACTAACCAATTGGAGCTGGATGCTAAAGGGTTTGACCTCCGTGCGGTTAGTTTGAAGAAGGACGGACAACTACAATCACTCAAGTACACGTACGACAAGGAGAAGATTTATATTGAGCTTGATAAGGAATACAAGCGCAGTGAAACACTGACTGTGTGGATTGATTACACCGCTAAGCCAGAAGAATTAGAAGCTGAGGGCAGTGCAGCAATCACAGATGCGAAAGGGCTTTATTTCATCAACGCTAACGGAGAAGACAAAGACAAACCAAAGCAGATTTGGACGCAAGGCGAAACGGAATCAAGCTCATGCTGGTTTCCGACCATAGATTCTCCAAACGAGAACATGACTCAAGACATTAAGATTACTGTTGATAGTCGGTATTCAACCCTTTCAAACGGGCTTCTTGTAAGTTCTCGCCCGAACGGAGACGGAACCAGAACGGATCAATGGAAACAGACCAAGCCACACGCGCCTTACCTGGCTATGATGGCTGTTGGAGAGTTTGCTATTGTAAAAGACAAATGGAAAGGAATTGATGTTGATTACTACGTTGAACCAGCTTTTGAGCCGCATGCGAAAGCCATTTTCGGAGAAACCCCGAAAATGCTCGACTTCTATTCTGATGTGTTAGATTTCCCTTACGCTTGGGAGAAATACAGCCAGATTGTTGTTCGCGATTACGTTTCGGGAGCGATGGAAAATACTACGGCAACCATTCATGGTGAGTTCTTGCACAGAACACAGCGCGAATTGATTGATTCTGACAACGAGAAAATTATTGCACATGAGCTTTTCCACCATTGGTTTGGTGATTTGGTAACATGTGAGAGTTGGAGTAATCTTCCACTAAACGAATCATTTGCTACCTACGGAGAATACATGTGGTTAGAACACCGTCACGGGCGTGACGAAGCGGACAAGCACGGTAAGGAGCAACAGCAGCAGTACATCGCATCTGTGGCACAAACGGGTCACGTAGATATGATTCGCTACTTCTATGATAACAAGGAAGACATGTTTGATGCACACTCTTACAACAAGGGTGGTCGTATTCTACACATGCTTCGCAAAACTATTGGAGACGAGGCCTTTTATAAGGGGCTGAACCTTTATCTGAATGAGAACAAATTCCAAGCAGTAGAAATCCACCAATTGCGTTTGGCAATGGAAGAAGTAACTGGCTTTGACCTTAACTGGTTCTTTAACCAATGGTTCTTAGACAAAGGTCACCCGAGTTTGGAAATCACTCACAGTTACAATGAAGAAACCAAGAAATACAGCGTAAGCATCAAGCAGACACAGGACTTGGAAGAGTTTCCGCTTTATAGAATCCCGATGGATGTAGATGTTTATTTCGGTGGCGCGGTTAATCGTCAGAGAATCGATTTAACCGATAAAGAACAAACGTTTGATTTTGATGTGTTGGGAAAACCATCTTTGGTAAAAGTGGATGCAGAGCAAATGCTACTCGGTACAAAATCAGAAACGCTTTCTGAGGATGAGTATGTATTTATGCTGAAGAATGCACCGCTTTTCTTAGATAAGGTTGAAGCGATGAATGGATTGAAATCAAGTCAAAACCCTGATGCGATTGAAGCTATTCTGAACACGTTGGAAGATGAATATTGGGGAACAAGAAGAAAGGCACTTACATCATTGAAAGGAAAAGCAGTTGCTGATACTTCGCTTCTCAAAAACAAGTTGATTTGGATGGCTCAAAAAGATACAAAATCAATTGTTCGTGCAGAAGCCGTCACTGCTTTGGCAGACCAGTTTAGCTCTGACGTAAACGTGCAAGCGGTAATTGAAGCAGCGATGAAAGATCAATCATACACCGTGCTTGGTTCTACATTAAAAGCCATTTCTTCTTACGATGAAGACAAAGCGCTGGCTTTGGCAAAAGGTGCTGAGGCAGATGCAAGCGGCTCACTTATTTCATCAATCGCATCGCTTTATTCTCAGAATGGAACAGCGGAGCAAATGGACTTCTTTGTGAGTAGTGTTGACAAGATTTCTGACCCAAACAACAAGTATGTTTATGTTCAAATTTTCGGGAAATACTTGATGAAGCAGGACATCGCAACGCAGTTGAAAGGATTGGATTTGTTAGAAAATTTAGCACTCAACGAAGGAGCTTGGTGGATGCGATTGTCTTCACTTCAAGTTTTGATGGGTCTTCGTCAACCTGCTGAGGCGCAGGAATCTGAAGATGCAAAATCAATGGTTTCAAGAATCTCAACCATTATAGAAACGGTGAAGGGCACTGAGACCAACGATATGATTAAGGGAATGCTAGGCGAATAGTCCCTTTTGTCGGGTTACCGACAGCAATATTTGTACTGAATTTGGCGTCTAGGATAGAGGTGGAGTGTTCATTTAATGCACTTGAGTTACTTTTATTAAATGGCCCAAAAGAGACAATCTAAACGTACGCGGCTTAGAATCTATATTACCGTTTATGGTGGTCTAATTCTTCTTTCTGCGTACTTTATTGGACACAACTACAACGCGCAACTCAGGTCTGCTGAATACAGCACGCTTTCTAAACTCTATGGAATTGCGTCAACACTTTCAGAGCAAGTAGATAGAGGCGCTTTGAAAGACTTATTTGATGCCTTCCCGCTACAAGGTGATACGTCTGGATTGTCAGAAAATCAAACGTTTCAAATGTATAGTCAGTTGTTCAACCGAACCGTGATTGTCAACGGGCTTAAAACACCTATTTACACCCTTACGTATGATTCGGTTGGGGATAAATTTATTGGGGGAATAGCCAGTAATGGCCAAGGAAGCTACGGTTGGCATTATGAAAGCCCGCCCGAAAAACTCAAGAGCATTTACTATTTGGGAGGCACAATTCCACCATTTGAGGACGATCATGGAACTTGGTTAACCGCAGTTTGCCCACTTAGAGATTCTGAAGGAAAAGTGTTTGCGGTAATTGAGGCTGACTATCCATTCGATTCATTCATTTCAGAGGCTAGAAATGAACTGTTCGACAGCTTACTTGTATCTGTTTTAGTAATGATTCTGGTTGGCTTTGCTACTTACCCTATTTTGAATAAAGTATTAAGGGATCAGGAGCAATCAACAGCCGCACTGGAGGTGGCCAATCAGGTCATTAGTGAGAAGAACGAAGAGGTAAAAAGCAGCTTGGAATATGCTCGAACCATTCAGGAAACTATGTTGCCAACTCCGGAGCAGATGAATGCTTTTTTGACTCATTGTATGGTTTTCAACCTCCCCAGAGATATAGTGAGTGGCGATTTCTATTGGTTTCATAAGATAAGTGAGTCTAGAGCATTGGTTGCCGTTGCAGATTGCACGGGACACGGGGTGCCTGGCGCCCTGATGTCAATTATGGGACACAGCTATTTGAATGAGCTTGTGGGCGAACAAAAAATTGAGTCGCCATCAGAAATACTCGAACGGTTGAATGAAAAAATTGAAGTTACGTTTGCCTGTGCCGAACGAACGAAAAAGCAAGGGACCGATGGTATGGATATGGGTCTCGTATTAATAGATAAGAGCAAAAAAGAGCTTACATTTTCTGGGGCTAGGAGACCGTTAACGATAATTTCAGGAACAGAAGTTTCGCAAGTAAAGGGCACGCGCAGGGGTATTGGAGAGCATTACTTAACCACAGATGTGCCTTTTGAGGAAACGACTATTCTTTTGACAAGAGCCGCTACATATTATCTATGCACAGATGGTTTGCAAGATCAGTTTGGCGGACCAAGCGGGAAGAAGCTTATGGGAAAAAGAGTAATAAACTGGTTAAAGGGCTTGCAAGTTCAGCCCGCGACAACAAGGTCAGAAGAACTTAATAGGCTGTTTGTAGACTGGAAAGGAGAGCTGGAACAAATAGATGATATTTGTGTCCTCGGTTTCTCGGTCTAATAATCAAAGGCCCTGTAGCTTCTCCTTAATCTCTTCATCAAGCGGAAAAAACACACGAGCTGATAGAAGAACGGTTTTAGCTGAATCAGTAAAGTTGCTACCAATTAAATGGTCTGCATAATAGATAACGGCCGGTTTCAATAAAGGCGAACTGATTGGGTCAGGTTGGTATTCTAGATTACGGTAGTTCTGTTCCAAAATTGGGAAACTCGCTTTTATCTCGCGTTCAGCTTCATACATAGAACTCATCCGTATATCCGTAACGCCCTTGGCAAATTGAATGTATGGGTCGTTTGGTGCGAACTTCAAAATTTGTTTATAGGTATACTGTGCCTTACGAAAATCGTCTGCGGCTTCAAACCGCTGCGCTTCGGCAATTCCTTCTTTTTTCATCGTTTCAAAAAACTCTAAATTATCTTGAACGATGTCTCCGTTCTTATCTTTTGAAACCGCCTTTCCCGTATGTTTTAGTGCATCGCGCAAAGCCGATTTAAAACGCGATTTGAGTTTCTCATCATCGGATTGATGAATTTCATAGAAACACATGGCAGCCCACAAATAAGGCTCTGGTTTTTTGCGGTGCTTGTCATTGTCTATAAGCGATTCCGCAGATTCTAAAGCCGATTCCCAGCTTCCTTTTTCAAACTTTTTGGCAATGTTATCAAATTCAGGATTATTCACCTGACCAAAAATGGCAGTGGAAAAATTCAATAGAAAACCAAGCAGTAAAAATCTCATTCAGTAATTAGGATTCGTTCGTTTGAAGCGTAATTCTCGCTCTGTGCTTGTAGGAAATACAAACCCGATGCCAAGTTTGAAAGATTCAAATCTTGCTGAACGGTATTTACTTGACCTGTGAAAATGATTTTTCCAACTCTGTCGATAACACTAAAATTTCCGCCAAGTAGCTTTTCGTCAAATACTAGTTTTAAATCTCCGTTACTTGGATTCGGAAAAATTTGAGTTTGTTTCGTGCGATTTCCGTCAGCAATTCCTGTAGCGATATAAGCGGAGTTTTTTAACTCAACAATTGTATTTGTGAAGGTTCCACTTGTTCCCCAAGAAGAACCACTGGTAGCAAGAAATACTCTACCGTCAGGTGCCACAAGGATATCACGGAGACGATTAAAGTCCCCATTTCCGTAGGTGCCCGAAGATGTGGAAGAAGGATTGCCAGCATGACCAGAATTGAACATGATTTCCTCGCCAATAATTGCTGTTCCGGCCGCGTTAAGCTCCAGAACTTTCACGTGTTCGGTTTTCAAAACAGTCATCAGAATTTTTCCTTGCCACTCTGGAATTGCAGGATGGTCATACCAAGCAATATCTGATGGTGCGATGGTTGAACCATTGTACCAAATTGCGAGCGGATCTTGATAGTTCGTCATCGCATTACAGTCAGTAAGTTCGCTTCCAGTACAGAATCCTTCAACATCAGGCCAGCCGTAGTTACCACCAGCAACGATAATATTGAATTCATCATTTGTTGATGGGCCGTGTTCAGAGCTATAGATTTTTCCGTTTGGTCCAATTAGCAATCCCTGTGCGTTTCTGTGGCCTTTGCTGTAAACGTAACTTGAAGCACCGAATGGGTTATCAAAAGGGATACTTCCATCAAGATTCATTCTTAGAATCTTACCGCTTAACGAGTTATCATTCTGGGCGATAGGGTCGTTTCGATAATCCCCTGTTGTGGCGAGTAGTGTATTATCCGGAAGAATGAGCAAGCGGCAACCGATATGAGTTGTATTTCCATTGATTCCCTCAATCAGGGTAAGAGGGTTTTCCAACAAGCCGGAAGTACTATTGTATTCGTAACGGACAATTCTCTCTTTAATACCACCACTAAAATAGGTGTAAGCGAGAAAAACCTGAGGCGTGTTTGCGAAATCTGGATGAAGCTGCATACCTAGAAGCCCTGATTCAGAGTTGGCATAAACGCTACCGGTCAAGTCCAAAATGGTTGTACGAACTCCTGTTGTTGGGTTTAATCGGCTTACTCTACCGTATCGTTCTGTCATCCAGATATGGTCGTCTGACCCCCACTGAATCTCCCAAGGAATATCAATTCCGTTAGTTGAATTTGAGCCTTCAATTACAACCCTAACATCCAATGTTGTACTGCCAACAGTTACAGAGTTTGGTTGTCCAATGGTTTGGGTGAATGAAAAAAACAAGAGGGAAGAAACGAGTGTAAAGACTTTGGTCATGTTCAAATAAGATTAGATGTTATATTCTCAAATATAAGATTGCGTTGCGTGAATCTCGCGTTTTACCAAGGATTGGTTGCCCAAACCGTCACCTCTGGTACAAATCCTCGTGCATCCATCTTTAGTTGTGATAGTATGACATCAGCAATTTCTTCAGAGCGTAATTTATTGTCTACGTCTGCTCGGCTCACGCCATCCTCTTTTCCAAAAGCGGTAGTTACTTCAGATGGATTTACGTGCATCACACGCACATTGTAAGGCCGCAAGTCTCCCTGCCAACATTGGCTCAATCCGCGCAGCGCAAATTTTGATGAAGCATAAATGCTGCCCTTTGCATACCCTTTTACCGATGCAGTTGAACCAATGTTTACAATGTCGCCCGATTTCTGCTTTTTGAAAATATTGGCAGCCGCCTGCCCCATCATGGCCGCGCCAAACACATTGGTCTGATAGACGCGTAGCATATCCTCCATGTTTAGCTCGCCAATTTCGGCCCAGCCAGCACCAAACCCAGCATTGTTTACCAGAATATCAAATGATTGTTTCGCGCTCATTATTTGACTAAAAACGCGGTCAACATCCACCTGAACGGACGAGTCGGCCAAGATTGGCTTCGCACCAATTTCAGAAGCCGCAGCTTGCAGCCGTCCTTCATTTCTGCCAGTTATATAAACCGTTGCTCCCTCGTTAATAAGTTGAAGAGCTGTCTGTTTGCCAATACCGTTGCTTCCGCCAGTTACTAAGGTGATCTTTCCTTTTAAATCCATAAGTGTGAAATTCAGAAATGGGGGTTATTGTTCAATTTCAACGGACAAAAAGTCGCGATAACCCATAAAGTTATTTTCAAATCCAACAATGTTAGCACGATAAATACTGTAGGATTCGTAGCTAATAGATTCTGATTCTCGTTGCATTACGTATTTCGGGGCTTTGCCCGAAAAATCGACCACATGTGCTTCTAAAACCTGCTTAACGGGGTCAAGGTACAGTCCAGAAACAATGTCAATTTCACCTTTAAGAAAGGCATTTAATTGCTCTTCCTTGGTTGCAATGGTTTTAAAAACTAATGTGTCTATGTAAGGCAACCGATTGTCAAACGCATCTCTCTGATAATACGCTGGGTTGCGCACAAGTACTGACGCGTTTTTGGAAGAATTCAACTCAAACGGGCCAGCCCCAACCCTCGCTTCATCTCCATACTTCTCAATCGCCTTTTTGGAGATAACCGCAGTTGATGGTTGCGCAAGAACAAACAAGAATGAAGGGTCTGCTTTAAAAAGTTCAACCTTGAGTGTATAATCATCAATAACGGTAACACCAGCAATGGTCTCGGCAGTGCCATCATGAAACTCGTTTGCCCCCAAAATGCGATTGCGAAAGGTGGTTTCAAAGGCTTTTCCGGCTTCGACACTACATAGGTGTCTAAAACTGTACTCAAAATCGTGAGCTGTAATTTCTCTACTTCCGTTACCAAAGCATTCATCCGCATGAAATTTCACTCCATTTCTTAGTGTGAAAACGTAGGAAGTCCCGGCATTGTCTACTGACCAGCTTTTAGCCAACCCAGGTATGACTTCAAGCGTTTTTGAATTTAATTTGAGTAGGCCTTCGTGTAAATGCAAGCCAACTTCTGATGAAACCGCGTCTGCAATTTGATTCGGTAAATAGCTTTTTACATCGGTAGAAATGGCTACAATTAAAGTTCCGCCAAGTTCAATGCCTCCCTTCGAAGTACGCTGTCCAAGTTGTGATTGAACTTTTTCGCAAGAATAAAACGTAACTGTTGAGAGAATTATGAGTAGAATGGCGGACACATTAGTAATTCTCATATCAGAAGTGCTTTACACAAGGTTAACAGTTATGCTCAAAGAATGCAAGGTACAGCAGGTGCCGCATACAAGCAGCATATCGAAAATCTTAGG
>Ga0209632_10000999_pt1 | contig 28989 bp, 27 predicted proteins | sample COG_10_FD_184754 | JGI IMG/M metagenome (GOLD analysis project Ga0209632, IMG submission 184754) | Pelagic Microbial community sample from North Sea - COGITO 998_met_10 (SPAdes) (version 2) | ecosystem: Environmental > Aquatic > Marine > Neritic zone/Coastal water | place: Helgoland, sampling... | reverse complement strand
GGTTCGCTTGCGGTTTTTCTTAGAACACCCAAGCTGATAATTGTACAGTCCGTCAAGAATCCGTGCGGACATGTCAACGTCACTGTTTTTCCAGTATCGCGCCAACGAAGTGCGGTAATCGAACATAAAACTCATCGGCATAAAACCCCGACTACTTACATTTTCGTCTAAATCCCATTGACCAAAACCAGAATTAGCCCAGAGGTAAAAGTTGAAAACGTGATTGGTGTTGAAATGACCACCGTTGATGTGGATTCCGAATTTCATTCCGTCAAACCCGTTGTACCAGGCATCAGGACGTGCAGCAAACTCGTACTTACGCCAATCTGGACGATTATAAACCTGATGGTCTAGGTCAATACTTGCTGTGATGTTACGAGTGTTATCCAACATATAAACGTCTGCCAATCGGGTGCTTGGGTCAATTTCTATCTGCCCAATTCCTTCAGGAACCGCTACTATGATATCATTGGATCGATTGAGTTTCGCGAATCCAGTCCATTTGGGAAGCACCGTGGCGTCCGTTTCCTTCACAAACCATGTGTTTGGAACATGGAAATAATGAACACTGTCGTTCTTGTCAGTTACTTTCAAATCAAGCGGCATTTGCATTCCGCCTTTTCGTTTTAAGCGAATCGAAAACTTTCCGTTCTCCAGCTTTTTTACACGCCCAATCGCGTAATCAATACGCTTGTCGGTCTCCAACCATTGGTCAAAAAACCAATTCAAATCCACTTTCGTGAAACGAATGACAGAACTTCTAAAATCATCTAAATACGGATGACGGAACTTCCACTCATCAAAATAGTTCTTCATCGCCCGATTGAAAAGCGAATCTCCCAACACATATTCCAAGTTGTAAAGCATGGTCGCTGTCTTGTAATACACATGCCCGTAGCCATGGCGATAATCTTCAAATTGATCGGAATGCGTGTTCAAATGAGGATCCAAGTATTGAGTTGCACTCCGCATGAAACCGTAATAGATTTCATCATCAATAGCCAATCTTTCCTTCTTGAATGAACGTTTATACCAGTTGCTTTCGCGTTCTTCAACAACCGTGTCTCCATCAATTTCTCGCAACCCGTAGGCCGTCAGATATTGCGTAAAGCCTTCATCCAAAGCGGCTCGATAAGTTTCATTGTTTCCAACCTGTCCGAAGAACCAGTTGTGCCCTATTTCGTGAACTAATAAACCACGATAATTTGGGTCACTACCTCCATCAAGCGTCAGCATCGGGTATTCCATTCCATCGCGTGCATCGGCCACAATCATCTTATGATAATTGTACATGCCAATTCCTTCAGAGAAAACCTTTATGGTTTGAGCAGTATAATCTGCCGCATTTTGCCATTCGCTCGCATGACTTTCCAAAGCCAAGGAATAACACTTGATGCCGTTCCATTCAGCTTCTCCAATACGATAATTCGGGTCTGCCGTAAAGGCAAAATCATGCACGTTTTCGGCATGATAGATCCACGTTTTGTGTTCGGTTGAATCGTACGGGATGATGATGGAAGCCTTTTCTCCCCAAGGTTTCTCGGCAAAGTTCTTTACGTCCAATTTCTCGAGCAATTCTTTCGGAAGAACCACATCTCGATTGAATAGAAATCCAGTCGCTTCTACTATGTAATTACTGGCAAAAGTGAGCGCCACATCAAAAGTCCCGAAGTCTCCATAAAATTCGCTTCCTAAGTGTTGGTCGGTTGTCCATCCAAACTTCGGGTCGTACACCGAAACGCGGGGATACCAGTGCACGCCATCGTAATGGGTAAACTCGCCAGACCGGAATAGCTTCATCCTGCGTCCCATTGTTCCTTTATCGAAATACGTGTTGAAATCAATCTTAAATTCCGTATTTGAGTTTGGGAGAATTGGTTCATTCGGAATAATTCTCAAAATGGTGTTGTCAAGTTCTTGCTTTACTTCTTTTCCGTTCAGAGTTAGCGATAGGATCTCGGTGCCTTTCCCATCTTTTTCATACTTGCCAAAGCGATGTCTTTGTCCTTGTCCAGCATCTAATTGGTCATGAAACGAACCTGGCTGGAACGCATTTTGGTAAAGATGAAAGAAAACTTCGTGAAGGGTATCTGGCGAATTGTTCCAATAACTCAACTCCATTTTTGCTGAGATGATGTCGGTTTTTTCGTCCACATTGGCTGCAATACGGTAATGCACGTCTTGCTGCCAGTAATCTGAAGCATGTTCACGGTTTTGCCAATACAATGGACTATCGGCTGAACGAAATGTGTTTGGCGAAGAAAGCGGGTTGTATTGAGCGGAAACAGTTCCAGCAAGTAACAGAGTTAGGATGGTAAAAAGTTGTTTCATGAATCTCCCCCTTTTTCAATTTCTTCTTCCAATGAAATTCCTAAGGAACGTTTTCCCAGTTCAATCTCACGCAGTTTGGCATCTTCAATACTCGCATTCAGTTCAAATCCTATCAATAGCGCCATTGAAATGAGCAGCATCCAAAACATCACGATTACGAGTGTTCCTATGGAGCCGTAAAGTTTATTGTAAGTGCCAAAATTGTCAACGAAGAATGTAAATCCAATGGAAGATACGATAACAAGAAATGTGGCAAGTGACGAACCCGCAGAAAAGAAACGCCATTTCGTCTGCTTGGCTGGTCCAAGAAAATACAAAACTGAGATTGCGAAAAACAGTAAAGCGACAATTACAATATAGCGCCCTAAATTCAGCGCCAAACTGGCGAAACCACTCGTTAGGATTTCCTCTTGTTGTAGATAATCCATTCCAACGATGCCGAAAATGATGAGACCGATTGCTACAACCGTAAATAGAGCAAGAATGAGCGTGATGAGTAGGGCATAGGCGCGCTGAATCAAGTATGGTCGGCTTTCAATTGTGTGATATGTTGTATTGAAACTGTCAATAAGCGCACTGACGCCATTCGTAGAAAAGTACATTGCTGACACAACCGTAATTGAAAGTAATCCACCGCGTTGGCGCATGATGATATCTTCAATTGTTTCGCTCACAGTTGCGTACGTGTTTGCAGGTAGCATCACTTCTAGAATGCTCATCAATTGTGCTTGAAAACCGTCAATTGGAATGTAGGCGATAAGCGTAAAAAAGAAAATAATGGCAGGGAAAATGGCTAAGATGAAGTTGAACGCAACGGCCGAGGCACGCAGATTGAGCCAACCTTCTTGCATGCCTTTAATGAAGAACGCCATCACGTCATATAGCGGGAGTCCGTCAAAACCAGGTATTCGGATTTCCTTTGATAGTCGAAGCAAATTCCGAATAATCGGAAGTTGTAATATTTTGACGATGTATTTCCTCAGCATCTTAGGCCGCTTTCAGACTAAGGTCGAGACTTTTGATGTTATGAGTGAGGGCTCCAACCGAAATATAATCAACACCCGAAAGCGCATGTGCCCTGATTGTTTGTTCGGTAATTCCGCCAGAAGCTTCCGTTTCGTATTTGCCAGCAATCAATTCAACCGCCTTTTTTTCATCATCAGGATGAAAATTATCGAGCATGACCCGATGAATTCCGCCAATAGAAAGAACCTCATTCAGCTCTTCAAAATTGCGGACTTCAATTTCAATCTTCAAATCCTTGCCAATAGATTTTAAATGCTGATGCACTCGCTCAATAGCTTGCTGGATTCCGCCAGCCATATCGATGTGATTATCCTTAATCATCACCATATCGTACAACCCAATACGGTGGTTAACGCCTCCACCAATTTTTACGGCAAACTTTTCCAATTCGCGAAGCAATGGAGTAGTTTTTCGGGTGTCCAAAAGTTTGGCTGAAGTGCCTTCTATAAGCGTGTTGTAGTTGGCAGTTTTAGTTGCAATCCCGCTCATGCGTTGCATAAAATTGAGCACCAAACGTTCTGTTTTTAGAATGGAACGAGACGAGCCTTCAACTGTTAGGATGATGTCTCCAACCTTGATGTTAGAACCATCTTTGATGAGTACTTCAACTTTCAGGTTTTTATCGAAATGCGAAAAAATGCGTTTCGCTAGTTCAACTCCGGCAATAATTCCATCTTCTTTAACTAATAGTTTCGCTTTCCCTTGTGCTGATGCTGGAATACACGCATCAGAAGTGTGGTCGCCATCGCCAATATCTTCCTTTAGCGCGGCATCAATAATTTCGTCAATCGTCATAAATCAGTTACTCGTTGGTCTCGAATCGAAGCTGCTGAATTCGCAGACTCCCATTTACATCTTTAGTAAGTACGTAAGTTCTGTAAGAGTTTGTAGATGTGGTCAATGTACCAATTGCATATTGTGCGCCATCAGGCGATTTTCCTTGATGAATGACCTGATAATTGGTCACTTTATCTTTGGCAAAGAAATCTTTGACAATCAGCTCGGCTTGTGCTTTGCTGTAGCTTGCTTCCTTAGAGGCAATTGTTAACTCCACTTTGGTGTCAAACAGCTTAGAAAGCTCCTTGTAGTTGCCCAATTTGATGGCGGAATTAATAGTCTCGTTAGCGTTTTGCGCAAATCCGATGGAAAGCGCGAAGCACAGAGATAGGATTATGGATGCTAATTTCTTCATGGTTGCTAAGGTATCGTTTCGCAAGAACCGAGCCATGCCATTTGCAGCATGACAAAATAAATCTATACTTTGACCAACACCAAAGAGAATGCCATGAAGTTGTGCCTTTTTCTAGTCGGAGAAACGGATGATGCCGAGCTAACGGGTGCAATTGACCGCTACGTTGGACGATTGAAATACTACTGCACTTTTGAAGTGGAAGTGTTGAAGGCGCCTAAACAATTCAAAAAACTTGGGCAATCTGAACTCAAAACTGCTGAAGGGAAATTGATTTTGGATAATTTGAGTAACCAAGATTTTCTGGTGCTTTTGGATGAACGAGGAACCGAATTCGCTTCTATTGCATTTTCTCAGAAATTGCAAAAATGGTTGAATGGCGGTCACCGAAGAATCGTTTTTCTAGTAGGCGGGGCTTTCGGTTTTTCGGAAGATGTGTATCAACGAGCGGGTTTTAAACTCGGATTATCCAAAATGACATTGACACATCAGATGGTTCGGTTGTTTTTCACAGAACAACTATATCGCGCTTTTACCATTCTGAAGAACGAGAAATATCATCACTGAGAGCAAATTCGCTCGTAAACTGAGCTGTACCGTTTCACGCCTTCTTCCAACGAATAGTATTTGTGCGCAGCATTTTGAAGTGTCGACACAGGGATATTAAGAAGTTCATCAATCTGGCTAACCGCTTTTTCGTAAGCTTCATTGGTAAATTCTCGAACTAGAATTCCACTCTTCGTGTCTTCAATTATTCTATCCACATCACCAACGCCAGAATTAGCAATGACGGGCAATCCCATACCGAGCATTTCGCCATGTTTCGTTGGTGATGATCCAGATTTCGAGAAAACGGGCTGAATAAAGAAGATGGCGGCATTCGCCAAACTCAGGAATGTTGGGACTTCCTCGCGTTTTGCTGGAGAAATAATGATTCTATCCGATGGAACCCCTTTAGATTTTGCTGCTGGAAGAATCGTATTCGGATTATCAGTTGTGACGAAAAGAAATTTTGAATTAGGACGTTTTTGGATAAGTATTTTGAAGAAATCCAACATCTCATCAAGCAGATACCAAGTTCCAATAGACCCCAAATAAGTGATAACGAAATCGTCCTCTGTCAAACCGAATTGTTTTTTCAACTCTGTCTGTCGGCTAGCATTCACTCTTGATGGATGAAAGTGGTTCAAATCAGCACAACAGGGAATTACTTCAACAGGAACAGGTTGATTTTGAACTTTCGCCCAAGAATGAATAATGTCTTTTCCTTTCTTAGTCAAACTGATGGAATAATCAGCATTACCGAGAAATTCAATTTCTTTTCGTTTGAAATAATCGTAAACGGTCTTGAAAATTGGATTATTCAAGTTCCAGAGTTTGCCATCCACACGTTCATCTGCGTAAAAAGCGCGCATATCAAATACAAACTTGACGTTATGCTTTTTCTGCATTTGCAAACCAATCAACGAAGTGATATAGCTCCTACAATGAATGATGTGGAAAGGAAACTCGTTGTGGAGTTGCTCAACCATTTTCCTGAGCAGATACACATCATAAATTGTGGAAAGCACAGGTGGAGAAGAAGTGTATTTCAGCGGAACCCACTTGATTTTGGCATCATCAACAAGTTTTTGAATGGTACTTTCTTCTTTTTGAAAATTAACACTCTTCTCAAAACTTACTATGGTGAATGTGTGACCTTTTTGCTGTAACCCGAAAATGTAGGGCAACACCTGAGATCGTCCAAGACCGTCCGTAAGCCCATCATAGCTGAGATAAAGCACATTCATTTTGGCGAAAATAGCCTATCTGCAACCACCTTCATTAAATTTGACGCCATGGTCCCCAATTCAAATTCCATATTTAAATGAAATACGTTGGTATTTGGGACTTCATCATGGTGCCACTCTTCCTGGTCTTGGCTCACTATTTTTCCAGTAGCACCGCTAACAAGATGATTGGCGAGAACCCCGAGTACAAATACTACCGAAAAGGTTTTTTGTTTAAGATTTACGCAGGTCTCGCGTTTGGCTTGGTATACGCATTTTACTATGGAGGTGGGGATACCATGGTTTATTGGAGGGACGCCAAAATCTTGAATTCAATGATTTTTTATGAGCCCTGGTGCTATCTGAAAATCTTATTTGGAGATACTAAACCCTTGTATTTTTATTGCTTCGACCTTAGTGAACACGTTCCCCACCACTATTTAAGAGACCAGCAGGCGTATTCGGTAAGCCGTTTGTCGGCACCATTTGCTCTTCTTTCTATAGATAGCTTTTTTGGATGTACCATTCTTGTTTCGTGGTTATGTTTTGGTGGAATATGGCGATTGTATACTGTCTTTGTAGAAGAATACCCAGCTCTTCAAAAAGAGCTGGCAATAGCATTTCTATTCATCCCCTCTGTGGCTTTTTGGGGGTCTGGCATCATGAAAGATACGTATACGCTCACGGCAGCGTGCTGGATGACATCTTCTGTCTATGGTCTGTTCTTGAAAAGAAGAAACGTGGTTTGGAATTTGGTGTATGTTGCCTTTTCCGTCTATGTGATGGTTCTGATGAAGCCGTATATTTTTGTTGCGCTGCTACCGGGTACGTTAATTTGGGTTGTGTTTAATAGGATTCAGAAAATTGGAAATCCAATGGTGAAAATATTAGCTGCGCCAGTGATAATAATGGTTGGTTTTGTGCTTGGCGCTGCTGTGTTTTCCCAAACCGCGGGGCAGCTTCAGGAGTATGGTTCTGTTGATGCAATAGTTAATAAGGCGGTTGCTACTCAAGAGGATCTAAAGCGAGAGGCTTATGAAGGAAATTCGTTTGATATTGGCGTAATAGACCCTTCTATAGGGGGAATGGCACGTATGGCTCCTGTCGCCATCTTTGCAGGTCTCTTTCGGCCTACGTTGTTAGATGTTAGGAATCCAATAATGCTGATTTCTGCGGTGGAGAATACTGCTTTGATGTTGTTCCTGCTGTATATGTTGTATTCAGTAGGTGTTTTTTCTTTTGCTAGATACGTATTTACTAAGCCGATGATTTTGTTCTCGCTTGTTTTTGCAATATTCTTTGCCTTCGCTGTTGGACTTACGACTTCAAATTACGGTTCGCTTGTGCGATATAAAATTCCATCGTTGCCATTTCTTTTGGCCAGTTTGTACATGATGCGATTTAATAAGGAGCAGGATGCTGGCTTACATCAAATGGATGAGTTTGACCCTGAGAAAAACACCGGCTAATGTCTAGAAGAAAACCATTGATGTAAAAGAATAAGCAACCAAATTCGGTTGTAAAGATGCGTTTGCCCTAAAGTAAATTTCCTTTTTAGCGTTTCAACTTCCTTCCATTTTACAACACCAATCTCTTTCACTTTTTGTTCGGATAAGTACTCGTCAATGAGGAAGGAAAGGTCTTTTTTTAGCCACTTGTCTAGCGGAATGCTAAATCCCCACTTTGGCCTGTCGAAGATTTCTTTGGGAACAAAATCATAAAGAACCTCCTTTAAAAGATGTTTTTGAACGCCATCCTTCACTTTTAGTTTTGGGTCGAGGTTTAGAGCAAACTCAACAACTGTATGGTCTAAAATTGGAACACGGGTTTCGAGAGAGTATTTCATAGATGCCCGATCTACTTTCGTCAACAAGTCATCTTTTAGATAGAAATCAATATCAAACAGTGCCTGAAAATCTGCAGGTGAAAGCTTTCGACTAAGTGAGTTGCCCATCGCTAAAAGCGAAAAGTTATTCTGTTCTTGATTAACGAGCAATCGATTAATTTCCGCACCAGAAAACATATACTGCTCTTGTGAGAAGATGTGCGAATGCCGTTGAGTGGAATTGGAAGTGTCGAAAACCTTAGCAATTCGCTTGTAGCGGTCGTCTCCAAAGGAAAGCACCTTGCTAATTGGCCAACCCAAGGCGTGAATGGCTGGGTTAGCCAAGCGTTCTGCCCAATTATACATTCCATAGCCATGAAATAGCTCATCGCCTCCATCGCCCGAAAGTGTCATTGTAACTTCCTGTCGTGCCATTTTAGACACCAACATGGTTGGAATGGCTGATGAATCAGCATACGGCTCATCGTACTGAGGAAGAATGTCGGTTACCAGTTCCAACGCATCTTTTTCAGTCACGCGATATTCATGATGTTCCGTTTCGAGATGTTCGGAAACTTGGCGTGCGAACCCCGATTCGTCATGCTTGGCATCATCAAAACCAATCGAAAAGGTTTTTAGCTTTTCTGAACTTGAGTTTTGTGCTAATGCCGTGACCAAACTAGAATCAATGCCGCCACTTAAGAAAGTCCCGAAAGGAACATCTGCCATTAACCTTCTACTAACCGAAGCTTGCAGTAATTCTGAAAGCTGCGCTTTGGCTTCGACCTCATCAGAAATGATGGTAGAGGCAATCTTGTCCTTAGGGTTCCAGTATTGTTTAACTTGAAACGAATCACCGTCAGTTACCGCCCAACTTCCCGAAGGAAATTTTTCTACTTCGTTGTAAATAGAAAGTGGTTGTGGGATATAACCAAGATGAAGAAAGTATGGAATCGCTTGCTGATTAACGGTTAGTTTCAACTCTTTGAGAGCGGTAATTGCTTTTAATTCTGAACCGAAAGCAATTATTCCGTTGTTCCGGTAAACATATAAAGGTTTAATGCCAAGCCTATCTCTGAAAAGGAAGAGCTCCTTTTCTGACGTATCGAAAATGGCCATAGTGAACATGCCATTCAGACGATTAACCATTTGCGGTCCCCACTTGGCGAATGCTTCTAAGATGACTTCAGAATCGCCAGTAGTTTTAAGCTGAACGTCAAGCTCTTTAGCAATCTCAAGGTAGTTGTAAACCTCACCATTAAAGACCATCCAATACCTACCGCAACTCGATTGCATAGGTTGATTTGCAGCTATGCTGAGGTCAATAATGCTCAACCTTCTATGACCCAGACCAAATGCTCCATCCACAAAGAATCCTTCCGCATCAGGTCCACGATGCGAAATGGCATCGGTCATTTGCTTCACCATTTCTTGATGAACGCCCTTTGGATTATAGATGCCTGCTATACCACACATGTGCTCGAATTCATGATTCCAATGATACGCAAAGCACAACGATCTTGACAAGATTCGGCAATTATGCGGTAATTAGCGATGTGAGTTCTACGGATAAACATCTAATCATCCTGTGTGGGAATTTTCCGTTCGGATTCGGAGAACCGTTTTTGGAAGTGGAATTCACTTATTTGAAGAAGTATTTTCGGAAAATTACCATTTGTACAACATCATTAAGAGACGGTCATACTGAGGCTCATTTCGAAATTCCTGAAGATGTTCAGCTGATTAATTTGAATCCCGAAATTTCCTTGACGGGTAAGGTTTTGGCGATGTTTCGACTTTTTACGGATGAAGAAATAAGAGACGAGATGCACGTTATCCGAACTTCATATCACAGCCATGTAACTTGGGGTAAGATGAAGACGATGCTGGTCACCAAACTGCGAGCGTTGAAGTTAAAAGCATCCTTGGAAATACTACTAAACGAGTCGGATGGTGATACTTACTTGTACAGCTATTGGGCTGACGATGCTGCTTTAGCTATTGCCTATTTGAAGCGAAATCGTCCGCAGGTTACAGCCTTTTGTCGTGTTCATGGTTGGGATTTGTATTTCGAACGCAGCGCTCATTACTATCTGCCATTCAGGAAATTGATATTCAATGGTCTGGATGCGGTTTTTCCAATTTCTGAAAATGGAAGAAACTACCTCCTAAGTCATTTCGATACCATCATCAATCGGGGTCGGGTCTATCAATCGCGATTGGGAATCAGAACGGTTGATGCGCTGCCGCCTCAGAATCGAAAATTCAGACGTTTTCGTTTAGTCAGTTGTTCTAATCTGATACCGATAAAACGAGTTGAGTTAATTATTCGCGCGCTTTCGTCTGTTGAAGAATTGGAAATTGATTGGACCCACTTTGGGGATGGAACGGAAGAGGCCAGCATCCGTGCTTTGGCGAGCCAACTGCTTGACTCAAAGGAAAACGTTGAGTATCACTTCCCTGGTCGTATTCCCAACTGGAAGGTGCTTGAATATTACTCAGACCATACAGTCGATTTGTTCATTACACTGAGTCGATACGATGGAATTCCTGTAAGTATTATGGAAGCCATGTCGTTCGGAATTCCCGCCTTAGCAACAGATGTGGGAGGTGTTTCTGAGATTGTGATTAACGGAAAAACGGGGTTTCTACTTGATCAGGAGGTTAACCCGAAGGATGTTGCCGAGGTTATTGAAACAGTAGCCGCAATGGACGGTGATAATTATGACGCGATGCGCGCAGAGGCCAAAAATATGTGGGGAACATTTTATTCTGCGGACATCAACTATCCTCAATTCTGCAAGAAGATTTTATCGCTTCGCGAGGAATAGATAGAGCGTTTTTAATCGCTCCATTTCAACTTGTCGGTTGCCGAATTTCGATACGTTGTCAAATGCATGTTCAAGCTTTTCTTGCGGATAACCTTGAAGGGAATCTGTTATCAAATTGGTCAATTCTTGAACCGAATCGGTTGTCATTCGATGACAAAACTTCTCTGAAAAAAGATCTTCATCATACTTGAAAGAGCCAAGAACAAGTGGGCATTTTGCTGCCATCGCTTCCAAGGCAGAATTCGGGGTTCCATCTGTTTTCGGAGTCATGATTGCGAGTGAACTCAATTTAAAGATAGACCACATTTCGTATTGTGTAAGCGAATCGAAAATGTGAAAAGGAATACCACTTTGCTTTAAAAGCTTCATTATTTTGAAAATGTAGCTCTCTGGTGTTCGACTTCCTTTGATGAGCACTAAAGCTATTTGTGATCGAAGCCCTTCGGGAATTTCTAATAGTGCTTTTAGTTGAAGCTCTGGTCTATAAATGGGGCGAATGTATCGTGGTAGAAAAATGATTTTCTTGCCACTGAAGATTGGAGGTAAGTTCAGCTTTGGTTCTAGCTTATCGATTTCCTCCACATTCACGCCTGTTCGGACAATCTTAGCTATTAAATTTGTGCCGAAAACTGAGTTGATTTTATCCAATTGGCCTTGTGAAGTACAGGTGATTGCAGCCGCATTTTCAAAAGCAGATTGGAAACGTTTTAGGAGTAGCTTTCCATGAATTTGATGCAGCAAAGAACCTTTTCCTAGCCCTGCAAGTACCACGTGAATGTCAGATCCACGACTTGTAATAACTGATGGAACGGGAAGACCTTGTGTCCAAAGCGAAAATGGGGTGGCAAATAGCGGATGAACCACATCAATCTTTCGCTTAGAAATCACCTCTTTTATTTTTCTGAAAGAGCCTCGGTTCTCCCAAAAGCGCCAGAGCGAATAACTCTTTATCGGACCTTCAACGGTGATATTCAGTTCATCGAACTGCTTTTTTCGTTCAGGCGTGATGAGGTGCATCTCATGCTCTTGAACAAGAAAATAAGCTTTAAAGTCGGGGCGAGTGCTGAAATAACTAACCCATTTGATGTCATGTACGCTGCTTGGGTCACCGATGTAAAGGACGCGCGTCATCCTATTTAATAGAAATGTTGTGTCGCTCCAACCACGCATCCAAAATACTCATGTTAATGACCATTCGTGCTAAATTTGGATGTAATGGATCTGATTTTGAATACAGATTCAAGAGATAGTTTTTTCTGCTTCCGAGAAAATATTCTGCTACTCCATTTGGCCGAGCAATAATCTTGGAGAAATAATCTTTCAGGAACGGTAGGTGAATCCAATCTTCAAAGCACGAGTTCAAACCAACCTTTTTTCGGTAGATGAAATCCTTGTTCATGTACTGGTCAAGGATTTTCTTAAGAGGGTATTTGATGGTATTCTCAAGCGTTTTTTCAGCCCAGGAATAATGCCCTTGATCTTCCAGAATCGACTTCCAAGTAAATGGATACAATCCCGAATTTTCGGGCTGCGAATTATCGTAACTCTTAGCGGTATTATTCTTACAAGCGTAGTTCACCATTTTAAAAACGCTGTATTTCATCCAATCATCCTGTTTGGATTTCTCAGGTTGCAGATAATCGTAGTAATACTGCCAAAGCGGGATTAATTTCTCGGAATGCTTTTTCGAATCTTTTAGCCACATGTTGCCAAAAGGCCCCAAATACACATCCATAAATTGCAAATACGGGTCTTGAACATAACTGTCTCGCGGGTGAAAACGTTCATAGAAAGGCAGCTTCTTACTTTGTAATTGTGCAGCAATCCACTCATTCATTTGCTGTTGCCATTGCGGACGTTCTGGGACCTCACCGATTATGTTGTGATTGTAATTGGCAGATCCGTAGCAGCCATCGGCCAAAGTTCCGTCAATAATCTTATGGCCAGAATACCCTTGGCGCATGAAATGATACGCGGTTGAAATGGTCGAACTTTCGCCAATCGGCTGAATAGCGTGTTCGTTCTGATACTCGAAACTTGGAATTGTGTCTTTTGGCTGGAAAAGAGCTATTTCCAGTTCCGCTTTGGTGGCTTTAGCAGCTTCCTGTGCGAATTTCACCTCTGGGTCGTCTTCGCCAAATTGGATGTAATACGCAGGGTACGGTTTGTCTATGAACTTGTTAATGAGGCAGTTGGCCAACGTGCTATCAACACCGCCAGAAATAGGAACTATTGGGTTTAGAGTTGATATAAACTCAAACTCTGCATCCATCAATTTTTCCGTTTTCGGAATGTCGCCACCATCCATCGGGAAATCGAGTTTAAAATAGAACTCAAACGATTCTCTCGGAATTTCACCTCGCTTCAGCCAATTCTCAAATTCCTTCTCGGTGAATTCCAATTTCTGTCCAACAGGAACACAATATATTTCCTTAATTACAGTGATGTATTCTGGAACATCCCCATATTTTAAAATGGAAAATGCTCCCATCGGGTTCATTTCGCGTGATGAAAACGGAATCAATTCGCGTAAATCATCAGACCAAAGAATTCCGTCTTCCACAAAAAGGAAATACATCCGAGCACGTGTAATCCGTGCAGACGATGCAAAGGCAGACCATCCAGAAATGGTTTTAGTCAGCTCGAAAGCAGCAAAATTGTTCTCCGATTTTGGAATGATATCACTTAGACTTTCTCCCGCTTTTTCAACCTTTTTATAACCTGAATTCGTTCTTAAATAAGGCGTTTCAGAAGTAAATGTGAATCGGCCTGAATTCGTCTCAAACAGTCCGCGTGAACCACGACCAAAATCGTTGACAATCAAAGTCAACTCTCCAAATGGAAACGATTGAAAACCATCTCCACTCTCCTTTAAAAACCTACTTGAATTACGAAGTGTTCCGAATAACATGAACTTGTGTTGTTGCTAAAATTCGCAATTTATCTTTACAGCTTGATGCAAGAGAAGAAATCAATACGAATCAGGTTCATTGGCGATGTGTCTTTCAACGACCGTTACATACCACTTTTGGAATCGGGCGATAATCCATTTCAAGTTGTTTTACCTCTTCTACAAAATGCCGATTTAGTGGTCGGAAACTTGGAATGTTTGGCCAAGGGAACTGCTCAGAATGAGAGAAAAGTGCCGCGAATTCACACTTCCGTAAAGGCTTTGAATGCGCTTAAACATTTAAATATTGGGCTTGTGTCGTTGGCCACAAATCATGTTTATGACAATCTCGAAGAAGGGTATGAGAAGTCTGTTGGAATACTGGGTCAATTGGGGATTGCACATTTGGGAGCGTCACTTAAATCAGAAGAGGTTGCAAAACCGTTCATATTTGAGAAAAAGGAAACAAAGATTGGCTTCTTGAATTACGTGCATGAAGACACAAACCCTAAAATCCCTAAAGAGGCAAAAGTGTATGCCAATATCTACGATTTACCTAAAATCTTGGAAGCTATTCGGACTCTAAAAACGGAAGTAGATAAAGTTGTCGTATTACTTCATTGGGGCGGAAAATGTGATTACGGTTATTTTCCTCACCAAGAACAAGTTAATCATGCCAAGCAGATGGTAGATGCCGGTGCAAGTGCCATTATCGGGCATCATACACATACATTTCAATCGAATCTTATCTACAAGAATGTACCAATTTATTTCAGCTTAGGCAATTTTTGTTTTGATGATATAGTAATGGACGAAAACGTTTTCCCAATTCGCGAAAGCGGACGGAAAGGCGGAGTTGTTGAGTTGGAATTTGCAGAATCCGTCATAAATCATCAGGTATTCCCTTTTCGATTGGATGGGCTAATACCAGTACCTGATACCTACCTAAAATCGGAGTTTGACAAATGGCAAAAACGGTTCAACGTTATTCGACATGTACCTGTGGGCTACTCGCTTTACTATTATCTGCTTAAACGATTAGAACCCGTACATTTTCATGCCCAGCAGAATAACACCACCATTGTGGGTGTGGCGGTTCAAAAGGTTAAACGCATCTTTGGTCTTGGATGAATGAACTAAAAAAACTAATTCGAAATGTCCTTCAAGTGGTGCTCTACAGCGGTTGGTATCGTTGGGTTCGTTCGTGGGATAAAACTCGAAACGGAGCCCCGTTGAAAGATGGAATCACGGCTGTTGTGTCAGCAAAGAACGAAGCCTATATTATTCCATTCTGTTTAGAAAGTTTGGTTGGTGTAGTTGATCAAGTGGTTTGCATTGATAACGGTTCTGACGATGGAACCTTGGAAGCGATGAATGCTTTCAAGGATAAATTCGCAGACAGAATAGAGGTGGATATTCTTGAAATGCCTAACGCACTTTTAGGTGATTGCAGAAATGCAGGTCTAGATCAAACTCGTTACAAATGGCACTTACGTTGGGATGCTGATATGGTTTGCAGAACGTCAGGTGCAGATGACATGAAATTGCTTCGCGAAAAGGTTCTGAAAGACGACCAACCTCGAACAATTCAGTTGCCTAGAACCAATCTTAGAGGGGATTTTCATCACACCCGCAAAAACCTACCGGCCATTGATCCTGGAGAGCCAATTCTGGTACGTTTTGGAAAGGATATTGAATACGTAGAGCACGGTAAATTCGATGTGATTCGAGTGCCTTTTTATTACTCTATCGAGCAAGAAAGCAAGCGCTATTATTTTCATTGTGAGGGCTTGAAATCGGATGACAATCTCATTTATCGGAGGCAGTATTTTGAATGGCGCGAAGCATTCAATAAGTATACAGATGCTAATCGGCCCGAAGAAGTGTCTGATTTTGAGATTTTTAAAATTGATTGGTGTAAACGTGAATTTAACACCACCAATCAGGCTAGTTTGAAATGGCGGTTTCAGCGTGAGTTCTGTAACCGCTTGGAACGTATAGACAAAAAAATGTTTGGGGACTATCCTGAAGGGCTAAAGCATGAATTGGCTAACAACAACATGAGATTCGAAGTGGTTTTTAAGAACGGAAAACCCTATTCTAGAATTGATAGGTCTGATGAAAAAATGGTCGGGTACACTCCAACTGAATCTGATTTGGAATGGGAAAAATCACTTCCTGACAACGGCTAAACGCTGCTCATAAAGACATTCGATTTTTTTGACGTAGGCTTCGAGACCAAATTGTTGTGCATGTTTTTTACCTTCCTCTCCCATGCTTGTGAGGAGGTTTCTATTTAGATATAACTCTGTCACACGGGCACAGAAAGAATCAACATCATCTTTCTCTACTAGATAGCCGGTCTCCCCATCCTTTATCAACTCTGCAGGACCACCAGTATTGAAAGAAACGATTGGGATTCCACAGGCCATCGCTTCAATGAAGATTAGTCCGAATGGTTCGTGCCAAGAAGAATGAACAAGTAGCTGCGATTGATTCAATCGAACTTCTGGGTCGCTTACAATGCCGTGTAGCGTTATGTGTTTGCTAAGGCCCATTTCATTGATAAGAGAACTCAAATATTGGTGTTCGGGTCCCTCACCGAAGACGTCAAGGTGAATGTCGGAAAGTCCGTTACTCAAAAGCTGTTTTACAAGCTTGAATAGAAAAGTGTGATTCTTGTTTTTCTGAAGCGACCCGATGCTTATTAGACGAAATCCATCCTTTTTTTGTAGGTCGAGTGGTTTGAATCGATTTAAATCAATGGCATTATGAATAACTGTGGTTTCGGATTGGTTAGCCCCGACATTGGACATTACATAGTCTTGAATGAATTTAGATATGCAGAGGAAATGGTTGCTGCAACTAGTGTATTGATTGAGTAATCTGCGTTTAACATTCCATTTCCAGACATATTCGCGATTAAACCTTTCCGACCAAGGCACATGGTTGGTCAGACTAGGACAGCCGTGCCAATGTGTGACGTAAGCCACGCCTTTTCTTGGGTTGTGTCTGCTCACCAACTCAGAATCAACCAAGTGGCTATGAACCACATCGGGTTTGAAATCGTCAAGGATGGATTCGAAATCCGCTATTTCAATTACATCGGAACCCAATAATGAATAATACACGCTTGATTTTGCAATTCGAATAGACTGAAGAGAAAGCTCTGGGTATCGATTATCGTCTCTCAATGAAACAACCAGCACATTGTGACCCAGTTTTATTAGTTCATCGGTAATGTTCAGTGCTAAGCGTTCTGCTCCGCCTTTAATTAATGATGGTACCACCTGAATAATTCGCATTTCAGTTTCTTACAAACGCGGGTAATCGATGTCTAATTCTGTTCTTAATAAACGGTATTGCTGACGCTATTACAAGAATCTTGTCTTTCGGGAAATGATTGGGGTCGATAAGAATGGACCTCATAATGTTCCATAAAAACGAGAGTCTACTTCCGGATTTCAAGTAACTAACGGCTAGTTTATAATATGCAGCACTTAAAGAGAATTTTCTCCATTCTGATCGGATTCGACCATCGGTATCTTGGGCTATGATCTTTTTTCGAAGTGTTAAGTTGGCCTTGAAGGCATTAACATCCATAGAATTGACCGTTCGATCTCCAAGGTCTCGAAGGACAATCGTATACTGATTCGATCTAATAACTGGGTAGTGTCTTATTATGCGACTCCAAAGTTCTTGGTCTTCACCGATCCGAATGCTCGTATCATACTTGAATTCTTTGAGGATGTCTGAGTGAAGACTCACCTGTTGGGAGCAAAAGGAAATCTTAAGAAACAGCTCTATTGGGTCGTTAGTTTGGGTAATGTATGGCGGGTCTTTTACCAGCTTCCCATTCACTTCGCTTAAGGAGTTACCTATAAAAAACGCCTTTGGGAAATTGTTCTGTTCAATTGTCTGATGGAATTTTTCAAGATGTTCTCGCAGGTACACATCATCACTATCTAAAAAGCAGATGTACCGGCCTTTAGAGAGTTCTATGCCGTGGTTTCTAGCAGCCGAGCGTTCCGCGTTTTCTTGATAAACATACTTGAATCTTGAATCGCGTTTCGCTATCGGTTTTAGAAGCTCACCAGTATTATCTGTTGAGCCGTCATCAATCACAAATAGTTCAAAGTCGGAAAAAGATTGTGATAGAACACTTTCTACTGCTTCAACAATTGATCGGGCTCTATTGTAAGTCGGGATAATTACGCTGAAAAATGGATGTGGATTAATCATTGCTTTTTCCTCAATAGTACTTTGATCAAGAATTTCACCGTTGATTTAACACTTAAAGGCTTGACCCTAAGGCCTGAGAATTTCCAATACGTCTGCCATATAAACCAGCCGTAGTAGGTGTGATTAGAGCAAGTTTCAAGCCATTTTGCAGCAATGGTTTGGTCGAACCATCCCGGGTAAAGGTATTTGCCTTTTCGGTTTCCAACAACGCAAGAGGTTAGCATTTTTCCAAGTCTGTTTAATTCATCGGTGCTTAACGTACGAACTTGATGATTCATTTTTTCAAATAAGTCCATGTCGTTCTCGGTGGCCGTAACCCCCATTTGTGCGTAAAAAGACTGCTTAATTAGAGAACTATTTTTTCTTTGAGTCGGATTTTCAAGTGCGGAAATGTTGCTTTCGTGATGCCTATAATTCATAAGCACTTCAGGTATGTTCGCCATCTTCGTCACTTCAGCCATACGGCCCCAGAGTTCAAAATCTTCCGCATGTGGGTATTCCGAATCATAATAGAATCTGTGATTGCGTAATACACTTGTACGAATCATTACCGAAGGGTGTAAAAATGGACATTGATAGAGCGCAGTGTACTTTATCGAATTATGATCTGCTGGATATTTTCCTATGGAATTTCTGTTTCCAATGGTTTTGAACCACGTGCCCGAAATCCCAATTTCGGGATTTGATTCCATGAATTCAAGCTGCTTGGCAATCCTTTCTGGCTCAGCAATATCGTCCGCGTCCATCCTCGCGATATACTTGCCTTTGGCAAGATCGAAGCCGAGATTTAAAGTGGTAATCAGCTTTAGGTTTTTTTTATTGTGTACATACCTGATTCGTTCATCTTCTGTGGAAACAATGATTTGGTGAGAGCCATCTGTTGACCCATCGTTGATAATTAAGACCTCGAGATTCTTGTACGTTTGGTTAAGAATGCTTTTTAAGGCAGTTTGTACATATTTCTCACCATTGTAAACAGGAATTAACACGGTAACCAACGGCAGGTTTATTTGAACTTCGTTATCTGCCATGTTGAACATCATTTTTCAACTTGTAAACATGGGAAACCATTTTTTTATAATCAGTTCTACTATCCAACAAACCCTTAATGTGTCCAAGCTTAGCTGTTGCTTCAAGCAATTTATCGTTCCCTTCAAATTGAAACAGCCTTGCACCCAAAATAAGAGGGAGATTTCTTAGGGTTCCGCCAAGCAGATAAATTAGTCTATCTAACCAAAGCGGTAATGTACCTTCCGCTGGTTTAGGTCTTCCTCCCAGGGCAGAAGTGTACAAGTCTATTCGCGCTTTAGACATTCCGAAACCGAAAAACAATCTTTGTAAATACTTCCAATTAATCCGTTCTTTCGGTAGGTGGTGCTCGAAAGAAATATTACGAAGGTATTTAAGGCGGTAGCCAGCCATGCGGTACGCTAGACATAGTTCAGTATCTCCACCAGAAATAAGCGAGTTTCCAATCCTATCTGTCAGTAGGCTCTGAAACCCATGTTTCTTTAATAAATCCAAAACGTCTAGTTTTAAAGCAAGTCCAGCGCCATAAAGCAGCTCTGCATTTTCAGATTCCGATTGATCACCAGTTGCAAAGCAGTAAGCGTATTTGTTAAACCAAGTAGGCGGATTGTTCTCCGTAACTGGAATCCCTAAGCCTCCTACCATTCCAACAGAACAATCGCTTTTGAAAGTATCCACCACTGTATTCAAATAATTCTTGGACAGAGAATTATCATCGTCAACCATTAGGGCAATCTGATACTTTGCTTCCGAATACCCTCGATGTCTTGCGCTACTTAATCCTGGTTCGGGTTCTTGCACAAGTTTAAACCTAGAGTCGAGCCCCAATTCTTTAGAAATTCGTTTTGCCTCTTCGGAGGTATTGTCAGAGGAGTTGTTGTCAACTAATATAATTTCCCAATTGATTGCTGAATCAACTTCTTGGGCTGCTAAATGCCTAAGTGTTGGTTCAATTCGCTTAGCACTATTGTAGCAACAGATAATAACCGATATGCCGTCTTGTCTCATATTAATTAGACAGTTTCAGTTTTACCCATGTATTGATGTATCTAAGCCTTTGGCCAGAATCTCTATAGAAATATAGCAATTGATCTAGATTATTTCGAATGGCTGATTGCACAAATGCTCTGTGTTTAGAACTTACCATGGACTGAATGATTTTTAGCACCTTCAGTTTGTTCAATAGCTTTTTTTCTTCTCCAGAACCAGACCAAAGGCCAGCTTCGTGTTTGCGGTAGCACGATGATTTCTCATTGAGGTAAACGTAATGACCTCTCTGAAAAAGTAATGTGTGCAGAATCCAGTCAGCAAATGGACTTTGGTAATAGACTTCCGGAAATTTATTTAAACAGGACTTCCTAAAAAGCAGCGTGCATGTTGGAATTGGATTATGATCCATTGCAAAAAAATCAGCCGCCTTGAGATGAGAAATTTGACTATCTACGTAGTCGTATTCATCTTTGTGCCCGTTTGAATAAATTACATCAGCATTGCTGAAACAAGCCACAGCAATTGGATCATTTTTCAAGAGCGCAAGTTGTTTATTCAATTTATTTGGATCTTTCCAATAATCATCTCCCTCACAAATTGCTATGAATTCTCCTGAACAGGCTTCGATAGTTCTTTCCCAATTACCGTGCATTCCCAAGTTGGCGGTTGGTGGAAGTAGTTTTATTCGAGAATCTTGTGAGGCTGCTTTTTCCAGAATTGCGCGTGTTCCATCAGTTGAGGCATCATCACCAATTACAATCTCATATTCTAAATTAGGTTGCTGGTTTAAACAACCCATTAAGGCTTGTTCAACGTATTTTTCTTGGTTGTATGTAATCAGACAAGCGCTGACAGCGGGTCTAATCATGAATAAGATGATTAAACGTCATTTTGACCTACGTTCTACGTTTACAGAAATGTAGATTTTATCGCCCGTTTCTTGATCAACAAAGTAGGCGTTTTTGTGTGGTGGATGTGTGAGGGCTCGAAGTTTGTCTATTACTTCTCGTGTAGTGCTCACCTTGTCAAGGTCCAATTTTTGAAAGTTATAGTAGTCTCTCTTGTAATTGAGATTGCCTTTTTCTGCAGGTAGAAAAGTGGTGTAATCCCCATTTATGATTTTCAAAAACCACTCTTCTAAAAGCTCTTTCTCCGCAGCAATAATCTTTGGGTAAAATGTGCCAGAAGTATCCTCGGGTAAAACCTCAACTTGTTTTTGAATGATAATCGGACCGTTGTCAATCAAATCATCTATTTCATGTATTGTCGCTCCGGTAGGCAGCCCGTTGGAAATGCTGAACACACCTGGGTACCAGCCACGGTTATATGGATTGAAACCAGGGTGAATGTTTACACATCTCACATTTCGTACTACTTCGCTCGGAAAAAGTTGACGGCAATGGTAAGATATTATAAGATCGAACGATTGTGCTATTGAGTTTGAGTTTTCTACAATGTTCAGTTCGGAAACATCTGGCGAAACTTTTTTTAGCTCGTTTTGACTTCCGGGAGAACAGTGAATGCTGAGTTGTGCGAAATTTTCACAGCCATTATCATTGAAGAGTTTTTTGAAGTGATCGATTTGAAAACCGATATCTGATATGAGCAGTATTCTAAGTTTCATTACGACTTTAAAGAGTCTTAATCGTTCTGAAGTGTTTTCAGAATGATGGAACAGACGTTATCGATTTGTGCTGCGGTTATTTCCGTGGACAGCGGTAAACATAGTACTCTTCTGGAAATACTCTCTGCTATCGGACAGGGCTCCGGAGATACGAGATAAGGCAACTTGTTGAGTGTAGGGTAGAAGTAGCGTCTTGGGGAAATTTTTTTTGCGTTTAAAGCATCTCTTACCGCCAACAGTTTAGTCTCAGACTCAAATACAAGGGGATAATAAGAGTAATTGTGTTGGCTTACAGTGGTAGAATATATTCGTTGAATCTGATTTTCTTCAAATAGTAGTTGGTCATACTGACAGACAGCTTGTCTTCTCCAAGCAATAATTTTCTCTATCTGAGGTAGAACGCAAAGTCCCATTGCCGCATGGAGTTCAGATACTTTAGCATTTATTCCTAAGCCCCAGAAGTTTTCTTCACCATTGTGCCCAAAGTTCCTCAGGTATGATAACCGATGGGCCAATTCAGGATTGTTACAAACAACAGCTCCTCCTTCCCCAGAATGAAAAACTTTGGTAGCGTGAAAACTTAGCGTTGATATGTCTCCATAGTTAAGAATAGATTTGCCCTCTATTTCAACTCCAAAAGCGTGCGCTGCATCGTAAATCACCTTCAGTCCGTGCTTGTCTGCTATGGCTTGTATCTTCTCTACATTACACGGGTTTCCATAAACATGAGTGGCTAATATAGCAGATGTATCCTCCGTAATTGCAGCCTCTATTAAATTGGAATCAATGCATAAATCGTTTTTGTCGATGTCAACAAAAACGGGCTTGCAACCTTCCCAAACAATGGTTGAAACAGTAGCTACGTATGAAAACGGAGTTGTAATAATCTCTCCTTGAAGTTCTAAAGCTTTGATAGCCATTTGAATGGCTATTGTTCCGTTACTCACCAGCTTAAGATGTTTTACGTCCAGGTGTTTCTGCAGTTTAGATTCAAGATCTAAGCATTTTGGTCCATGATTAGTGATTCGTTCAGATTTCCAAATCTCCTCAACCAACGAAACATATTCGTTTATATCGGGCAAAAAGGTTTTGGTCACAAAAAGTTCGTCTTCCATGAATTACTTAATCACGAGGTTGTGACAGTTGATTGTACAATCGAAATTAACATCACCACAAGATAAGATTTGGTCATGAATGTTAAAAAATCTATCATCGTCTTCTCCTCATGTAGTAGATTAATTTTTTACAAAGACCCCTTACAAGTCTTGAATTCAAAATTCCCAGTGGGTTTTTGTCTGTGTAGGTTTCATGCTTGTGTCCTTTCCAAACGGTATATGGGTTTTCAATTCTAGCCCCTTCAAGAGTTCCGATTTCTTTCGAACCAGTCAACCATCTAGCGTAGGACAAAGATAGCTGATCTCTTCTGCTCCAATTTAATATTTCATTCCACCAAATTATTTGCAGTTCACTACCCATGTAATCCTTACAACGGGTTACTAGAACTGTTGTCTCATTTAGCCCAGAGTTAGTTGGTAATCCTTTGAGGAAATACCGAAACATCTGAATTGTAATTCTGATGGCATGATCTTTATGCTGATCAATACAAGCTATTGCTTCTAGGTACGTACAATTGCGAGGATGATGAAAAGTGGATAATTGGTTGCTGCGACCATATTCAATAAGTTGGTCAAGTTTGGAGCAGTCAATTTCAATGCTTGAATCGTGCCAAATGGCTACGTCATAATTTTCGATTCCTTTGAACCCAGTAACCTTAATCTTGCGAGCATTTTTGGTGATGTCTGAATATTCAATCGGTTGAATAATCACTTCGTAATCATCACTCTTCAAATTAGGGTTATCCGTAATGCAAACAAAGCGAACCTCATGCTTCGAAACCGCATCTCGATTTAAGGTTGGTGCGTTGTCTTTTCCACCGAATATAGCTGTGTAAACAATTACCCTCATTGGATTAAACGATTTTGAGCCTTGCTCTAAGAGAGTGCTATAATCCAACTATTCTTAATATGACGACTCTCATCCAACAATTTACATTGCGTGTCTACATCTAGTTTCCTGAATTGCTCATCAGCAACTCTTTCGCATCGCGGTTGCAAGGTCAACTGGTCAATATTTTTAACGCTATGAGATTTGGATAAACTGTCTGCCACGCCTTGATGAGAACCTTGCACTAAATGATCATGTGTCTCAACCACCAAATCGTGATTCTCGAAACAATTAGCCGTTTCTGATGAAAACAATACCTTCTCGTAACCTTCACAATCACTGAAGATGAGACCTTTCCCTTTTTTTGCCAATCCGCTTACATCACTCAGATTGAATTCACCCAGGGTAATCACATTGGGTGTCTCGTTCAACTTAATCATCTGTTTCAGAAGTTGTCTTGTGCAGAAATCCTGCTCAAAACTGTACACCGGAATGTTTTTCCAAATGTTAGAGAAAGCCATCGAATACAATCCTTCTGCCGCGCCAATGTTGATAATCCAATCGTACTTCCGCGCTTCCAATGTTTTTAGCTCATCAGTAAGTTCAACTTCATATACGCCAAATAGCTTTTGAACAATTCCGGCTTGAAGGTTAAGAAGCTCCCCAAATTTCAATCCCTGAAAATAACCAACACCTACAGTAGTCGATTCTAGGATTGACGGGTTTGGAAGCAATGGTCGGATAGTTGTTTGGACGTATTGTTCAACGAACGCTCGTTTCTTGTTATACTCTACTACATCCTGCGGAAGGCTAAATCGGTTTCCAATAATCTTGTTCAGAAAGTTCTTCAGTGATATATTCTGAGCTTTTTTATGGTCTTCTGACTGGGTACTGGTGAATTTTAACATTAGTAAAGTGAAGGTATTCAATTCCTGGTCAAGACGACCGAGATAATTATATAGCAAGTACTTTGTTGATGATTACACTTGAATCATGCCTAATGGCAATATCATAGTCCAATATTTCTTAGGCCCCTGTATCTTATAATACCTGGCGTTTTTGGTGACATCTGAGAATACGGGATTGGTAAATTCAACATTATAGTGAGGACTAGTAAGTTTGATGTTGTCTGTAATACAAAGGAAGTCCACCTCATATTCAACGGATTTGCAATCTCCAGAAAGCAATGGGGCTTCATCTTTATCTCCGAAAATGGCAGTATAGACAAGTACTTTCATCAACTCACATTTTTTGGCAATTCACGGCATCTCTAAACGTACTCCTCAGACAACCTATTTTTTAGAGCCGAAAACGAATTTATTGAAACAGAAATAGGTGAGCGGGTTAAAATTTGGAACTGAAAACGGGTAAATATATGTTTCTAAAAGCAATCGTATCAGCTTTAATGTCCTTAATTGCGAACCCGGATTCCTTAAGTTTTTGAACAGAGCGGCTATAGTCATCTTTACCCAAATGCGCATTCTCAAAAAGAACTACGTCAAGACGAGGACTAAAGCTTATCATATCTATAATTTGGGCATCAAAGCCTTCAGTGTCAATCAGAATCACATTGAATTCCTTGTTTTCGTTAATAGATTTCAAATCATCAAATGAAATTGTTGTCACTTCTTCTTGAGTTACATATTTTTTCCAGGAGTCAGGTTCGCTTAATTCTAGGGTCATCTCAATTTCATTAGCCACAGTTTGAGCGTATCCTGTGTCGAAAAAGCGTTTCATGGTTTCTTCGCTAAATGTGCTGAGCCCATTTGCCTTTCTAGAGTCGGAGAAACCAATTTTGTGAAGTGGCCGGCTGCCAGATTTGTTGTCCATTGCTGCATTCACGCACACATACCGTTTGGAGGCGAAGTTCTTCTTAAGAAGATTAAATGGACCCGACTGAGGTTCAACGAAGATGCCTGACCATTTTGCATGTGATTTAAATTCAGCACTTGGGTCGTTGGAAATACCATCGTTAGCGCCTATTTGAAGGAAGCGTATAACATTGCGTTGCATTTCATATTGATACAGAATGTCATCAATGGTTGTAATGCGATCAATGGAGAGCTTCTGCAATTGTTGGTTAAAAACTTTTTTCAGCAATCGTTTCATGTCGTTCAGTTTTAGCCACACTCACATTGTGTCTCTATTTTGATAGCGAGCCAAAAGAGAGTATGGCACATTTCAATTAGCAATACGAGAGTTTTGCCCCAAATTACTTTCCTTTATTTCCCGCGTAGAATAGCTTTTGTGCCCAAATTTAGGCTTTTGTTTATTGTATTTTATTGCGCGAAACTAACCTCTTCTTTCCGACTTTGAGTATCTGTTAGGTACTGAGTTAACCAGCCATGTAACGTTTCCGAAATTCCCTCGCCAGACAGACGTTTTTGGTCTTTTCGTACAAGAGCCGCTGAATCGAACATGGCTAGATACTAATGATTTCTGCAGGAATTTTCACGCTTAATAGCCCAGGAGTTCTGCCGTACCATAAAAGATCATGGTTGTTCAAATCTTCAACAATAGCGAAACGGAGCGTTTCACGACTAGCGTGAATGGTTTTTGATTTGTTCAAAACGAAATTAAAAGAGGTCTTGTACTGGTTGGAGTTAAGTAAGTTTGACGGGATTCGAAATACAATTTTCTTGCTGGTGTTAGGAGCGGTCTTGAAAGTTTCGGTAGAAGCTTGAAATAAATTTATTCCGTCAGCGGTTAGTACAAATAGGTTGAGGTGAAACATATCGTGGCTCTCTGAGAATTTGAGAGTCACCTCAACTAAAACTTCTTGGGTAGTTTTTATTATAGGTTTGTTCAGAATATGAACCTCAGTAAGATGAATTCCAGAGTGGGAATCTGTTTCTGGTTTTCCTGAATAATGTAGCAAATCCCAATTTTCTTCAGAGACACCCAAATACTTCTCAATCGCCTCATCTGTATTGCCATTAAAAGCAATGTTTCCGTCTTGCATTAAAATTGTGCGGCTACACATGGCAGAAACTGCCTTCATGTTATGACTAACGAAGAGTACTGTTCTTCCTTGCCCAGCAGATACATCTTCCATTTTACCAATTGCCTTCTTTTGAAATTCGGCATCTCCAACAGACAAAACTTCATCCACAATGAGAATTTCGGGCTCTAGGTGGGCGGCAACCGCAAAGGCTAGACGTACGTACATTCCGGAAGAGTACCGTTTTACGGGTGTGTCAATGTACCTCTCAACACCTGCGAAATCGATTATTTCATCCAGTTTGCTGGTAATCTCAGCACGTTTCATTCCCATAATGGAACCGTTGAGATAGATGTTTTCTTTTCCTGTAAGCTCGGGGTGAAACCCGGTTCCAACTTCAAGCAGGCTAGCAATTCTTCCTTTGGCTTTTATTGTGCCTGTGGTTGGTGCGGTTACCCTAGATAGTAGTTTTAAAAGTGTGCTCTTTCCTGCTCCGTTTTTGCCAATTATTCCGAGAACCTCTCCTTGTTTTACGTCAAAGTTCACATCCTTTAGTGCCCAAACGTAATCACTATTCCCTTTGGTGTCTCGTGTATTGGTGTCACCAATTTTTAGGTACGGATCCTCTTTTCCCCTAACTCGATACCACCAGCCAAGTAAGTCTTCGCGAAGCGTACCCGAACCTACCATCCCTAGACGGTATTGCTTCGAAAGGTTTTCTACTGAAATTATTGTGTCGCTCATTACACGGTATCCATAAATGTGCGTTCCACACGATGAAAAAGAATTATTCCTATTAATAAGACAACAGAAATGAAGGCACCACTATAAACGAGGTCAATTGCATCCACTGTGCCTACACCGGTAAAACCTAATCTAAAAGCTTCTATAATCGGTGAGATTGGGTTGAATTTTACAAACCACTTATACGAATCTGGAACTGCGGATACCGGATAGATTACCGGACTGACATACATCAATAGCGTAACTCCAAATCCAATGAAGTTTTTTAGGTCGCGGTATTTGGTGGTCAAAGCAGAAAGTATGATTCCAACCCCCAAAGCCAAGCCTCCCATCATTACTACCAGCAACGGAAATAACCAAGCCCATTTGGTTATCTCTATGTTGGCATCGGTAAAAATCATGTAGTAAGCAAGTAAGCTGAAAAACATCAACAGCTGAACTCCAAACTTGAAAAGTGTGGAAACAACCGTAGCTATGGGGGCAATCATACGTGGGAAATACACTTTCCCGAAAATGGCTGCGTTATCTGTAAACGTGTTTGATGTGGCTGTGAAGCACGTGGAGAAATAGCCCCAAAGTGTTGTGCCGCTCAGATAGAAAACTGGGCCCGGAATTCCATCAGTAGACATACCCGCAATGGAGCCGAAAACGAAATTATAAGCAATGACAGTAAAAATGGGAGCGAGAAAAAACCATAACGGGCCAAGAATAGTTTGCTTGTAAACAGCAACAATATCACGCCTCACGAAAATCAGAACCAACTCGCGGTAGCTCCAAATTTCCTTCAGTCGAAGATTCCACCACTTCTCGTTAGGTTCTATAACGAGCGACCAATTTTCTTTCTCAATTTGCATTCAGTAGCTATTGCGACAAAAATAGAATTCTATACCCCACTTTTAACGATATTGATAATTTCGTACCAATATAAAACGGGTTCATTTTGTTCGAAAGCTATCTGTGTTCGACTCTTGTTTAAAACGCTTAAACCAAAGGTATTCTATGAAAAGAGGAAGCAACGTTTTTGGCCTTATTCTGGTAATTGGAGTTCTTATTTCGGGGTGTAAAGTAGATACGCATCAGGGAAAATCCATTCTCATTTCCATGTATTACCCCAACAATAGTTATCAAAATTGGCTGCTTCATTTTGATAGTACACTTACATTCTATCAGGCTTATGGCATGTCTTCAGACTCCTTGGATGAAATCCTAGCGGAGGTTGACGGAATGATTCTCACCGGAGGAAAGGATATTCACCCCTCTCGACATGGAAAAGATTCTGCTGTGGCTCAATGTGGCCCTATCGACACGTATCGAGATTCCTTAGAATTAGCACTCGTTGAACATTCGTTTCAAAAGAAAATTCCATTGCTAGGCGGGTGTAGAGGAATGCAATTGCTAAATGTGGCCAAGGGCGGGAGTCTAATTATTGATATTCCTTCTGCACTTGGTTCAACGCTTCATCAGCAAAAAAAAGGAGACGCTTATCACATGATTTATTGTCATCCTTGGTTGAGCAAAGTTTTAGAAATAGACAGTGCGGAGGTAAACTCCAATCACCATCAGGCTGTTGATGTTCTTGCAAATGGATTTAAGGTGCTGGCTTATGCTCAAGAT